>ERZ826242.570-NODE-570-length-52293-cov-7.847889_pt1 | contig 52293 bp, 40 predicted proteins | sample MGYA00519871_ERZ826242 | MGnify/ENA primary metagenome ERZ826242 (study PRJEB31778, sample SAMEA3449226) | human gut metagenome | biome: human gut; feature: human-associated habitat; material: faeces | place: United Kingdom | collected 2010/2012 ... | reverse complement strand
GTCTGTGCGATTGCGAAGCAATCTGTACATGTGGCGAAGCCACTTTTCTTATTTTCTTTTCGTTATTTTTCTATTCGATCATCATTAATTTTCCGTTTTTTACATTTTCTTTACATTTTTGTTACATTTTTCAGTTTTTTTATATCTTTCCAATTTTTCCATTTTCTTTTAAGCGGTTTACTATTTTCTTTGATTTATAGCTATTTATGTCCAGTATTTTTTATCTATTTTTCGACTTTTATTGCTTTTTTATTATATTTTTATTACATTTTTATTACAAAATTGTTGACAAAGTGTAAAATTTGTCCTATAATGAACTTATATTTAGAAAAAAAATTAATGTACAGAAGTAAAATTTCATGAAGTTACGATAGATAAGGAGTTGATTATAATGTATAATCAAAGTAATAAAAATACTGATTGTTTAGCTTTAGCAATAAGAAAAGAACATCGTTTAGTTGTTGTAAATAAAGTAATTCATCAAACGATTTCGATTTCTTGGAAAGCAGTATTAGCAACAATAGCTTTAACTTTAGTAAATATGTTTGTTTAATAAGGTTTTGATATATGATAAAAAGACACTTTTAAAAAGTGTCTTTTCTTTTTTTGATATTAGATTTTCTTTTAGCTTTGACTTGCATTTATGATAATCTCTGTATTAGATACACTTATATTTAAAATCGTTTTTCCTTCTTCCGGTTTCAATCTATGTTTATTATTTTCATAGTAACCTTTTATATCCTTACCTAAATTATTTTCAATTTGAGATAAAGACATTTCTGTTGCATTTTCTATTTTCTCTGCTTTTTCTATTTTTTTATTTTCTATATCAATATCTACTTTAACAATTTCTTTATCATCTACTTTATAATATAAATCAACTTTTCCATTTTCTAAATTTTCTAATTTATAGTGTGCCTTTACTAATTGCATATTGCCCATTTCTAAATTACGGATTACCTCATTATTTAAGTCATTTAATATCAATATATCTGATGATAATTTCTTATCTGAATTACTAATTCTTACTTCATTATTCGTTTCGCTACTACTTATATTAGTAATTATAAAATATCCTGCTATTAATACAATCATTATGACAAAGAAAATGAATACCTTTCTCTTATCTATTTTTCTTTGACTTCTATTTTTTGCTTTTTGGTGAGAACTAGATCTTCTGGATGCCTCCTCTTTATATCTCTTTGCCAAAATATTTCCCCCTTATTAAACAATATTAGGTATTGATCATAAAGTTATATTTATATATAAAAGGTAGAAAGTACTTTCTACCTTTTATACTTTTATGGTTATCTATGGAATTATTCTCCTTCATCTGAATTAAGAGTTCCTTTTTCCACAACTATTATTGTAATACCATTCCATGCTACATTTCCATTTGCATCTGTTGATGTATATTGTAATGTATATACTCCTGGCTTAGTCATATCTACATTATTAGATACTAATTCAACTTTAACTTCTCCATTGGCATTATCCGTTGCTGATACTTCTGGTAATAAACTCTTTGGAAATTCCGGATTATTTTCATTCACTTCTACTGTTTTGGTCCAGTATGATGTTTGAAATCCTGGAATTGTAGTATCTACTACAGTTATAAATATATCATTAAACGCTTGATTTCCACTTAAATCTGTTGTTACATATTGAAGAGTATATGTTCCCGGTGTTCCCATATCTACATTATTATTTACTAATTCTGGTTTTATATTTCCAGTTGCATTATCTGTTGCTGATACTTCTGGTAATAGATTTCCTGTGAATTCTATATCTTTATTTGCTTCTACTGTTTTTGTCCAATATGATGTTTGAAATCCTGGAATCGTAGTATCTACTACAGTTATAAATATATCATTATAAGACTTATTTCCAGCTAAATCGGTTGTAACATATTGAAGTTTATATACTCCTGGAGTTCCCATATCTACAGTATTATTTAAAAATTCTACTCTTGCACCTTCAAAATTATCTGTTGCTACAACATCTGGATACATATCTTCAGTAAATTTTGCTTCTTTATCAGCTTCTACTGTTTTTCTCCAATATGATGGTTGTAATTTTGGTGGTGTTTTATCGAAGAATACTTTATGTCCATTTGTTGGTCCATTTTCATCTGCAATTTTATTTCCATATACATCTTCTAGATTAGATACTTTTAAAGTAATTTCTCCATCTACAAATTCTGTATTTTCTGGTATTTCATAAATTACTGTATAATCGAAATTTCCATCTTTATTTGGCTCTCTTGCAGTTACTAATTTTTGATCCATTACATATTCTTTACCATTATTAATTAAAGTAAATGTTGGATTATGTGCTAGTTTCTCTTTAAAACTAATATTCATATAAATTTTATCGCCAGGTTTTACATAATATTCTGATTGTTCGTTTGATTCACCATATTTTAAAATATTGGTTGCTCTTCTAACAGCTGGTGTACAATCATAATTAAATGTAAAGTTTGCTGTGTTTCCAGCATTATCACTTGCTGTAACTGTATTTGATCCTTCGTTTAAATAATCTTTAAGCTTTTCATAAACAATCTCACCATTTGTAAGAATTAATGTTTCATTATTAATTTCATAAGATGCTACACCGTTTTTATCATTAACAGTCAATCCTATTCTGCTATAGTTTCCTTCTGTTCCTGATATTGAATCTTCTGTTGGAGCTATTGCTGGAGGTGTATTATCAATTATTACATTTGTATATAATTCATCATTTACAGATTTGTTTGTTAATTCTTCTCCTATATTTCCTGCTGCATCCGTGTATCCATAAATTTCAAATTCAATTTCTCCTTCTGGCATATCTTCTGTTATATCAACATCTGCCATATAATAATAAACCTTTGCCATTTCATTTGAACTATCTGGACGATATGTCATATCATACACTTTTCCAAACATTTCTACTTTTGGTTCCGTTGTTAATTTCTCTGCGAAAGAAACTAATACACGAATACTGTCCCCAATTTTTGCATATTTTTGATTTCTAGTATCATTTGCATCTTTATTTCGAGCAATTCCTAAGTTAGTGTAAACAGGAGCTGTTTTATCATATACAACTTTTACATATGGATCATAATTAATTTTACCATTTGCTAAAGTTTCTCCTACATTTCCTGCCGCATCTGTATATCCATAAACTTCAAATTTAATTTCTCCTTCTGGTAAATTCATATCTTCTGTAATTTTGAAGTTAGCTAAATAAGCATTTGTTTTTACCGAATTAGAAGTTAAATCACTATATGGACATTCAATATCTTTAATCATATTTCCATTTGCGTCTAATACTCTTACTCTTGGTTCTGTTACTAATTTTTCATCAAAGAACGCTAATACTCTTACTTGATCTCCAGTTCCTGCAACAGTAATATCGGAACCTTCTTCATAATAATGTGTTATATTTGTAATTCCTAATTTTGAATATTTTGGAGCTGATTTATCAAAGATTACATAATAATTATCATTACCTTCAGATGTTGTTTCTTCTCCAATATTTCCTGCTAAGTCTTCTAATCCTTTTACTGTAACTTTAATTTTTTCTCCTTCTACTAATTGCATATCTTCTGTTAAGTCAACATATAATACATATTTATTAAATTGAGGCTCTTGTACTGGTACTTCGAACTCTTTTCCTCCTACTACAATTGTAGGATTTTTACCTAATAATTCTGTTGTATTTACCGTAATTGCAATCCCTTTGTTTTGTCCTGGATTTTGTGTTAATCCTGAATAATTTTGGTTACCTGTTGGATTATAGAAATTTTGTACTCTTAATTCTTTTAATCCTGGTGCTGTTTTATCGAATGTTACAGAACTATTATCTGTTGTTTTATTTACAATTGTTTCTCCAATATTTCCAGCTAAATCTTCATATCCAGAAATTTCAAATGTCATTTTTCCTTCTGCCATTTCTTCTGTCATTTCAATCCAGCCAACATATACTGTTCCAGCTTCATTTTTGTCATTAACAATTGTATTTGTTTCAATACCATTAATTTTGATCACTGGCATTTTTGACAATTCTTCTTTAATTGCTACATATACCCAAACTTGATCTCCAACTTTTGCATATGTATTATTTTTGTTTGTACTGCTTATACTTACAAAATGAGGTACTGGAGCTGTTTTATCATATACTACTCCTTGGTCGATTGATGGATACTTTAAGTTTTCATTATTTAATACTGGTCCAACATTTCCTGCTGCATCTTCATATCCATAAACTTCAAATTTAATTTGTCCTTCCGATAAGTTCATGTCTTCTGTAATTTTGAATTGTCCTGAATAAGCATTTGTATTAAGATTTGCTGAAGTGATATCCGCATAAACCATATTTACTTCTTTTACAACTTTACCATTTTCTCCTAATACTCTTATTTTTGGTTCTACTGCTAATTTTTCATCATCAAATTGTACAAGAATTCTTATTTCATCACCTGTTGTTGCATAGTATATATTTCCTTCTTTTGCATCATAATGTGTTGCATTTACCATTCCTAATGCATCATATTCTGGCGCAATTGAATCATATACTACTTCTGGATATCTACTATCGGTAGTATCTTCTTGTGTTAAATCTCTTCCAACATTTCCTGCTGCATCTTCATATCCATAAATTTTGTATTGAATTTTACCTTGTGGTAATTTCAAATCTTCTGTTGTATCAAACTCTACGAAATAGAATTTTGCAGCTTCACTATATGTTAATTCTTTTGTTGTTACTGTTCCATTTTCTCCGTAGATATCTACTTTTGGATTTACTCCTAGCATTTCTGGGAATGCTACAAATAGTCTAATATGTTCTCCTGTTGTTGCAAGTTTTACGTCTCCTCCATATTTGTTATTTGTCCAGTTAAATATTCCCATTGCTTTATATTCTGGAGCGACTGTATCATAAACTACTTTAGGGAATTTTTCCCAATTTAAATCTTTATTTACTAAAGTTGTTCCTTCATTTCCTGCTTCGTCTTTATATCCAACAATTTCAAATTGTACTTCACCTTCTGGTAGGTTCATTTCATCTGTTATTTTGAAATCTGTCATATATACAAATGATGTTTCATTTGAGCTATCTGGTCTAAATGTACAAGCTAACTCTGTAACTGTATCTGTTCCTAAGATTCTAACAGTTGGCTCTACTGCTAATTTTTCTTTAAATCCTAAATATACTCTTATAGAATCTCCAGTTGTAGCAACTGTTACATCTCCTCCATTATTGTAATGTGTATCATTAAAGATTCCTAAAATATCATATACTGGTGCTGCATTATCATATGTTACTTGACCATAAACATCAGTATAAGTAACGTTATCATTATTATATATTGCTGTATTTCCAGCTTTATCAATAACATTTGTTACTGTAAATGGAATTTGTGTTCCATCTTCTAATGCTAAAATTGAGTTATCAATTTTAATATCTGCAACATATACAAATTTTTTATCTAAAGTTCCTTTTGCTTCAAATTCTATTGTTTGTGCTTTCTTTCCTGTTCCTATTGTTAAAATTGGATTTTCTACTAATTCTTCATCGAAATTAGCTTCTACTCTTAAATATTCACCATCTCTTATCCATTGACGACGATTTACATCATCTCTATTTAGAATAAATAATGGGAAATTCACATTACCAGTTACGGAAGCTGTTCTGTCATAAATAACTCTTGGATATGCTTCTAAGTTAATATTACTGTTATTTAATGGATCTCCTGCGTTTCCTGCTATATCGGTATATCCATCAATTTCAAATGCAATTTCTCCTTCTGGCATATCTGCTGTCATTGTAATATCAGCCATGTAGAAATAAATATTTGCTTCTGGGTTTGAGCTATCTGGACGATAGGTTGCTGTATATTCTTTTCCAAACATTTTTACAGTTGGTTCTACATCTAGTTTTTCTGGGAAAGAAACTAATACACGAACACTATCTCCCTCTTTTGCATATTGTTGATCTCTAGTGTCGTCAGCATCTTTATTACGTGCAATTCCTAGATTTTTATATACAGGTTTTGTTCTATCAAAAATTACAAAACTTCCGTCTGTTGTTCCTGTAATATCTTCTCCTACATTTCCTGCTAAATCTTTATATCCACTAATTGTGAATTCAATATTTCCTTCTTTCATATCTTCTGTCATTACAACTTCTGCAACATATTTTTGCCATTCTTGATTCCATGCACTTCCATCTTCTGTTTGAACGATCTTTCCTTCTTGACCAGCAATTGTGAATTTAGGTAATTCTGATAATTTTTCATTTAAAATTACATATACCCAAACTTTATCTCCAACTTTTGCATAATTTACATTCTTTGTAAGACTCTTTATTTGTGCGAAAGTATGAATTGGTGCTGTTGTATCATAAATAAATGTTAAAGATACTTCATTTCCAGCCATATCTCTTAAAATAATTGTATTTGTGCCTTCTTTTAATAAATCTTTAATATTCATATAATTAGCATCTGACCATGGAGCTGGTGTTAATCCTTCACTTACTACACCATTCACTTCATATTCTTTTACTAAGAAATTATCGTGTAATTGGAAGCTTATTTCGCTATATCTACCCTCTGATCCAATTGTTTTTTCTCCGTCTTTTCCGTCACTTCCCTTGATAATTAATTCTGGAGCAGTTATATCATATGTAACCTTTGGATAGTCTTCATGATTGATTGCTTCATTGTTTAAAGTAATTCCAACATTTCCAGCTGCATCTGCATATCCATAAACTTCAAATAAAATCTCTCCTTCTGGCATGTCAGCTGTCATTTTAAGATCTATCATATAATAATAAGTATTTGTTTCAGGATTTGAACTAGCTGGACGATATGTTGCTGTATATTCTTTTCCAAATAATTTTACAGTTGGTTCTACTGCTAATTTTTCTGGGAAAGAAACTAATACACGTACTTCGTCTCCCTCTTTTGCATATGTTAAATCTCCACCTTCTACATAGTGTGTTTTATTTAGTATTCCTAATTTTTTATATACTGGTGCGATGGTATCTCTTGCTTCTACTTCTACTTGGTTTGTAGTTACTCCGTCTACAACAGCTTCATTTACAATATTTCCTACTTCTATTTTATTTTCTACATTTAGAATTAATGTTACTGTTTCTCCACGGTTTACATCAATTACCCAAGTCACTTTTCTTGCATCAGCATCATAACTTCCATCATTTAAATGTGAATCAATTGCACTGATAAATTCTGTTCCTTCTGGAATGATGTTAGAAACAATAATTCCTTTTGCATCTAAATCTTGGCTATTATTTTTTACTGTAATTGTGTATTCAACTGTTTCTCCTAAATTTACAACACCTTCTACATTAGAATATGTTTTTACGGTTAATACACTTTCTAATTGTGGTTTTACAACATCTCCATTTAAGAACGCATAAGATCCTGCTGGGATTTGTGTTTGAACCCATGCTAAATCTACATTTTCTACTGATTGCTCTTCAATTGTTTGTGTTGTTGCTGTAGTAGCAGTATTATCTGCTGTTACTTGTGTAACAGTTCTTCTTGGTGTTGTATCATCATTGTCATCATCATTTTCTTCTGCTACTTGCTCATTTTGTGCTACGGTTGCTTCTTCTCCATCTTCTTCGTTGTTGTTTTCTGTGTTTTCATTATTTGCTACTTGTTCTGTTGGTTCTTGTTGCTCTGCACTTTGGTCTGTTTCTCCTTGTGATGTCTGTTCACTATTTTGACTTAATTGATCAACAGATGCTTCTGTTGTTCCTTTGTCTTTTAAGAATACAACTGCTAAAATAATTGCTACAATAAGTAATACTACAATACTTGCAATCGTTATGGCAGTCTTTTTACTTACAGACTTCCCTTTCATTTTGTTTCCCCCTCTTTTTAATTAAATTTCTTGTGCTTTAATAATTAAACGTTCTTTATTTCCATTGGTGCATGTAATTAAAGTAACCTCTCTTATTGCTTCATCTTTTGTGGCTAAGATAGTTACATCATTTGGATCTGTTACAAATATTTCTGTTATTTTGTAAGAAATCGTTTGTTTTTTCAAATCAGTTAATTCAATCTGATCTCCTACTTCTAATTTTTTTGTTTTTCCAAACATAGTACCATCTTTGTTATTATGTCCTGCCAGTGCTAAATTTCCATATTCGTTTACAGCTCCACCACTAAATCGTGTAATTGCCTTTTTCATCGTCTGTTTCGTGGTTTCTTCTAAAATCGGATATTCTAATTCGATCTTTGGAATTCTAATAATCCCAATCACCGGCATTCCATAAAATTGTATTGGTTCTGTTTTTCCTTGTTGCTCTTCTTCTCTAACTTGTGCAACAACCTCTTTACTTTCTTTTTCATTGATTTGATTGCCCCCATACTTTATGCCAATAAAAATGAAAGTGATTATTGCAATGATAAGTAATAATGAAAATATAACATAGTATACTTTTAACTTTTTATTTTTGATTTTCATTTTTTCTTGCCTTCGCAATTTTAATTCCTATAATTACTAGTAAAGCTACTGTTATTGCTAAAACAACAAACAAAATAGGATTATCATATGTTACTGGCAATTCTGTATTCTTTGTTGTTGAAACTACTTTTTCTACTACCTCTTGTTTTGTTTGTTTTGAAGATGTTAAAAATTGTGCATCATATGTTGTATTTCCATTTTCTACTTTTCTTAGTAATACTACATATTGTTCTCCGTCGTTTGCATTCGCTGGTTGTTTAATTGTTTTGTCTACTACTTCTGTCCAATTTGCTTGACTTGTTAATTTATTAAATAATTCTTCGTATTCTTGTGCTAATTTGATTCTTTGATAATTATTTAACTCTCCTTGAGCTTGTTTTGTTAATTCCATTAATCTGTTATAATCTACTGTTTCCTTTGTTAATAAAGTTGTTTGATAATAGAACTTTGCATTTGCAGTATCTGTAATTTTTAAAATTCCAGTTGTAATATTTTTTATGATATCTCCTTCTTCTGTTGTTTCCGTAGCTGTTTGAGTTGCATCTACTGGAATTCTTTTTGTAATTGTTTGAATTTCTTCTACTGATTCTTTTGTCATACTATCTTTCAAATCAACTTTTGTTACTTCTGCTTTTGCATCTAAACTTTCTTTTGTCCACATATAAGCTTCTTCACTTGTTGTTTTAAATTCTGCGATTTGATTTCCATCTGTATCTTGCTTTGATGTAATAAAATTCAAACTGCTTTCTGCCACTTCCTCTGTGTCTGAAAATGCGTAATAAAAACTTTTTCCTAAATATTTTTCGCTATATATTCTATATTCATTTTCACTTGTTTTTAATACAGCAATTTCTTCATTTGCAGCATTCGCTACTGTAAGTATTGGTAGCATCATTATGCTAAAAATAATTAAGATTGATAAGATTTTGATTTTACAATTTTTCATATTCATTCTCCCCTCTCAAACTTACGGAAACATTATATTACAATTTTTTTACAAAGTAAATAGTTTTCCAAATTTTGCTAACTTTTCCCCTATATTTTTCTAGTATTTCTTCTTGTTTTCCGCTATTTTAGTCAATTTATTCTGCATTTTTATATTTTATTGTATGAAAATTTGAAAAAATTTAAGATTTTGTTTTTCTATTTTTTCATTTCATCTTTTCTTAAAAGCAATGCCCTTAATCTCTAAACATATGTCTTTTTTAATATAACAAAATATTTTTATCACTCTCCTTTGTTTCATTTTATTCAAAATCATTTCAATATATCTTGCATATTTTTTTATTCCATGATAAAATGTTAGCCAAAGCTAATTTATGAAAGGAAAGTTTGTATGAAAAATATATTAGAATTACAAGATATCTCTTTTGCTAGAGATAATAAAGATATTTTAAATCACATTAATTTAACGATTGATACTCATAAATTTATTGCAATTACGGGTCCAAATGGTTCCGGAAAATCAACACTTGCAAAAATTATTATGGGAATCCAAAAACCCGATTCTGGTAAGATACTATTTAATGGAAAAGATATCACTAATCTAGATATTGATGAAAGAGCAAGGTTGGGAATTGGTTTTGCTTTCCAACAACCTGTCACATTTAAAGGTATTACTGTAAGAGATATGATTGAACTATCTGCTGGCGAACCAATTAGTATGGCAAAAGTTTGCGATTATCTATCTGATGTTGGTTTATGTGCCAAAGAATATGTAAATCGTGAAGTAAACGCTCGCCTTTCCGGTGGAGAATTAAAGCGAATTGAAATCGCTATGTTAGAAGCCAAAAAATCAAAATTAACTATTTTTGACGAACCAGAAGCCGGAATTGATTTATGGAGTTTTAATAGTTTAATTAGCGTTTTTGAGAAATTACATGATCTTACAAAAGGTTCTATTATTGTAATTTCTCATCAAGAAAAAATTTTAAATATTGCAGATGAAATTGTGTTATTAGTAGATGGCAAAATTGCAGATATTGGGAACAAAGAAAAGATCTTACCTCAGCTAGTAAGTTCTAGACCTAAAAATTGTAAATTAATTCATAAGGAGGGAATCTAATGGATTTGATTGAAAAAAATTTATTAAAAGAAATTGCCGATATAGAAGAAACTCCAATGGGAGCATATAATATTCGTGAAAATGGTAAAGGTATTGCTCGAAATACTACTAAAAATATTGATATCGTTACCAAAACAGATAAACCTGGGATTGATATTATTATTAAAGAGAACACACAAAATGAAAGTGTACATATTCCTGTTATTATTACGCAAGCAGGTCTTACCGACGTTGTATATAATGATTTTTATATTGGTAAAAATGCAGATGTTGTGATCGTAGCAGGTTGCGGAATTCATAATAGTAGTTGCGAAACTTCAGAGCATGATGGTATTCATACTTTTTATTTAGAAGAAGGAGCAAAAGTAAAATATATCGAAAAACACTATGGTGAAGGAGACGGAAATGGAAAGAAAATTTTAAATCCTCAAACCATTCTTCATTTGAAAAAAGGAAGCTCTCTAGAAATGGAAACAGTTCAAATTAAAGGTGTAGATTCTACAATTCGTGAAACAAAAGCTTTTTTAGAAGAAGATACTAATTTAGTTGTTACAGAAAAAATATTAACTCATGGAGAACAAACTGCTAAAACCATTTTTGATGTTGAACTTAGTGGCGAAAATTCTAGTACAAAAGTTACTTCAAGATCAATTGCAAAAGAACATTCTTACCAAGAATTTGTATCTAATGTAAAAGGAAATACAAAATGTTTTGGACATGTAGAATGTGATGCTATCATTATGGATCAAGGAAGAGTTGTTGCCATTCCAAGAATTGAAGCAAATAATTTAGAAGCAAATTTAATTCATGAAGCAGCAATTGGAAAAATTGCTGGTGATCAATTAATTAAATTAATGTCCTTAGGTTTAACCGAACAACAAGCAGAAGAACAAATTATTAATGGCTTTTTAAAATAAAAGCCATTTTTTCTTTTTAAAAAATAAAAAGCAGGGCTTTATTTTATCCCCGCTTCTTGCTTTTATTTGTTATTTTGGTCAAATCTTTTTTTTGTTTTTAATCGAATACATGTCTTACATTTTTCGCTTTCTAAGTCATAATTGCATTCCAACTCCTGAACAGGAATAATACTCTTTATGTAATTTGCAAATTTTTCAGCTGTATCTTCTGAAATTGCATGTTTCATAGATTTTGCCTCTTCTTCTGCTGTTCCTTGATTCACATTTAAAACCTCTATTAGAAATGCTTTGAGAATATTATGTTTATTAACAATGTTTTTTGCTTGTTTTTCTCCCTCTTTTGTTAATTGAACATCTCCATAACTTTCATAATTTATCATATTCATCTCTTTTAATAATTTAATTGCTTTATTTACACTTGCTTTACTATAACCTAGGGTAGTAGCAATATCTGTCACTCTTGCTTTTTTATTCTCTTTTAGCAAAAAATAAATTGTTTTTAAATATTCTTCTTGCGATATTGTCATTCTCTCTTCCCCCATTTTTCTTATTTCTTTTTAGTTATTATAATATAAAAATCGCTATCTGCCAATATTTTTTCTCTTATCATCTTTCCTTTTTTCTTACCTTATCATATAATATGACCAAATAGAATATATAATTATATGCTCTATTCTATATCTCTGCTCAAAGGAGAATTCATTATGAAAAAAATAATTTTTAAAGGATGTGGTACCGCTATCGCCACACCATTTACAGAAGATGGCGTTAATTTTGAAGAGTTTGGAAGATTAATTGAATTTCAAATTCAAGAAGGAGTTGATAGCCTTATTGTTTGTGGAACAACGGGTGAATCTTCTACTATGACAGAAGAAGAAAAAAAGCAAACCATGAAATATGCAATTCAAAAAGTAAACAAAAGAGTTCCTGTCATTTTAGGAACTGGAGGTAACAATACAATGCAAGCAATTAAAATGTCTCAATATGCTGAAGAAATTGGAGCAGATGCTGCTTTAGTTGTTACCCCTTATTACAATAAAACAACACAAAATGGTCTTATCGAACATTATAAAGCAATTGCAAATTCTATTCATTTGCCAATTATACTTTATAATGTACCTGGAAGAACCGGATTAAATATTTTACCAGAAACCTGTCTTGCTTTATCTAAAATTGAAAATATTGTTGCAATTAAAGAAGCCAGTGGAAATCTTTCACAAGTAGCTAAAATTGCTGCTTTATGTGGAGATAATTTAGCAATTTATTCTGGTAATGATGATCAAATTTTACCGGTATTATCTTTAGGTGGAATTGGTGTTATCTCTGTTCTTTCTAATATTGCACCCAAATATACCCATGAACTTGTATATCATTATTTTGATGGCAATCATGAAAAAGCAACTCAAATGCAATTACAAGCACTTGAATTAATTAATAACTTATTCTCTGAAGTGAACCCAATCCCTGTAAAAGAAGCACTAAATCTTATGGGATATCATTACGGAATTCCTAGACTACCTTTGGTTCCTTTAAGTTCATCTCATCGTAATCTATTACAAGATTCTATGAAAAAATTTGGATTATGCTAAAAATATTAAAACTCTCTTAATTTATATCATTCTTTTCATTTTTATGCTATAATTAATAGTAGGGAGTTTTGAAAATAAAAGGAGCTATTTGGTATGATAAAAACTAAAAATGAAAATACAAATATTTTTAGTGATGAAAAAGAATTTGAAGCAATTATTTCTGACTTAACAACAAATTGGGCGGTTCAAGAAATGAACCAATACATACAGCATATCGATACTAGTTGTTTTGATCATTGTAAAAAAGTTGCTTATTATAGTTATCTTATTTGTAAAAAACATGGCTTAGATTATCGCTCAGCAGCTAGAGGAGCCATGCTTCATGATCTTTTTCTATATAATTGGAGAAAATCACAAAGAGATGTTAAATTAGAGGGATTACATGCCTTTGTTCATCCAAAAATTGCTTTTCAAAATGCAATTCATCTTTTTCAATTAAATGAAAAAGAACAAGATATTATTTTAAAACACATGTGGCCCCTTACAATTTTTGCTGTTCCAAAATATAGAGAAAGCTTTATTATTACTTTTGTTGATAAATACTGCGCAATTGAAGAAACATTAACCTATTTCCAAAAGAAAAAGAGATTTAGACAACTTTCCAGATATGCTTATATTTTCTTGGCAATGGTAATTTTAAGATTATAGGGGAGTCTTTTTTACTCCTCTTATTTGAATTTAGGAGATGATAAAATGATAAAAATATTAATAAACGGATGCAATGGTAAAATGGGACAAGAAGTAATGAAGTTAATTGATTCTAATCATGACTTTGTTCTAATTGGCGGTTTTGATTTAAAAAATAATGGAAATTATTCTTTTCCTGTTTATACTGATATTTCTCAAATAGAAGAAAAACCAGATGTTGTAATCGACTTTTCTGTACCAGATGCTACTATGAAAATCCTATCATATTGTAAATCAAATGGAGTTCCTATTGTGATTGCTACTACTGGATTATCGAATGAGCAAATGACTGAAATTAAAAAAGCTTCAAAAATAATACCTATTTTTAAATCAGCAAATATGTCTTATGATATTAATCTAATGGCCTCTATTCTTTCTGAGTTGGCTGTAAAATTACAAAATACTGATATTGAAATTATTGAAACACATCATAATCGAAAAATTGATAGCCCAAGTGGAACTGCTCTATTCCTTGCAGATTCTATTAATCAAGCCTTAGGAAATACCAAAACATATGAATTTGATAGACACCATAAACATGAAAAGCGTTCCAAAGATGAAATTGGATTTTCTTCCGTTCGTGGTGGAAATATCGTAGGAGAACATATTGTTCAATTCTATGGCGAAAATGAAACTTTTGAAATAAAACATACTTGTTATTCTAGAACAGTTTTCGCAGAAGGAGCTTTAAAAGCTGCTCAATTTTTGTTTCAACAAGAAAATGGTTTCTATAATATGAATGACCTAATTGAATCAAATCAATAAATAAGAAAAGTGGCTTCGCCGTATGTACAGATTGCTTTGCAATCGCACAGATTAAGGTAACTTAACCTTGTTGCTCCAGAAAAATCTGTCGATTTTTCCTATGCAATAAGAAAAGTGGCTTCGCCGTATGTACAGATTACTTTAAAATCCTATGCAATTAAATGCATAGGATTTTTTCTATTTATTATTTGTTATTACGTTTCCTAGTCTATTGTGCTGACAACGCACTTGGATCTATACCATATGTTTCTTGAAACCAAGTATTATAATCAAATGGTTCTATTGTATTTGGTTCTCCATAATCTACACCAAAAGTATCTACTTTAATGGTTTTTATTACTGGAGGATTTACTGGCGTACTTACTTCTGCATTTTCCTCTGTACTTCCCTCTGCAGCTTTTACTTCTACTTCACTTATTTTGTCTAATACAGCCATGCTTTCTTCATCCATAATTTTTCCAAATGCTGCATATTGTCCATTTAGATTACTATTATCTTCTGTTACAATAAAAAATTGTGATCCAGCTGAGTTATATCCTTCTTCATATAATCCCATTTGGCTATAATCAGATCTTGCCATAGAGATAACACCTTTTTCATGTCTTAATGTATTTTTTGTATAACCATTTAGAGAAAATTCTCCTTGAATTGCATATTCATCACTTGATCCTCCATCTTTTACATCGGATAGACTTGGAGCTCCTGTACCATTTCCTAATTTATCTCCACCTTGGATCATAAAATCTTTTACTATTCGATGGAAAGTAAGTCCATCATAAAATCCACGATTTGCTAGTGCAATAAAGTTTGTTACTGTATTTGGAGCCATATCTGGATACAATTCTACCTTCATTGTTCCAAATCCTTCTACCTCAATGGTAGCTACTGGATTCTGTATTTTCTTTGTAGCAGCTAAATAATAACTATACCCTAATCCTCCAATTAAAATAACAATAATAACAATTGCTATAATCATAATAATATTTTTCTTTTTCATTTTCTTTCCTCCTATTTATCTTTTGCCTATAACATGACATTATCAAATACAAATTGTTCTTGCATACGTTTTAAAGACTGTTTGATTGTTTTTGCTCTTACTTCTCCAATTCCATCTACTTCATCTAAAGTAGGAATATCCGCTACTAATATATGTTGAAATGATTTAAATGATTTTACTAAATTTTCTACAATATTATTTGGCATTCTTGGTATTTTATTTAAAATACGATATCCTCTTGTATAAACTCCTACTTCATCATAATTGTCAAAGTTTTCATATCCTAATATTTTAGCAATTACTTGTGGTTTCATTAATTCTTCATATGCTAATGCTGTTATCTGATCTAATACGGCTTCTGGGGTTTCTTCATGGTCCAGTGTTAAATAATCTTTAATAATATATAATTCCTCTTTTTCTAAACCTCCAACTAATTCCTCTAGTTGCATTTCCACCAGTCTTCCTTCTTCTCCTAGCTCAAAGATTCCTCGTTGCACCTCATCTACAATTCTCATTACCATTTCAGCTCTTTGAATTGCAGTAATTACATTATCTAAGGTTACAATATCATTAAATTCATATTCATTTAATATACTTAATTTACTATCAAATACCTTTTTATATTTTTCTAGAGTTTGAAGTGCTTGATTTGCTCGGTTTAAAACAGTGGAAGTATCTTGTATCGTATATCTTGAATTTCCCTTAAAAATTGTAATGATATTTCTTCTCTGTGAAATACTAACAACAAGTACTCCTGTCTGTTTTGCTGTACGCTCTGCCGTTCTATGTCTTGTTCCCGTTTCTTTTGTTACAATTTCTGGGGATGGTATTAATTGTGCATTTGCATACAAAATTTTCTTTAAATCAGAACTTAACACAATAGCTCCATCCATTTTAGCAAGTTCATATAATTTGGAGGAAGTATAATCTTCGTTAATAAAAAATCCTCCATCTACAATATCTAATACTTCTTTTGTATCCCCTATAACAAGTAGTGCCCCCGTCTTTGCTTTTAATATATTATCCAATCCTTCTCGAATTGCAGTTCCAGGTGCTATTAGCTTTCGTATCTCTGTAAGCATATCATCTTTTTTTAATCTCAAATAAAACCAACACCTTTCCACTTGCTACTTCAGTCCAATCGCACGCATAGCTTCTATAACATTTTTCACACCTATTATATCTAAATTATATTTTTCTTTCAATAGCTTTTTATTATTTTCTGGTATGATGCACTTTTTAAATCCTAGCTTTTCTGCCTCTTTTAAACGCTTTTCGATTAAATTAACCATTCTTACTTCTCCGGTTAAACCAACTTCTCCAATCGCAACTACGCCCTTTGGAATACTAATATTTTTAAAACTAGAAGCAGCTGCAAGAATAATTCCTAAATCTAAGGCAGGCTCATTAATACGAATTCCTCCTACCACATTTAAATATACATCTTGATTTCCTAACATCATCCCTGCTTTTTTTTCTAATACAGCAATCAGTAAAGTTAATCGATTATAATCAATTCCATTTGCTGTTCTTCTTGGCATTCCAAATACGCTAAGTGCAGTTAGCGCTTGTAACTCAATTAAAAGTGGTCTTGTCCCTTCCATACTAGCTACAATAACTGATCCTGAAGGATTATCATCTCTTTCTGAAATTAAAATGGAAGATGGATTTGAAATTTCTGTCATTCCTTCTCCTTGCATTTCAAACATTCCTATCTCATTTGTTGATCCAAAACGGTTTTTTACTCCTCTTAAAATACGATAAGAAAAATATCTTTCTCCTTCTAAATATAGTACAGTATCTACCATATGTTCTAATACTCTTGGTCCTGCAATATTTCCATCTTTTGTTACATGCCCTATGATAATCGTTGTTATTTCTCTTTGTTTACAAATTTTCATAATTCTTGCCGTTATTTCTCTTACTTGACTTACACTTCCTGCTGCTGAAGTAATTTCTTCTGAATACATTGTTTGAATGGAATCAATAATTACTAATTTTGGTTTTACTTCCTCAATTGCCATATCAATGACATCGATATCGGTTTCTCCTAAAAATAAAATAGAATCATTGGTAATTTGCAATCGATCTGCCCTTAATTTTATTTGCTCTGCAGATTCTTCTCCCGAGACATATAAAACTTTTCCTTCTCCTTTCATTTTGTTACAAATTTGAAGAATTAGAGTAGATTTTCCAATTCCAGGTTCCCCTCCTAAAAGTACCAAAGATCCTTTTACTAAACCTCCTCCTAGTACACGATCTAATTCCTCATAACCAGTAGAAATTCTTTGGCTCTCTGTTCCTATATATTCATTTAAAGGTTTTGGTGTAACGGACTTATTTTTTTCTTTTTTTCCACCTTCATTTCCTTTTACCAATTTTTCCTCATAAAAACTATTCCATGCATTACAAGCAGGACACTTTCCCATCCATTTAGCAGATTCATATCCACATTCACTACATACAAAAACACTTTTTACTTTTGCCATTTTTCTCTCCTATTTTTTGTTTTCTATTATCATATCTTTTATATGCTTTTATTCGTAAAAAATCAAGTAGTAATTACTGATTTATAAAATCTTTCTTTTTATTATCTGTTACTAACTTTTTTCTAATTCATCCAAGAAGGTTTATGGGTTCCTATTTCATAAATTTTTCGTCTCATTACAGAAATACAAGAATTTCTAACATCATTTTATGGCACCCTTTCAAAAAATTTGAACATTTCCCATAAAATAATGAAAGAAATTCTAGATTTCTTCTATTCGCATTCAAAATTTCTTCCATAGGAATCCATAAACCTTCTTAAGTATAAATCCATTATATACCGAATTTTCCTACATAAAAAGAAGTAAATTCTAATTAGAATTTACTCCCATATAATTTTTCTAACACTAAAATAAACATTGCATGCGCCCATCCGTAGTCCCATTACCCATGCTGGTTTCATGGTTTCATTATTAATTTGTTCTGAAATTAATCCTAGTTCTTCACAAGTATTCACAACATATCTTAATTCTTCTTTTGCTTTACTCTTTTCTCCTTTTTCAATATGATACAAAGCCATCCATAATGTTGTAATCGTCCAAGGATTTCCATTCATATAATTATCATTTTCGAATCTTTTATATCCACCGGTATAAGTTCTTAAAGTTAAATCAATTCTTTCTACTGTGTTCGTTATTTTCTTTTCCTTTGGAGTAAAAATTTGAAAAGGTACAACAGCCCCTATTATACTAACATCCATCCATCTATCTTCTAAATTTCTTGCAAAACTCTTTTTTTCATTATCATAAAAAGCAGTAACAATATATTCTTTTGTTTGAATTAAAAATTCTTCTATTTTCTTCTTTTCTTCTCGAATTTGTTCCTGTTTGATACGATTTTCTTCATATTCATTATAAATTTCATCATAAATTAAATTCATTGAATAAAATGCTGCAAATATACTAGAAATAGAATACATATTAATTCCTTCATGCATTTCCCATAAATCGTAACTAACATGAATTTCATTCGTCTTTAGTAAAAGATCTTTCATATATCTTTGTAAAAATCGATTTGCTTTTTCACACATTTTTAATGTATCTTTCAAGAATTTCTTATCTTTTCCAAACTTATAATGTTCCCATACACCATAAATTACACTTGCTGTTTCGTCTACTTGATATCCCCAACATGGTGCTAAGCTTCCATCGGTATAAAAACGTTGTTCCCATTTACCATCTTCACTTTGTGTTTTTTTACAAAAATTTTTGTAAAACTTTTCTACTTCCTTTTTCATTCCTAAAAGCTCCATCGCTCTTGTGATAAATACAGCATCTCTTGTCCAGCAATAACTATATCTTCCACATCTAGTTCTTTCTTCATCTACTTCTACTGCCGCACTAATTCCTCCTGTTTCTTGATTTACTAAAAGAGGAAAATATAATATGGTTCTTCGATACATTCTTTGTATTTTTTCTTCATAGGCATTTCTAGGTTCTTCAAATTTAAATGTGTTATGTTTTTTAAGATATCTTTTCCAATAATTTTCTGTTAATGCTTGCTCTTTAATAATATCTAATTTCTTAAAACAGTTGGTTTCTTCTTCAATTTGTTTTTCACAATTTTCTGTTATGGTAATCATAATATCAATATATTTTTTCTCTTTTGGTTTCATCGTTCCTAAATCATAACAAACACTTGCATCTGGTGCCATTCCAATATAATCTTTATCATGAATATATCCTTCTTGTATATTGGATCCTGTATCATTTAATTGATGATTGGTACGTTCTACCTTATTTGAGAAAATACTAAGCGCAAAATCATGAGCATATTGTACGATCCCTTTATCAATTAATTTTGATCCAACCAAATTATTCTCTGCAGTATGTAATTTGGAATGAATAAAAAATTTAACATCCAAATTAATTGTGTTTTCATTAACAAATAAATATCTTTTTATTAACACATTATTTTTGATAGGTACAAAATCGGTTTGTACCATTTTTAAATTGAAATAAGTATTTTTTATTTCAGTTGTTAAAATATTAGTATCTTCTATATATTTTTGTTTGTATTGATTATTAATATCTTGATGTAGATAAATTAAAGATGAGTCATTAATTTTAACCCCAGTTTCAAAATAATCCAAAAACTGCTTATTATCTCTTGTTGGATAATATAGTCTTAACAATTCTCCATTCTTACTATAACTTGCTAATATTTGATCATTTCCAATAACGGCGTCGTTAAAATACTTCGTTTTCATGCTTTCTTCCCCTTCTGTTTCTTCTTCTTTTTCTATCTTTTATTTTCTATTAATTTTCAATGATTCTTACAATTTGTCTTTCCAATTCTTTTATCTTTTCGCTTAAAGATTCTATTTGACTATCTTGAATACGATCTTCTTTTAGATCCTCTTTTATCATTTCACCCATGTCAGCAACTTCATCCTTTAGGATATCTAAACGCTCTAAAATTTGTAATTTAATGTGTTTATTGTCTTTTTGCTTGATTACTTTTTCATCTATAATTCTTTCTATTTTATCTCCTAATACATAGGTCTCATCATAGTTTGGTATGGTAACTTCTATATTTGTTGTTTCTTCTATTTTTTGTTTTAGTACTTCTTGGCTTTCTGGTTCTCCATGAACTAAAAAGATATGTTTTGGTTTTTTTAAAAAAGAATATACAAAATTTAAAAGCCATTCTTGATCCGCATGACCAGAATATCCCTCAATATATTCCACACGAGCATTTACAGCAAATTCTTCTCCAAATATTTTTACCTTCTTTGCTCCATTTACAATGCTATATCCTAATGTTCCTGGTGCTTGATATCCTACAAAAAGGATTGTACTATTTGGATTCCATATATTATGTTTTAAATGATGTTTGATTCTTCCTACATCACACATTCCGCTTGCAGAAATAATTATAGATGATTCATCACTTTCATTTAATGCTTTGGATTCGTCTACTGTTCTTGTAAATTTCAAACCTGGAAATTCAAGTGGATTATCTCCACTTTGCATAATCTTTCTTGTTTCTTCGTCAAACAAATCCATATTATCTTCAAATACTTCTGTTGCTGAAATTGCAAGTGGGCTATCTACATAAACAGGAACCCTCATAATTTCTTCATATTTTTTTCTAAATTCTTCGTCCTGTGTTTGTTCTTTTAATTTATCTAATTCAAATAAAATTTCTTGTGTTCTTCCAACTGCAAAAGATGGTATAACAACCGTTCCTCCCTTTTCTAACGTTTGAGATACAATATCTAAGAAAAGTTCTGCTTTTTGATCATTTTTCATATGTAAGCGATTTCCATAAGTAGATTCCATTACTAAATAATCCGCATCCTCAATCATAGTAGGCTCTGCTAAAAGTGGAATATCATTATTTCCAATATCTCCGGAAAATACGATTTTTTCTATTTTTTCTCCTTCTTTTATCCATATTTCAATAATACTAGATCCTAACATATGTCCAGCATCATTAAATCTAACATGAATATTTTCATCAATATCGATAATTTCATCATATTTTATTGGCCTAAATATTTCTAATGATCTTACTGCTTCTTCTGCAGTATATAAAGGTGGAAGTTCTGCTTCACCATTTCTTCTTCTTTTTTTATTTTTCCATTCAATTTCCATTTCTTGAATATGTCCACTATCTGGTAACATAATTGCGCATAAGTCACAAGTTGCTTTTGTTGCAATAATTGGATTTCGGTACCCTTCTTTATATAATTTTGGAATTCTACCAGAATGGTCGATATGAGCATGAGTCAATAACATAAAATCAATCTCATCTATATTAAATGCGAAAGGTTCTTCATTCTCCATTTCCTCTGTTGCCTTTCCTTGATACATTCCACAATCCACTAAAAATTTCTTTCCAGCTCCCTCTACCAAAAAGTTAGATCCTGTTACTGTTTTGGTTGCTCCTAAAAAAGTAACTTTCATATCTTTCCTCCTTATGCAAATACTTTAATTTTTTTATTAAGTTTAATCTCTTTCTTTTTCAATTTATTTTCTATCGTCACTACTTTTTCAATATTTTCTTTATCTAAAAATTCTATTCTTATCTCATCCTTTTCCGTTTTTCGGAACATAATTTCTAATTCTTCTAGATCAATTAATCTTAGTTCAAAAATATGGCTTAATACTTTAAAATTAACTTCCTCTTCATGAGAAACTGTATTAATTAATCTAATATCAATTGCTTTTCGAATTAGTTCTCTTTGAATCTTATTTATTTTATCCTTTAATTCTTTTAAGTCCTTTATTTGTTTTTTATGATTGTAATATAATAATACATAATAACGAAAAGTTATGATTAGCTCAATTAACTTTTTCTTTGTATCCGCTCTTCTTAAAAATTCCTCATAACATTCTAAAAATATATTTTGAAATGTAATAAGATCTTCTTCCAAGCTTGCTTTTTCTTCTAATTTTAATTCTTTAAAAAAATCTAATTCCTGTTTCAAACGATTTACCCTTCGAATATAATTAAAAGGTTGCATCCATTCTGTATATTGTTTCATTTGTACTAAAGCTTCTTCTTTTTCTTTTTCTAAAATTTCAGCCAATTCGCTCACACTAAATAGCTTTTCATTTTCTTTTTTGTTTTTATTACGCTTTGCAAATTCTTTATTTAATAATTCTTTGTCGTTTATTATCTTGTCGATTTTATTTACTTGATTAATTGCTTTTTTCTTTTTACTTGAGATTTCTTCTAAATAGGTATCCTTTTGTTCTATCTGTTTTAATTCTAATTCTTTTTCCTTCCAATCCTTATTTAGTGCTTCTTTTCTTTTTGAATCTTTATTAAGATAAATCTTAAAAACAGTACGACTAAACTGTCTCATTAATTTTTCTACTAAATTAATATCAATCGCTTCTTTTAATTTTTCTCTTAACTTTTCTACATAATCTATATCTTCTTTATGATTTATCCAGTCATTCAAAATTTCACTATTTGTTAAAATTCTAATATTTTGATAAATCAAATTATAAGAAACTTGCTCTATTTCCTGATATGCTGTATACCAAGACCATCCATTAAAATCTCTCATACACTCAAAAGAATCTGCAATGTGCCCCTTATTTAAGAATTCTTGAATTGCCTTTTCTACTGTTTTATATTTTTCTGGTACATAAATAACTCGTTCTGAAATAGCATAAATCGCTTTTAACAAATCTTTTTCGTTAGGAAAAACCTCAATATATCCTTCTTTCTTCTTTATTTTATAATGCACACTTTTTTTATCTGAATTTTCACCTTCTTTTAATAATGGTGTTAGAAGCTCAATCTTATTACAATGTTCTTTTACATCTTGAATAATTTCCTCCATCATTTCTTGTTTTGAAAGAACATCCATTTTCGTTTTTGCATAATCAGCATATCCATTTTCCATTTTATAAAACATACTAAGAAGAAGATTCTTCACATCACTTGAAAAATCTTTTTTTTCTAATATTGTTTCTAATTCATTATTATAGTCTTTCCATTTAAATTTTGCTAAGAATTCTTCTTTTGCCATTTTTCTCTCCTTCTTTAGTATTTTCTCTTTTTGCTTTGCAATCGCACACTTAAGGTAACTTAACCTTGTTGCTTCAGAAAAATCTATCGATTTTTCCTATGCAATAAAAAAATGAATGATAGGATTAATCTAGAGAATCGATTTGATTTCCCATTTTTAATTCTTCTAATCTTTCTTTTGTCATTAAAACTTCTCTTGGTTTACTTCCTTGGTATCCCGAAATAATTCCTCTTTCTTCCATTTGATCAATAATTCTTCCAGCTCTTGCATATCCTACTTTAAATCTTCTTTGAATAAAAGAAGTAGATGCTTGTCCTGTTTCTACTACCGTATCAATTGCTTCCATTAATAATGGATCCGTATCGTCATCGTCTTCCATTTGTTCTAACTCTTTATCTGTTGAATTTGCTTTTTCAATTGATTCAATAATATCTTCGTTATACGTTGCTTCTCCTCCATTGGATTTTAAATAATCTACTATTTTTTCTACCTCTTTATCAGAAACAAAAGCACCTTGTACTCTTGTTGGTTTTGATGCTCCAGATGGATAAAATAGCATATCCCCTTTACCTAATAGTTTTTCTGCACCTACCATATCTAATATAGTTCTTGAGTCTACTTGAGAAGATACCGCAAACGCAATTCTCGATGGAATATTTGCTTTAATAATTCCCGTAATAACATCTACAGATGGTCTTTGTGTTGCAATTACTAAATGCATTCCAGCGGCTCTCGCCATTTGTGCTAATCTACAAATTGCATCTTCTACATCTTTTGCAGCTACCATCATAAGATCTGCAAGTTCATCAATAATAATTACAATTTGAGGAAGTTTTCCTGTCCCGCCTTCTTTTTCTATGGCATCATTATAACCTTTTACATCTCTTACTCCCTTGCTTGCAAATAAACTGTAACGATTTACCATTTCTTGTACAGCCCATGCTAGTGCTCCTGCTGCTCTTTTTGGATCTGTTACTACTGGAATTAGTAAATGTGGAATTCCATTATATACAGATAATTCTACTACTTTTGGATCTACCATCAATAATTTTACTTCATTTGGCTTTGCTTTATAAATAATGCTAGTAATTAAAGTATTAATACAAACACTCTTTCCAGAACCTGTACTTCCTGCGATTAATACGTGTGGCATTTTTGCAATATCAGTTACTACTTCTTCTCCTGCAACATCTTTTCCTAAGGCAAATGCTAATTTCGATTTATGTTCAATAAATTTTTCGGTTTCAATAATATCTCTTAAATGCACAATTTCATTTTCTTTATTTGGAATTTCAATTCCTACTGCTTGTTTTCCTGGAATCGGTGCTTCTATACGAATACTTTCTGCTGCTAAGTTTAAAGCAATATCATCTGCTAAATTTGCAATTTTACTAACTCTTACTCCTTCTGCTGGTTTAATTTCGTATCGAGTAATTGCAGGCCCCACGGAAACATTCTCTACCTTTGCCGAAACGCCAAAACTATATAGTGTTTTTTGTAATTTGGTTGCAGTATCTGCTAATGCCTTCTTTCCTCCTTTTATAACTCTTCCTTCTCCTTCACTTAAGAACTCAATTGGAGGAAATTCATAATGCTCTTCCTCTGTTGTTAATGTGTGCTCTAACACCAATACCTCTTTTGTTTTTTCTTCTTTTTGTTCTTGTTCTTGTTTAAATAAATTTGCTTCTATCGTATTTGGATGTGCTACCTCTTGCTCTTTACTTTCTTTTGTTAATGGAACTAAATCATCTTTATCCTGTTTATATTTTTTTCTATTTGGTTCTCTTTCATTTAAATTAATTGTTATCTGATCTTCCATTGGAAGTTCTATTTCTTCTTTTTCTTGTTTTTGTATTTTTTCTTTTTGTTTCTTTTTACGTTTCTCTTTTTTGTTTTCTACTAAAATTTCATCCGATTCCTCTTCATCATCTTCTTCGTATCTTTCTTCTCTTCTTTCCTTCCAATTTTCTATCATCTCTCTTATCATTTCTACTGGTTTAATACCAAAGATAAAAATAAGATTAATCATTGCAATTCCCGCTGTTAAAATAACAGCTCCTGCCGTTCCTATTAGGTTGGTAAGCGGAACAGCAACAAGTGCTCCGATAATTCCCCCTCCAAGATTTACACTTCCTAGATTATATGCTTCTGCTAAAATTTGATCAATTTCTCCATTTAAATTAATTTTTCCTTTTGAAATTTGGTAAACCGATAATATACTTGCAACACATATTAAGAAAATAATATATTGCATCCCTTTTCCTACTTGCTTTGATTGCTCTTCTTTTGCTGTATAAATTGCAAGTACAAAGCATCCAATTGGCAGGATATATTTCATCCATCCCATAATTCCACCTAGAATTGGGCTTAAATGTTCTCCCACCCATCCAGCTTTTGTATAGATTAATACTGCTAAAAGAATACTAATTACAATCATTACAACAACCAGAATATTTTTGTCTACATTATTTTTTCTTTTTCTATGTTTTGATGTATTAGAAGTTTTTGCTCTTCTTGCTTTCGCCATTGTTTTTTCCCCCATTTTTATCATTTAAAAAAGTCAGATGCCGTAAATCAATTTATCATTGATTCTATTTTTCTCCGACCCCTGACTTTTCTTACTTTCTATTTTAATTCTTTACGATTATTTTGAATAATTTTTAATGAATCCTCTAAAACAACTTCTATACTTTGTAAAATACTGTCAGCATAATCCTTTGTTCCTTTTGAAATTTCTCTTGACATTTCATTTGCTGTTTCAATAATTTGTGCTTTTTGTTCATATGCTTTTCTTGTAATTTCGTGCTCGTCTATCATAGAAATAATTCTATTTTCTGCTTCCTTTACAATATCGTCAGCTTCTTTTTGTGCTTCTACTAAAATTCTTTGTCTTTCTTCTTTTACCCATTTTGCCTGTTTTAGTTCATCCGGAAGTTTTAAACGGATTTCTTTTATGATCTCTAATATTTCTTCTTTATTTACCACACCTTTTTCTGTAAAAGGTATTTTTTTACTATTCTCTAATATATCTTCTAACGTTTCCAATAATGTAAAGATCTCCATTGTCTTACCCCTTTCGTATAAATAAGAGTTCTACTCTCCCATATTTTTTCTGTTTATAAATTTCGATTGGCATATTAAGCATATTTAATTCTTCTATTACTTGCTTTGCATTGTCTGTTTCTATAACAATACTTCCTTCTGACTTCAATAAATCTTTTTTTATGATTATTTCTACTGCCTCTTTTGCAAAACTAGAAGCATATGGCGGATCAATGTAAATAAAATCAAATTTCTCTATTTGTTTTTCTAAACAACTTTTAAAATTTTCTTGCAAAATAATAATTTTATCTTGCATTTTCGTTTTTTCTACATTTTTTCGTATAATATTAATTGCTTCTTTTGAAGTATCACATAAAAATGCTTTTTTCGCTCCTCGGCTAATGAATTCTATTCCAATTGCGCCACTACCAGAAAATAAATCTAATATGGTTGCATCTTTAATTTGCATATTAATCATATTGAATAGAGACTCTTTTACTCTATCTAATGTAGGGCGTGTCTGATTTCCTTCTAAGGTATATAATTTAGTTCCTCTTGCTGTTCCGCTAATCACTCTCATATACAGTACCTCTTTATTCTATCCCTATTTTATTCTATATTTTTAATATGTCAAGATTATTCATAGAAATGTAATATACATTTAACAGTTTTGTAAAAAAAAGAAAAGCAATTAAATATGTTGCCATCATTTAATTTGCTTTTACTATTTTTCTCTTATTTTTCTTTAGTCGTCTTTATTAATATCTTTTAATAATTCTAATTGTGAAATAAGAAGTGCTTCCATTTTTGCTTTATATATATCAAATTGTTTTTTTACATCTTCTAATTCTTTACGTTTAATTACAATCTCTTGTTCTAGATCATCTACTGTTTTTTGTGCATTTCCTTTTGCATCATTTACAATTTGTTCCGCTTGTTGTCTTGCTACTTTTTTCACTTCTTCTGCTGTAGATTGAGCCATAATTAATGTACTTTGTAAAGTAGATTCTATATTTTTATAATGTTCCATATCTTTTGTTAATTGCTCGATCTTTGCTCTAGACTCATTACTTTCTTTATATGCTTTTTCATAGTCTGCAGTTAATTCATCTAAAAAATCATCTACTTCTTCTACACTATATCCATTCATCATTTGCTTTGAAAATTTTTTGTTTTCTATATCTAATGGGGTAAGCATCATTACTCCTCCTTTTATTATCCTTAAATAAAAGGACACTATGCACCGTGTCCTTTTATTCTAATTATTATTTTTTAACCATGAAACAGATAATCTATTTTTGATTTCTTCTCTAGCCATTTCATTTGTTATTTCATAATTATATGGTGCAATTAAAAATATTGAATTTGAAACTTTTTGTATATGACCATCTAATGCAAATACGCCTCCACTGATAAAATCAACAATACGTCTTGCAACATCTTTGTTTACATATTCTAAGTTAACAATAACAGATTTCTTTTCCTTCAAGAAATTACAAATTTCCTCTGATTGTTCAAAAGTTGTTGGTTGTGATATTACCATTTTTATTTGTTGGGTTTGTGGCATAGCAACCACTTTATTTTTCTTTCCTAAATTTCCAAATATTTTTTTATCTTCATTTTCTTCCGTTTCTTCATATTCTTCATAATTAGCTTCTTCTTCTAATTCTTCTTCATCTGCTGCTCTTTCTGGATCCATTCCAAATAAGTCCCAAACCTTGTTCATGATAGCTCCTGCCATTTAAAAAACCTCCTAATATTTTACTTCTCATTCGTAGTATTTGCATATAGTATCTATCTTTTTTTATTTCTTGTCAATACTTTTTCAAGTTGTAATCTTTTTTTAATTTCTTTGTAATATTATTGTAATATTATTCTATTTTTGTAGGATCTGGTTTTGTTAAGATTTCATCATAAAGAGTAATATTTTTATTCGATCTTATTTGACTAGAGCTAAATCCAAGCTCTTTTAATTCTTCCATATCATAATTTCCAATAATAGAATAAGTATCATTCTTTCGCTTTATTTTTACTAATATTTTATCTAAATACCCAGCTCTGTTACGTACTACATACGATAAGTTGTTTTCTTCAAGAATAGCTGTATTTGGTACTTTTAATCCTGTGTAACTCCAAAAAATAATATCAAAAGAAATCTTTCGGTAATGTATTAATTCCTTTACATCTTTTTCTACTTTTAGAATTAATAAAACCTTATCTTCTTGTTCTTGCATATAATATATTTCAGCCGGAATTTCGTCCGCATTTGATAAACGAATTGTTAGTTTATCCCCTTGTTCTGCTTCATGAGTTTTTTCCTTTTCGATTATTGTTGCAATATAACACACACTATTATCTACTACTTTTCCACATTCATCGTTACTTGCAATCATTTGCCCTGTTTTTAAATTCAGTCCATCAAAAAATTCTTGGTTGTAACTACTAAATTTATCTGGTGTCAATACTTCTTCTAGTCCATCCACTTTATAAGAAACAATTCCACTCATTGGGCTTTTTACATCTTCGCTTCCGGAATTCAACTGTGTTTCATATCCACTTCTTTCTTCTATTAATTTTGTTAAATAGGAATTTGCTGGACTTGCTTTTCCTATAATATTTGTTTTTTTGTTCATTAAATCAGCAATCTCTTTTTTATACTCTTCTATCTTCTTTATATCGTTCGATTGATAAATTTGTTCTAGTTTGATATCAATTTCTTTTTCAAGTGCTTTTATATCACTGGAAAACAATGTCGTATTTTCCTTACTTTTCGCCTCGTCTATTTTTTGATCCAATTCTCTTATTTTTTCTACTAATTCATCTTCTCCTTCTGAATAATAACGAAAAATCGACTCATCTTTTGCGGCTTTTTCTCCTTCTGCTTTGATTGGTACAATACCATTTTTATAATTTTCACCTTTTACTACTTTTTCATTTCGAATTACATAGCCTTCTGCAATTTCTTCTAATGACACAGTTCCATCTTCTACCATAAAAACATCCGTTGGATCTGATATTAATTTCCATCCAGAATAAACACTATAACTTACAATTGCAATGATAGTAATTGCAATGATTATAATGTGTTTCTTTTTCATTATATTATGTAGTTTATTTTCCTTCTTTTGTTTTTCTTCTTTTTTCACTCTAAACCCTCCAAAATAATATGAATATTATTTTGTATTTTTTCCTCTCCTTCTAACCATTTGATAGAAGGAATTGCTCGAAACCATGTCATTTGTCTCTTGGCATATCTTCTACTCTCTCGTTTTATATTTTCTTCCATTTCTTCATACGATACTTCTTCTTTTAAGTATTGTACTACTTCTTTATATCCTAGTCCTTGCATTGCAGTAGGAAATTCTTTATATTTCTTCCATATCGTTTCCACTTCTTGGATAAGTCCTTGTTTTAACATTTGATCCACTCTTTGATTGATTCTATCATATAATACTTCACGTTCCCAATGCAACCCAAAAACTCGATAATCATATTTTGGTTCTTCTTTTCTAGACTCGATCTCCAACTGTGTTTTTGTTTTTCCTGTTTGATAATACAATTCCAAAATACGTAAAATTCTTTTTTGATCTTTTTCACTTATCTTTCTAGTTGCTTCTTCATCAATTACTTTCGCTTCTTGATATAATGTTTCTAATCCTTCTTCTTCTACTCGTTTTTCTAAAAACTTTCGATATTCCTCATCAATCTTTGTATCTTCATAGTGAATATTATAGATTAAACTGTTTATATAAAGACCGGTTCCTCCTACTACAATAGGAACTTTTCCTTCTTCTAAAATAGTTCGAATTGCTTTTTCCGCATCCTCTTTAAATTGTGCTACACTATATCTTTCATTTGGATAAACTCTATCAATCAAATAGTGCTTTATTCCTTTCATTTCCTCTTTTGTTACTTTTGCAGTTCCTATATTCATCTCTTTATATATTTGCATCGAATCTGCAGAAATAATTTGGCCATTGATTTCCTTAGCAAGTGCAATTGATAGTCCTGTTTTTCCTGATGCAGTAGGACCTCCTATTACGATAACAATTGGTTTTTGTGATTTCATTTTTTGCTCCTTGTCTATTTTCTTGCGAATTTTCTCTCAATATCATATTTTGACATTTTGATAACAGTAGGTCTTCCATGAGGACATGTAAATGGATTTGGTAATACCAATAATTGATCCATTAAACTTTCTACTTCCTCTTTTGTAAGTGCCATATTTGCTTTCACTGCTGCTTTACATGCAACAGTTGCAATAAACTTTTCTTCTATTTCCTGTTTTGCAGTTCTAGCTACTGTATTAATTTCATCCAATGTTTCTAAGAATAATTCTTTGGTATCTAAATCTAAACAAATACTTGGTGTTCCAGAAATTTTAATCGTGTTTTCTCCAAATTCATCAATAATAAATCCTGCTTTTTCAAATAATTCCATATTATCTTTTGCTATTCCCATCTCTTTATTTGTTAATGTGATAATATCTGGTAAAAGCATCAATTGAGAATCTTTTTCTTTTTGATCATAAAAATTTTTCTTTACTTTTTCGTACATAATTCTTTCATGTGCTGCATGTTGATCCATAATGTACATCTCTTGATCCATCTCTAAAATAATATAAGTCGAAAAAACAATTCCTATAAATTTATATCTCTTTTTATATTTGTATTCTTCTTCTCCATCAAATACAGAAAGATTTTCTCCTTTTAATAATTCACTTCCATCATTTTCGCCTTTTACTTCTTCTTTTTTTTCTTTACTTGGTAATATTCCAAATATTTTTTGATACATCTCATCAAAATTTTTAGGAGTTTCTCCTTCTTTTTGTTTTTCTAATTCTTGTATCATATTATTAATATCTTTTGTTTTTTGCTCTAGCATTTTAGCATCCTGTTCTAATTTCTCGGAAATTTCTTTTTCCTGTTTTACATTTTCAGCCACTTCTTTTTCTACCACTAATTCTGTATTTTCAGTCAATTCTTTTTTTTCTAATGGCTTTAAATCTTCTTTTTTATTTTCCGCTCTTCCTTCTTCTTTTCTTTCTACTAGTCCATCTCTTATAGTAGATTTTAGTATATTACTGCTTACTGATACTTTCCCTAAATTAGATAAATTATTTTCTTGAATTTCATTTTCTATTTGTTCTCCATTCGATATTTTTTTCCCAAAACCTTCTTTTTCTAATTCCGTTCCTACCTTTTCTTCTCTTTGTCTTAATTCTAATTTTTTCTGTTCTAAATCTGCTTGCATTTTTCTTTGCAACTCTAATAATTCATCAATTGTAGATTTTGCTTCTTCTTTTTGTTTCGGTAATTCCATTGTATTTTCTTTTTGTGCTTGCTCTTCTCTTTCTCTTACAATATCCTCAATTAGGTTTTCTGGTGTCTTTACCGCAACATTTTTCTGGAATAAATCCGGTACATTTTTATTTTCTATTTTATTTGCTAAAAAAGAAATCTTAAAAGGGTTTTCCTCTACTTTTTCTGAATTTTTAATTAAATCATTTCTAAGTAATGTTTCGTTAACTGCATGATAAATTGCTTTAAATACTTTTGATTCATCTTCAAATCTCACCTCTAATTTTGCTGGATGCACATTTACATCCACTTTTTGAGGAGGTAACGTAATATTTAAAATAACAAAAGCATATTTTCCAATCGTTAGTAATCCTTTATAGCCTTTCTCTACTGCACTAGATAATGTTTTATCTTTAATAAAGCGATCATTTACAAAAAATAGTTGATTACCACGATTTGATCTTGCAATTTCTGGCTTTCCTATCACTCCGCTGATAATCATATCTTCATATGCATATTGTACAGAAAGTACATTTTCTGCAATATTTTTTCCATAAATGCAGTATACAACATCTTGAATATTTCCGCTTCCAGATGTTTGAATCACAACTTTTCCTGTATTTACTAATTTAAATGAAATCTCTGGATGAATTAGAGCAAGTCTTGTCACTGCATCTTCAATATATCCCGATTCTGTAAAATCCTTTTTTAAAAATTTATATCTTACTGGTGTATTAAAAAATAAATTTGTTACTGTTATCGTTGTTCCAATTGGACATGCAATTTCTTCCTGTTCTAATACTTTTCCTGCTTCTACTACAATTTTATTTCCTGTTTGATATTCATTTGTTCTTGAGACCATTTCTACATTAGCTACTGCAGCCACACTTGCTAAAGCCTCTCCTCTAAACCCCATTGATTTTACTTGTTCTAAATCTTCTGCACTTCTTATTTTGCTAGTAGCATGTCTTTCAAAAGCAATTTCCATATCATCTGGCATAATGCCTTTTCCGTTATCAGAAATACGAATATAGGAAATTCCCCCATTTTTTATTTCTATATTTATTACTGTTGCACCTGCATCAATTGAATTTTCAACCATCTCCTTCACAACAGATGCTGGTCTTTCTACAACTTCACCTGCTGCTATCTGGTTAATTGTTAGTTCATCTAATAACACGATATTTCCCATGTTTTTTCCTCCGCCATTTTTACTAAACCTTGTGTGCAAATTATATCATTAAATTTCATTTTTTGCATTTCTTTTTTTGTTTTTTTTAAATTTTCAATTTCTTCTTTTCCCTCTGTCACCAAAATAATTCTTTTTGAATATGATATACCATACTAAGCAATAGAAAACTTAGGTTCTTTAGAATAGGAGGGAAAAATATGGGAAACTGTTGTAACGACGAAATTTTATGGTTTATTATTCTTTTCTTACTTCTTTTCTGTGGTTGCGGTAACAACAGAGGAAGATCAATCGGTTGTGGATGCAACCAACCATGCGATCCTTGCGGTTGCTAATTCATAATGAAACATATTAAAAGGAAGGAGGGACTAAGTGATGCAAGAAAATAGAGGTTGCGGATGTGGATGCGGTTTTGGATTTGGTGATGACTGCATTTGGATTATCATCGTATTAATTTTAATCTGCTGTTGTTGCGGTGGAAATGGAAGAGGCGGATGTGGATGCTGCTAATCCAAAAAAAGATAGCTTTACCAAGCTATCTTTTTTTATTACGTATTGTGATTAATACATTCCGCCCATTCCGGCTCCCATGTCATCGTGTCCACCGCAATTGCATGCTTTTTCTTCTTTTTTCTCTGTTACAATACTTTCTGTTGTAAGTACCATTGATGCAATACTTGCTGCATTTTGAAGTGCTGATCTTGTTACTTTTGTAGGGTCTACTACTCCCGCTTTTTTCATATCTACATATTCTTCTGTTCTTGCATTAAATCCAATTCCTTTTTCGGCACATTTAACTTTATCTAAAATAACAGCTGGTTCTAGCCCTGCATTAATCGCAATTTGTTTCACTGGTTCTTCCAAGGCACGAAGTACAATCTTTGCTCCTAGTTTTTCATCTCCATGTAGAGTTTTGATTAATTCTTCTACTTTTTCCATGCTATCAATATAAGCTGTTCCTCCACCAGCAACAATACCTTCTTCTACTGCCGCTTTTGTTGCAGATAATGCATCTTCGATTCTTAGTTTTTTATCTTTCATTTCGATTTCTGTTGCAGCTCCAACTTGAATAACAGCAACTCCACCAGCGATTTTTGCTAATCTTTCTTGTAACTTTTCTTTATCAAATTCACTTGTTTCTTCTGCAAGTTGTGCTCTTATTTGTGCAACTCTTTCTGCTATCTTTGCTTTTTCTCCCATTCCGTCTACAATAATTGTATTTTCTTTTTGTACTTTTACTTGTTTTGCTCTTCCTAATTGTTCTATTGTTGTATCTTTTAATTCTAATCCTAAATCAGAAGTGATTACTTCTCCTCCTGTTAGAATTGCAATATCTTGTAACATTTCTTTTCTACGATCACCATATCCTGGAGCTTTTACCGCTACTACATTAATTACACCTCTTAATTTATTTAAAATTAGAGTAGATAATGCTTCACTTTCCATATCATCACAAATAATAACAAGTTTTCCAGATTGTTGCATTAAGCTTTCTAATAAAGGTAAGATTTCTTGGATATTACTAATTTTTTTATCTGTAATTAAAATATATGGATTATCGATAATTGCTTCCATTTTTTCTGTATCTGTTACCATGTATGGAGAAATATATCCTTTATCAAATTGCATTCCTTCTACTACGTCTACATATGTTTCCGATGTTTTTGATTCTTCAATTGTAATAACTCCATCTTTTGAAACTTTTTCCATTGCTTCTGCAATTAAATTTCCTACTTCTTCATTATCGGAAGAAACACTTGCAACTCTTGCAATATCTTCTTTTCCATTTACTGGTGAACTAATTTCTTTAATTCCTTTTACAGCTTCTCCTACCGCTTTATCAATTCCCCTTTTAATTGCCATTGGATCTCCACCTGCAGCAACGTTTTTTACACCTTCTTTTACCATTGCTTGTGCTAAAACAGTTGCTGTTGTCGTTCCGTCTCCTGCTACATCATTTGTTTTAATGGAAACTTCTTTTACTAATCTTGCCCCCATGTTTTCAAAAGGATCACTTAACTCAATTTCTTTTGCTATCGTTACCCCATCGTTTGTAATAAGAGGAGAACCATAACTTTTATCTAAAACAACATTTCTTCCTTTTGGTCCTAATGTTACTTTTACAGTATCTGCTAATTTATTTACACCTTCTAATAAACTTCTTCTGGCTTCTTCACCAAATTTAATTTCTTTTGCCATTTTTCATTACCAACCTTTCTTTTTTATCCTTTTAAGATTTTATTTTTTATTCTACAATTGCAAGAATGTCAGATTGTTTTACAATAATATAATCTTCTCCTTCATATTTTACTTCTGTTCCGGCATATTTACTAACAATGATTTTATCTCCTTTTTTTACATACATTTCTTCTACTTTTCCGTCTATTTTTTCACCTGGTCCAACTTCTAATACTTCTGCAATTTGAGGTTTTTCTTTTGCCCCACTTGCTAATATAATTCCACTTTTGGTAGTTTCTTCTTCCTGTACCATTTTGATTAATACTCTGTCTGCTAATGGTTTAATCATATTCATTACCTCCTAATTTATTTCATTTTACTTTTAGCACTCTTTTCTTTTGACTGCTAATAATTTATACCTTTTATTAGCAAATGTCAAGTGAGTTTGCTAATTTTCACATAAAATTCACATTTACTTTTAAACTCCTACTTATGTTTCTATTTTATGCTTGTCTTTTCTTTTTAGAACTAATTTTTCCTACACAAAATGTAACTTAACCTTGTTACTCCAGAAATTTCTGACGAAATTTCCTACGTAATAAGAAAAAAACCTAGAATTTCATTTTTCTGAAATTCTAAGTTTCCTTCTTCTAATTTTCTTTATTTAATTTTGCAGCTTCAATTAAACCAACAAATACTGGTGCCGGTCTATTTGGTCTTGATTTTAGTTCTGGATGAAATTGTCCTGCTACAAAGAATGGGTGATTATTTAATTCTACCATTTCTACTAATTTTCCATCTGGTGAAGTTCCTGAACAGATCAGACCTACTTTTTCTAATCTTTCTTTATATAAATTATTGTATTCATAACGATGTCTATGTCTTTCTGAAATTTTCTCTTGGCCATGATATAATTCTCTTGCTTTCGTTCCTTCTTTTAAAATACAAGGATATGCTCCTAACCTCATCGTTCCACCTTTATTATCGATTCCTTTTTGCTCATCCATAATATGAATTACTTGATCCGGTGTTTCTTCATCAAATTCTTCTGAATTTGCATTTTCTATTCCTAACATATGTCTTGCAACTTCTACCACTGCCATTTGCATTCCTAAGCAAATTCCTAAAAACGGAATTTTATTTTCTCTTACATATTCGATTGCAGTTATCATCCCTTCAATTCCTCGATTACCGAAACCTCCAGGCACTACAATTCCATCATATCCTTTTAATTTCTCTTCTACATTATCTTTACGAATTTCTTCTGAATCGACTAATTCCACCTTTACTTTTACTCCATTTGCATATCCTGCATGGGTTAAGCTCTCAATAACAGATAGGTATGAATCTTCTAATTTTACATATTTTCCAACAATAGCAATTCTAATGTTCTCTTCTTTTATTTGATAAATAGCATCAATCATTTTTTGCCATTCGCTATTATCTGGAAGATAATTATCTAATTTCAAACGATTACAAACTTCTCTTGCTAGCCCTTCTTTTTCTAACATCAAAGGAACTTCATATAAACATCCAGCTGTTTTATTTTGAATTACACTACTTTTTCTTACATTACAAAATAATGCTAATTTTTCTCTTACTGCATCTGGTATATCTTGTTCTGTTCTACATACTAATATATCTGGCTTAATTCCAAAAGATTGTAACTCTTTTACAGAATGTTGAGTTGGTTTTGATTTTATTTCATTTGATCCGTAAATATAAGGAAGTAATGTAACATGAATATATACAACATCTTCTGGATTTTTTTCTAATCCTACTTGTCTAATTGCTTCAATTAAAGATAATCCTTCAATATCTCCTACCGTTCCTCCTAGCTCCGTAATTACTATATCTGTATCTGTATTTTCAAAACTATATATTTTTTCTTTTATTTGGTTTGTAATGTGTGGAATTACTTGTACTGTTTTTCCTAAGTAATCTCCTCTTCTTTCTTTATTAAGCACTTCTGAATAAATTTTTCCCATTGATACACTTGAGTTTTGTGTTAAATTTTCATCAATAAATCTTTCATAATGTCCTAAATCCAAATCGGTTTCTGCACCATCATCTGTTACAAAAACTTCTCCATGTTCATAGGGACTCATTGTTCCTGGGTCTACATTGATATAAGGGTCAAACTTCTGAATTGTAACTTTATATCCCCTATTTTTTAATAATCTTCCAAGAGATGCTGCTGTTATTCCTTTTCCTAATCCTGATACTACTCCTCCTGTTACAAAAATATATTTTGTATTCATATTTAAAACACCCTTCCTAAAAAACAAAATAGATTAAAAAAATTCCTCAAAATCGGTTTTTTTTTAATCTATTCTATCTTCATTTTTAACTTCTTTTTTATTGTAACATTTTTCTACATTTTCTGCAATACTTTTTTGTGATTCTTACTATTTCCCTAATAAGTAGCCTGTTAACAATACAGAATTTATTTCTTCATTTTCAATATTATAATTAATAGAAATATTTTTTATATAAAGATCTTCATTCTCACTAATAGAAATTATATCATGATTTTGGAAATAAGTATCTAATTCTTCTTCCCCTATTTCATTTTGCTTAATTAAATTTTTCAAATAATCTTCCACTTCTATTTTTTCAATATACATCCCATTTTCTTGTTGTAATTCATAGGTTTCCTTAAAAGAATTTTTATACACTCTAATTTCTCGCATCGTTTGATATCCATTAATTGAAATTATTTCCTTTTCATTTCTTTCATTAATTGATTTTGTTTCAAAACTACTATATCCATATGTTTTTCTATACTCTTTTATTTTGTTTTTTGTTTCTTCACTCCAATCTTTTGGCAAATATTTCTCTTCAATGTTTTGCCCTCTTAAATATTGATAAATATCAGCTACTCTTGCTTTTTCCTTTTCCGTTAGATCTTCGAAATTCTTTCCTGTTGGTAATAATGTTTCTAATACATACTTTTGACTAACACCTGGAAGATCAATTACATTTAATGGTGTCATTGTGATTAAAATAATTAAAACTGCTATTGGAATTAGCACTTGATTCAAATATTTTTTATTTTTAAACAAGCTAAAAAATAATGCAATTATTTGAACCAAAATTAAAATAATACTAAAATATCTTGTTGTTGTAAGCCCATATTCTGTAATTCGAATCCCTATTGCATATATTTCTAATAAAATTAATGGAATAAAAGCATATTCTAATATTTTGATTACTCGATTAAATTTACTTTCTTTTTCTAGATAAATAGGTATCATTTGATACACTGGATAAGCTACTATAAACAAACTAATTAAAATACGGTAAATTGTATTATTTGGAATTTCTCCAACGACAAAAATCTTAATCATATAAATATATACAATCACAGTTGCTATTATTACAAGAGGAAAAATAACATAATACAGTAATATCTTCATAAACTTATTTTTTTCCTCTTTTCCATATGAAATGGAATAAATAATACTTGGTACATAGAAAATACCTAAAATCAGAACTTGAATTTGTCCTAAAAGTTCAAAACCAGATTGTCTTATCAATAAACTAATACAAATTGCATATAAAATTGTACTTCCTATTACTAAAATAAGGTAAATAAAACTTACTTTTATTAAGTTAGAAATCGTACAAATTAAATATTCCCCTAAGTCTTTTTTGGTATTTTTAATTAAAATCGAAATTGTAAGAATGATAAGCGTAAATATATAGCCTATAAGAACCATTTCAAATGTTGTATTCCATAATACTTTATTTCCTCTCGATATTCCTACAAAAAGAGAAGCAATTAGGAATGTAACAATATATCCTATCATCTTTTTCTTTTGTTTTGTTTGGAATATAGCCTCGATAAATAATGTGCCAACTCCCCAGATCATTCCAATTTGCCATATTATATTATAAATTTGTTTTGCCGTTCCTTCTAAGGATAAAGTCATTCCCATACTAATTAAAACACTTAAAACAACGCTAACACTAACACTAACTTTAAACTTCATTAATTCTTCTTTTATAATCTGCCCTTGTTTTAAAAAAAGCTCTTTTACCTTTCCCATTTCTTCACGCCCTTTTTGCCTCTATTTTATCATACATTTTTGAAAAAGCAATTCATAATTTATAGTTTAATATGCTCTTTTCTATTCCTTACCTATATAAGAAAAGTAAATTCGCCACATGTGCAGATTGCTTTGCAATCGCACTAATTAAGAAAACTTAACCTTATTGCATAGGAAAAGCAGGCGGTTTAACCAAAACTGCCTGCTCTAAAGCTATTTTGAATATCTAACTCCTTTTTCTGTTATTTTAAATGCTTGACCTCTTTCTAAAGTATAAACATTAGTTCTAAGTTTACTTGTTAATCCTTTTTGTAAATCTTGTTTCGATTCAAACGCTCCATGTTCTAATAAAATTCCTTGAATATTGGTAAATCTCTTAAGAAGTTTTACGATCCATGCCTCATAGTCATGTCCTGAAAATTCGTCCGTTTGAAAAAGTGATGCTTTTTTTATCAATTCTTTTTTCCCTACCCGGACTTTGTTTCCTTTTAGAGTATTTATATAGGTATCTGTCAAAGAATTTGCTGTTACATGCATTGTAAAAATAATCACATATTGACTTTTATCAATTACCTTTTCTAGATAATAAGTAAGACTTCCTCGATTCGTGCATACTAAAATACTTTGTGCTTGGTAATACAGTGCATATTCTCTTTCTATTGTCTTCTGACAAAAAGTTACATTGGCTGGTAAAATTTCAAGATTCATTTTAGAAATATCAAAATTTCTTTTTAATTCTAAAAAAACTGGAACGGAAAATGGTATTTTCCCATCTTCTTTCATTTCCTTAATTCGATAAACCGGCTCTTCATACCGCGCATCCCCCAAAGCAACAATAAGCAGCTTTTTACCATCTCTAATTGCTTTTTTTACAATTTTTTTAAATTTTCTTTCTGGAACTTTTCTTGTTCCATGTGTTGCTTCTGTCACAATTGTAATGGGATCATCATAGGTTTCGATTGGAAAATAGGATTTACCAAAAAAAGATTTGAATTTATAATCTCCTGTAAATAAAACTCGTATCCTTCTTCCGTTATATTTTAAAGTAAATAAATACATCACCGCTCCCTTTTGGTGAGCATTTTCTAGTAAGATTACTTCTAAATATTGAGAAATTTGATACGTTTTGTACAGTTCTAACTTTTCTGTTTGATTAATAATACTTTTGGCATCCTCTTCTTCATAGAGTAACTTTTCACTTGTTCTTCTCATTGAAAAGAAATCTCTCATTGCGTCTGTTTTTAATTTCTCGCTCGTATACTCAGATGCGTAAACCTTTCCTTGATACCCTTTATTATACAAACATCCAATTCTTCCACAATGATCCGAATGGGAATGAGTGATAAAAACATGGCTAACCTGTTTGGGATCAAAGGATAAATCATAGTTATATTTCTGTTCCTCTTTTCCAATAAACATACCACAATCCACTACAAAATTTCCTTGAAATCCTGGTACACAATAGGTAACAAAGTTACAACTTCCAGTTACTTCTACGCTTAGGCTCTCGATCCGGAACCAGAAATCCTTATTCACTTTATTTTGCATTTTATACCTCCTAATCTATGGATACTATAACATCTACGTTTTTATGTAAACATTATAATATATCTTTTGTATTTTTTCAATCATTCTTTATTTTTTAACTCTGGATGATCTGAAAAAATTTTAGAGGCAATACTTTCTTTCGTATTAAATGTAGTAACGTATCCCTCCAAAGATTTTGCTTTCTCTTTTAAGGTTTCCACATCTTCATTTACATATATTTTGGCTTTTCCTTTTCCATTTTTCGCTTCTTGTACCAAATTGGATACTGGAGAATTCCCGTCAAAAGCAACTACAATTGAATTTCTACGTTCAAAAATTTCATAATTAAAGCTTTTATAAATTCCTAGCTCTTCCGCCTCTGTCGAAATTCTAACTCCATTTACTTCTTTATTTAACATTTTACTTTCTTCTTTTGATAATTTTTTTGGAATAATTGCATCTACTTCTATTTTCTTCTTTGCTTTTTTTGCAATATCTACAATTGCTTTTTCATATCCTTCCATTTTATGCCCTACTACAAAATAAGCTTTATTACCATCGATATTACTTACTAATTCCTTTATGATATCTTCCTCTTCTTTTTTTATTTCTGTTTTTCTACCTTTTGTATTAAAACTTCCACCTGCGATAATAATTGGAATTTTATCCTCTGGTAATGGTATGATTTTTGACTTTAATACATCTTCTGCTTCAATATGATTATCTTCTATTAAATTGATTCGATTTATTTTTAGATTTTTTAAATTTTCTTCTTCCTCTTCTAAAATTGCTTGCTTAATATTTCTTCCTTTTAACCATTCTTCAAACTTTTTACTCTTTATTTCGAAATATTTCTCATCCTCCTGCATAATTTCATTTTCTGTCTGTTTCATAAGTTCTAAATCTTTTTCTTTTAAATGTAACAAATTGGTTAAAGCCATTTGCTCTTCCATACAATCCGTTCCATAAAAACCACATCCATCTGTTCCCTGAACGCATTTAATTCCTTCTTCTAAATACTTTTTAATTGGATGATTTTCAATATTTGTTAAATTATTTAAACGTATATTAGAGGTCAATTGAAACTCTAAAACAATTCCATTTTTCTTCATTGTTTCAATTAATCGCTTTCCTTCTTCACTATTTATTTCTGCACAATATAATCCATGTCCAATTCTACATCTAGGTGTTTTTTTCCCTGGCATAACAGATTCTTCTACACAACGAATTGATCTTTCTACATTATCTCTTAAGCTATCATTTTCTCCTGCATGAATTCTAATGGTAAAGCCATCATCTTCTTGAATAGCATAATCTATTAACTCTTTTAATATTGGTTTAAAGATTCGAATATCATTAATTTCTTCTCCCATAATATCACTACCTACAACATAAGGGCTTTTTGATGTTACTTTAATAATTTGAACTGCCTCTGCTAATTGCTCATTTGTCATAAGAGTTCTACTAATTGCTGCTAAAAATCTTAATTTTACTCCTGTTTCTTTTTCTATTTTAGGAAGTACTTCATGTAGTTCTTCTAATATTTTTGCACCTTCTTCTCCCTTTCTTACGATCCATGTTACTGCTATTTGTGCATAATAGATTCCTTGTTTTTGATACTCTCTTGCTACCCATAATAATTTATCTTGTAACAAACTATTATTTTTATATTCTTCTGTTTTTTCATCTTCTAGCATTTGTATCAAAATTCTTTTTACATCTCTCTCTGGTATCTTTTGTACTTTTTCTAAATCAATTGGAATTTTTTCTTCTGAAATTTGTCCTTTTGAAAATACATAACGATATAAATATAGTTTTTCTAAATTAGTAAAAACTGCTTGTCCATCTTTCATAAGAACTAAACTATTTCTGATTTTTGCAATGTTTTCTTCCATATCTTCTTCGTTATTTAAAATTAAGTCTGCAAAATTCATACATGTTTCATCATCAATTTTTCTAGTTAAATGTTTTCCTGTTAAATCAGAATAGGCATATTTTCTTTCTATTTCACATCTTTTAATAAAGATTTCTTTCGCTTGTTTATCAGATAATTTTAATCCTAATTTCTTTATATAATATAATGGATATTTAATTTGATGTTTAATTCCTAATGCAATTAAATCATCTGAATATAGATTCGCATGAATATGTGTATGAAGATCTGTTCTAAATTTATCTTTTTTCAAAATATATGATTTAATAATTGTCTTATTTACATCTAAATCATAATATTTTGTTTGTGACATTAATGTTTTGTTAATTGCAGGTATTTTGGCCTTTATTTCGATCCTTCCACTTGGATAAATATTAGCAACTTTCACCCCTCCTAATCGAAAAATGTATACTTCTTCATTATCAGCATTAATACAAGCTGGCAATTTACCTGTAATCACTTTCATTCCTTTTTCATTTTTTACTGTTTCAACGTTACAAATTCTAGCTAGATTTGTAATCAAATTTCCAGTTTTATGATTTGGAGTTTCTAATACATAAGTTAGTTCATCTTTTTCTTCTTGATACAAATTTACGATAATATCTTTTTCTTTATCCAAATAAAATCGATTGTACAATTCCATTTTTTATCTCCTCTTCTTAAAATTATGTTAACTATTGTATCATATATATTTCTTTCTTGCAATAGTAAAAAAGGACAATTCTAAAACTCTCCAACAAAAGAGATTTTTAGGATCGTCCTTTTTTTCTATGCGCTCTTTAATTCTAATCTTAATTTATCTGCAATCATGGCTATGAACTCTGAATTTGTTGGTTTCCCTTTTGCTGCTGATACTGTATAGCCAAATATACTTTCTACTGCATCTGTTTGTCCGCGTCCCCATGCAACTTCTATAGCATGACGAATCGCTCTTTCTACTCTACTTGAGGTTGTTTTATATCTTTGTGCTATTTGAGGATATAATTGTTTCGTTATTTGATTGATTACTTCTATATCATTTACTACCATCATAATTGCTTCTCTTAAATATTGATAACCTTTTATATGTGCTGGAACTCCTACTTCATGAATTAAATTTGTTACTAATGCCTCTAAATTTTCTTCGTTATTTTTATTTTCTGCTGGAATTTCTATGTACTGTGGTTTTGTTTCTCTTACTAAAAAATTCCCTTTTGTTTGTGTAGGTTGATATCGTTGTACTTCTCTAATTCTTTTTATTAGAAGTTCGATATCAATCGGTTTTACTACATAATATTGTGCACCTAACTCAATTGCTTTTTGTGTGATTTTGTCTTGTCCTACTGCTGATAACATAATACATAATGGTTTTTTTGTCATATTGGATTCATTTAATTTTTCTAGAATTCCTAAACCATCTAAATGAGGCATAATAACATCTAATAATGCAATATCTGGATGCGTTCCTTGGATCATCTCATAGGCTTCATTCCCATCCTTTGCAATTCCAATTACCTCTAAATCATTCTCTTTTTCTAAATAATTGCACAAAGTTTTTGTAAAATCCGGATTATCGTCTGCAATTAATACCGTAATCTTATCTTTCACTCTTATTCCTCCTAGTATTAAATTTGTAAATATTTTACAGTTAGAATTATAATATCTTTTTCCAAAAATTACAAGTGCTTTTGGAAATATTTTCAATTTTTCTTGATTTTACCTTAAATATCAACATTTTCTCAATATATATCTTTCCGACACAATTCTCCATTTTTTTATTTCAAATTTTAAACTATTTTGGGTTTCTATCAATTCCTCTTTTTGATTTTTCTCTAATTCTATTCTTATTTGTATATTATTTAAATATTCTACATGACTTATTTCAATCTTTTTCATTTTGCAATAATATTTAAACAATTCTAAATCCCTATATTCGATTTCAAGTTCCATTTCATATCCATTTACCATTTCTATTATGTTTGATCCTCTTAATGCCTCCGCTGTTGCATCTGAATATGCTCTTACTAATCCTCCCGTTCCTAATAAAATCCCTCCAAAATATCGAGTTACTACTGCTAAAACATTGCATATTCCCTGCTTTTGAAGTAATGTCAGCATGGGCGCTCCAGCTGTACCAGACGGTTCCCCATCATCACTGCACTTTTCTAATAACATTCCATTTTCTAAAATACGGTATGCATAACAATGATGTCTTGCAGTATAATGCTCTTTCTTTATTTCTTGTAAAATTTTTTCTGCTTCTTCTTTTTTCGTTATTGGATAAATATTAGCAATAAACCTTGACTTTTTTTCTACTAATTCAAAGCAATTTGCTCTTTCTATTGTTTTTATTTCCATTACCTTTATTTCCTTTTCCTTTATTCCACTTTTTAATGTAAACCAGCAGTATATCCCGTTGAATATGCAATTTGTAAATTAAATCCTCCTGTATATGCATCTACATCAATAATTTCTCCTGCAAAATACAAACCGTCTATTATTTTCGATTCCATTGTTTTTGGATTAATTTCTTTTATATGAATTCCACCGCTTGTAATAATTGCTTCTTCGATTGGTCGAAAATCAGAAATAACAATATCAAATTTTTTTATTACTTGTACAAGTTTCTCTCTTTCCTCTTTTGTAATGGAATTTACTTGTTTTTCTGGATTAATCTTTGATCTTTTCATAACGATTGGAATTATTTTTTTTGGTAATAAATGATCTAAACTATTCTTAAATTGCTTATTTTGTTCTTGCATAAAATCTCTTATAATTCTTGTATGAAGTTTTTCTTCCTCTAATGCTGGTTTTAAATCAATACGAACCACTATTTTTCCTTCTTGTAATAGACGTTTACTATCTTTGTATCGAAGCAAATGGGCTGAACTACTTAAAATTGTTGGTCCTGAAACTCCGAAATGAGTAAATAATAATTCTCCAAAGTCTTCATAGATATCTTTTTTCTTTTCTAGATCCATTACTTTCATTCTTATATTTTTCAAAGATAAACCTTGCATTTCTTTGCATTCTTCTAATTGTTTTCCTTCGCATTGGTAAGGCACCAAAGATGGTTTTATTTCTTTAATTGTATGACCTAGTTCTTGTGCCATTTTATATCCATCTCCTGTTGATCCCGTAGCAGGATAACTTTTTCCTCCGGTAGCTAATATTACTTTTTCGGCTTCTTCTTCTATTTCTCTACCATCTTTCTTTGCTAAAACACCCTTCACTTTAGTTTGATCCACTAATATATGGTCTACTTTTATATTTGTCATAACCTTTACTGTATGTTTTTTTAGCTCATTAATAAAGGCATCTAATACATCTTTCGAACGATCAGAACAAGGAAATACTCGATTTCCTCTTTCTACTTTCACTTCTACACCATTTTCTTTTAATTGCTTAATTATATCTTGATTTGTAAAATTTTGAAAACTACTATACAAAAATTTACCATTTCCAGGAATATTAGAGATAAAGTCCTCCATTGGTAAACTGCTTGTTATATTACATCTACCCTTTCCTGTAATTAATAATTTTCTTCCGAAGCATATTCATTTTTTCTAATAAAAGAACTTCATCCCCTTGTTTTGCTGCTGAAATTGCAGCTAAGATTCCTGCTGGCCCTCCACCAATTACAATTACCTTCATTTTAACTCCATTCTATTTATACTCTGCTTTTTTTCTTATTTTTCTTTCGTTTTTTATTTTTCAATTTATTAGCATCTATTTTTATTATTTCTTTAGTGATACCGTTTTCTTTTTGACTTCTTTTATTCTTCTTGATTTTCCTATATAATTTATTATCATTTTCTTCGTTATTACGTTTTCTAATTTGTCATATTTTGGATTGCTTTTAAAACTCCTAATTTTCCATATGGATAAGTAAGTCCTCCTTGTTGAAATGCAATGTATGGTGGCCTTATTGGACCATCACAAGATAATTCAATCGAAGAACCTTGTGTAAAGCTTCCTGCTGCCATAATTACTTTATCTGTATATCCTGGCATATCCCAAGCTTCTGGTATTGAATTTGAATCTACGGGAGATCCCATTTGAATTCCTTGGCAATATTTTACTAAATCTTTTTCATTTCCAAATGCAATTGTTTGTACAATATCTGCTCTTTCTTCATTATACTTAGGATCTAATTGATATCCCATTTTTTCTAAAATTTTACTTGTGAATATTGCTGTTTTTAAACTACTTGCAACAACACTTGGTGCAAAAAATAAACCTTGTAAAATGGATTTATTCATTCCAAGAGTTGGACCTACTTCCTTTCCTTCCCCTGGAGCAGTTAGTCTTTCTCCAGCAAGTTCAACTAATTCTTTTTTTCCAACAATATAGGCTCCATTAGGAGCAATTCCTCCTCCTAAATTTTTTATTAAAGATCCTACTGCTATATCCGCCCCTACTTCGATAGGTTCTTTTTCTCCCACAAATTCACAATAGCAATTATCAATCATGATAATTACATCTTGATCTACTTCTCTTATCTTTTTTATTACTCTTTCCACCTTGTCTAAAGTCAAACTTTTACGATTCGCATATCCTCTTGATCTTTGAATTTCGATTAATTTAATTTTTTCTCTTTTTAATGTTTCTTGAATTTCCTCATCGTTAAAGTCATTATTTACTAAGTCGATTTGACGATAATTTATCCCATATGCTTTTAATGAACTTTGATTTTCTACAATTCCTATTACTTCATCTAAAGTATCATATGGTTTTCCATTAATACTAAGCATCGTATCTCCTGGTCTTAAAAGAGAAAATAGCGCAACTGTTAGTGCATGGGTTCCTGATATAAATTGGCTTCTTACTAACGCATCTTCTGCCTTAAAGATTTGGGCATAAATCTTTTCTATTACGTCCCTTCCAATGTCTCCATAACCATATCCTGTAGTCATCCCAAAATGAATATCCGAAAGAGCATTCTCTTGAAATGCTTTTAATACCTTTATACTATTTTTTTCACAAATAATATCTACTTTTTTTAATTCCTCTTTTACTACTTCTTCTACTTCTAACGCTAATTTTTCTAAGTTTTGATTAATTCCATATTCTTCGTACATTTTTCTTTCTCCTTTTATTTTTTACAAAGTGTATAAGATATTATTTTTTATCGTTGTATCTTATATAGAATAATATTTTTTATCATAAAAGCAGGGGATTATTATTCACAATCCCCTGCTTTTTTAATTTACATCTTCTGAATAATAAGCTTCTCCATCTACTGATGTGATTTTATAATATTTCCCTATAAATTCTGGTTCGCTAACTTGATCTTCAAATTGATAAACTGGTTCTACAATAATATTTCCGTTTGCATCAATTACTCCCCATTCGTTTCCAAGACGAATACCTGCGAACCCATACTCATTTATCTCAGTTACTTTATCATATTGATAGTTTACTTTAACATTGCCATTTTTATCTACAAATCCCCATTTTCCATTTTCTTGCTTTGCGTATAACGTATTATTTGGGAATATTTCTGTATTTTCTTTTTCTCTACCTTCTAAATCAAAGTATTTTGTTTCTGTATCTGAGTATACCTTAATATATTGAGCATTAATTTGAATTTTTCCATTTTGCATTTCTACAACTTTTGCCATTGTTTTATCATATAACTCTAAAATATTCTCTTCTGATTTGATTGTTTGAATCATATCACAATTATCTAATTTTTGTATTACATCAAAGTCAATATCTACAATTACTTCATTTTTGTCATTAATTACTCCTGATTTACCATTTTCTCCACCAGCAATAAAATATTGGTCAAATAAATATTCTACATAATAATATTTATTGGTAATAATAACATCACCATTCTTATTTACCACACCATAACGATCATTATTATCTATCGTTATATGGTAATTTTCATTTCCTGTTGCTAAGATATTTTTGTATTTTGGAGTATCTTGCTTATTTCCATTAATATCATATACAAAACTTTGATTATCTTTTTCTACATAAATATAATTTCCTTCTACCGTTGCACTATCAAATTCAATACTCAATATTTGTTTTCCTTCTAGAGTAGAAACTCCATATTTTCTATTTTTTTCTAGAATTAAAACTCCATTTAAGTCATCATAATCAATTCCTTGGTACTGATGGTTTAATATCATTCTTCCATTTTTATATAGTCCTGCTTGTCCATTTTCTTCTGCTACTAAATATATATTTTGATCATCTTCAATTTCATTCATTCGATAAACTTTATTATATTCATTTTTTAAAATTTGCTTTCCTTGTGCATTTATATATCCATAGCGATATCCTTCTTCTGTTTTTATTCCTACAATATATCCTCCTAATTTATATTGATTTTCTTTACTATAGTAATTATCGCTATCAATGCTATCATATTTACATTCTACTAATGTTGCACCTTTTATATTAATAACACCATATTTTTCGTCTTTTTTTACTTTAAGTTCTCCTTCTTTATATGGCATATTATCAATTTCTTCATAAATTGGTTTTGTAATTACTTTTCCTTCAAAATTAATTAAACCATATTTTCCATCTTTCTTATATTTTAATACTGATTTTTCATATGGAACTTCGCTTACAATTTCCTTTAAAGAAATTACATTTACTTCTTCATAATCTGTAAATATCTCTTCTTTTTTCTCATTTAATACCTTTGTTTGATAAGTTCCTGAATTTTCATTATAATTATAAATACAAATAAATACTGGCTTTTGAGGATTTGGGATCTTGATTGCATTATATTCCGGTTCGATTATAACATTTCCTTGCTTATCAATAACACCTGTTTTTCCTTCTTTTACTAAAGTATAATAATCGAATTCCGTAATTGTTTCTAATTCATAATTTTTCTTGGCATAATCCATCCATTTAAAGATACCAAAAGCGGCACCTACTACAATTGCAATACTTAAAAGAATAATTACTATTTTTTTTATGAATGTTTTATTAATTCTTTCCTTTTTATTTTGATTCTTCATTTTAACAAATCCCTTCCTACCTTATTTTTTCAATTGTTTCTTATTTATTTTATCTTTTGCATCATTATGTATCATTTTTCTCACTTTTTCAAAAAATATTATATCTTCAAACCTAGGTATCTGTCAATGAAAAAAAGGCAGTTTCCATGTTTTTTTCCTGTTACATTCCTGTCTTGGGAAGTTTCTTTTTTGTTAGTCGATTTGTACTCTCTATCCTGTTTCGATCAATCCTAATTTCTGGAATTTCTTCTCTTTTATTTTTTACCACTATCGTTAATTCTTCGTTCCAATTTAATTTTATTGTTATTTCTTCATCATATAATTGATATCCTTCCGGTGCTTTTATTTCTTTTAAATAATAAGTACCTGGTAACATATCATCTATAATAATTTCACCATTTTTATCTGTTGTTAAATTTGTTTTTACTACATTTTTATTTTCATCTAATAGTTGAAAAATTGCTCCTTCTAATATTGTTCCATTTTCTTCTTGTTTTATCACTTTTAATTTTGTATAATTTTTAGTATAGTAAACCGTTTTCTCTCCGACACCTTCTTCATAAGAAATTCCAGTAATTGCATAATCTTGATAATTAGTACTTGGTGCCTTTCCTATAAAAATTGGCTTTGTTTCTACATTCCCTTGTACTTTTAATGAAATTTTTCCTCCTTCTCCTAATTCTAAAATAGGAATCTGTATTTTAAACTTTTCTCCCTGTAAAAAAGTAGTTTTCGCATTGTTATTCATATCCACTATCTTTCCACTTATCTTTTCCCCTAAAATTGCTTCTACAGAATAACTTTGAATTGGTGCCTTTGATAAAACTTGATATGTTTTTTCTATATGTTTTGTATCTTTTGTTAACTCCCATTCTTGATTTTCTTCTTTTATTTCTAATGAAGAAGAAATTTGAGTTTCTTTACTATTTTTTACATTTTCCAAAATTTGCTTTAATGCATTCCATGCTCTTGTACCTTCTTCTCCTATTCCAGAAAATTGGTCTACTGAATAATTATATAAAACAGAATACACAGCCATCTTTGTTGCAGCAAAAGCTTCAATCTCGCTTTTGCATCCTAGTTCAGATACTGTTTTGTATGGATATCCATTTATAATCGCTTTCCAAACATTTACATCTTGAAGAATTCCTTCTAATTTCACAGAATAATTTTCCGTATCTCCAACTCCGGTTTTAGTTTTATCCAAACAATATGCTGGATATTCTTTTCCGTTATGTACATATACAACATAACTAATTCTAATATTTCTTCCATCCTTCTTTAGCAAATTTGTATAAGTTCCTTTATTATATAAATTTGCCTGCTCGATAGGAAAGCTTCCTCTACTTGTATTCGTTAATAAATAACTTATAAGTACCCATATAATTAATATTATACTAATATATTGTTTTATTTTTTTCATATTTATTCCTCCTTATCGAATCATTTTATTAAACTTTTCCGCATGAATCAGCTAAAAAACGCATTTTTCTTTCATATTTGAATCGCCTGGATACATCTTCTATATTCTGGTTCATTTTCTACGCAAGTAATTAATGTTATTGTATTGTCTTTCGTATTTTCTAGATATGTCCAATCGGTATCTTTAATTACAACCATATTTTCTATTTGATAACAACATATAAAATCTTGATATTGATAAAACACAAAATCTCCTTTTTTTAATTTCTTTAGATCTTTAAAATAATTTACAGGATACCCTCTATTATGAGCTGCGAGACCAATATTTCCATCTTTTTTTCTTGTTTCTTCAAAATGTCCAACAGATCGATTCATTACCTCTTTACTTATACTTTCTTCAATTTGGGCAATTAAATTAATTTTTGGAATCCTTATTTCCCAATCCGTTCCCGTTTCTTTCATTTGCATTTTTATTTCTTTTATTAATTTTACATTTTCATCTTCTTGCCTATTTTCCTTCGTGTTTTTGATTTCTTCTAATGTATTTTGTTCTTTACTTAATAAAGTATCTTTTTCTTGTAATCTATTAATTTGATTTTGCCCAGGAATGAAAGCAGAATTAAAATTAAGATAAGCAATTTTGTTTCTTTGAAAAAAATATATATTGATAGTAACAAAAACTAAAATTGTGATAAAAAAACTAATACAATAAATACCTATTTTAGTATACTGAAATTTCATACATAATCATTTTCACCTTCTTTATTAAAAAGTAATTAATTCTGTAAATTGACATTTTCTCTTTTGGAATTGGATTTGGATTTTAATTTGAATTTAAGATAAAACTAAATTTAATTTAAGAAAAAACACCTTTGACATAAATTTTCTTCTTAGGAACAGAAAAATAAATCGATTTTGATTTAACATTGCAATATAAAAATCTGGTATTATATTACTACAACTTTTTTCTCTTGTAAAGCACTTTTCATCGTGCATTTTCGACATTATTCTACTTATATTAAACAAGTTATAGATTGATTTATCTTTGGATGAATATAAAGAACTTATTCTCTTTTTAGCTATTTTCTTATAAGAAAAGTGGCTTCGCCACATGTACAGATTGCTTCGCAATCGCACAGACTAA
>ERZ826242.567-NODE-567-length-52445-cov-5.092823_pt1 | contig 52445 bp, 56 predicted proteins | sample MGYA00519871_ERZ826242 | MGnify/ENA primary metagenome ERZ826242 (study PRJEB31778, sample SAMEA3449226) | human gut metagenome | biome: human gut; feature: human-associated habitat; material: faeces | place: United Kingdom | collected 2010/2012 ... | reverse complement strand
ATATATCTATACTCCTTATATTCTGCTATCTATAGAAGATAAAAGGGACAGACCACACAAACGGGCCTGTCCCCGGACAAAATGGGTCATCCCCATCCATATACTTAGTCCATGATATCAACGATAACTTTCTTATCTTCTTTTGCTGCAGCGGCTTTCACAACTGAGCGGATTGCCTTTGCAATGCGTCCCTGTTTTCCGATTACTTTACCCATATCGGCTTCTGCAACCTTAACTTCCAGGACTGTTGTTTTCTTTTCTTCGCGTTCATTTACTACAACGCTTTCCGGATCGTCGACTAATGCTTTCGCAATTACTTCAACTAATTCCTTCATAATTGCACACCTCCAGTGGCATAATTATTTTTCGATGCCAGCTGCTTTTAAGATCTTTGCAACAGCTTCTGTAGGCTGAGCACCATTTGCAAGCCATTTTTTAGCTGCTTCTTCGTCAACTTTGATTGCGCTTGGATCGCAGTTAGGATCGTATGTTCCGATCTCGTCGATGAATTTACCATCTCTTGGTGATCTAGAATCTGCTACGATGATTCTATAGAAAGGAGCCTTCTTCTGTCCCATTCTTCTTAATCTCATTTTTACTGCCATGTTAAATTACCTCCATAAATTGTAATATTTTCATTATTTGTTTTTGTATCTATATAACGCGGAATTCGCGGTATATCATAATTCTTTGTGCTGTCTTTTGGATGTCGTCTTTATGCATCCCTTACCAGCTAAAATGGAAATCCGAATTTTTTCTTCTTTCCTACTTTGCCAAATTGCTTCATTAGCTTTTTCATCTCATTGAACTGTTTTACCATACGGTTCACTTCACTGATGTCCACTCCTGCACCTTTGGCAATACGATGCTTTCTGGATGGGCTAAGGATATCCGGATCTGATCTTTCTGCCGGTGTCATAGAATGAATCATTGCTTCCATTCTTGCCATCTTCTTTTCCGCCTCAGCGGTCTGTTCATCATCGATTCCCTTCATCTTGCCGCCCATGGCTCCGCCGATACCCGGCAGCATGCTCATGACATTTCCAAGACCACCCATGTTCTTCATCTGTTTGATACTTTCCAGATAATCGTCAAAGTCAAACTGATTCTTCTTAAGTTTCTGGGTCATCTCCCTTGCTTTTTCTTCATCAATCTCTGCTTCTGCTTTTTCAATCAATGAAAGGACATCACCCATTCCAAGGATTCTGGATGCCATACGGTCTGGATAAAACTGTTCCAGATCTGAAAGCTTTTCTCCCATACCTACATACAGGATCGGCTTTCCTGTTACTGCTTTTACTGACAGTGCCGCACCACCACGGGTGTCACCATCAAGCTTGGTTACGATCACACCGTCGATGCCGACTTTTTCGTTGAACTCTTTTGCCACATTTACGGCATCCTGTCCTGTCATCGCATCAATTACGAGTATGGTCTGATGTACTTCTACTGCCTGCTTAATCTCTGCAAGCTCTTCCATCATGTCTTCATCTATATGAAGTCGTCCTGCTGTATCGAGAATGACCAGATTGTTGCCATTCTTCTGCGCATGTTCCAGTGCCGCTTTGGCGATGTTCGCCGGCTTGTGATTCTCACCCATGGAGAATACTTCCACGCCCTGCTTCTCACCATTGACCTGTAACTGCTTGATCGCAGCCGGTCTGTAGACATCACATGCAACCAACAGTGGTTTCTTGCCTTTTAGTTTGAACTTTCCGGCAAGCTTTGCAGTTGTCGTCGTCTTACCTGCTCCCTGAAGTCCGGCCATCATAATGACGGTAATTGCACTTCCCGGCTGAAGCTTGATCTCTGTGGTCTCAGATCCCATCAGTTCGATCAGTTCGTCATTTACAATCTTGACTACCATCTGTCCCGGATTCAGACCATTCATTACGTCCTGACCGATCGCGCGTTCCTGTACTTTTTTGATAAAGTCTTTTACGACTTTAAAGTTAACATCGGCTGCAAGCAGCGCACGCTTAATCTCTTTTAACGCTTCTTTTACATCGTCTTCTGTCAGACGTCCCTTGCTCCGCAGGTTCTTAAATATGTTTTGAAGTTTTTCTGTCAAGCTGTCAAATGCCATGCTATAACTCCTCTATAATCTCATCGGATATCTTGCGGATGTCTGCAACAAGCTGCTGTGCATTCTCCTTATCGTATCCGTCCAGCAATTCGTCTATCTGCTTTACTTTGTCTCTGATCGACACGAACTTCTCTACCAGATGAAGTTTCTCTTCGTAGCCTTTCAGTGTATGGGAACATCTCTTTACCAGATCATGTACACCCTGTCTGCTGATTCCTTCTTCTCTGGCAATCTCACCAAGAGATAGGTCTTCCAGAACAAACTGCTCATACACTTCTTTCTGATGATCTGTCAGAAGTTCGCCATAAAAATCATATAATAATGCCTGTTCTAATATTTCATTCATGTCTCTCACCTGTGATATCATATAACAAATCCCACTGGGTGTCAAGTATTTTTTCTTTACACTTAATCATAATTTTTATCCGGGAGTTACTATTCAGAAAATTCCTGCCGGTGAATAGTAACAACAGCAGTTTTATATTTGTATATTTTCTACATTTTATCTTTTGACTATAGTCATAAAATATAGTAATATAAGCTTCGGAATATTTTCCACGCTTACATCATATATTTATTAAGGGGAGAATATATCATATGGCGAAAAAGAACTACTATAAAATACTTGGCGTATCCCAGACTGCCACGCCCGAGGAATTATCTGCTGCCAAGAATCTGCTGGCCAAGCAGTATCATCCCGATGTCAATATGAAAAAAGGGATTGACACCACAAAGCAGATGCAGCTAATCCTTGAAGCCTACCGGGTCTTATCCGATCCCGATAAGCGCGCAGCCTACGATACGAAACTTTTTGGCAAAAAGTCAGCCAAAAAGAAACGAAGCTTTAATATATATAATATGGAAGAAACTCCTTTTCCGGAAGAAGTTTCTTTTGTTACATACTGGCGGGTTGCAGACTCTCTTTACGAGATCACTCAGGAAAGCAACCGGCTCTTCAAAGAACGCACACATGCCTACCGCCTTTCGCAGCTGGCGGATCAGGCGATTCATTATACCTTTGTATTAAAGGATGCCCAGATACCGGCCCGTTACTGGCACCCGGAGATTATGAACTGGCTTTTATTTACCTGGAACAAGAACCGTAATCTTCCGATCTCTTATCTTCTGACTCTGTATGATGATTATGTAAAAACGGATGTCAACACATTAAAACGTCTGAAGCTAAAAAGAGAGGCCAAACATTTCCAGCATTCGGTAAAGCGGCTTGTGAACTTTTAAATTTCTCACACATCTGCCTCTTTTGCATATGATGTACTGTAAACATCATTATTGGAGGATTCAATATGAGCGATTTAAGTACAGCAAACTGTGGATGCGGATGCGAAGGACGCGACAGATTCGGCGGAGACTGCGGATGCGGCGGATGTGGTAATGGTTGTGGATGTAACAACGGATGCGGATTCGGCAACAACAGTTGTCTGTGGATCATCCTTCTCCTGTGCTGCTGTGGTGGATTCGGCAATAACGGCTGTGGCGGCGGATGTGGATGTGGCAACGACAGCTGCCTGTGGATCATCCTTCTCCTGTGCTGCTGTGGCGGATTCGGCAATAACGGCTGTGGATGCGGCAATAGTTGCGGATGCGGCAACGGATGCGGATGTGGCTGCTAAACCTTCTTTTGTATACCTTGCTATTCCCGGGACGGAGTTTTTACTTCGTCCTTTTTCTGTACCCATAATCATCATACTGTTTCTCTGCACTCATACATTTCCATCTTCTTTTGAACAGTTTCATCATTCTACTCTTCGTTGTAGCTTTGCTGTCATACACTCCCGCTTTCTTTCATATTATATAACTGGAAGTTACCTGGTCAGAATTGTCCTGTGCCTGGTTACTGCCGCAAGCGCTGATACAGGAGGATTTTCTATGGCAGGAAGGATTTCAAAACCAATGACACCATTTGATAAATCTGTCACACCCTCCTATTTGTATAAACTGAAGCTTTTCCTGCCTTTTCTCCCTCCTGCCAGCCAGCGTTTTCTTGGTATTTATATCAAATTTCTGGAATTCCGGGTTACTTTGGATTCTTTCCGTGGATTTCCGGTCCATACATTTTCCCTTCATTCCCTGGATGAACTGACTCCGTATATGGACGAACAGGAATGTAATATGATGGAGCAGATCTCATCCATGATACAGATGATGGAAATGTTCCAGGGAATGTCTTCGGATCCCGGTATCTTCTCTGGTGCGCATGGAGATTCTGACCACGCTTCCGGGAATCCATTTTCCAATCCTCTGGACTTTTTTAAAAATATGATGTCCGGGGAAGAACAGTCGGAATTTCAGAATTATATGAACCTTTTCGACCAGGAACTTGATCAATGTGAAAAAGGAGATGGTACGCATGAACGAATGGATGAATCATCCGGATCTTAAAAATATGGATCCTGTCAAGCTGGAACTTATCAAACTTGCCTCCAGACAGACCGCAGGAAAAAACGGACGGTCTCTCGCCCCTGTTATGATGGCCCTGATCACCAGTGCCAATAAAAAAGGGATCAGCTTCACTCCTCAGGAAATGTCTCTGATCCTTGATATTCTAAAAGAAGGGAAATCCCCGGAAGAACAAAGTCAGATCGATCAGATGGTCCATATAGTGCGCAGTCATATGAAAAGCAATGTAAAAAAAGAAGGGTTTTAAAGCCCTTCTTCCTTGCGCATCATACGTATTTGTCTTCTTTTTTCGCCTTTGACCCACTCTTCTTTTTCTTCTTCTGTTTCCAGTTCCAGTCGTGGTACTGCGGTTGGCTTGTCATTTTCATCCAGTGCTACCATCGTAAAGAATGCGTGATTGATTGGTGTACGCTCTCCGCTCAACGCCTCCACATATGTATCTACCTTTACTTCCATCGAAGTAGTTCCGACATAGGTGACTTTTCCGATGATCACTACTGTATCTTTCAGATATGCCCCGCGCAGGAATCTTAAGTTATCAACAGATGCCGTGATCACGTTCTTTCTGGTGTGTCGTTTTCCCACCATACCCGCCACTTCGTCGATCCACTGCATAAGTTCTCCTCCGAACAGTCGCTCTGCTGCATTCAGATGCTGTGGTCTTACCATATGAACGGTCTCTACGATAGAATCTGATACTTTTCTGCTCTCAACTTCCATGAAAACACCTCTCTTTTTCTTTTTAAGCCCTTTTATTATAGCACAGGATTTGCTATACTTAAAACGATTTGAAATTATGTATTCCGACAAATACAAAATAAAAATTAAGACCATGTCACTGTCCACACATAACATAACCAGTGACAAAAACAACAATACAGAACAAAAGCTGTCTTTAATAAAGCAGCGGAATGGAGTTTTCATGAGAAATATAAAATTAATGATCGAATATGACGGAAGCCGTTATCAGGGATGGACCCGTCTTGGAAAAGATGAATCCGGCAATACCATTTCCAATAAGATTCTGGAAGTATTAAGAAAAATGACCGGTGAAGATAATATTGAATTATTCTGTGGCTGCCGCACAGAGGTTGGTGTACATGCTTATGCACAGATTGCCAACTTTAAAACTTCCTGTGATACCAGCACAAAGAATATCAAGCACTATCTCAACCGTTATCTTCCAATGGACATTGCAATCCTGGATGTCAAAGAAATGCCGGAGCGCTTCCATGCACAGTTAAATGCCACATCTAAGACATACGTCTACCGTATGACGATCGATGACGTACCAAGTGTCTTCGACCGCAAATATACGTATCACTGCTACCGCATCCCGGACAAGCACCTGATGCAGCTGGCTGCAGAGCAGATTGTTGGAAAGCATGATTTCCGTAACTTCTCTACTGCAAAGAGAACAAAATCTACTGTACGTGAAGTCTATGATATTGATATCTACGGCGATATCGAAGAAATGCAGATTACGATCCATGCAGATGATTTTCTTCACAATATGGCAAGAATCATCATCGGTACACTTCTGGATGTTGGTCTTGGCAATCGTTCAGTGAATGATATTCCGGATATTTTTGAAAGTTTGCTGCCTTATAGTGCGCCTTGTGATCCGAAAGGGTTGTATTTACAGGAGATTACTTACAAATAAATGTGGGTGTGTGATGTCACAAATGGGTAGTTAGTGAACGAAAAGCGTATAATGTATCGAAACGGCGCCGCTCCCTGCGGTCAATGCCGCCTTATTCGATACATTATACGCTTTTCTTGCCATAGGTTTTGGATTTTGTAGCTTTGAGCAATATTATTTTTTATTCTTTTTCCTGATTTATTATAGACTATTTTCTGCAACAGTCTTTTTTGTAGTTTTCTTCTTTTATACTTCCTCTTCCGGGTTGGTTTCTATGATTTTTACGCCCCGGGTGTGGATTTTTTGTAGTTCTTCCAGGGTGAATTTCCGATCGGTGATGACTCCGGTGTAGTCTTCTAGCTGGTTGATCCAGGTCATGGATTGTTTGCCAAATTTTGACCGGTCTACTACCAGGTATGATCTTGCGCATTGGCTTCTTCCGATCGCATGGTAATTAACCTCTCCATTCCATCCATACATCATTCCTGCGTTTTGTATAATATTTAATTTAGTATGAAACGGCTCGCTGAGTTGTCGCTTTCCCACCGTGGACGAATGGAGCAGACATATCAGGAGCATATGGATATTCTGGATTGTATGAAGGCCGGGGAGACGAAGAAGATATATGAGACGACTTTGAGGCATATGGAGACGCCTCGGTTTATTAATCTGGAGGATTTGTAGATTTTTTAGTGGCGTAGGCTGTAGATTGGAGATGTTGAAAATGCTCTGTGCGAGAATCCTCCGGGTAATAAACTCTTTTAGTGTTGTGTTGGTGGTTTTTCCATGCACACTTCCTGGGTGGAGTCTTTGGATTCCGAAGTTTCTTTTTCCTGGAAGCCGTATTTTTTGTAGAAGTTTACTGCTGTCTCAGTGTGCAGGATTCCGTAGAGGTGGCCTGTGTCTTCCATGATTTTGTTCATTAGTTTTGTCCCATAGCCCTGGTTTCGGTGGGCTTCTGCTATGACTACGTCCATTAGATAGAAGGTTGTCGTGTGGTCTGTCAGGACTCTTGCAAAGCCGATCTGGGTGTCCCGGGTGTCTGTTTTCAAGAACAGGCCGTATGGACAGGAGTGTTCCATGGAGGTTATTATCTTGGATTCCGGTCTTTCTTTTGCCCAGTCTGTGCTGTGCAATAGTTTTACTACGTCTGACTGGTTCATGTTTTCTATGCCTTTTCTTATGTAGTAAGATTTATCCTGTTCGCCTTCTTTTCCGCTTTTTTCCTGCTCTCTTTTTGCTTGTTCAATCTTATCTTTTGAATCTTGTTCTATTACTTTCCGAAGGTTTTTCAGATAACCTGAGCATTCGCTTTCTTTTTGTCCGTAGGTCATCTGAAGTTTATATTCTAACGGAAGCCATGTCTCTATGTCTGCTTCATTATGCTGGATCAGGGCTTCCATCTTATCCAGGGCATGGACAATCTTTGCTTCCGTTGTCTCAGCCGCTTCTAGTTCTTCGAACAGACCATCTAATTCTTTTTGTTCTTTTTCCGGGAGCATTGCTGTTACCTGGCTGATTGCATTTCCTTCTGTTTTCCGGTCATCGTCTGTCTTAACGAATGCCGGGATATCTCCTGTGACTGCTTCTCCCAGATCGTGGAACAGACACATTGTTATCACTTTGTCCATGTCACATTCCGGGAATTCTTCTTTTAATTCTTCTTTTACAAGCCATGCAAACACGCAGAGACGGTAAGTATGTTCTGCCACGCTTTCCCGTCTCTCATTAGTTGTTCTTGAATGGCGCATATTCCATTTCAGGCGTTCTGCCACACCCATAAAATTAAGTAATGTTCTTGGTTCCATTCTGTCCACCTACTCATTCAGATATTCGAGTAATCCCTGATATTCTTTCTTCATCAGTCTTTGTCCATGCATGTAAAAATGCTGCAGCTTGTCATAATCTTTTTCCATACGTGATACAGTCGGAATCAGCGGACGGATTACGAAGATTTTTCCTTCTTCTTCTAATTTCTCGATCAGTTTCATCTGCTTGTTGTATACTGCATTTCTGGACATGATCGTCTTCACCAGGTTTGGATACTTTTTATAGGCTCTCTTATAAAGCTGTTCGGTTGCTTTTACCGAACGTTTTTTTCTGTAACCTGGATTTCTGGTCAGAACTACTACAATCTTTTCATTACCTTTTTCCAGTGCATACTCAACCGGGATGGAATCTGCCAGTCCACCATCCAGATAAGGGATTCCGTCTACATTTGCGATTGGTGCTGCCAGTGGCATACTGCTCGATGCACGGCAGATCTTCATAAGTCTCTCCGGATCTTTCTCTTCTGTCAGATACTCTGCACCACCGGTTATGCAATTCGTTACGACCAGTTCACATTCCATCTCTGATGCAAAATATGTCTCGAAGTCAAATGGATAGATTTCATTTGGAAATTTGTCAAACAGCATATCCATATCCATCAATGCCTTTTCTTTTAATGATTTCTTTAATCCATACATATAATCATACTCTTTCTCACGGTGGATCACGCATTCACGGCTCCGCCCAACCTGTTTGGATACGTAATCAACTGCATTACATGCACCGGCCGATACACCGATTACATTTGACATATACAAATCCTTTTCCATAAGATAATCCAGAACTCCGGATGTAAATACCCCGCGGTTTGCGCCGCCTTCCAGTACCAATGTTGCTTTTACCATAAATCTTACCTCTCTTTGTCTTGTTTGTTCTAAATTTCTTTTTTCATCCTCTGATGATACGGATTATTCGTTACTGCTCACATACAAAAATTTTCCTGAACTCAAAATTCATATAGCGCAGCACATAATACTGTTATTATTATATACCTTTTTCCCCTTTTTTCATAGAAGGAAAAAAAGGAACTTCCCTTGCTATTTTCCCTTATCTCTGGTACTATATGCTAGAGTGTGTCTGCAAAATTCTTTTTTACAGAAATGATTTTCAGGCACGCTCCACTTAGCGTCTGCAATCCGGACGCATCACTATCAACGAAGATTCAAACGACAAGGAGAATATAAACCAATATGATTAGTACAAGTAATGTAACATTACGGGTTGGTAAAAAAGCCCTGTTCGAAGATGTTAATATTAAATTCACAGAAGGAAACTGTTACGGTCTCATCGGTGCCAACGGTGCCGGAAAATCTACTTTCTTAAAGATCCTTTCCGGACAGCTTGAACCTACAAACGGTGAAGTTATCATCACACCAGGCGAGCGTCTTTCTTTCCTGCAGCAGGATCATTTTAAATATGATGAATATCCGGTTCTGGATACTGTTATGATGGGAAATGCAAGACTTTATGAGATCATGAAGGAAAAAGAAGCCATCTATGCAAAAGAAGATTTTACAGATGAAGATGGTATGAAAGCCAGCGAGCTGGAAGGTGAATTCGCAGCCATGAACGGATGGGAAGCAGAATCTGATGCTGCCACACTGTTAAATGGTCTTGGAATCCCTGTCGAGATGCACTATGAGATGATGAAAAACTTAAATGGTCCTGAAAAGGTTAAGGTCCTGCTTGCACAGGCTCTTTTTGGTAATCCAGACATCCTGCTTCTCGACGAGCCTACCAACCACTTGGATCTTGATGCGATTGCATGGCTGGAAGAATTCCTGATCAACTTTGATAATACTGTCATTGTTGTATCCCATGACCGTTATTTTCTGAACAAGGTCTGCACACAGATCGCAGATATTGACTATGGTAAGATCAAGCTTTATGCCGGTAACTATGACTTCTGGTATGAATCAAGCCAGCTCCTGATCCGTCAGATGAAGGAAGCGAATAAGAAAAAAGAAGAAAAGATCAAAGAATTACAGGAATTCATTTCCAGATTCAGCGCCAATGCTTCTAAGTCTAAGCAGGCTACTTCAAGAAAACGTGCCCTGGAAAAGATCCAGCTTGATGACATCCAGCCATCCAGCCGTAAATATCCTTACATCGACTTCCGTCCAAACCGTGAAATCGGTAACGAAGTTCTGACTGTAGAAGGATTGAGCAAAACCATCGACGGAGAAAAGGTTCTGGATAACATTTCCTTTACCCTGAACCATGATGACAAAGTTGCATTCGTTGGAAGCAATGAGCTTGCCAAGACAACTCTCTTCCAGATCCTTGCAGGAGAGATGGAACCAGATGAAGGTACTTACAAATGGGGCATCACCACAAGCCAGGCTTACTTCCCACTTGACAGTGGAAGCGAATTCGACAACGATTACAGTATCGTAGACTGGCTGACACAGTATTCTGAAGAAAAGGATGCAACTTATGTACGTGGTTTCCTTGGACGTATGCTGTTCTCCGGTGATGACGGTGTGAAGAAGGTACGTGTTCTTTCCGGAGGTGAAAAGGTGCGTTGTCTGTTATCTAAGATGATGATCAGCGGTGCGAATGTCCTGATCCTCGACGAACCTACCAACCACCTGGATATGGAAAGTATCACCGCACTCAATAACGGTATGACAAAATTCCCTGGTGTACTTCTCTTCTCTTCCAGAGACCACCAGATCGTTCAGACAACTGCTAACCGTATTATGGAGATTGTTCCAGGCGGTAAACTGATTGATAAGATTACAACTTATGATGAGTATCTTGAAAGTGATGAGATGGCTCGTAAGAGACAGACTTATACAGTTCAGGAGGAAGATAACTAAATAGGTGTTTCATACATTAAGTACCGCCTACCAGTCACGACATGAGAAAGCGCTGGTATCCTGTTTGCAGCGCTTTCTCATGGACCGGGAGGCCATGATGAACTGGTGTATTAAACAGCTTTTTTCACCCGATCATGCAATCTGTAATATACCTGATCGAATTCTTTATGCCGTCCATCTCCTTTTGTTGTCGAGATAACCGCATGTCTTGTTCCGTCTGGTTCTGTAAGAAAGAGGGTTTTCTTAATGTCTCCCTGTTTTCCTACTTCTACTTTTGCCATCTGATTCAGATCATAGACGTGCACGTCTGCATCGGCAACTACAACATAATCTTTTGCCACGATCAGCTGCTCGTCTTTTAATTCCAATGCATCCGGTGCTGCGAGCTGGCGGAAGAATTCTTCCTTATCTTTGATTCTGTTTAATTTATTCTTGAATTCTTTTCTGCCTTTCATATTTAGCACTGCATAAGCGATTGCAATGACTCCCAGAATTGCTGCAAGCTTGATATTGTTAAAAGAACAGATCAGTGCCACACACAATAAACTGATCCATACGATCATCCCTGTTTGTAAGGATTTGATTCTTTTTGCGGCCAGATCAGCATATTTCTGCTGTCCTGCTGTTTCAATTGCCATCTTTTTTCCTCCATTTCTCTACTTATCTGCCCATGGTCTTACTGCTTCTTCATAATATGTAACATTTTCAGACAGAATCTTTGCCTCACCATCTTTGATCTCCACCTCTGTTACACCGCAGTTGCTATGCACTCCGATCCCCCAATATTGCTCCAGCGGTTCTTTGCGGATATTATTGAGAATTCCTGCCAGTGCTGCTCCATGTGTTGTGATCAATACATTATCATACAAGCCTTCGTCCTTCTTCTTCAGTGCTTCTAAGAATTCTCCGGTTCTTTTCTTTACATCTGCAAATGACTCGCCATCTTTTCCTGGTACGTAGCCTGCCGGATCATTAAAAAACTTATGGAACCCTTCCGGCAGTTCCCAGTTATCTCTTGCACAACATTTTCCCTCATATTCACCAAACGCCATTTCCCCAATTCTGGCATCCTTGATGATCGGGATATCTCTTCCATCTAAGATAATCCGCGCGGTCTCATGCGCTCTTGATAACGGACTTGAAACACACAGATCAAACGGTACGTCTCTAAGCCCTTCTGCAGTCTCTTTTGCGAGATGCTTTCCAAACTGATTCAACGGGATGTCTACCTGTCCCTGAATCCGTTTTGCCTTATTCCAGTCCGTCTCACCGTGTCTTACCAAATATAATTTCATTATCCTTTCTTCCTCCTTAACACCCATATGTACTCTGAAGCGCATATAAAAACATTCCCGGAATCTTTTCATACATATTCCTAAGAGCATGTCCTAAAAATGCTCCAGAATACATCCTTCTCCACAAATAACTTTTGACGGCAGAACCTCTGCAATCATTCCTTTTTATTGCCGGTTCCAGAGTCACTTTTTTGCTTTGTTTTTTTTCTGATACATTGACAATATGGAATTTAGTATATCATATCTTCTCATCTTTTTATAGTCAAATTCTGACGAAAATGCTATAATAATTTCGAATATTTTTTAAAAGAAGAGGTGTCGCAATTATGGAAAAAATTGCAAGTTTTACAGTAGATCACCTGCGTCTCGTTCCAGGTGTATATGTATCCCGTGTAGATCAGGTAGCCGGCAATCCGATCACTACGTTTGATCTTCGCATGACCAGCCCGAATGATGAACCTGTCATGAACACAGCCGAGGTTCACACCATTGAGCATCTTGCTGCAACATTCCTGCGTAATCATGCAGAATATGCAGATAAGACAATCTATTTCGGACCTATGGGATGCCGTACCGGATTTTACCTGATCCTTGCCGGAAGCTATGAATCCAGGGACATCATCCCTTTATTAAAGGAAATGTATACCTTTATGGCCAACTTCGAAGGAGAAGTTCCAGGCGCTTCTGCAAAGGACTGTGGCAACTATCTGGATATGAACCTTCCGATGGCAAAATATCTTTCTAAAAAGTATCTTACAGAGGTACTTGAGAACATTACAGATGCGCAGTTAAATTATCCTGCATAGTTACAAATCTGCTTTCAGATTTGTAAAAAAGAAGAAGCATCCGGTATGAAATGTGTGTTTGATCATAAAAATCTTTCACATTTTCATATCAGATGCTTCTTTTTTGTCTACAGCATCTCCATCAGCAGCTTCTCTTACATACTTTCGCTTCTGTATTCAGACACACTCCGCTCCATATGACTGTAAACAAGAAAAAACACGCAGAAGAAACTCCTGCGTGTCAGAATATCATTTTATAAAATTAAGCTAAAGCAGCTTTTGCAGCTTCTGCAAGTGTTGCAAATCCTTCTGCATCATTTACAGCCATCTCTGCGAGCATCTTTCTGTTCATCTCGATGTTAGCTACTTTTAAGCCGTGCATGAACTTGCTGTATGACAGTCCGTTCATTCTAGCTGCAGCGTTGATACGAGCGATCCAGAGCTGACGCATCTGACGTTTGCGCTGTTTTCTTCCTGCGTATGAAGATGTAAGAGCTCTCATTACAGACTGTTTTGCAACTCTGTACTGTTTAGAACGTGCTCCTCTATATCCTTTTGCTAACTTTAATGTTCTGTTATGTCTTTTTTTAGCGTTTAATCCGCCTTTAATTCTTGCCATGTCTTATTCTTCCTCCTTCACAAATTGAACCTTATCTTAGAGATATGGTAATACCTTCTTCATGTTCTTTACATTAGTAGCATCAGCGATTGTTGCTTTTCTAAGATTTCTTTTTCTCTTTGTAGATTTCTTAGTTAAGATATGGCTCTTGTAAGCTTTATTTCTTTTTAATTTTCCTGTACCTGTCTTTTTGAAGCGCTTTGCAGCTGCTCTATTAGTTTTAATTTTTGGCATGATATGCTCCTCCTTCAACTTGTATTGTATTTTTAACGTTTTTCAGTTAAAACCATGCTCATGCTTCTGCCTTCCATCTTAGCCGGCTTTTCAATGACTGCGATGTCGCCAAGCATCTGAGCGAAATCGTCCAGAATGTGTTTACTCTGCTGAACATGTGCCATCTCACGACCTCTGAAACGCAGTGTAACCTTTACTTTGTTACCTTTGCTGATGAATTTCTTCGCATTATTCACTTTTGTATTAAGATCGTTCGTCTCAATATTTGGTGAAAGACGCACTTCTTTTACTTCAACGGTTTTCTGTTTTTTCTTAGCTTCTTTTTCCTTTCTTGCAAGTTCATATCTGTACTTACCGTAATCAATAATCTTGCAAACAGGTGGCTGAGCCTTTGGAGCAATCTTTACAAGATCAAGATCTGCTTCCTGAGCAAGCTTCATAGCCTCTCTCGGAGTCATAATACCTAACTGATCGCCATTCTCTCCAATCACTCTAATTTCTTTGTCTCTAATCTGTCCGTTAATCATTAAATCGCTAATTGTCGTGCACCTCCATCATAAAATAAAAATAAGTGAATAGTTCGAGACTATCCACTTATATATCTGTATCATCAGACCTGTTGTCAGAATCTGTATTATACTCAATATCAAACCATTAGTCACTCGCTTGTGCTACGGTGAGAGTGGATACTCTACTTTCTTTTTCGCTTCACGCAACATCTAATTTACCATATCACATGTCGCCTGTCAACTGTTTTTTTATATTTTTTAAATATTTTATACAGATCTTTATACCCTCAAAATCCGCCTGTAATCTGGCATTTATTCCACGATCCAGCTTTCCACATTCTGCGCGCCTGCATATTTCTCCAGATACTTCTTTCCATAATCCAGTGCTTTTTCCAGATCATCATTTCCGGAAAATGAATAAATAAGTGTCAGGACTTCTGTTGCATTTTCCGTAATCATTGCACGTTCAGAATCACTCGTAGAACTTCCGATTGCTCCCTGTTCGTCTGCCAGTACCGGAAGGGCATCGATCTTGATCTCGTCCTTTCCGATTCCCTTATAGGTCTCGCCTTCTTTTCCGACACGGAATACCAGCTCATCTGCGATCTGTGCTGTATCGTAAGATCCCACCGAGAAGCCAGATTCAATCGAGATTAAGTTATTTACATCGACTACGGTATTTACTTCATAGAGTCCTTTTCCCTGTCCGATACGGCGGATCAATGCTTCTGAGGATACACGGTATCTGCTTGGATCTTTTCCGAACGCCTTATATGCTGCTCTTGATTCTTTTACATTTGGAATATCATTGATTCCGTAATCAAAGATATCATCACGCGTCTTTTTGAAAATATCTTTCTTTAGATATTTCCATAATTCTTCGTTCTTCTTTTCGACCTTTACCTGATACTGCAGGCATCCGACTCTGGTATCCGGCCAGATGTCTTTCATTGCCTTATCGATTGTCAGATGTTTCATAATCTTATGCCTCCTGTTTTTTTCGTGTCTTTTATGCCTTATGGAGATTTTATAAGCTCCGGTGATTATCTGTGCTCTGCCATGCATACCACAGCGATCATCCCTGCACCTGTATGCCCGCCGATCACAGTTCCAAGATCATTCATCATGATGTTTGTCACACCCATCTTCTTTTTGACGAGCTCTGCCACATATGCAGCATCTTCCGGACAGTTGCCGTGCGGGATCATCACCATATCCGGTGTCTTTCCTTCCGTTGCTTCGATTGCCATATCGACGATCTTATTCATCCCTTTCTTTCTGCCGCGTTCTTTCCTTATGATCTGAAGTTTTCCTTCATTATCCAGATAAATGACCGGCTTGATCTGAACCATTGTTCCAAGGACTGCTGCCGTCTTGGAGATACGGCCGCCTTTCTGAAGATGGTTCAGATCATCTACCATGAAGAAATGGCAGACTTTTAATTTATTTTCTTCTACCCACTGTGCAACTTCTTCCAGGGATTTTCCTTCTTTTTGAAGTTCCAGTGCTTTATAATCAACAAGGCCTTCTCCCATGCTTGCACACAGCGTATCGATCACTACGATCTTTCTCTCCGGATATTTTTCCTGCAGTTCTTCTGCTGCTATGCGCATACTGTTATATGTACCACTTAAGCCTGACGAAAATGCCAGATGTAAGATATCTTTTCCTTCTTTTAAAATTGGTTCCAGAATATCCATCGCATCCTGTGGGCTTGGCTGAGAAGTAACTGTCATCGCCCCGGCTCTTAACATGCCGTAGAATTCATCTGCTGACAGATCATACATATCGCGGTAAGTCTTATCCCCGATCGTACAGTTAAGCGGAACTACTGGTATCTTTCTTTCCCACACCCAGTCTTTTGGCAGATCACATGTACTGTTGATCGTAATTACATATTCTCCTGCCACCGGCTGCTCTTTTGGAATGCTTTGGCAACTCATATTCATTTACCCCCTTATATGATGTCCCTTTCATCTTACCATTGTCTTACTTATTACGCAAAACTTTTTTCATCGTAATCACAAATACAACGCTCGTCGTAAGAACGGATATCGTATCTGCGATCGGCTCTGCACGGTAGATTCCCATCACACCCATAAACTTCGGAAGGATGATCGCAAGCGGGATCAGGAGGATAATCTTACGCAAAAGTGCGATAAATAACGATACTTTCGCCTGTCCAAGGGAGATAAATGATGTCTGGCACGCACACTGGATTCCAAAAATGGAAATTCCAAGGAAATATACCGGCATGACCTTACATGTCAGCTCCAGCAGTTCCTTATTATTGGTAAACAGCCCTGTATACACTTCCGGGAAAAAGATTGCCACACCTGCCAGCACCAGCGTTCCGGACAGACATACCAGGATCATGCGTTTCAGAGTTTCCTTCACACGGTCGATATTCCCTGCGCCGTAATTATAACTGATGACCGGCTGGATCCCCTGTGTGATTCCCTGTACCGGAATCGTGATCAGCTGCATGATACTCATCAAGATCGACATGGAACCGACATACAGATCCCCGCCGTATTTCTGAAGTCCGGTATTCAAAGTGATTGTAACCAGACTTTCCGTACTCTGCATGATAAATGGCGAGATTCCAAGTCCCGCGATCATCTTAATCGTTGCTCCGTTCAGATGCATATTTTTAAATGTCAGACGCATCACGCTTTTTTCTGATGTCAGGAACCTGACTACCCATGCCGCACTTACCGCCTGGGATATGATCGTAGCCAGCGCCGCCCCTCGCACGCCAAGATGAAACAGGAAGATAAATACCGGATCCAGACAGATATTCAGTACTGCTCCGATCAGAACCGAAAACATCGCAATCTTTGCTTCTCCCTGTCCGCTGATGTATGCATTTAATCCCAATGCAAGCTGCACGAAGATGGTTCCGACCAGATAGATCATTATATAATCTCTTGCATATGTAATCGTCGCATCACTCGCTCCAAACGCATACAGGATCGGAGTCTTAAATACCGAGAAAAATACAGTTAATATCACCGCACACAGAACCAGAAGCCCTGCCGAATTGCCAAGGATCTGCTCTGCTTTTTGTTTGTTCTTTTTACCCAGCTGGATGGATGCAAGCGGTGCCCCGCCCATTCCGGCAAATGCACTGAACGCCGAGATCATCGTCAGTATCGGAAATGTAACCCCGACTCCTGTCAGTGCCACATCTCCATATTCCGGAATATGTCCGATGTAGATTCTGTCTACAATATTATAAAGCACATTGATAAGCTGTGCCGCCACAGAAGGAACCGCAAGTGAGAACATCAGCCTCCCAAGCGGCTCTGTGCCTAATCTTTCGTCTTTGTGATTCATTCGTATCGCTGCCTTTCTATATTTAATATGCAGAGAACCTGCCACCGGCAGCTTCTCTTGCATACTTTGGTATTAAAAAGGATTATAACATTTTTTCTTTTTTTCCACAATTTTTATTTCAAGCTTATATGCAGATAACTCCGCCCCGACAGTGTCTTATTAAAACAGATACTGCACACCACAAGAACCGTTCCAACAGCAAATCCCCACCAGTTGAACAACGCTGTCAGCACCAGCAGTTCCAGGCGCATGAATTTTAACGCATAGCCAAGTTCGAAATTCGGCTGTGTATAATTGGCCACCGCAACAAATGCCATATATAACATGACTTCACTGTTAAACCATCCCGAAGCCACAGAAAACTCTCCCATCACAAGACCCGCGATCACACTCAGCGGCGTACTTAACATACTTGGTGTATTAAGCGCCGCAAGTCTTAGTCCGTCAATGGCGATCTCAAGCATTAATAACTGATAGATCAGCGGGATATTCACCGTATCTTTTACTGCCACAAAGGCAAATACTTTCGGAAGCCAGTTCAAATTCTGCATAAAGAGCAAAAACACAGGTGTCAGGAACACGCACATCACATTGATCAGTGCCCGGGATATCTTCAGATAGACATTGGTAAGTGTTGGAAAATAGTAATCATTTGCCTCCTCGATCATATCAAAAATCGATGTCGGAAGAATCATGGCTGACGGCGAATTATCTACCAGGATCACGACTTTTCCTTCCAGAAGGCAGGCCGATGCTGTATCCGGTCTTTCGGTAAATTTGAATTTTGGAAATGGATTGTACCATTTTCTTCTGAACAGGCATTCTGCAAGACTTTGCTGGTTCATTCTTAAGTCATCCGTCTGGATGCTCTTTATCTTGCTTCTTATATTATGAAGAAGTTCTTTATCTACACGGTCCCCCATATAACAGATTGCCACATCTGTCCGTGAACTGTCGCCTACTTCCTGCATTTCCATGATCAGTGCCGGATGACGGATCCTGCGCCGCATCATAGCTGTATTGAATACGAGAGTCTCCACGAATCCATCCCTGGAACCGCGCAATGACTTGTCTTTATCCGGTTCTTCTACACTTCTTGCCGGATAGGTTCGGCAGTCAATTGCAATGCACGCCTGATAGCCATCAATAAATACACACGTCACACCCGACAGAAGATTTTTAAATACCTGGTCAAAATCAAACAGCACCTCCACTTCCACGTACGGAATGCAGGCGCTTGAAAAATCCCACACATTTTCCGGCATATCTTCTGCCTTTACTTTCAGAAGTGAATCCATAATCTTAAGCATCGTATCATCACTGTTAAATCCGTTGATAAAATAAAAAGAAGACACTCGCCCGCCGATAAAAAGATCCCTCCTGATTAAGTCAAAGCTTTCTTTTATCGGAAGTATCTGATCCATATATGCAACGTTTTCTTCTCTTGTTTTATATATCGGAATATTTTCCCGTACCATCTTCGTCACCTCTGCTGCCTTTTCGGATATTTTATATTTAATGATGTGAGTGCCAAAAGTAAATTTTGCCACTATCGGAACTGTCCGGTCAGTCTCTCCTGCTGTTTTTCTTTCGAGTGTAGTATGTCCCGTATTTGTCCCAATATACATCCTGCAGACATTTAACAAGCTTTGACGTACAGAGAACCTGACACCTACAGCTTCTCTTGCATACTTAGGTATAATAAAAAAGAACGTTGCATTCCTTGATTTTTCTCTTTCAAGTCATGGAATGCGACGTTCCTTTTACTATTATTTTGTAGTACTTCCAAATCCACCGTTTCGGATATCTTCTACGTCATCATCTTCCGTGATTCCGTATTCCATGAAAATTCCCTGCATGAATCCGGTTCCGGCAGCGATCTCCACCGTCTTTCCTTCGTTAGTATCATTCGTGATCTTTGCGAAAATGTGTCCTTCATTGTCGGAATAATAGTAATCGCTATCGATGATTCCTACGGTGTTGTTAAGCTGCAGACGGAATTTGAATCCCAGTCCACTTCTTGGATAACACTGCAGTACCCAGTTTTCTTCCATTCTGACACGGATTCCTGTTGGGACTTTTACGGTCTCCCCCGGCTTTAACGCAATGTCTACAGGTGCGTAAAAATCATAACCTGCGGATCCTTTTGTTGCACGCTTCGGAAGCTTTAACACTTCATATACTTCCTGGATCTTTTCATCGCCGTCCTGTCCGACCGCATCCAGATATCCTTCTTTAAACTGCTCAAAACTTACTTTTTCAAATTTTGCAATTCTTTTTGCCATATGTTTATCCTCTTTCTTCATTTTAATCTACCGAATTTTGGTATACATAGAACCTGCCACCCACAACTTTCCATGGATGCTTTGGCTACCGGCAGCTCCTTTACGAACGTATAGCGACAAAAAAACACAGCCTTTAAAACTGTGTTTTTTACCGGCATATTCAGTATAACATCTTTTAGTTGCCACACTCAATACTGATTTCATTAAATAAAGTTAATATATCATCTACCGACATTTCGTCTTTTTCTTTTCCTTTTTTATCCAGAATTGCATTTCCCTGATGCATCATCACCAGACGGTTGCTATATTCTATCGCATATCTTAAGTTATGTGTGACCATAATTGTCGTAAGTTTCTTTTCTTTTACGATCTTGTCTGTCAGCTGCATAATAAGTTCTGCGGTCTTCGGGTCCAGTGCCGCGGTATGTTCATCCAGGATCAGGAATTCAATCGGTGTCATTGTTGACATCAGAAGTGCCATCGCCTGGCGCTGTCCACCGGATAATGCTCCGACTTTTACGTCCATCTTATCTTCCAGTCCGAGACCTAACTGACTTAACTGTTCTTTGTAATAATTGATTCTTGCCTTATTCGTTCCTCTGGAAAGGCCGAATGTCTTTCCTTTGTTATCTGCCAGTGACATATTTTCAAGAATTGTCATGCTTGGGCAGGTTCCCATAGCCGGATTCTGATATACACGGCCGATTTTCTGATTTCTTTTATATTCTTTCTGCTTTGTGATATCGGTTCCGTTGATCAGGATCTGTCCGCCTTCTACCGGAATGCTTCCGCAGATGATATTCAGCATGGATGTTTTTCCTGATCCGTTACTTCCTACTACGGATACGAATTCCCCTTTATCAATTGTCAGATCAAAATTCTGAAACAGGCACATTTCGTTTACTGTTCCCGGATTATAATATTTATGAATTCCTTTTAATTCAAGCATTCGTATTCACCTTCTTCTTTCTGTCCATACTGATGATAAGTACAATCAGGAACAATACTGCTGTTACGAGTTTCATTGCCTGTGGATCAAAGTTACGAAGTGCGACTGCCACACAGGCTTTATAGATAATCGAACCGACCAGAACCGCCGTTGTTGTACGAAGCAGTGTCAGTTTCCGGAAGATACTGGTTCCGATGATAACACTTGCAAGTCCGATGACCATTGCACCGGTTCCCATAGAAATCTCAAAGACTCTTTCTTCCTGTGCGAACACGCATCCGGCCAGTGCTACCAGACCATTTGAGATCGCAAGTCCTAAAATCTTGATATTTCCTTTATCTTTCGCAAGTGATACTACCAGTACGTCATTGTCTCCTACTGCTCTTAATAAAAATCCTGACTTTGTATTCAGGTACAGATCTAATAATATTTTACAGATTACTGCGAGGACCAATATGATGATCAATGTAGAATACGGTGCAATTGCTTCCGGGATCACACGGTCCATCACATCATTTTTAAAAATTGTTTTCTGTGAAAATAACGGAACATTTGCTGTTCCTGCTATGTAAAGGTTGATCGTCCAGAGTGCTGTCATCATAATGATTCCAGAAAGAAGATCTCTTACTTTACATTTTACATGGATCAGGCCTGTACAGATGCCCACAACCGCTCCTGCTGCAAATGCAAGGATCAGTGTGAGATATGGATTGACTCCCCGTGTAAGAAGGGCAGCTGTAATTGCTGCCCCCAATGGGAAACTTCCATCTACCGTAAGATCCGGGAAATCCAGTATTTTATATGTGATATATATCCCCAATGCCAGGATTCCATAGATCAGACCCTGTTCTAATATCGATGTGATGAAACTCATGAATATACCTCCCAATTTTCCTTTTTATTCTGCTGTGATCTCGTCAAAGCTTTCTACTGCATTGTTTGCAAGATCGTCTGGTACTGTAATTCCAAGATTTTCTGCTACTTTATTATTTACATAGAATCCTGGCTCTGTGATTGTCTCGAAATTCTGTTCAGATGCTTTTTCTTCGCCTTTTAATACTTTTGCTGCCATCTTACCTGTCTGTTTTCCAAGTGCGATGTAGTCGATTCCTTCTGCTGCAAGGCATCCGATCTTCACCTGCTCGATCTCACTTCCGAATACCGGGATCTTCTTTTCATTTGCTTTATCAAGGATGGTTGGAAGTGATGCCACTACGGTGTTATCTGTCAGGTTTGTGATGCAGTCTACTTTGCTCAGAAGATCATCTGCTGCAAGTGAAACATCTGCTGTTGTTGTGATTCCTTTTTCCACCAGTTCGAAATCATATTTTTCTACAAGACTTTTATATTCTTCGATTGCCGATACGGAGTTTGCTTCACTTGTTGTATACATGATGCCGATCTTCTTAGCATCCGGAAGCATCTCACGGATCATCTTTAACTGCTCTTCTACCGGAAGTTTATCGGATGTTCCTGTCACTTCTCCGACTGGTTTCCCGTCTTTGCCTGCAAGCTCTGCTGCTACAGGATCTGTAACCGCTGTATAGATTACAGGGATATCTGCTTTCATTGCTGCGTTATATGCACTCTGGGCACTTGGTGTTGCGATTGCGCACACAAGATCTACTTTGTCAGATACCAGACTGTCGGAAATCTGTTTTGCAGTTCCCATGTCTGCTGCTGCATTTTTATATTTTACGGTCAGGTTATCGCCTTCTTTGATTCCTTCTTCTTCCAGTCCTGCTAAGAATCCTTCCCGGCAATTATCAAGAGAACCGTGCTCTGCAAACTGTTCAATTCCAATGGTGTATGATTCTTTTTTATCACTGCTTTCAGAATCGGATGACTTTCCACATCCTGCTGCCATTGCTGTTACCATTGCTGCTGTTAATAATACTGTTACCATTTTCTTTTTCATAATCTTTTTCTCCTTTTTTGTATCAAATATTTTTTGTTGTCTACAGATTGCAATTGCCAGCTCTCTGTCATTGTTAGGAGAGAAAATCTTTCATCGATAACCGTCTGTCATACTTTTCCCGACATAAAGAAAACCGCCCCAAACCATAAGGTTTGAGACGGTAATAATATCTATTATTATCGCGGTACCACTCAAATTGACGAATCATCCACTTTCTCATGTACTAACATACACTCCTGATTGATAACGGGTTCGGTTCCCGACAAGCCATACTCTCTTCTGCTTTTTGTTTACTATAAGCTTTGATTTCAGACTGCCCTCGAAAGTCCATTCACTTATCGACTTCATACAGCAATCTCACCATCTGCTGCTCTCTTTGATGTCATCGTATAAGCTACTCCTCTTTCTCAACGGTTTTGCTTTGTTATGGCTATACTTTACCGTAACAAAGTTTGTTTGTCAAGCATTTTTATTATTTTTTTATTTCCATACAAAATCCGGTGTTCCCTCGAGATCATACGGCGTTGCCTGGTATACGTAATAATTCAGCCAGTTTGTATACAGGTTGTTCGCAGTCGCTCTCCATGTAAGAAGCGGCCGGTTCTCCGGATTATCATCCTTGTAATAATTCTTTGGAAGTTCGATTGGAAGACCCTTGCTTTTATCTCTCTTATATTCACCATCCAGTGTGACACGGTCATACTCCGGATGTCCCATAACGAAGATCTGTCGGCCATTCTGCGCCATTGCCATAAAAAGTCCTACTTCATCAGACTCTGCAAGGATTGTCAGTCTCTCATCTGCACGCACTTTGTCAAGCGGTGTCTCTGTATGGCGCGAATGTGGCGCAAGGAATACATCATCAAACCCACGCACCAACGGGATCTTCCGGTTCAATACTCTGTGCCAGAAGACACCAAATGCCTTTTTATCCAGCTGTACTTTATCAATTCCATAATGATAATACATACCAGCCTGTGCACCCCAGCAAAGATGAAGTGTTGACACTACATTCGTCTTTGTCCAGTCCATGATACGGGTCAGTTCTTCCCAGTAATCCACCTCTTCAAACGGCATCTGTTCTACCGGCGCACCGGTAATGATAAATCCGTCAAATTTACGGTCTTTGATCTCATCAAATTTCTGATAGAACTGGTTCAGATGACTCATGGATGTATTCTTCGCCTTGTGGCTTGATACTGCTACAAATGTCACGTCAACCTGCAGCGGTGTATTAGACAGCGCACGCAGGATCTGAAGCTCCGTCTCTTCTTTTAATGGCATCAGGTTCAGTAGTCCAATCTGGATCGGACGAATATCCTGATGCGTAGCACGGTGTTCATCCATGACAAATATATTTTCACTTTCCAAGATCTCCTTTACCGGGAGATCATTCTGCACTCTGATCGGCATAGTTTCTTTTTCCCCTTTTTATTTTAATTTTTTTATTTTCCTGAATGATAAACGCCTTCGTTATCCACATAGCTCTCTTCATTATAGCACCCGGACACTGTCGGAAGCTCTTTTTTCTCAAGCTTATTATCCACCAGAAGCTTTATCACATAATATATTACTGCAAATGTTGGAACTCCAAACAGCATTCCTACAATTCCGAATAATCCTCCCCCAAGAAGGATCGATACAATTACCCAGAATGCAGACAATCCTGTTGAATTACCAAGGATCTTAGGACCCAGTATATTTCCGTCAAACTGCTGTAACAGCAGGATAAAAATCAGAAAATAAATACCTTTCACCGGATTTGTCAATGCGATCAGTATCGCACTTGGGATTGCTCCGATGTATGGTCCAAAGAACGGAATAACATTCGTCACACCCACGATCACGCTGACCAGCATTGCATATGGCATATTCAGGATCGAAGTTCCGACAAAACACAAAATTCCGATAATAATCGAATCAATCATCTTTCCGATGATGAAACCACCAAAGATTTCATTCGTTTTTACCGCAATGTGAATGAACAGATTCGCACGTTCTGCCGGGAAAATTGCATAAGTTGCTTTTTTGCTCTGGCTTATGAATTTTTCTTTTCCAAATAAAATATACACAGATACGATTACTCCGACAACCGCATGGAACATCTCCATCACCAGTGTATACAGTCCCACCGTCAGATGTGTCATCAATTCATTCACCTTATTCAGAAGATCTGTCCGGATCCAGTTCTGAAGGCTTGTAGATGCTTCGTTCATGGCATTCTTAAGCATCGATGTCATGGCAGAATCATCTAATTTGATATTGTTCACCTGCTTTACCAGCTGGTTAATCTGGGACGGCAGTGTGAATATCAGGTTCCGGATACTGTTAATAAGCTCCGGAATCATCATATTGATCAATGCCGTTACCACTGCGATCATGACAACAAGCGCTGCCGCAACCCCTATACTTCTGGACAGATTCTTTGCCTTTTCTTTGTTCTTCATATTCTTTTCCAGAACCGGCACCAGATACTGGTCGACTTTACGTACAATTGGATTCAGGAAATACGCAATCAGACAGCCATATAAAACAGGCTTCAATATGTCCAGTATCTTCGAAAATGTATTCGATATTGCTTCTATCCTGAGCATTGCAAAATATACCAGAATACATGCAACAATTACCAGAAAATAGGTCATCCCCCGCTTAAACTGTAATTTTAGTTTAGACGGGCCATTTCTTCCGAATTTTGGGGTTTCTTTGTAATATGTATTTTCTTCTTTCTTCATTCAGACCCTCTTCTTCCCTGCCTCATTCGGCATATAAAATCATTATACCCTTACATGAAATTTACGTCAACTAACAAATACTGCCTTCTAATCTTTCTGCCCGCACACAAATCACTTCTTTCCACAGCGAAACAACAAGTTTTTTCTGCCGTGTGAATTGTACCTCTTCGGTACTTTTATTGCAATATCAGCAGGACTTACCACCAGCAACTTCTCTTGCATGCTTTGGCATCTACAGGACCTGCCACTGGCAGCTTCTCTTGCATATTTAGGTATAAAGAAAAAGATCAGCGCAAATCCTTTCATAACGGATTCTGCACCGATCTTTTTTCATATTTTTACATAATTCTCATATCTTATTCCAGTTTTACTGCAGCAGAGATTTTCTTTTTGTTCTTAATCTACGCACATCCACACTTGAATGTTGCACACTCCGTTTCGCCGCAGTGACAGGCATTACCGCCTTCGACACTGATCTTTCCGGCGTGGCACTGGCAGTCTTTATTGTACATACAATCCATCGCCTTACAGTCTACACCGCACTTTGCCGATGCTTCTTTTCCTGTACTGTCAGAGTACGCATCCATATATGCGCCCTCTCCTTTTCTCTCTTCGAAGCTGTCGCAGCTTGTCTCTTCTGCATTCTTAGCCGCACTTCCTCCGACCACAATGTTGTCAAGCTTACAATAATAATTCTGGTTGTGTGTACATGTCTGTACCGTACATCTTAAATCTGGCATAATATATCCTCCTTTCAGATCTCAGGATATATTATGCCAGCTCTGTTCATAACTTATTCACGTTCTTTATAATCTAGTTTTCCATTTATTTCCATTTTTATCTATAGCGATACCGCTTAATCTTCTACTTCAATCTTGCGGATTGTCTTCTTAGCAATCTCGTCTTTGATTGCATCGATGAATACGCTTAAGTCTTTTGCTCCTTCATCTCCAAGATATCTGCTTCTTACAGATACTTTCTGCTCTTCTTCTTCTTTTGCTCCTACGATCAGCATGTATGGAACTCTTGCAAGACGTGCTTCACGGATCTTGTATCCCATCTTTTCTGAACGCTGGTCAACAGAGCAGCGGATGTTGTTCGCTTTCAGTTCTGCTTCTACCTTTGCTGCATAGTCATGGAACTTCTCCGAAATAGGAATGACACGGACCTGTTCCGGGCATAACCATGTCGGGAACATACCTGCATATTTCTCGATCAGCCATGCCAGTGTTCTTTCGTAGCATCCGATGGATGTACGATGAATGATATATGGACGTTTCTTCTCACCGTTTTCATCAATATAGTACATGTCGAACTGATCTGCAAGAAGTGCATCCCACTGGATTGTGATCATAGTGTCTTCTTTTCCATATACGTTCTTTGCATTGATATCTACTTTCGGTCCGTAGAATGCTGCCTCTCCGACATCTTCAACAAATGGGATATTCAGTTCTTCCAGCATTGTACGGATGTGGCCTTCTGTCTCATTCCATACTTCCGGCTCTCCGATGTATTTTGCTCTGTTATCCGGATCCCATTTTGAAAGGTGATATGTTACATCCTCTTCTACTCCAAGTACCTGCAAGCAGTACTGCGCAAGTGCGATACAGTCTTTGAACTCTTTTACCATCTGGTCTGGTCTTACAATCAGATGTCCCTCTGAAATTGTAAACTGACGGACACGTGTCAGACCATGCATCTCTCCGGAATCCTCGTTACGGAACAGTGTAGATGTCTCACCATATCTCAGCGGCAGATCACGGTAGCTGTGCTGTTCTGCTTTATATACATAATACTGGAACGGGCATGTCATCGGACGAAGGGCAAATACTTCTTTATCCTTCTCTTCATCTCCTAATACGAACATACCGTCTTTGTAATGATCCCAGTGTCCGGAGATCTTGTACAGATCATTCTTAGCCATCAGTGGTGTCTTTGTACGGACATAACCACGTTTTGCTTCTTCATCTTCGATCCAACGCTGTAATTCCTGCATGATAATGACACCATTTGGCATGATCAGCGGAAGTCCCTGTCCGATTACATCTACCGTTGTGAAAAGCTTCATCTCACGGCCAAGTTTGTTGTGGTCACGCTTTTTCGCTTCTTCTAACTGTGCAAGGTGTTCTTTCAGTTCGTCCTTTGTTGCATAAGCTGTTCCGTAGATACGTGTCAGCATCGCTTTATTCTCATCACCTCTCCAGTAAGCTCCTGAAGATGATAACAGCTTGAATGCCTTCACACCTTTTGTGCTCATAAGATGCGGTCCTGCACATAAGTCAACCCAGTCTCCCTGAGAGTAGAAGGAAATCTCTGCATCTTCCGGCAGGTCTTCGATCAGCTCTACTTTATAAGGTTCATTTTTCTCTTTGAAAAATGCGATTGCTTCTTCTCTTGATTTTGTAAATCTTTCAATCTTAGCGCCTTTTTTGATGATCTTCTTCATCTCTTTTTCAATGGCATCCAGATCTTCTCTTGTAAATGACTGACATTCAAAGTCATAATAGAATCCCGTGTCAATAGATGGTCCGATTGCTACTTTTGCATCTGGATACAGGTTCTGTACTGCTTCTGCCATGATGTGGGAAGTTGTATGGCGAAGGGCTGCCAGTCCCTTCTCATCTCTTGCTGTAAGAATGTTTAACTCACAGTCTTTATCGATAACGGTACGCAGATCTACTACTTCCCCATCTACTTCTCCGGCACATGCCGCACGTGCCAGTCCTTCGCTGATGTCATATGCAATATCAATCACTGATTTTGCTTCTGCATACTCTTTTTTTGATCCATCTTTTAATGTAATAATCATCGTTCTTCCTCCTTTAATTGCTTCTGTCACTAGATCTCATGTATCGTTGCAGGAATTATAGAACGGATTCTGTCAGGATCTGTCCTTTTCGTCTGTTTTCCTGATGCTCTGGCATAAAGAAAAGACTCTATCTGTCCCTGCACTTACATGCAAGGGACGGATAAAGTCTGATTACTTTTTTATCTTAACTTTACTATCCGCGGTTCCACCCTTTTTGTTTATCTAAAACCACTTCATTCATGATTATAACGGAATCACCGGACCGGATTAGGGCCACTCAGAGGTAGTCTTCAAATGATTCCCGCTAAGATGCTTCCAGCCTATGCATCTCTCTCTGAAACGTTCCACATTCTACTCGTCTCGTCATCGTGTTATCTTCTGACCCTCATTATAGCATCCAAAATAACTTTGTCAACTCAAAATTTTTATTTTTTCAGCCATAATTTCCAGACCGCAAAACATTCCCGGATAAAATAGTTCGGAAATAATACCGGATTACAGTCTGCCGCTATCGGAAATACATCCGGAAATCCCGCACGTCTGGCATATTCACACCCCCGGTATACATGAAAGTTATTGGAAACGATTCCTACCGGACTTTCGCCGCCGCCTTCTGCCTGGATAATATCTCTTGAAAACTTCAGATTTTCCATGGTATTGACCGATGCATCTTCCAGAATGATACGTTCTTTCGCAATCCCGGCTTTTTTAAGATATTCTGCCATCGCAAATGCTTCTGAAACCTCTTCATCTTTTCCCTGTCCACCGGAAACGATGACCTTTACATCCGGATGCGCCTGCAGATATATAAGTGCTGCGTCCAGTCTTCTCTTCAGGGAATCTGTGATTTTTCTTCCCTGTACCTGCGCCCCCAGTACGATGATCCAACGGATTTCCTGTTCCGGATCAGCCGGATTTTTACCCAGCGTTTTTTCTTGTTTTTCCTCCGGACTTTTCTCTTTCAGTTCTTCTTTTCCGTCGTGCATCCCGCGCACAATTCCTATCTCTGATATCAGCAATAAAAATACTCCGATCCCAATCACTAATTCTACGACACAAGGCATCCCATATCGTACAGTCAGTCTGCTTCCTGCAATTCCTGCTACTCCCAGTACCAGCCAGAATCTTGAAAAAGTTGAGTCCCATTTTTTCAGTGTGACACAAATCACACTGTAATAAATGAGACTCAGAATACCTGCAGCGAGGAATATTATCTGCCACAGCATTTTTTATATTTTTTACCCGATCCGCACGGACATGGATCGTTTCTTCCGATTTTTTTTGCTTTGCGGATAGTTGTGGACTCTTTCTGCTCTTTGTAAAGTTTCTTTAATTCTTCTTCAGAGAAGATTTCTTTCCACTGTGGGAGCTCATACAGCCAGTCTGCCTTTGCAGCTACCATGTTCTTATACAGTCTTTCTTTATCAAATGCAAGACTTACAACTGTGTCTTCTTCTACTGTGTCAAGTGGAACCTCTACGAGAAGACTTTCGTTGATTCCATCCAGGAATCCGATCATTGTAAGTACTTCCTGTCCATATTTTTCAGCCAGCTCTTTTACTGTTCCTTTTACTACTTCGTCTGGATTAGAAAGAAGTTTTTCATAGATTTCTTTCTCGATCTGGAAATAAGTTCCCCAGAATCTCTCCAACTGGCCTCTGTCTGCAGTCTCATCATATGCGATGCTCTGCCACTGTTCTAATAATGTACTCATATTTCTATACTCCTTTGTACGATATTCATTTGCAATTTTTCACTGCCCTTTATATAATATACTAAAGTCTTGATTCATTGTAAAGGATGATTGTTATGAAAAATACAAAACGTGTGCTGGCGCTTATTGCCGCTATTTTATTATTTGGTATGTATCTTAGTACTTTGATTTTCGCCCTTATGGGAAATCCTCATTCAACGGACCTTCTCTGGGCTTCCATCGCATGCACCATCGTTCTTCCGGTACTTCTTTATGGTTATCTTCTGATTTACCGGCTTACCCGCCACGATGATCAGAATGACCAGAAAAAAGAGTCTTAGTCCGGTTCTTACGGATACATGGCAATATAAAATTCAAATGGGGTCAGATCTTCTTCTTTTGTTCCGGCTCCGTTTTCTTTTTGTTTTCTTTCTTTTTCCCTGATTTTCTTTCTTTTCATCAGATATTCTTCCATTGATATTACTTCTGCTTCATTCTTATTCCACTCTCTTGTATACATAGTACTCATAGTTTTTACCTCCATCTTGATATCTATATCTTTCGATTCGTCATGGTGTATCAGATAACACCGACGTTATTATTATATTTACGATGGTTTCATTATATGCATACTTTGTGTCGACATTATGGCTGTTTACTGAATAAAGCATAAGGAATTTCTTAAAAAAATCGGAAGTTTGTATATAAGGCAATCTTTTTTCTTGCATACTTTGATAAACAGAGAACCTGACACTGGCAGCTTCTCTTGCATGCTTTGGCGTCAAAAAGAAGGACCTCTCTTCGAGATCCTTCTTCTGAGTTTATATTTTATTTTAATTTTGACTCTCTGTAGATGATGTCATGTCTTCCCGGACCGTTGGATACCATTGTGATTGGGTAACCAATCTGCTCTTCTACGAATTCTACGTATTTTCTGCAGTTTTCCGGAAGATCTTCATACTTCTTGATTCCGCGGATGTCGCATTTCCATCCTGGAAGTGTCTTAAGTACTGGTTTTGCTTTCTCTAACAGATGTGTAGTTGGGAATTCTGTTGTTACTTCTCCGTCTACTTCGTAACCTACACATACCGGAATCTCATCCAGATATCCAAGTACGTCAAGTACTGTAAATGCTACATCTGTTGTTCCCTGCATTCTGCATCCATATTTTGAAGCCACACAGTCAAACCATCCCATTCTTCTTGGACGTCCTGTTGTTGCTCCGAATTCTCCACCGTCACCACCACGGCGTCTTAATTCATCTGCTTCATCACCAAAAATCTCACTTACAAATGCACCTGCTCCAACAGCGCTTGAGTATGCCTTACATACTGTTACGATCTGTTTGATCTCATATGGTGGGATTCCTGCTCCGATTGCACCATATCCTGCAAGTGTAGAAGAAGAAGTTACCATTGGGTAGATTCCATGATCTGGATCCTTTAATGATCCAAGCTGTCCTTCTAACAGAACTTCTTTTCCTTCTTTGATCGCATTATGAAGGTAAAGTGATGTATCACATACGAATGGCTCTACCATCTTCTTATATTCCTGGAGTTCATTATATAAATCATCAGGATTGATCAATGGTTTGTGATAAAGATGCTCCAGTAAAACGTTCTTCTGTTCTGCAACACGAACAACTTTTTCTTTTAACAGTTCATCATCAAACAGTTCACTAACCTGGAATCCGATCTTTGCATATTTGTCTGAATAGAACGGTGCAATTCCTGATTTTGTAGAACCGAAGGATTTTCCTGCCAGTCTTTCCTCTTCATAAGCGTCAAAATTCTTATGATAAGACATTACCATCTGTGCACGGTCAGATACCAGAATCTTTGGCATTGGAACTCCCTGATCGATAATAGACTGAACTTCCTTAAATAATACCGGTACATCCAATGCTACACCATTTCCAATAATACTGGTTGTATGACCATAGAAAACTCCTGACGGAAGTGTATGCAATGCAAACTTTCCATAATCATTAATAATTGTATGACCTGCATTCGCGCCTCCCTGGAATCTTACGATGATATCTGCCTGTTCAGCCAGCATATCTGTAATCTTACCTTTTCCTTCGTCGCCCCAGTTGGCACCGACTACTGCTTTAACCATATCCATTCCTCCTGCGTTATTAACCAAACTTATCAGTCTTCTTTAGCGGACCTAATGAAACCGCCTTAAGCATTATACTATACATTTTCACTTGGTTCAATAAGATTTTTCAGAATTTGCAAAATCCACAACCACTGCCACATCTTACATAAGCGGTGCAACCAGTCTTAATACCTGTCCTGCTACTTTTGTAAGAATTCCTCTGTTTTTTACTTCTGTCACGGTTACATTATGAGACTTCGCCAGTGTATTCTGAAAATCTTTTTCTATCTGCCCTACTTCCGGATTATTATATATGAATACTCCATTTTCAAAATGAAGGTACAGACTTCTGAAGTCAAGATTGATACTTCCAACCGTTGCCGTGTCATCATCTGATACGAACACCTTGGCATGTACAAATCCCGGCGTATATTCATAGATCTGGACTCCTCCTTCGATCAGTTCTTTATAATATGTCTTTGCCACTGCAAATGCATACCATTTATCTGGAATATGTGGCATGATGATAATAACCTCAATACCACTTTTGGCTGCACGCGTTAAAGTCGTAAGCATCTCATTATCCAGAATCAGATACGGTGTCATGATATGCACGTATTTTTTCGCATGATTCAAAATGTGAAAATATACTTCTTCCCCCACATTCTCATTATCAAACGGACTGTCTGCATACGGGATCACATATCCCAGTTCCTGGTTAAGCTTCTCTGCCTTTTTCGTCAGATATTTTCCGTAAGGCTCCGGCCCATGCTCTTCTACATCCCACATCTGTAAAAATATCATCGTCAGACTTTGTACTGCATCTCCTCTTAACAGAACTGCCGTGTCTTTCCAGTGTCCGAAACGTTCTTTTTCATTAATATATTCATCCGCAAGGTTGATTCCTCCAACGTACCCTACCTGTCCGTCGATCACACAGATCTTTCTGTGGTCACGGTTATTCTGCACCGTAGAGACAAATGGACGGATCTTATTAGACATCTTACATTTGATACCAAATTTCTGAAGTTTTTTCGGATACGTATACGGGAGCAGGTCAAATGCGCACATCCCGTCATACATGAATCTTACTTCTACTCCTTCTTCTACCTTCCGTTTTAAAATATCCAGGATCGTATCCCACATCAGTCCTTCTTCTACAATAAAGTACTCCATAAAGATGAATTTTTCCGCTTTTTCCAGTTCTTTTTTCATGGACTCAAATTTAGCTTCGCCGATTGGAAAATATTCTACTTCTGTATTGTGGTATGTCGGGAAGCCCAGCTGATGTGACAGATAATAAGACAACTGTGCATTGGCAGACTTACTGTTCCAAAGTGCCGTCACGATCTCCTGGTTCTGGTCCATATAGGCTTCTGTCTCCATACGCAGAGCCGCCAGTCTATTCTGTAAAAAGCGCGTCTCCAGCTGCAGATGTACATAGACATAAAACACCGTTCCAATCACAGGAAATGCCAGCACGCACAAAATCCACGTCATTTTAAACGCCGGGTTTCCTTCTGTATTGATGATATATACCAGGACTACAACTTCCAGGACAGTCAAAAGACTATATACAAACGTCGCATATTCCCGCAGATAATATGTTACAACTGTAGATACCAGTAATTGCAGTAGAATCAGAATCACAAATATTCCAGCTCTACTGAATACGACTTTAAAAAATTTTCTCTTTGCTGCTGTCTTTGTACTCTGTTCCTTCATACCCTTTCTCTCCTTTATTCCATGCGACTATCCAAAGTGTACCTCACACTTATCGCCAGAATATACTTTAGCTTAACATATTTTCTACTCAACTTGTAGATAATTTATTTTATTTTAATAGGAATTTTCATATAATATGTGCTATGATAAGAAAAAGAGTTTGAAAGGAGTCCGATTATTATGGCAAAATGGAGCAAAAAATTATTAGGACTGGCTGCTATCGGCAGTGCTGCCGCTGGTCTGGTTTATTATTTTAAGAAATCTAAAAAAGGGGACGAAGATGATTTTAATGATGATTTTGAAGATGAAGACTTCGACCTCGACAACGATCTCCAGCCGGTAGACCGCGGTTATGTGAATCTGAATGCTTCAAAGGAAACTACCGAAGATGCTGATAGTGAAGATGCCGATGCACAGACCGAAGAAAAAGAAACTGGCTCTGATGAGTCCGCTGAAACTTCTACGAAAGATGAAAAAGAGACAGATGCCGAAAGCATAGAAGAAGATTTAGATTAAATATTAAAAAAGACGAAAAGTTCCTTTTAGATAGCTTTTCGTCTTTTTGTTATTCCAATAATCTTTTAAACATCATCTCCAGAGACGGTTCAATATCTCTACTGCCTCTTTGATCTTCTCTTCTTTCATATTCGCATATCCCAGCAGGATTGTTGCTTTTTCATTATCCGCTTCCCTGATCCGGTAATCCGACAATCCATATACCCGGATATCTTCTTTTTCCGCCTTTTCAATCAACTCCTGTTCTTTCCAGCTATTTTCAAAGGTCAGCAGGATATGTACCCCTGCGTGTTCACCGGAAATCTCACAGATATCTTCCAAAGGTTTCAACGCTTCCATCAGCACATCATGCCGGTTCTTATACAATGCCCTGGTCTTATTCAGATGCCGTTCATAATATCCTTCTTCTATAAAACGCTGCACGATCAGCTGGTCGACTTTCGATACCGTTGAATTCACAAAACTTCCTCTTATCCGGTACTGCTCTACCAGAGTCTCCGGAAGTACCATATAGCTAAGACGGATTGTCGGTGCAATGGACTTGGAAAATGTTCCAAGATAGATCACCTTATCCTGTGCATCATACCCCTGAAGGGCCGGAATCGGTTTTCCTTTATACCGGAATTCACTGTCATAATCATCTTCGATGATATATCTTCCTTCTTTTGCATATGCCCATTTGAGAAGTTCCATCCTGCGCTTTATCGGCATGACAATTCCGGTCGGATACTGGTGTGACGGCGTTACATAGGCAATGTCTGCTCCTGATTTTTCAAGCTCTGATACCATCATGCCATACTGATCCATCATCACCGGGACCGTCTCATAACCGATCGTATGTATCACACGGTATGCCTGTTTATATGTCGGATCTTCAAAGGCTATCGTATGTTTTCTGCCAAGGATCATGCTTAGCAGCATCAGGATGTAATCACTTCCCGCTCCTATCACAATCTGGTCCGGCGAACAGTTCACGCCACGTGCCTGATACAGGTAATTGCTGATGGCACACCGGAAGCCATACTCTCCTTGCGGATCCCCCGTGCGGAACAGTTCTGTCTTATCGTCAATCAGAATATCCTTGGAAAGCTTTCTCCATACATTATATGGAAAACTGTTAAGATCCACTCCGTTCGGCGTGAAATCATATTTGAACTTCCGTTTTTTTTCTACTTTCTTTACAGCGGTCTGTTCCTCTTTTTTCAGTTGATATAGTTCGTCGATCTCTGCCACAAAAAAACCGCGGTATGGTGCAGACTCAATATATCCTTCCGATAGCAACTGCTCATAGGCCAGTTCAACCGTACTTCGGCTGACCTCCAGATGCCTGGACAAAGCCCTGGTAGACGGGAGTTTTTCCCCGTAGGGAATCCTCCCGGTCTGGATATCAGACTTGACATAATCGTAAATCTGCTCATACAGCGGCTTCTTTGAACGACTGTTTAGATTTATCGTTAATTCATTCATTTTTCTTATTTCTTTGGCAGCTTGAATGAGCTCTTCAGAGATACGATACGGTTAAATACCAGATTCTCCGGTGTAGAGTCTTTGGAATCGATACAGAAGTATCCATTTCTTACAAACTGGAAGCTGTCACAAGGACCTGCCTCGTTAAAGCTATCTTCTACATAGCATTCTTTTAAGATCTGCAGTGAATCCGGGTTCAGGTTCAGGGAACCGTCTTCTTTATTGTATACACCTTTTTCTTCATCGATCAGGTTCTCATATAATCTGATCTCAGCCTTCTTAGCCTGTGGTGCACTTACCCAGTGGATGGTTCCTTTTACTTTACGTCCTGTAAATCCTGTTCCGCACTTTGTCTCCGGATCATACGTACAGTGAACAACTGTTACATTACCCTCTGCATCCGTCTCGTAGCTTACACATTTTACAAAGTATGCATGCATCAGACGCACTTCGTTGCCTGGGAACAGACGGAAATATTTCTTCGGAGGCTCGATCATAAAGTCGTTGCGCTCGATATAAAGTTCACGTCCAAACGGCACTTTTCTCATGCCAAGTTCTGGATTTTCCAGGTTATTTTCCACATCCAGATACTCTACCTGGTCTTCCGGATAGTTATCGATCACAAGTTTGATCGGATCAAGTACTGCCATCATACGTGCTTTCTTAAGCTTCAGGTCTTCACGGATGCAGTACTCTAACATTGCATAATCTACAGAGCTCTGGCTCTTGGATACACCACACATCTCTACGAACATTCTGATAGATTCCGGTGTGAATCCTCTTCTTCTAAGCGCTGCGATAGATACAAGTCTTGGGTCATCCCATCCGTCTACGATACCATCCATAACCAGCTTTTTGATATATCTCTTTCCTGTAACCACATTGGTCAGATACAGTTTTGAAAATTCAATCTGTCTCGGTGCCGGATCAAATTCACATTCTCTTACAACCCAGTCATATAATGGTCTGTGGTCCTCGAACTCCAGTGTACAGATCGAATGTGTAATATGTTCGATCGCATCTTCGATCGGATGTGCGAAGTCATACATTGGATAGATGCACCATTTGTCACCTGTATTGTGGTGTGTCATATGTGCCACACGGTAAATGATCGGGTCACGCATGTTGATATTTGGCGATGCCATATCGATCTTTGCACGCAAAACCTTTTCTCCATCTTTGTATTTACCGTTCTTCATATCTTCAAAGAGCTGTAAGTTCTCTTCTACCGAACGGTCACGGTATGGACTGTTCTTTCCTGGTTCTGTCAGAGTTCCTCTGTATTCTCTCATCTGCTCTGGTGTCAGATCACAGACGAACGCTTTTCCTTTTTTGATCAGCTTGACTGCACATTCATACATCTGGTCAAAATAATTGGATGCGAAATACAGATGATCTCCCCAGTCAGCACCTAACCACTTCACGTCTTCTTTAATAGATTCTACAAATTCCATATCTTCTTTCATCGGGTTTGTATCATCAAATCTCAGATGAAATGTTCCATTATATTTATCTGCAAGTCCGGAGTTTAAAATGATGGACTTTGCATGTCCGATATGCAGATATCCGTTCGGTTCCGGCGGAAATCTGGTACACACTTCACTGTACACTCCTTCTGCAAGGTCTTTATCTATTTCCTGTTCTATAAAATTTTTGGAAACTGTTGTCTCTTCTCCCATGGTATCCTCCTTAGGTTTTAACTATACATTATGCTCATTATCTTATCATAAAATATATTATGAAACAAGTAGCGGTTGCGGATTTTGCCAGTTTGTGCCGTAAAGCACAGGCGAAATCTACAACCGCTATAAGCAAGATCATGTCCGGATACATATTTTAGTTCTGAACATTTCTGCCTGAAAATTTCAGACCCTTCCACACATAAAGCACCATCAAAAGCATACCGACAAGCCATGACGTCGGATAGCAAAGCATCATATTTCCAAGATCTCTGACAAATGTCATGACAACCGCAATCCATAATATACGGAATCCACAAAGCGAAAGCAGGAATACGATCATCGTCTGCATCGTCTTTCCGACTCCTCTTGCTGTTCCGCCAAGCACATGCAGCATCGCAAGCATCCAGTAGAACGGACAGAAATATCTCATAATAAATACTCCGTATTCCACAACCTTCTGATTCGTTGTAAATACTCCGATAACCTGCGGGGCAAATATAAGAAGGACGATTCCTGTGACAATCGAATAACCAACACCCATTGCCGTAGATACGAACATTCCTTTCCGCACCCTGTCCGGCTTTCCTGCACCGATATTCTGTCCCGCAAATGTAGTCGCTGCCATACTGATACTTAAGACCGGCAGGATATTGAATCCGTCAATCTTAATATATGCTGCAAATCCAGCCATAACCGTAGCCCCGAAGCTGTTAACACTGGACTGAACGATCAGATTGGAAAATGAAATGACGATGTTCTGGATTCCTGTAGGGATTCCAATTCTGATAATTTTAGACAGCAGATGATCGTAGCAGCGGATTTCCCGGACATTTAACTTATACACTTCTTCGCTTCGTATTAAAAATCCCCAGATAAATATACACGAGATCAGCTGACTGATATCCGTTGCAAGTGCAGCTCCTACAATTCCAAGCTTTAACCCCACTACCATAACCAGATCCAGGAATATATTCGAAACAGCTGCTATGATCAGATAGATCAGTGAACGTCTGGAATTCCCCACTGCATTCAACACACCTGCCGACATATTATAAACTACCGAGAATAAACTTCCGCCAAAGTATACCTGCAGGTAGACTACCGACTGTTCAAACACTTTATCCGGCGTTCCCATCAGACGAAGCATCGTTGGTGTAACTGTAATTCCTATAATTGTCAGCAATACACCGGCTGCCAGTGCAATCGCCATTGTTGTATGTACGGCTTTTCTGACTCCTTCTGCATTTTTCGCCCCGTAAAACTGCGAGATCACAACTCCCGCACCGGTAGATGCGCCAATGCAGAATCCGATCAGCAGATTGATGATTGCCCCACTCGAACCAACTGCTGCCAGTGCATTACTTCCGACATAATTACCTACAATGATGGAATCCACCGTGTTATATAACTGCTGAAAGAGATTCCCCAGTACCAGCGGGATTGCAAAGAACAGGATTTCTTTCCAGATGGTTCCTTCCGTCATTGTTTTCATTTTTTTCATACTGTATTTTCCCCCTTGCTTAAGCGTCTTTTTCCAGTATATACCTTTTTTCTTTTTATGCAAGGGAAGATTTTAAAGGCAGATACAACAAAAACCACGTAAATCCGCAGTTTTTCACGAATCTACGAGGTTTTCTCTATAAGCTGCCTAGCGGAATCGAATCGCCGACCTCCGCCTTACCAAGGCGACATAAACACCTTAATTTCCGGGCGTTATCGGTACTTTACCACAATTGTTTACCACAACGCCACATTTTTTAGTTTGATACACAATCACTTTTTCTAAAATCCTTCTATTTTTTGCCAAAAATTTTTCAAATCACCTAATGAAATTGAACCACCGTTTTCCAATCTTACCAATTAATACTACAACCCTTGTTTTTGCAAGGAATTATATTTTTTCTCCAAAAAGTATAACAAAACACCTGCAAATTCTGGTTTTCGTTCTGCTGCCTGAATTGCGTCTATTTTCTTTTTTATTTGAGATGAGGTACATTTTTTATTTTTATCCAACTTCTTTACAAACCGTTCATATTGTTTATAAGTATCTTTCCGACCTTTTACTAATTCAGTAGTTGTATCTGAGATAAATTTACCATTTTTAAAGAGACCATTCAATCTCAATCCTTCATCAATATCTTTTTGCAATACTTCATCATATGGTTTGATACATATATGTCCATCTCTGTCATATGTTACTTTTTTCATATGCTGTTCATTCAGTGGTATTATTTTAGCACCTGCTTTGAAGAATAAAAGCATTTTATCTATAAATATTTGAAAAAATTGTAGAAAACTATCCTGCTAATTTTATAAATGTGTTAAAGTCATTACTTTCCCTTGCACTGACGAAAAAAATGTTTCAATTGACCATCGACGTACGACTTATCCCGGCAAGTGTGGTCCAGCTTTGCTGTACACACGGCAATAAAAAAGACTCTCCTATGATTTTTATTTAATCACAGAAAAGCACTTTAATTATTAATTTACAGGAAAAATTTCCCTCCACTCACACTTTTTCCGGCTCCACAATATCCCCATACATATTCGCCGCTAAACCATAGCCTCCACATACTTCCATCAGATGTCCAGTGATCCAGGACGCTTCATCCGATGCCAGAAATACAATCGCATTTGCCTGATCCCGCGGTGTGCCAAGCCGTCTGATCAACGTATGTTTTAGCCATGCTTCCTTAAACTCTTTCGGCATAGCTTTCTCAGTAGCCTTCGATACAGTAAATCCAGGCAGAACAGCATTACACCGGATTCCCTGTCTCCCGTACTGAACTGCAATCTGTTGTGTCAGCATATTTACTGCCGCTTTCGCAACGCCGTAGTAAGTACGGGACACATCGGGCTGCATTCCCGTAGAAGACGATACATTAACAATTGAACCTCCTCCACCAGCAATCATCAGTGGAATTACCACTCTGGCGCATTCCGCACTGACACCTAAGATAGACTCCATCAATCCCATACAGGTCTCATGACTGGTCTCTGTGACTGTAAGATTATCCTTTGCCGCTGAAGCTCCACCAATCGCATTATTAATAAAAATATCAATTCTCCCTGCATCCTCATAAGCCTCTTTGATAGATGCTTCGATGGTCTCCAGCTTATCACATTCAAAATAAATGACTCCTCTTACTTTTCCCGAATATTTACCTTCTGTCGCCGCCGCAACCATTCGTCCTCGTTTCATATCATGAACCAGCATATAGACATCGGCTCCTTCTTCCAATAGTTTATACATTGTTGCTTTACCAATTCCCCTTGTACTCCCTGTAACCAATGCTATTTTTCCTTCACATTTCATAATACTCTGTTCTCCTTTATCATTTGTCCAACATCAGGATTCAATACACATCTGCAAGTTTCCCCTTTCTGAAGCTGTACACGCGAACAGGTCCCACATCCAATACAGTGCTTAATCTCATCTTCTCTGCCTTTTTCAATAAGCTTTACAAAATCTGGTTGTACCAATAATTCTCTTCCAACAAAAATGAACTCACATTGATGCGCTTCAAGTGCTTTCTCTGCTGCCTGTGGATACTGTACATGTCCGCCGCCGATCATTTTTATCGTAGAATTCTTTCCCGTCATTTTCCGAATTGCCCTCTTCAAAATCTGACACAAACCTGTCATCTGGCATTCTTCATCCACCGCTTTCTCTACATTGCCTTTTGTACCGCTCCACACACCCGCAAGTACCTCAATCGCATTTACGCCCACGTCCTGCAGTCTTTTCGCGTAATAAATACCGTCTTTCATAGTAATTCCAGCATCTTCTCCGCTTTCTACAACACTAAGTTTCACTGCAATCGGAAACTCATTTCCGCAAAGTTCACGAATCCGCCGTATAATATTCAAAAGAAATCTTATTCTGTTCTCCCGGTTTCCGCCATATTCATCCGTCCGCACATTCGCCACAGAAGACAAAAACTGCTGTCCCAGATAATATCCTGTGTTGTGAATTTCTACGCCATCAAACCCTGCCTTTTTCGCTCGAAACGCTGCCTGCGCATACTTTTCCTCAATGTTGTGAATCTCTTTAACAGTAAGTTCTCTCGGCGTCTCATTCGACAACTCCATCATTGTGGAATATGGCATAGACACAGCACTTGGCGCAACCGGCTGCATTCCCGTTATCCTGCGAAACGCCCCGCGCCCTGCATGGCTAATCTGCAGAAAACATTTTGTTCCCTCTGCATGAATCACATCCGTCAGCCTCTGCATCCCAGGAATGTATTTATCATCATCAATAACCAGTGGATTTCCTGTATTTTTTCCAAGTGGCGCATCCACACAACTAACTTCCACGATAATAAGTCCAATGCCGCCTCTTGCTCTTACGGCATAGTGTTCAAGTACTGCATCATTGACAAAACCATCATCCGACTGATTCATCCCCATGGCACTCATGACAATTCTGTTTTTTAATTCTACATTTCCGATGCTGCCTGGTGAAAAAATCATAGGGTATTTCTCATTCATGATTCTGTCGCTCCTTATTGTACATCATTCCATCTTTAGCTCTTGCTTTTTCTACATCTCGATTTTCTCTATATTTTTCTTTACCTTAACAAACTGTGTATATAAACTATTTTACAACTTTTTATTGTTATATCTATCAAAATATTTTTTATTGTTTGTCATTTTTATCTATTTGTGTTAAATCATGGACACTTTACGTGCATTCCTTCAACACCCTTTAACATCCATTAATTTCATTTATTGTCATTTCTTCCGTATTGCTTTTGTTATAATCGCCAGTATTGGAACCTGGCACTTTCTCTTCGTTCCCTTTCTCGTCTACAATATTGGAAGACAGCAACAGCCCCTCTGCACTTTTCATGATAAACGGATTATTGGTTCTATGTCTATACACATTTCCATAGCACTCCAGACATAACAAAAACCCCGCAAATCCGCGGTTTTTCACGAATCTACGGGGCTTTCTCTATAAGCTGCCTAGCGGAATCGAACCGCCGACCTCCGCCTTACCAAGGCGACGCTCTACCGACTGAGCCAAGGCAGCATGCATAAGTGATATGCAACAGTGATATATTACAATAAATGTATACCGGTTGTCAACTGGTATTTCAGATTTTCACCTTATTTTTCATCTTATAATATATCTGAACCGCTCCATTGCTATGCATTTTGCAATCCTTATCTTATATTTTTATTCTCTTTTTCCAGAATCTTCTGCGTCTTTCCCTTAATCCGCTGCAATGCATTATCTACAGTCTTCGGACTGCGGTCCAGAAGATCTGCGATTTTCTTATAATCGGTTCCCAGAAGATGCAGGTAGAGGACCCGTTTTTCAAGATCACTCAGTTCCTGCTCCAGATTTTCTTCTATTCTTCTGGCCCTTTCCTGGCTCACCATCAATTCTTCCGGATTGGTCTCCTGTTCGGCCTCCATCGTATCAATCAGTGAGCCCTGGCCATCTTCTTTTTCATATAATGATATATAGCTGTTTAACGGGCTATGCTTTTTTCTTTTTGATGCTTCGATAGCAGAATATAACTGTCTCGTCACGCAGAGTCTTGCGAAGCTGAAAAACGATGCTTCCTGATCCAGGTCATAATCCTGCACAGCTTTAAACAGACCGATCATCCCTTCCTGTATCAGATCGTCCGTTTCACCGCCGAGCAGATACATGGCATTGGCTTCTTTACGGACCAGATTCTTATATTTTTCCATCAGATAGTCGATGATACCGGTCTCTCCTTCCCGGAGTTTGCGGATCAGCTGTTCGTCTGTCATCTGTTTATATTCTGTCATGTTTTTCTCCTTCTTGGCCCGTTCCCGGCAGTGTGCCCGAGAAAGGTTTTCTGCAAGATGTCTGTCACAATGGTGGCGGATTTACTGCATACGCTGTCTTACAATCTCATAAGCAAGTACACCTGCTGCCACGGAAGCATTCAGGGAATCAATGTCTCCCTTCATCGGGATTCTTGCTGTAAAGTCACAGGTATCTTTTACAAGACGTCCTACGCCTTCTCCTTCATTACCAATCACAAGACCGATTGGCCCTTTCATGTTCACATCATACATTACATCTCCGTCCATATCGGCACATACGAACCAGAGTCCATTTTTCTTTAAGTCTTCCATCGTCTTTACCAGATTGGTTACTTTTGCAACCGGTGTATAATTCAGTGCTCCTGCAGAAGTTCTTGCAACCGTTGCGGTAAGTCCGACTGCTCTTCTTTTTGGAATGATCACACCATGAGCTCCTGCCTGGTTTGCCGTACGGATGATTGCCCCAAGGTTATGAGGATCTTCAATGTTATCCAGAATGATCAGGAACGGATCTTCCCCTTTTTCTTCTGCAAGTTTTAACATATCTTCTACTTCCGCATACTCATATGCTGCCACACTTGCGATCACGCCCTGGTGTTTTCCAGTTTCTGATAACTGGTTCAGGCGGTCTTTTTCCACAAAGTTCAAGATTGTATCGTGCTTTCTTGCCTCACGGATGATGGATCTTACAGCTCCGTCCTGGCATCCATCTAATACATACAGTTTATCTACTGGTTTTCCGGAACGAAATGCTTCCATGACTGCATTTCTTCCTTCTATAATACTTTCATTTACTTTCTTATCGTGACTCATATTGACACTCCTTATTGTTCTTTGATACTGTCCAGTCCTATTTTAACCAGTTCCAGCATTCTTTTCCACTCTTTTTTCAGATACAGGTATCCAAGAAGTGCTTCAAATCCGGTTGCACGTCTGTAGTCCGTGATTGACTGGTTTTTTGCCGGTGATACGCTTTTAGCATTACGCCCTCTTTTATAGATTGCATGCTCTTCTTCTGTCAGGTGTTCCTGCATCGTGCGCATCATCTTTGACTGTGCAGATGCCTGTACATACGAACTTGTCTTCTGATGAAGCTTTTGTACCTGACGGTTTCCCTCGTTAATCACCAGGGACTTGATGATCAGATCATAAATGCAGTCTCCGATATATGCCAAAGTAAGAGGTGAATATTCTTTGATATCCACCTCTTTCATCTGGAAAATCTCCTGCATATAAGTGTCAAATTCCCACTCTACGCTCTTTTCCATTGTACTCCTTCTCTGGTATCTTTTAAGATGATACCTTTCTCTAACAGTTCATCACGGATTGCATCTGCTCTTGCAAAGTCTTTTGCTTTACGTGCTGCCTGACGCTCTTCGATCAGTTTTTCAATTTCTTCATCAAGAATGTCTTCTTTCTTATCAACGATCAGTCCCAGAACGCCTGTAAGTTTTACGAGAAGATCGAATAATTTCTGAAGATATTCTTTTGAGCTTTCTTCGTTCACGGTTGTATTTGTGAATTTTACAAGGTCGAAGATGGCTGCAACTGCATCTGCTGTATTAAAGTCATCATCCATCGCTTTTTCAAATCCATCTACAAACTCTGCTGTCTTGGCAAAATTTTCTGTTTCAGCTTCTGTGATTGCTTCTGCCTTTGCATTTCCCATAAGGAATTTCAGGTTATCTGCTGCATTCACGATACGCTCCAGACCATTCTTTGATGCTTCCATCAGATCTGCGCTGAAATTCAGCGGACTTCTGTAGTGTGCGCTCAGCATGAAGAAACGAAGCACCTGAAGGTCATACTGTTCACTGATCTCACGTACTGTACGGAAGTTTCCAAGTGATTTACTCATTTTACGGTTATCAATGTTCAGGAATGCATTGTGCATCCAGTATTTTGCGAATTCTTTTCCATTGGCAGCTTCACTCTGTGCGATCTCATTTTCATGATGTGGAAATACAAGGTCTTCTCCTCCGGCATGAATGTCGATCTGTTCTCCGAGGTATTTTTTAGACATCTCAGAACACTCGATGTGCCATCCCGGACGCCCCTCGCTCCATGGTGATTCCCATGCAGGTTCTCCTTCTTTCTTTGGTTTCCAGAGTACGAAGTCCAGTGGATCTTCTTTTTCATCTTCTCCGGATACCAGAAGAGAACGCTCTCCGGAACGCAGATCATCCAGGTTCTTATGGGAAAGTTTTCCGTAATCTTTGAACTTTCTGGTGCTGTAATATACGGTACCATTCTTCTCGTAAGCGTATCCTTTATCGATCAGTGTCTGGATCATGTCTACCATACCGCAGATTTCTTCTGTTGCAAGTGGATTCTTTGTGGCCGGCTTAATGTTCATGCCATCCATATCTTTCTTGCATTCTGCAATGTAACGTTTGGAAATCTCATCTGCTGTCACGCCTTCTTCGATGGCTTTTTTGATGATCTTATCGTCTACATCAGTGAAGTTCGATACGTAATTCACATCATATCCTTTGTATTCAAAGTATCTTCTGACTGTATCAAAGACGATCATCGGTCTTGCATTTCCAATATGGATGAAGTTATATACGGTTGGTCCGCATACATACATCTTTACCTTTCCTTCTTCCAAAGGTACGAATTCTTCTTTTTTCTTTGTCATTGTATTAAAAATCTTCATTTTCTAATATATCCTCCTCTTTTTCTTCTGGTATCGGATTATTCTTCAGGCACTGCATACGTTTTTCCATCTCCTGGATCTGTCTGTGCATTCTTAAGTTATCTGCCTGCAGTTCTCTGATATCATTTGAGATTGGGTCTGGCAAATGTACCTGATCCATATCAAGTCTTGGCATCTTCTCGTCATTCATCTTGACTATTCTGCCCGGCACTCCGACCACGGTACAGTTCGGCGGCACTTCTTTTAACACTACGGATCCCGCACCAATCTTGGAATTTTCCCCGATTGTAAATGAACCCAGGACTTTTGCACCTGCACTGACCATGACGTTATCTTTTAACGTCGGATGTCTTTTTCCCTGTTCTTTTCCGGTTCCTCCAAGTGTCACACCCTGATACAGGGTAATATTATCTCCCAGTTCAGCAGTCTCACCTATAATAACCCCGCTTCCATGGTCAATAAATAATCCTTTTCCAATCGTTGCCCCCGGATGGATCTCTATTCCGGTTTTCCTTACTGCTCTCTGAGATACCCAGCGGGCCAGAAAGTAATGCTTTTTCAAGTACAGCTTATGTGCGATCCTGTAATGCAGGATTGCTTTAAAACTCGAATACAGGAACACCTCCATATTCGATTTGATCGCCGGGTCTCTTTCCCTGATTACTTGAATTTCCTCGTTGACATAAGATATTATGCCCATCTATGATCTCTCCTTTTTTATAAGTTTCCACCGTAGAACAAAAATGTACCTCTGAACTGCCGAAAACTTTCTCTATATAAGCTTTTCCTATATCTCCTGGCAGTTCCTTAACAATGCATAGTAACAAAAAACTCCGTCTCTCGCATATGCAAGAGACGAAGTATATCCGCGGTTCCACTCTTTTAAAAAATGTATCGTTTCCATTGCATATGTCTGATCCAGATCTTTTTATCTATGATTTTTCTATGATGATTTTTGTCTGTGATTTTCCATCATGCTTCTGATACATCTTTCCCTTAATACACGTAACGTGTGTAATCCGTATCCGGCTATGATGCATGCTTCATCTTTTTCACCAGATCAACTCCCGGACGCACTTCACAAAACGCTTTGTCCAAGACTGCTTTCAGCCGGTGACAGTCTCTCTCTTTCGACCAGTTATGCTTTGCTACTCTTTCCGTTCAAAGTCTTTCTCATATAGATTATATATTATGCGATATCCTCTTTTTTGTCAACAATTTTCCACCGAATCTCTGCTTTAAACAGATCCGCCTCTGTCTCGATCCAGAATTTACCTTTTTGAATCTCTGTAAAGCTTTTTACAATTGCAAGTCCTAATCCCGAACCTTCGGTATTTCTCGACAGATCCCCCCTTACAAACCGCTCCGTAATCTCTTCCGGGTTAAAATTAAGCTCCGTTGCCGATACATTCTTCATCTGCACAACTGCTTCATCGCCTTCTACTGCAATTCTTACATATACCCTTGTATGAGGCATCGAATACTTTGCAGCATTTCCAATCAGATTCTCAAAGATACGATAGGTTTTCTGTCCATCCAGTGCCACGATCACTTTTTCTTCCGGTATATCCATCTTGAATTCCAGATTCGCCTCCTGAATCTTCTCATCCATTTCCAATTTTACCTGTTTGAACAGATTTACAATATCAATATCCGCAATATTCAGCGTTACCGTATTACTGCTTGCCTTACTGATCTCAAACAGATCCTCAATCAATGCTTTCAGCCGCAGCGACTTCCGGTCAAGTACATCGATATATTCCTTCTGCCGTTCCGGGTCTTTTTCGATTTTCAACAGATTCACATATGTAATGATCGCCGTCAGAGGTGTCTTCAGGTCGTGCGATACATTTGTAATCAGTTCTGTCTTCATGTGCTGGCTCTTTACTTCTTCGTCTACTGCCTTTTTGAAGCCCTTCTGGATCTTCGCCATCTCTTCTTTAAATGGTTCAAACACGCCTAGATTTTCTTCAATCTCTACATCCAGGTTCCCATTAGCAAACTCATTGGTAGCCTGCAGCAGATAGTTATATTTTTTCTTCAGATCATCAAAATATTTTTTCAACACAAAGAACAGAATAACCGAATATACAATCATTGCCATAACGCCATATACCCAGAGGCTCGTAACTGCCAGTATAATAAAATTAATGACAACAATTCTTAAAATTGCCCTGCTGGATTTATCCGTAAAATCAATATTGGTCAGTCCATGATATATTTTACGAAGTCCGGCTCCGATCTTATCTTTCAGATAGCACAATGCCGGTTTTATATATTTCCATGATGCAACGATCAATGACCGTTCTTTTACATATCTCTTAAGCCCCATCCGGAATACCTGTCCAATCGAAGCCGCCGCCCAGTATGTGATTGCAAATACACATAGCCAGATTAAAATGTCGTAAAACTGCACCAGCCCCTTTTTCCGTGTAACGATCCAGTTCAGCCGGTTATCCATAACCACCAGCATCATATCCACAATCACAAGAACGATCTCCACCGGCTGGCTGAAAATCTTCATCTTGTCAATTCCCAGCGATTCTATCTGTACAAATATCCATGCACAGACACATACGACTGCCATACTGATCAGCATCATATACCATGCATCATTCGGTGCCTCGTCACCGTACCAGTACCATTGATTCAGATATTGCTCGATATTCTTCCTTGTCATTCCATAGATATATGTACGTTCCTTTGGTGTCTTAACACTTCCATAAGTATCATCCATCATGGAATCATCCCAGTTGTCAATCAAAGCTCTGAGTGCAATACTCTGCGCTGCTTTTTCATCCCCCTTTATAATCTTGACATCCGCTTTCCCGCGTTCATCATATGTAATTGCCATGCCAAATGCATAATTTTCAAATTTGTCATCCGTCAGACCCTTTCCTGCATTCGCCGTACTTCTTCCTATCACTTTTCCCGAAGCATCTTCAATCCGGTAATCCAGATACGGGTACAATGCCTCATAGTCATCCATCCAGACTTCTGCATCTTCTTCCAGATCCTCTTTTGACATCTTTGGTTCACCTGTTTTTTCTGAGATTTCCTGATTATACAGAATATAACTGGTTTCCAGAAAACTTCCAAGAAAGTTCTGATCCGAAAGCGAAGTTTTATACGTCTTTTTTGCTTCATTAACGGCTTTGTCATAGATCATCTTGTAATTTCCAAGAATTACAAGCGTCGGAATAATGATCGCTGCAATCGTCAGAATGATTCCAAGTTTATGCCTGTTTTTCGATTTTGTATCCAACGCCCCACACCACCTTCAAATATTTTGGTTCTTTTGGATTCACTTCTATCTTTTCCCTGATGTTCCGCACATGAACCATAATCGTATCAGTATTCACCGCGCGTTCATTCCAGACACGTTCATAGATCTCATCCGCCGAAAACACCCTGCCCGGATTCTTCATCAGCAACAGTAATATCTTATACTCGATCGGTGTCACCTTCACCGGTTCGCCGTCAACGCTGACTTCTACATTGTCTTCATTGATCTCTAGTCCGCCGATTGTATGTACCCTTGCATTTTCCTCCTGGCCACCAAGCTTTTTCATAAACCTGCGGTAACGTCTGAGCTGCGAATTCACTCTCGCCAGAAGTTCCATTGGTGTAAATGGCTTTGTCACATAATCATCTGCTCCGATATTCAGTCCCAGTATCTTATCCACTTCTTCGGATTTTGCTGACAGGAAGATTACTGGAAAATCATATTTTTCTCTTAGTTTTGCAACCATTGAGATTCCATCCATTCTTGGCATCATGATATCTACGATCGCCAGATGGATTTCTTCTTTTTCAATCACTTCCAGACCTTCCACTCCGTCTGCTGCCTGGTACACTTCATATCCCTGGCTTTTCAGGTATATCTCTACACCTTCCCTGATTTCCTTATCATCTTCTACAATCAGTACGTGATTCATCTCCGTCTTATTCATACTTCTCCTCTTTCTCGTTTCCCGTTGTTTCATTTTTATAGTCTTAATCTTATCTGCAAATTCTTAAGGAAGGCTACAGTAAAATCTAAAGAAAAACGAAAGAGTTGTCACTACTGTTCCCGTTTAGTGCCAGCAATAACAACTCTCCTTTCTTCTTATACCGTTTCATTCAGATAGATTTCAGATAATGGAATAATCTTGTCCAGCTCTTCTTTCATACGCTCTGACATCGTAACATCTGGTCTCTCCATAAGTTCTTCTGCCGTTATTTTGCCAAATACAAATTCTCCAAGTACTGCGACCGGAATGATTCCTTCGCTGTTTTCCGGCTTTCCATCCATCAACATCAATCCGGAAAATTCGGTTCCTGTGATCATAAGGCACCGGTTATTTTCCTCTATCAACGGATCTGTAACCTCAAAACACGTTCCCATAAATGTCTTTAAACGCAGTGACATCAGCATTCTTCTTACGTCTATTACACGGATCATAATCTTTGGTTTTCCACCATCCACTTCTTCTGTCTCTGCAGCTATCTTTATATCTACGATCTGTCCGTCTTTGCGGTAAACCTTAAGTCTCCCGCCATCACTTGCATATTCCTTTATAAGACGTTTATAATATGCCGCATCCCGGAATGCATATACCTGCTTCGTCTCTGCAAGTTTTCTGCCCATATAAGATGCCATATCCTCTGCATCGTCCTGTGTTCCATCAGTAACTACAATACCGTTTTCCACAGCATCTTCCTGATCATAATACGGTCTTTCCTGCTCCCATACCGTTCGGAAATCAAATTGCAGATAGATACTCTCCGATGCCGGCATCAGAAAAGTAAATGTCTCTCCTGCCACGTACATATCGTGCAGCGACTTTTTCAGAAGTGCCGCCATATAGCCACGCTTACGATAACTTTCCTGCGTTGCAACGGCTACGATATAGTTCACCTCTTTTTTACTTCCATTTACCACAAGTTCATATGGATTCAGATGAAGCATCGCCCTGATAGCACCATCTTCTTCTACTGTGTAGATCTGATTATCTTTTACCTTTTCTTCATAATAGTAATCTACGAAACTTTTACTGTCTTCAGAAAACACTTCTTCATATAATGTTCTTGTGTTCTGTCTTTCTTCTGCTTCCAGTTTTTTTATTTCCATTTTGTGTATCTCTCCTAATTCACTTTTCAGAGTGCCTCTGAGCTTGCAGAAAGCTTTTTCAGACACACTCCAGGGGTTGAGCCATTTTTCCGCCTTTATTCCTCATTTGAAAACGCTTTCATACAGCCTCCACATCCTGCGCATCCGCCTTCTGATGGTCCGACTCTGTAGCTGTAATTTGCAATGGTATCCAGGCTTGCAATCGCCTGGGATGAAATCCCTTCTCCTGTTCCTGTAAATCCAAGTCCTTCTTCTGTCGTTGCCTTGATATTCACCTGATCAATATCAATGTGAAGTGCCTCTGCGACATTGGCACGCATCTGTTCGATATGTGGAGCCATCTTTGGTCTCTGCGCAATGATCGTGGCATCAATGTTACCAATTACATAGAGTTTTTCATCGATCAGCTTTCCTACATGCTCTAAAAGCCTGATACTGGATGCTCCTTTATACGCAGGATCTGTATCTGGGAAATGTTTTCCGATATCTCCCAGTGCCGCTGCTCCAAGCAGTGCATCCATAATCGCATGTAACAGTACATCCGCATCAGAATGACCAAGCAGACCTTTTTCATAAGGGATTTTTACTCCTCCCAGGATCAGATCCCGTCCTTCGGTTAATTTGTGCACATCATATCCCATACCTACACGCATATGTGTTCCTCCTGTTTCTTTGTTTTCCGAATATTTCGCCCGCCGGCAATATATCTATTATTCATTTTCTTTTTTAATTTCATCGGTTTCTTCTGATACTGCAGCTTTTTCTTCTACTGCAGCTTCTTCTGTTGCTTCTTCTCCTGCTGCCTCCTCTGTCTGGCCGTCTTCATCCTCATTTTTATTCAGCTGCCCCATCACACTGTCGTCTTCATATTCTTTCTTCACAAGCTTGGTTCCAGATCTCACAAGCCAGATCAGACCAATAATGATAAATACGATTCCCGCTGCCACATACAATATGTAATTCTCCGGCTGTTCTTTGATCGAACTGATCAGAAGTTTTCCTCCCAGATATGTGATATAGCCGCCCGCTAATATACGGATCAGCAAACTACTTCTTGGTACCATATTATGTTTCCTCCTGTTTCTTAACATACGTTATCGATTAGGATCAAAAGATATTTTGTTCCTGACCTGATGCCATAGATTGCTCTGTACCTTCACTGACATCATATGTAATGTATTATAGACGATTTCACTTTTCTTGTATACTTTACCATGAAAGATTTCATGATGTTTTTATAACTTGGAATGCAAAATACCCCTTAAGCAGTTTGGGATTTTTCTCTCCTGCCTAAGGGGTATCATATTATTTTTCACTATGTAAACATTTATATTTAAAATAAAAATAGCGGGAACTGGATTTGAACCAGCGACACCACGGGTATGAACCGTGTGCTCTAGCCAACTG
>ERZ826242.561-NODE-561-length-52776-cov-17.301227_pt1 | contig 52776 bp, 38 predicted proteins | sample MGYA00519871_ERZ826242 | MGnify/ENA primary metagenome ERZ826242 (study PRJEB31778, sample SAMEA3449226) | human gut metagenome | biome: human gut; feature: human-associated habitat; material: faeces | place: United Kingdom | collected 2010/2012 ... | reverse complement strand
ACCCCACGCGGAGGGGTGGCAGAGTGGTTGAATGCGGCGGTCTCGAAAACCGTTTGGCCTGTATAAGGTCACGAGGGTTCGAATCCCTCCTCCTCCGCCATTTTGGTTGAGAAAGCTCCCGAGAATGGGAGCTTTTTTGTTTTGAGTCCCCAACAAGCAAACACGGCGGAGGAGGAGGGATTCGAACCCGCCAGGGCCCGGAGCGTAAAGAAAACGCGCCCGTGGCGCGTTTTTAGCGCAGCGCGGTCGGCGCAAGCCGACCGGATAAATTTTGAGCGGAGCTCAAAATTTGGACATCCCTCCTATTCGACCACGCCCCCATCGCGTTCAGCATCAACCCGGATCCCCAAACATGGAACCTATGACCGTACCCAGTCCCGACCGTTTGCCGAGCAATAGGGTCGCAATCGGCGCCGAACATGTACTATGTACGGGCATTGTCTAAACCCGTAACTCAAAGGACCCCATCTTGCCCGTTGCCGCCGCTATGATCGTTACCGCACACGCCTCGGATGCCATGGTTGCCATCCCGTTTTGGCTCGAGATGTTCGCCGTCGTCGCGGCATCGATCTCGGGCGTGTTGGTCGCACGCGAGCACAAACTCGACCTGGTGGGCGCCGTCGCGCTCGCCGTGGTCTGTGGACTGGGCGGCGGTCTTTTGCGCGATATGACGCTGCAGGTGGGCAACGTCTACATCCTCAACCAACCGATGGCGCTCCCGCTCTCCATCGCCACCGCGGCCATCATCTACATCTTCCCGGCAATCGTCGACAAGCCCGAAAAGCTCATTCCCCTGCTCGATATCATCTCGGTGGGTATTTATGCGGCAACCGGCGCAGACAAGGCGCTGGTCTACGGCTTTGCGCCGGCGGTGTGCATCATGATGGGCTTTTTTACCGCGGTGGGCGGCGGCATGCTGCGAGATGGTTTTATGGGTGTGGTGCCGGGTATCTTCCAACGCACCAACTTCTATGCCATCGCGGCCATCGCCGGATCGGCAAGCTATGTTTGCCTTGTCATGAGCGGCTTGGTCAGCAATGTCGTCGCACTGGTCGTTTGCGTCGTGGTGACCATGGGACTACGCTGGCTGTCGCTGCGCTTTGATATCAAAAGCCCCACCGAGGATGACATCGCACGCTTTTTGCACCGCAAAAAGTAGGTGGCGCGGGCTCATCCTTCGAAATGCAACCGAGAGGTTCTTTTAGAGCGCCCACGCGTTGGGTACCCTGTTAGGTGCATGTCGAGCATCTGACGAAGGATTCACTATGCCCTGTAATCAATTCCCGTCGACCCAGCGCCGTAAAGCGTGGGGCCGCATCACGATCTTATTCGCGCTCATCGCTCTAGCGGTCACCGCGCTTCCCACGGCGTCGTTCGCCGGCACGGACACCGCAGGCAACGTACTTGCGACCGACAATGACGCCAATTCGTCCGGCGTCGAAGGTGACCTGTACTGGGCAGGTCAGGCCCTCAACTTGGACGATGCGTCCATCGGCCGCGACATAATTGCAGCAGGCGAGAGCCTCTCCATCCGCGACTGCACGGTGGGCGGCGCCGTCCGCTTGGCGGCACGCACTATCGATATCGCCAAGACCACGGTTGATGGCAGCGTCACGGTCGTCGGTCAGCACGTTGTGCTCAATTCCGACAGCACCGCCAACTGTTTTTACGCGATAGGCGAGACGGTTGCCCTGCGCGGCTCTACCAAGTCGGCAGCGCTTGCGGGCGACACGGTGACCATCGATGGCACCGTCGAGGGCGATGTCGAGGTTTGGGCCGACAAGCTCATCCTGGGCAAGAACGCCCACATCACCGGCACCGTGAACGCGCACGTCTCCGAGGACCCCGAGCGTGCCGCAGGAGCCGAGGTAGGCGCGCTCAAGATCGACCGCACCGAGAACGAGGATACTTCCACCGTTAACGATGTCATCGGCGGTATCGTCGCCGCGGCACTCTCGACCTGCTTTGTCGCTCTGCTGCTCGAGCTCGTCTTTCCGCGCGCGACCGCCAGCGCCGCCGGCATGCTCCACCAGCGCCCCATACCCCTGTGGGTGAGCGGTCTTCTGGGCACGATTGCTATCGTCCCCGCCGTCCTACTGCTAATTATCTCTATCGCTGGTCTGTCGCTTGCCGGAGCCCTCTTGTGCGGCGTTATCGGCATCGCGTTGGTGTCGAGTGCCTTTGCGGGGTGCGCGATCTCCCGCATGGTCGGACACAACCAAAACCGCTACGCCATGGCAGCCGTGGGCGGCGTAATCGCAGGCGCCCTCACGGGGCTTCCCCTCGTAGGTGACTTCATCAGCGGCGTAGCCTTTGTCTTTATGCTCGGCTACGTTATCCAGATCATCTGGCGCAACGCCCACCTCAAGCCGCAGCAGCCGGCTAACATGCCAGGACTCCCCACCGCTTAGCCACCAACCACCACAAAGGTGCCAGGTTACTTTGCACCAACAAACGAAGCGGGGCACTCGGTCATGTCGACCGGGTGCCCCGCTTTTCTTGGAGGGTTCTCTAGTAACTTTTTCAAAACCAATGATCATCAGGTCGGTAGGCCTGTGCGTCACTCGCTACGGAGGCAGTACGCCATTGAACAAGGGGGGCAATTATTTTTCACGGCGACCTCCTCCCCGCTTGATGACGAGCGCGACAACAATAACCGCCACTCCGATGGCAGCCAAAACCGCCACCAGCACCAACGCTCTATCTCCCGTCGAGGGCATAAAGCTTCGACTTGCTTCTTTGCTTGGGGTGTTGAGCACCGACAGCTCAATCGAACCCGTCCCGGCATCGGCGGTATCAACCCGTAGGGAGCTCTCGGCCGACACGGTCACCTCGGGCTTCGCTGCTGCTACCTGTTTAACGTCCAGGCCCTCGGCCGTAACTGTCACCGCACGTTTGCCCTCAAAGGCGGTGTAGCCCTTGGGAGCCGCGACCTCTTCGACGGTGTAGACACCCGCGTCCACACCGTTCAATTCCACATGGCCATCTGCGCCGGTGGTGACGCACGCGCCGGCATCCGTCGACCACGCGCCGTCGGTCGTTAGAATGCGCCCGCGGTCATCGATGATGCGCAGCTTGGCGCCCGCGAGCGGTTCATCGTCCGAGCTTGAGCGCTTGATCAGACTGAGTCCCCAGGTGTAGACCGTCGCATCGTCACTCGGCGTGCGGGTGAATCCGGCGTCGCCGGACTGGTCGGCGAGGGGAGAGCGCGGGTAACGCAGGAAGACCTCGTTGGGATTGCCCTTGGTAGCGCCTCGATTGCAGTTGGCCCCCAACGGCGCATTGTAGACAGCGACCACGCGGGCGCCCGAGGTAAAGGCGTCTGCCCCGCCGAGCGCGGCGATGAGGTCGCCGGTACGCACGGTGAAGGCATTGCCCTCGACCGAGACCTTGCACCGTGAAGTTATGTCTGTCCACCCTTTAGCCGGCGTCGAGCTGACGTTGCCGCCCTCACATGCGACCACATCGAAGCCGCCGTCCGCGCCCGCCGCCACGTACATGCGCATGCTCGTGGCGACCTTGGAGGGGTCGAGCCCCACGCTCATGGTGTCGACGAACTGCACCGTATAGGCGTCGTAGGCCGTGAGCCCGGCCGGGACCGTGGCAGAGAGGCGCCAGTACAGGTCGTCGGCGACCGTGGCGTCGGCGGCCTTGCCCCATGCGGCGGTGCTGTCCTCCAGCACGTGCTTGGCCACCTTGGGCGTCGCGGCCTTGGGCTTGACGGTGACGGCGCTGCCGCCGACCAGGGCCATGATCGGCGCGGTGCCGGCCTCGCCCTGAGCGATGGCGTCGTCGTCGACAACGATGAGCCAGTAGCCACAGGGCAGCTCGGCCGCCGTGCCCGCGTTAAGGCCCACGGAGGCGGCGCCTGCTTCGACAATTGCGCGGGCAAGTTTTGCCGTCAGCGCAGTCGTCATGCGTCCGTCGGCATTCATCCATTCGGCTGCCGCTTGCGCCGTCGATGCCGAGCTATCAAGCCCCGCATCATGAAGCACAGGGAGAACGGCCTGGCAAACGGCATCATTCGCCCACGCCAAGTCCGTCGCAACCTTTTGATCGGAGCCGGCCTTATCGGCAACAGTTGCCGAAAAGAGCTGGTACGCATCGTATTGCGTCGCGACGTCGCCGCTAATCGTGATGACCCCGGCATCGGCAGCACGGACCGTCTCGGGCGACACTGCAAAAGCAAGGATAGCCATCATGGCCACCATCATGACGGTCAACAAGCGGCGGCTAAGCCTACTCACGGCGACCACCTCGATCTTGATCGCGATGGCGGCGAGCATGCATCCACGTCGCGGCAAAGCACAGCAACGATGCGCCAGCCAAATACGTCATAGTCAAGCCAGCCCCGCCCGCCTCGGGAAGCGTGGTCGAGTATTTGTTGGTAAAGGTTGGCGGATCCTGAGAGCCCTTGCCATAGGTAACTACGACGTTGAGCTGGTCCGTGCCATTAGTTACCTTAACCGTGACGTTGTACACGGTCCTGTCATAGGTGATGTGATCTTTAACATGGTCGACGGCGCCCTCGGGCTCGACCTCGGAGATGGTGTAGGTATAGGTTCCCGCCTTGTTGTACTTGACGTCAAAGGAGACATTTCCCTTGTCATTATTGGTCACCGTCTGGAGCACTTTGCCCTCGGCGTCCTTGAGCGCGAACGAGAACTGACCTTCCCCGAAGGTTCCGCCTTTAAGCACTTTCTTTGCTTTTATCGTCGCTTTGCCTTCAAGGGGCGCGTCATACACCCAAATCTCTGCATCTGACGTTATCTCCGTATTGGCACCAAGCAAAGATTTCGCCGTATTCATGGCTTGCTCGTATTGCCCGTCGTCCGCGCTGCCCTTGAGCAGAATCCATGTTGGTTGGGCGGCGCGATATCCAGGAGGCGCCGTCGTCTCTTCGAGGCAGTAAAGCTTGCAGGATGCCATGGCGCCCGAACTCGTTCCCGAACTCGTTCCAAAAGTCACACTTCCGTCAGGGCCAGTCGTTCCGTCAGAAAAAAACGTCTTTGCGCCCTCAACGCCGGCACTGTCCTGCGCCTTATCCATGTCAATCGCATAGAGTGTGAACGTAGCGTCAGCCAACGGCGCGGTAACGTCCTTTTCATCCACTTTGTGGACCACAATGCCGTGCCCCGTTCCGCCTCCCGATGCGCCGGCATCTATGTCATATTCACGTTCGTGTTTCACATACCCGCCTGCAATACCTTCAAGCTGTGCCTCGTTGGAAAGGGAAACTGTACCAGACTCACCGGACAGAACTTCATATTCTACTTTCAGATATTTCTCATCGGGAAGCCTCAACGTCAATCGCTGCTGCTTTCCAGCGCCTCCGACAAAGAGATCAAGAGCCGTCCTGTATTTTTCTTTTGTCAGCACACGCCATTCGCCGTTATCGCGCTCAGATACGCTAAGCGACGAGGGGATAAACGTGCACTTAGAATCCATCACATCATATAGATCGAGGTAGTCGGTTCCGTCTTTTAGGTCTAGCGCCGATTCATTAACAAAAATCGTGTAGTGAATTCGTTTACTATTACTTACTGACGCACCGGTCTTTGACAATACGTCGTTCTTGATCTGTACGGTATCAGAGCCCGCCTTAAAATCCTTATTATCCGAGCTCGCACTCGCCGAGTTCGTAAGCTCGCCGAGGTTCTTTGACGTGTCGACCACTGACCTCTTGACAGCAGTTGCATACGTCAGCTTCACATAGCCTGTATTGTTACTCAACTTTTCCGTTGGAATCGAAAACGTAACCTCTCGACGATCAACGGCAGGCGTCAGCAAGACACCCGAAGCCTCGGTTTTTTCTCTCTCATGTTCCCATTCGCGGCCGGGCACCGCCGTCTCGTAGGGATTTGAATACAAAGAATATTTAGCCGAACAGGGGATATAACTCATTCCATCAGGAAGCTCATCTTTAACAACGACATCTTTACCATTAAGCTTGCCCGCGCCATAAGATTCATCGGCAGGAGTCTTAACTCGATTGACATAGACCGTCCAGTCGACAATCCACGCACCTTTGTCGTTCGAGCCATCAACTGGTTTCCAATCAAACGCCTCATCCCACCGTGCCTGCGAACCATCTTCATTTATTTTTACGCTCTTCTCTACCGAAGGCTTCGTTTCGCTTTCAACATAGTAAAAAACGTAATCAGAATAGCCGCTAAACCCATCAACAGAGGCAAAGTTAGAGTACCAACCAGGAAGTGCGTCGGTCACCGTTTTATACGTAATAACCACTTCAGGGTCTTTATCCAGTGCTTTTTTGACTTTATCCATATTGGTTATTCGGATATTGCAGTTATGTTGGTTGCTTTTCTGCGACAGATCTGCGCCTCCCTCAAACTTCCAATCGGGACCTTGGTCCAGCTTGGTATCCCCGATGGTAATTACATGTGAAGGACCATCGGAGGTATCCGGCCCCATAGTCTGCTTCCAAGCCGCCAGCATGGTATCTTTGATAAGAACGGATGTTGGGTTTTTCGCATTTACGTAATCACGGAGCTCTACGCGTAATTGCCAAGTTGCTTTTCCGGTCCGAGATGCCTCATCCGGATTAAGCAGTGTTTTACGAATGGTCTTGCCCGTCCAAGGACGGTTGTAGTATGCGGTGCTTTCTCCGGAGGGCTGATCTGAACCTTCTTTTTTCACGCTTGCCGTGTTGCTTACCTTTTCGTAGGATTTCTCATCTTTCAGCTTGGTTTGATAGACGATGCAATAGGTCGCATACCGGTCGCCCTCTTTTGGATTAAACGTATAGCTAAATGAATCCCCTGACTCGCTCAGCGTTCTCTCATCAATCTTTTGTTTTTCATCGGCGGTCTCTCCCTTGTAGACCTTGTAGTTGCCAATATAATCCTGCTTGCCATCGAGCTTGTCGGTAAAGGCGTAGCCAGACATATCGGCCTTGAGAGATCCCCTGTTGAGCACAACCTTCCAAGTGATGACAGACGATGTTCCGGAGCCAGCCCCTTTTTGAATCATGTCGTATTGAAACGGTTCCGACACCCCGTTAATCGTAAGAGATTGTTGGGGATTTGCTTTTCCCCAAGTTGCTTGTACGCTATTCCTACCTTGCGTAGGTGTGCCATTAGAAAGAGACAAGTTCTTGCTAACTGTCGTTTCGTAGGTAACGGTATGGTCGCCCTGAGAAAGGTTACCTAGCGACAATATTGCAGTTCGCTCTTCAATGCTCACGGACGAACCAAGAGGATTTCCATCGAGCTTGAAGCTGCTTTGGTCAAAGTCCAGGTAGTCGCCGAGCGTATCGATCAGCTTTACATCCGTTGCGTGCGACGTAACACTCAGAATAATAGTCCAAGTTATCTTGGCAATTCCAGTACTGCTATCCTGAGAAAAGATACCCGATTTACTTCCCTCAACTGCGCCATCTTGAATCTTAATCGGCACAGCTTCGCCAACGCCTGGAAATTTCAGTTCGGCTTTTTTGCCGTCATCTACATCTTTGTCTTTGAGCGTAAACTCGAAATTGATCCGCACATAGAGCGAAGAGGGATGGCCGCTGAGATAGCTGTCATCGTAATTAAAAACGAACTTGTTATCCTTTATGTACCAAGTTCCCATCCTTTGTGCATTCTCGGTATCGTCCGTCCATAAGACACCGCCCTCGTTGTTCTCCACAGCAATCGAATTGGGAAAGGTATAGATCGCCTCAAGCCTTTCAGGTGTAGGCCCACAATTCTCATAAAAATGAGCCTCCATAGAACCGTAGATAGTATCGGCTGTCGTAATCGAGGGTGAGCTCTCTTTACCGAAAGGCTGCTGACGTTCCTTATCGGCATACAGCCCAACCGTAACGTCCGCCGTCGTCCCATCAATCACAATCGGCGTCGGCGTGCTCACGTCCTCGGCGCGCACGGGGGCTGCGCCGTGAAAAACTGCGGCGGTGAGGCTAATTAGAATAAAGATCAGGGCCGCCATACCCAGCGACCGTGAGCGGTGTGCGTCCATAGTTGTCCCCTAATTCCTACAACACAGTGTGGAATACGGCGAATCGTCGGATCGAACACAAGCCCCAACATCAACGAGAACCTACCTAGCGCATTGCAAGAACCCATTGGGGAGCACCTTCTAAGACGGTTCGTCTATGCCACAATGCATAAAATAATATATAGATACCAATCATGTAAACCGCAGGTCAATAGGTCTTTTAATTTAATACCAGTTGATATTTATCTGTTAACAGTTTTGCATCATACCGGCTATATTCAGTGGAATTATGTATATGCTTAAACAACTTAACTTTGGCTGGAAAGCCGATTGGGGGGATAGCCGCCCCAGCTGTGGTGCAAACGAACCCGTCCCCTTACACCAAAGAAAGGGCGCCGACCATTGCGGTCGACGCCCTTTCTCGTTAGACGTTATAAAGCCCAGCGCTTATTTGTTGACCTGGCCGGCGCGGACGGCAGCCTTCTTGCGGTCGGTGGCGTTGAGCAGACGCTTGCGCAGACGAATGTTCTTGGGAGTAATCTCGACCAGCTCATCGTCGGCGATGTACTCCAGCGCCTCCTCCAGCGAGAAGGTGCGAGGCGGCACCAGCTGGACGGAGATATCGGAGGTCGAGGAACGCTGGTTGCCCAGGTTCTTGGTGCGGGCGATGTTAACGACCATGTCGCCGGCCTTGCTGCGCTCGCCCACGATCATGCCCTCATAGCACTCGGTGCCCGGCTCAACAAACAGCTGGCCGCGCTCCTGCAGCGTACCCAGAGCATAGGCAACGGCCTTCTCGGTGGTCATGGAAATCATGGCGCCGTTCTGGCGGTTGCCGATCTCGCCGGCGTAAGGACCATACTCCAGGAAGGTGTGGTAGAACACGCCCTCGCCGTGGGTAACGTTCATGATGCGGTTCTTAAGACCCATGATGCCGCGGGTCGGAATCTTAAACTCGAGGTGCGTCACGATGCCCGAGGTATCCATGCTCGTCATGATGCCGCCGGAGGTGCCGAAGACCTCAACGACCTTGCCCGAGTACTCGTCCGGGCACTCGACGACGGCCTGCTCGACAGGCTCCATCTTGTTGCCGTTCTCGTCCTTCTTAAACAGAACGCGGGGACGGCCGACCTGGAACTCAAAGCCCTCGCGGCGCATGGACTCCATCAGGACGGACAGGTGCAGAATGCCGCGGCCCGAGACCTCGACGCCGCTCTTGTCCTCGAGCTCCTCGATCTTCATAGTCACGTTGTTCTCGGCCTCGTTGAACAGGCGCTCCTTGAGCTGACGGGCGCCCACGATGTCGCCATCACGGCCGACGAGCGGGGAGGTCGAAGCCTCAAAGACGATGGACAGGGTCGGCGGGTCGATCTCGATGGGCTCGAGCTCGACAGGGTTCTCGGGATCGGTGTAGACATCGCCGATATCGGTGCGGTCGATACCCACGACAGCGGCGATGTCGCCTGCGCCGACTTCCTGGCACTCGGTGCGGCCCAGGTAGTCGAAGGTAAAGAGCTGCTTGACGGTAGCGGTGGCGCTGGAGCCGTCGTTCTTGACAACCAGGATCTGGTCGCCCTGGTGGATGGTGCCAGAGTACACGCGGCCGATACCGATGCGACCGACGAAGTTGGAGTGGTCGATGGTCACGCACTGCATGGCCAGCGGGGCGTTCTCGTCAACCTCGGGCGCGGGCATGTCGTCAATGATCATATCGAGCAGCGGATACATGTCCATGTTGCCGTCGTTGGGGTCAAGGCGGGCAAAGCCATTCATGGCGCTGGCGTAGACCACGTGCTCCATGGCGAACTCAAGCTGGTCGTCGGTAGCGCCCAGGTCGGCCATAAGGTCGAGGCAGTCGTTGTAGGCCTTCTCGGGGTTGGCACCCGGACGGTCGATCTTGTTGATGACGATCATGATCTTAAGGCCGGTGTCGATAGCGTGACGCAGCACGAAGCGGGTCTGGGGCATGGGGCCCTCAAAAGCGTCGACCAGCAGCAGGGCGCCGTCGGCCATACGCAGCACGCGCTCGACCTCGCCGCCAAAGTCGGCGTGGCCCGGGGTGTCGATGACGTTGATCTTGACGTCCTTGTACTCGATAGAGATGTTCTTGGCGAGAATCGTAATGCCGCGCTCGCGCTCCTGGTCGTTGGAATCCAGGACGCGGTCCTCGACCTGCTGGTTGGCACGGAAGGCGTCCGTGGCACGCAGGAGCTTGTCGACCATCGTCGTCTTGCCGTGGTCGACGTGAGCGATGATGGCGATGTTCCTCAGATTGTCTACGCGCATGTAGTTCCCCTATCTTCTATCTATATACAACCGGCACGCGTATGCGACCCGCCCAGCAATGCAACGCTCAGCGGGAATATTGAGCCTTTTACCGAAAACTCGTTTATTTTAGCGATTTTAGATGAGAGGGGTTTCCTCACCTGCAGGTTCAGGGTCGCTCCACATAAAACCATCGCCGGCGCCCATGCCCTCATACAGCACATATGCCGAAAAACCGCTCTCGAGCGTGGTTTCGAAGAAGCTCACGAGCAGAGCATCGTGATAGCCGCCGTCAATCTCGACGCAGCCGGTGTAGCCGATGGCATAGCGGGCGATACGGCCCAGGCCCTCGTCCTTAAGACCCATCTTGTGCTCGGAAATAAAGTTGGTGGCCGCCTCCAGGCACGCCTCTTCGCCGTCCTCGTCAAGCGCCGCCAGATATCGGTTGGAAGCAGCGTCCTCAATCGCCACAACTACGCCCGGATTCTCGCCGGCGGCAAGGTCGTCCAAGAACGCACCAATCAGGTCACACACCATGGCGTCGAGCTCGGCGGAGACGTTACCGGCGTCCTGCATATCCTGTGCCATCTTTAGACCTTCCCATCGAGTCTGGCGTCGTTACAGTTCTTGTGCCTCGGCAGCAATCTTGGCGGCAGCGTCGCGGGCGCGCATCATATCCGTCGCGCGCTTGTCGAGCACCTTGATCTGACTGGTCAGCATAACCGCATCGACCACGCCCCAGATCACGAGGCCCGTAGAGATCGAAAACCCAAGCGCACCAACTGTACCACGAAGGCGCGAGCAGATTGCCGCGACAAGGGTGGAGACGACAACCATCTTGATAAACGAGCCGCGGCGCTCGCGAAGCGTGCGGGCCTGCGTCACATAGGCAATGCGAGCCGCCTCAGAAGCCTCCGAGCGCATCTGGGCCTTGCGCGCAATGGCCGCCGCCTCAGCCGACATACCGCCGGCCATCAGCGAACGCTCCACATCCTGGCCGCCCCGCATTTAGAAGTCATCGGGGGAGAGTGTGTGGACGAACTCGTCGAACTTCTCGAACTCCTGTTCGTCGTCAACTTCCTCGGCATGGGCAGAAACGGTGCCCAGGCGATTCATGATGTCGTCCTCCACAAACATGGGGGCATTGCTGCGCACGGCAAGGGCAATGGCATCACTGGGGCGGGCGTCAATCTTGAGCTCGTCACCATCGGCCAGCACGACGATCGTCGCGTAGAACACCGGCGGCTCGGCGCGAACGATCTCGATGCGCTCGAGCTTGGCGCCCAGGGCGCTAACAGTATCGAGCAGCAGGTCATGGGTAATCGGGCGCTCGGCGCGGCCGCTATCGATGCCGCGGCTAATGGCAGCAGCTTCAAACGAACCAGTCTGAATGGAAAGGGAACGCAACGGCGCGGGCGAGTCCGATTTGCTGCAGCGCTCGCGAAGCACGATAAGCGATGGCACGGGACCGGCGGCCATGACGATGGTCTCTATGTCGACACGAACCATGGAACACCTCCGGTACGTAGCGGTTAACACACGGCAGGGTCGCCGCATTGAATAGCTATACTACCCAATCTTTCGCACAGCACACAAAACCAAAATGAGATTTATCGCAGACAAGAAAAAAGCCCCGAGGCAACGCCCCAGGGCTCTTCACAGTTTTGATGGTGGACCTGACAAGATTCGAACTTGTGACCTCCCGGTTATCAGCCGGACGCTCTAACCAACTGAGCTACAGGTCCATCGCGCAAGGGATATATTAGACGAGTCGTTACGCGCGCGTCAACAACTTTTTTGAAAATCTTTGAGGGGTGTCGCCCCCGGCTGCCCGGCGGCATGCGAAGTCGCCTGCTCGGACAGTCCTGCTCGCACGGAGAGCACATTAAGTGCTCTCCTGCTCGTGCGGAACTCGCGATCGACTTCGCATGCCGCCGGGCAGCCGGAGGCGACGTGGGGTTCAAAGGTTTTCAAAAAAGCGGTCGGCGCGCAGTGCGCCGACCGCCGATATATGGGGTCTGATGATTTTTACCAGCTAGAGCCTCTTACTCGTCTAGGAGATCTTCTGGCATGTCGTTGCCATCGCCTAGATCGACTGGGGCTTCTTCGGGGGCAGAACCGTCTTCTGTTGCTTCGCCTTCGGGCTTCTCTTTGGCTGCCGTCATGCGGGCTACGGCGCATACGCGGTCGTTGTCGTCGACGGTCATCATCTTGACGCCCTGGGTGGCGCGGCCGGTCTGGCTGATCTCGTCGGTCTTGACGCGAATGACCGTCGCGCCCTCCGTCACGATGAACAGCTCGTGCTGCGGGCCCACCGTCTTCATGGCCGCGAGGTTACCCTTACGCTCGGTCATTTGAATGGTGTAGACGCCCTGACCGCCGCGATTCTGCTCCGGGTAGTCCGCGACCGGCGTGCGCTTGCCGTAGCCGCGCTCGGTGATGACGAATAGATCGCCGTTGCCGTTAGTGACTTCCATGCCCAGAACGCTCACGCCGTCCTTCAGACCGATACCGCGAACGCCGCTGGTATCGCGGCCGGTGGCGCGCACCTGCTCCTCGGAGAACATGATCGCCTTGCCCGCGGTGGTGGCCAGGATAATCTTGTCGCCCTCGCGCACGCGGCGCACGTTCAGCAGCGCGTCGTCGTCACGCAGGTTGATAGCGATCAGGCCGTCGCGACGGCTGCGGTCATATGCGCTCATCACGGTCTTTTTGACCATGCCGCTCTTGGTGGCAAACATCAGGTACTCGTCGGCCGGGAACTCGCGGCAGCTGATGACGCTCGCGATCTTCTCGCCTTCCTCGAAGGGCAGCAGGTTGACGATCGCGGTACCGCGCGCCTGGCGCGTACCCACCGGCAGCTCGTGCACCTTCAGGCGATAGACCTTGCCCTTGCTCGAGAAGAACAGCACGTACTCGTGCGTGGACGCGATGAACATCTCGTCGATAACGTCGTCCTCTTTGAGGTTGACGCCCGATACGCCCTTGCCGCCGCGCTTCTGGGCGCGGTAGGCAGCCACCGGGATACGCTTGACATAGCCGGTGTGGGTGATGGTCACGACCATGTCCTCGTCGGCGATGAGGTCCTCGACATCCAGGTCCTTCTCAACCTGGCTGATCTCGGTGCGGCGCTTGTCGCCAAACTTCTTGGAGATCTCGCGCATCTCTTCCTTGATGACGCCCAGGATCTTCTCCTCATGCGCCAGCAGGTCCTCGTAGTAGGCGATGGCGCGGCGCAGGCCGTCCAACTCTTCTTGGATCTTGTCGCGCTCCAGGCCGGTCAGGCGGCGCAGCTTCATCTCGAGAATGGCCGTGGTCTGCTCGGGCGTAAAGCCAAAGCGCTCGATCAGGCGGCTGCTGGCCTCGGAGTCGGTCTGCGAGGAGCGGATGATGCTAATGACCTCGTCGATATGGTCGAGAGCCATCAGGTAACCCTCGAGGATATGCGCGCGGGCCTGGGCCTTCTTAAGGTCGAAGCGGGTGCGGCGGGTAACGACGTCGACCTGGTGGTCGATGTAGTGCTGCAGCATCTCGCGCAGGCTCAGGCATTTGGGAACGCCGTTGACGAGTGCCAGGTTGTTGGCGCCAAAGGTCGTCTGCAGCGAGGTGTACTTATACAGATTGTTGAGCACGACCTGCGGAATGACGCCCTTCTTGAGCTCGATGACCAGACGGATGCCCTTCTGGTTGGACTCATCGCGCATATCCGAGATGCCCTCGATGCGCTTGTCGTTGACGAGCTGGGCGATCTTCTCCTGCAGGGTGCCCTTGTTGACCATGTAGGGAATCTCGGTAAAGACCAAGCGGCTGCGGCCGGTCTTGGTGGACTCCACGTGTGCCTTGGCGCGCACGGTAATGGAGCCGCGACCGGTCTCGTAGCTCTGCTTAATGCCGGCGCTGCCCATGATGATGGCGCCGGTGGGGAAGTCCGGACCGGGCATGATCTGCATGAGCTCGTCGACGGTGGCGTCGGGGTTGTCGATCAGGTAGCAGGTGGCCTCGATCGCCTCGGTGAGGTTATGCGGGGCGATGTTGGTGGCCATGCCGACGGCGATGCCTTGGCTGCCGTTAACCAGCAGGTTGGGGAAGCGCGCAGGCAGCGCCACGGGCTCGGCGAGCGATTCGTCGTAGTTGGGCTGCCAGTCGACGGTATCCTTCTGCAGGTCGCGCAGCAGTTCCATGGCGGGCTTTGCCAGGCGGCTCTCGGTGTAACGCATGGCCGCCGCGCCGTCGCCGTCGATGTTACCGAAGTTGCCGTGACCGTCGATGAGCGGCGTGCGCATGGAGAACCACTGCGCCAGGCGGACCATGGCCTCGTAGACCGCAGAGTCACCGTGCGGGTGGTACTTACCGATAACTTCGCCGACCGTCCAGGCCGACTTTTTGTGTGGGCGGTTGGGGTAGATGCCGCTCTCGTTCATCGCGTACAGGATGCGGCGGTGTACCGGCTTTAAGCCGTCGCGCACGTCCGGCAGGGCACGCGCTGTGATAACCGACATCGAATACTCGATGAACGACTGCTTCATCTCGCGACCGAACTCCGAAATCTGGAGCTGGCCGCCGTTGATGTCCTCGCCGGCCGAGGCGCCACGATCGACTTCGCCAAAGCTCTCCTCGAGCTCACCGTCGTCGGCCTCTTCCTCATCATCATCGGCATCGGGGTTATAGGCGTCCGGATCGCCGTCCTCGCCCTGCTCAGCACGGGCAAGCAGGCGCTTCAGATCATCGGGCATACCGGCATCGCCGGCCTCGTCCATACCCTCGTTATTGTTGATATCGTCTGCCACGTTACCTCCTCATGGTTTGCGTGGTCCATTAGTTCCCTACCACGGAGACGGCTTTTCCAGGTGCCGCAGATTCGCCCGAAAGAGGAGGGAAGCGTACTTGGGTACGCGACCGACGATTGAGGGCGAAGGTGCGGTGGCTGGGAAAGCCGCAGGGATTAGGCATCCAAGAATCGTGCGTCGTGGGCGTGTTTTTCAATGTACTCGCGGCGATAGCCGACCTCGGAACCCATCAGCTCGCGCACGGCGCGGTCCGCCACCACGGCGTCCTCGATCGACACACGCTGCAGAATGCGGGTCTTGGGGTCCATCGTCGTCGAGGCAAGCTGTTTGGGGTCCATCTCGCCCAGGCCCTTGTAGCGCTGGACGGTATAGCCCTTGCGCTTTTTGGTGATCTTGCCGTCCTTGGCCTTGCCGTCCTCGTCGTTATCATCGGGGTTCAGGCCCAGACTCTGGATGGTATCGCGTAGGATCTCGTCTTCGGGCTGGCGGCCGTTGGGATACACGTAGTGGATCTTGTTGCGCACCTTAATGCCAAAGATGGGCGGGCAGGCAACATAGACGTAGCCGGCATCGATCAGCGGACGCATGTACTTGTAGAAGAACGTCAGCAGCAGGATGCGGATATGCGCGCCGTCGACGTCTGCATCGGTCATGATGATGATCTTGTGGTAGCGCGCCTTGGTGATATCGAAATCGCCGCCGTCGCCGGCACTCGTCGTGACGCCGCAGCCGATCGCGGTAATCAGCGACTGGATGGTGTCACTCGAGAACGCGCGATGGTCACCAACGCGCTCGACGTTCAAAATCTTGCCGCGCAGGGGCAGAATCGCCTGGATGTCTCGGCGACGGCCGTCCTTGGCCGAACCGCCTGCCGAGTCGCCCTCTACGATGAAGAGCTCGGTCAGCTCGGCATCGCGCACCGAGCAGTCAGCGAGCTTACCGGGCAGGGACGCCGTCTCGAGCAGGCTCTTGCGACGGGTCGCTTCGCGCGCCTTGCGGGCGGCGTTGCGCGCCTTGCAGGCCTGTTGCGCCTTCTTGACGATCTCGCGGGCGGGCTTGGGATGCTCCTCCAAGTAATCGGCGAGGCCGTCGGTCACGATCTTGAGCGTCAGCGCGCGCATATAGGAGCTGCCGAGCTTGGCCTTGGTCTGGCCCTCAAACTGCGGATCGGGCAGCTTGACCGAGATAACGGCCGAAAGGCCCTCGCGCACATCGTCGCCGGTCAGATTGGCGTCTTTTTCCTTGAGCAGGTTCTGCTTGCGCGCGTAATCGTTGATCACGCGGGTGAGCGCGGTGCGGAAGCCCTCAAGGTGCATGCCGCCCTCGGGGGTGTAGATGTCGTTGGCAAACGACATGACGTTCTCGCCGTAGCCGCTATTCCACTGCAGGGAAACCTCGACCTCGCCCATCTTGGTCACAGGCGCGTCCGGGTCCGATTTGCCCTCGATGTAGATGGGCTCCTTAAAGGCTTCGGGGACGTCCTTGCCCTCGTTGAGGAACTTGACGAAGTCAATGATGCCGCCCTCGTAGCAAAACTCCTCCACGTGGGGAGTCGCATCGCGCTCGTCGGTCAGCGCGATCTTGAGGTTCTTATTGAGGAACGCCGTCTCCTGCAGACGGTTGTGCAGCGTATCGAAATCATAGATGCAGGTCTCGAAGATCTCGTCGTCGGGCCAGAAAGTGACGGTGGTGCCCGTCGAATCCGAGGTGCCCACGACCTCCATCTTCTTGACGGTCTTGCCGCGCGAGAACTCCATCTCGTAGGTGTTGCCATCGCGACGAACCTGAACGACCACGCGCTTGGACAGTGCGTTGACGACGGAGATGCCCACGCCGTGCAGGCCGCCCGAGACCTTATAGGCCGAGTTATCGAACTTACCGCCGGCGTGCAAGATCGTCATGACGACCTCGAGCGTCGGGATCTTTTTAACAGGGTGCTCGTCGACGGGGATACCGCGACCGTTGTCGACGACCGTGATGGAGTTGTCGGCGTGGACCGTCACCTGGATCTCGGTGCAGAAACCGGCCATGGCCTCGTCGACGGAGTTGTCAACGATCTCCCACACCAGGTGATGCAGACCGCTGGCGCTCGTCGAGCCGATATACATGCCCGGGCGCTTACGAACGGCCTCGAGACCTTCGAGAATCTTAATCTCGCCGCCATCGTAATCGTTTTCGTTTGCCACACGTCCTCCTTCAGTCAAGAAAATGTGTACAGCCTTACTAGTTTATCGTAAAAAAATACCCTCGGGAACGAGGGTATTTGGCTCTACAAGGCCACCAGATGCGATTTAAGGCTCTTTTTTGCTTTGCACGCCCTTGGCCCACTCGGCACTGGCTCTCATGGCGTTCTCGAGGGCCTCGCGCAGTTTTTGGTCTTCGATGGGCGCCACTTGGCACTCAATCTCGGTGCGCTCGGCATCGCTGAGGTCGGCATGCGGGGCCGGCGGGCGCTCTGTCGTCGCCGGGCGCAGGCGCTCCTTGGCGGCGGGCGGCGTGTGACCGGGTGCGGTGGTTTTGAACACCAGGCCGTCCACATGCGCACCGGCGCGCTCCATGCGCGCGCGGATGATCTCGCGCAACAGCGTCATTTCCTGCGTCCACGAGGGCGAGTCGAGATACACCAGCAGTTCATTGGACTCGGGCAGGTAACGCAGCCCCGTCACATGCCGCCCCTCGCGCGTGCCCGAGCACACCGCGTTCCACGCGCGATAGACCGCGCGCGACTCCTCGGCAACCTCCATCTGCGCACGGCGCTCAGGGGTCGCAGCCGCCAGGATGCGTTGGCGCTCTGCGTTCAAAAAGCCACTGAAGGCGACCGTTTCGCTCTCGCGCTCGTAATTAGCACGTCTCACCCATGCTCACCACCTTGGCTCGATCAAGCAGGTCATCGGTAAAGTACCCCAGGTTGGTCGTGGTTATGACCGTCTGGATATCATCGCCGATCAGCCGCAGAAAAGCACCGCGGCGCTCGCCGTCGAGTTCGCTCATCACGTCGTCCAAAAGCAGCAGTGGGGCGGTGCCCAGGACATCGCGAGCCACGGCCACCTCCGCCACCTTCCAGGCCAGAACCAACGTTCGCTGCTGACCTTGGCTGGCAAATGAACGGGCGGAGCGACCCGCCACGGTAAACTCAATCTCATCGCGATGCGGTCCCACCAACGTCACGCCGCGGCGAATTTCCTCGTCGGCGTGCTCATCAAGGGCAGCCAGCATGCGCTCGTACGCCCAGCCCTTCAGTTCTTCGCGATCCTCGACCTGGGGCAAATCCCCCAGCGTGGACGTATAGGTCACGTTGGCAGCCTCACCGGATGCCACTTGCCCGTAGGCAGTGTGCACGTGGCCCGCCAGCCGGTCGAGCAGGGCCAACCGGTGCACAAGCAGAGCCGAGCCCGCGCGGGCAATCGAATCGTTCCACGCGCCGAGCATCTCGCGGCAGCACCAGGTCTCCTTGAGCAAGGCGTTACGCTGGGTCACGCAGCGCCCATAGGTGCTCGCAAGATCGGCATAGCGTGCGCTCAGTTGCATGCCAAAGTCATCGAGGGCGGCGCGGCGCACACTGGCGCCTCGTTTAACCATGTCCAGATGGTCGGGGCAAAACAGCACGCTCGGCAGAACCCCGCGCACACCGGCGGCAGAACATCTCTTGCCGTTGCGGCTAAACGAGCGCTTACCGTCCTCCGCGTTCAATCCCATATCAAGCACGCGGCCGTCGCCCTCGAGCCTCAGCTCGACCTTGCACGATCCCACGCCGTCACGGACGAGCTCGGCTGCGGTCGGATGCCTAAACGAGGCGCCGCTCGTCAGCAGCTGCAGCGCCTCTATGAGATTGGTCTTTCCCGCCGCGTTGGGTCCCGCAAGTATCGTCACGCCCTCGTCCAGGGCAAGACGATAGCTATCGAAGCTGCGGTAGTGCGCGACGGAAAGATCGCGGGCGAACATGGTCATGGCGCAGCGCTAGATGCGGACCGGCATGACCAGGTACAGGTAGTTGATCTTGTCGTAGGACTTGAAGATGCCCGCCTGCGAGTAGCTCTTGAGCTCCAGCGTGATCTCCTTCTCCTTGGACAGGGCGTTGAGGCAGCCGAAGATGTAGTGGTAGTTGAAGGCGATGGTGCCCGACTCGCCCTCGGCCTCGACATCGATCGTCTCCTGTGCAAGGTCCTGGTCATTGGAAATGGAGGACAGGCCCATCTGCCCGTTCTCGACATCGATCTCGAACTTGACGGCGGGGTTGGCGCTCGCGATAACGGCCACGCGTTTGAGGGCGGCGTTAAAGGCGGCGACGTCGATCTTGACGCTCGTCACGCACGAATCGGGGATGAGCTGCTTGTAGTTGGGGTACACGCCCTCGATGCGGCGCGACACGTAGGTGGTGTTGCCGGCCTCAAAGACGACCTGGGTGTCAGTAGCCCCGATCATGATGGTCGCCTGGCTGGCCATGATGTTCAGCGCGTCGTTAAAGGCGTCAGCCGGAACGTTGAGCTCAAAGGAACCCTCGAGGGTCGAGGTCTCGACCTGCGTATCGCACACGGCCAAGCGGAAGGAATCGGTCGCCACCAGGCGCACGGTGTTGTTCTCGACCTTCATGTGCACGCCGCCCAGGATGGGGCGGGCCTTGTCGGTCGAGGTGACGCGCCACACGCGGCCGACCATCTCGGACAAGATATCGGTCGGCAGCTCCACGGCACTCTCGATGGCATAGGCCGGAAACTCGGGGAAGTCATTGGCATCGAGCGTGTTCAGGCGGAAAGAGCTCTTCTCGCAACCAATCAGCACCTGGCGCTCGGACAGCTCAAAGGTGACCGGGGCATCGGGGAGGGTCTTGGTGATATTGGAGAGCATCTTACAGGGGATAACCATCTCGCCCTCTTCTTCGACATGCGCCGCGATGCGATGACGGATCGAGATGGTGTAGTTAGAGGTCTGGAATTCCAAGATGCCGTCTTGCGCCTTGACGAGCACGCCCGACAGGATGGGAAGGGTGGATGCCGAAGCGACACCCTTCATAACGACGCCGATGGCTTGTGTAAGCGAGCTCTGGCTGACGGTGAACTTCATCTTTTAATACCTTTCTATAGATATAAATATCTTAATAATAGTAATAGCACTGACGAAACTGTCGATTACTCCCAAAGACGCAGGTCAGACCCAGAAAGAGAATCGACAGCAACCTGTGTGCAACGGGGGTGGTTTTCCACGTTCAAAACCTGCGCAAAACTTTTCATCACCGCGGGTTGGGTTTTAGACACCTTATGCCCGTGGTTTCGACAAGTTTTCAACAGGTGTCTCTATTTCCCTACGAGCGCAGTGTAATTTTATCGCGCAACGATTTGAGATCTTCGGTGACGGTGCGGTCTTCCTGGATCATCTTCTGGACCTTTTTGTAGCTCGTGCTGACGGTCGAGTGGTTGCGGTTGCCAAATTCGGCGCCCACCGCCGTGGTCGTCATCTCGCACATCTCGATGGCCAGATAGATGGCAATGTGGCGTGCTTTGGCGATATTGGCGTTGCGACGCGGGCCGATGAGCTCCTCGTGCGTCACGCCGTACTGCTCTTCGATGACGGACTGAACCGTCTGGACGTTAATCTTTTTGGCCGATGTGTCGAAGTACTGGCTGGCGATGGCGTCGATATCGTCAAAGGTGAGCTCCCCGCCCTCGCGCTCACGGTCGCCCGCCTCGCCGGCGCAGCGCTCGCAAAAGCTCTCGAGTTCGCGGATGTTGGTGCCCGAGACCTCGGCCATGTGTTTAAAGTGCTCGTCGGTCAGGTGTCCGCCGTCGCCCCCATAGGCCGCCAGCAGTGAGTCGTCGCCCGCCTCGGGAGCGGCGACGATGGTGTTCTCGTAATAGCGCTGCAAGATCTTGTATTTCATCTCGTAGCTGGGCTCTGCGACCAGGCAGAGCATTCCGGCGTTGAAGCGGCTGGTCAGACGCTCGTCCATGCTCAGGTCCTTGGGGGCGCGGTCTGCCGCGATGACGACCTTCTTGTTGTTGCGGATGAACTCGTCCATGAGCTGGAAAAAGTAGTCCACACTCGCGCGCTTGCCGATGATGTTTTGGATGTCATCGATGATGAGCACGTCCACGCCGTGGTACGCCTGCATGATGGGGGCGTTGCTCTTCTTTTGACGGTCGAACTCGGTCATCAGGTCGTCCAGATATGCCTGGGAGTTGGCATACTTGACCTTGATCTCGGGCGACTTCTCGGCGAGCTCGTTTTTGATGGCGAGCAGCAGATGGGTCTTGCCCAGCCCCGATTTGCCATAGATGAACAGGGATGTGCATGTGCCGCGCTCGTCCGCGAGGGCGGCAAACTTGAGTGCCGAGCGATAGGCATGGCTGTTCTCGGGGCCGTAGACAAAGTTCTCAAAGGTAAATTTTGAGTTCGCGGCGAGCGGGGCTCCATCCGTATTCTGCTCGGCCGGCACGGTCGGTGCTGGCATGGGTGAAGCGGGGGCCGCAGCTTGCGTGGATTTAGTCGGCGCTCCGCCCTTCATCTGGTTCATCATGCGACGAAAATCGTCGGCCGAGAGCGTGTTCTTGATTGCAATGCCCGAATCCGCGCCCGCCGCTGCGTCGTGAGCGATGGGCATGTGCGTGACGGGTGCGTTCGTTGACGTCGCCGCCGCGCTCGTCAACGGTGCCATTGTTTCACGGGAAACATCGCTGTGCTGGTGCTCGATTGTCGGCACAGCGCCTGCGGAGGCCGGCACCGCCGGGGAAGCAGCGGGAGCCGTGGCGGGCGCCGTGGCGGCAGCGGATTCCGTCGCGGCGCCTTGCGGTGCCACGATGTCGAGAGCAATCGGTGCAAAGGCGATTTCTTCCAGATAGGCCTCAATAGTCGGCTGATGCTTTTTGAGCTGCGCGATGGCAAAGCGCGAGGGGGCCTCGATCGTGAGCGTATCTTCGGTCAGGCTTATGGCGCGCGATTGCCCCAGCATGTTGATGAGGCGTGCATCTTGGCCGTCGCGCTGGCAAAAGGCGATGGCATCCCCCAGGATGATGCTTGCTTCCTCGTCCACTGTCTCTCCCGTTCTTTAGCTCTGAGCTCGCACGCGAGCGGCGCCGAGTTCGGTCAGATGGTATTTCTGGCCATGCTTGATGACCAAGCCGGCCTGCGCCAAGTCATTGAGCGTGCGTGACCAAGTGGGGGCCGAGTTTCCAAACGCCCTCGCAAGATCGGTTGCGCCGCACGCTTGATTTTGCGCCAGATAGCCCAGCGCGGCGTTGCCGCGATCGCTTACGAACACGTCCGGTTGTGGCTGTGCATACTGATTTACTGCATTAGGATACATCATTTGAGCTGCTGGTTGTTGAGAACTCTGCGTCGGCGGCATTTGCTGTTGAAAACTTTGAGGCCACTGTTGGTAAGGCTGCGGAGGCGTCTGCTGGGCCCAGGGGTTGTACTGCTGCTGCGGCATCTGCTGGTACGGCTGCTGATATCCCTGCTGGTACTGCTGCGGGAACTGCTGGCCATACCCCAGTGGCGGCATCTGCTGATATGGATATCCCTGTTGGTACGGCTGATAGCCCATTTGCTGGCCACCCGGCGCCCCCGTCGCCTGCTGCATTGCTGCTGCATCCTGATCAGCCAGCGGCATGGCCTCTGGCATGTTTGGCGGCATCGACATAGATGCCGCCTGGGGTTCTTGTGTGGGAAGCATTCCGGGCTGCTGCATCTGTCCCACGGGGGGCTGCATCTGCTGCGTTGCCACGGGCTGCTGCGCAAACGCTCCCGGCAGGGGATATGTGGGCTGCTCCGTCTCGGGCCGCACGGCAGCGCCGCGTCCGCCGGCACGCTCGATTTCCTGCACGCGTTTAGGGTTCAGGCTTACCGTAACCACGGTGCCGTTGCCCATGTTGTCCTCGATTGATACGGCACCGCCGGCGTTTTCCAAATACTCCTGCACCATGGGAAACCCTGCTCCGGTTCCACGGATATAGCGCTTCATCTTGCTGTTTGCGCTGGTAACGCCAAAGTCGAAAGCACGTTCCTTGTCGTCGATGCCGGGTCCTTGGTCAGCAAAGCGGATGGTGTCTCCGCCGTCCAGAATCGAGATGATGGGCTCGGCAAAGTGTGCGTGGATAAAGTTTTCGACAATCTCGCGGATGACCATGAGCGAGATATGGCCACCTTGTTCTTTCATGCACTGGTAGACGGTGTTGGTCGTCTCTTCCAAATACGTGCGGACATCTTGCGGATCAATGACGATCACCCGCGGTGTCGACAGCATGTCGTCATAGACGGCGATGCGCGCGGCGTACATGGCTTTTGGCGCCTGCGTGGTCGTCTGCTCGCCTTCCGCACGCTCTTCGCGCACGCCGGTGATGTGCTCGTTGTCGGGTGCCGGGTCTCCGGAATCGACCATGGTGTAAAAGTCGTCAGACATGCCGCTCGCAATCTTTCAAAAGGTTTCGAACAAATAGTAGCTCACCGTGCAACGTTTCTCATCTTTCGACAACTTTTCAAAACTCGTTGAAAACTTTGGAAAACGGGTGAAAAGTTCTCAACATTGCCAACATGACCTGTTGAAAACTCGATGAAATATCGTGAAAGGTTGCCATGAGGCGCAAATTTCGGTTGTGCTTATGGGGGAACCGTGTGAACTGCGCAACCTTTTACCTTTGATTTCTTGACATTTGAACATTGATTTCCCTACAATCTTCAAGCTCACGTGTCTATATCTGCGTCCGCGTCCCCGCGGACACTCGAAATGCAGCAGGAGGAACTTAAGATGAAGCGTACGTATCAGCCTAATAAGCGTAAGCGTGCCAAGACCCATGGCTTCCGTGCCCGTATGGCCACTAAGGGTGGTCGTGCCGTGCTCGCCCGTCGTCGCGCCAAGGGCCGCAAGCGTCTCACTGTCTAGCAGCGATACACACATCTCGCATGAAGACTATTAAGTCTCGGCAAGATTTCGAGCATGTGTTCAGTCAGGGGCGTCGTTTCAATCACCCTCTGATTCGAATGACCATATGTGAATCGGTTGGCGAAGGCGACTCCGGAAGGGTCGCCTTCGTTGGTGCTAAGCGACTCGGTTGTGCCGTCGTGCGCAACCGATCTAAGCGTGTGATGCGCGAGGCCGCCCGCAGCTGCGGATTTCCCGTTGCGGGTTATGACATCATCTTGTTTGCAACTCCCAAGACGAGGGTTTCCTCGCCGCAGGAGATGGACAAGGCGTTGCGTTCGCTTATGAAGCGCGCCGGCGTTGCCGGGGAGGAGCGATGAGCAATCACGTTTTGCGACGTGTTGCCATCGCTCCTATTCGCATATATCAACAGGTTATTTCGCCCTTATTGCCTGACGCCTGCATTTATTACCCAACGTGCTCGCAATACGCCATCCAGGCGATTGAGAAGCACGGTGTTTTGAGAGGCTGCTGGCTTGCCGTGAGGCGCATCGCTCGTTGCAATCCCCTGCACGTCGGCGGTTATGACCCTGTGCCCTAGCGGGCACTCGCTATCGGAGGAAAACTTACATGTGGGATTGGATCGTTAACATCCTTTTCGAGCTGCTCAAGCTCATCCAGACCTTTGCGGTCGACTGGGGCCTGTCCATCATCATCCTGGTGGTCATCATCCGTCTGCTGCTGACGCCGCTCATGCTCAAGTCGACCAAGTCGACGGCTCGCATGCAGGTGCTGCAGCCCAAGATGCTCGAGATCCAGGAGCGCTATGCCGACGATCCCCAGCGTCAGGCCGAGGAGATGCAGAAGTTCTACAGCGAGAACAAGTTCAACCCCATGGCTGGCTGTCTGCCGCTGCTGATTCAGATGCCTATCCTGTTCGCCCTGTTTACATTGCTGCGCAACCTGCCGCAGTACTTTAACGACGGCACGTTCTCGTTCTTCAACATCCTGCCCGACCTGACCACCACGCCGAGTGCTTCCTTTGCCGATGGCTTTATGGTTGCACTGCCTGCGCTGGTTTGCCTGATCCTGTTCGCCGTCCTGACCCTGATTCCGCAGCTCTATATGTCGCGCAACCAGACCGGCCAGCAGGCTCAGAGCATGCGTATGATGGCCGTTGTCATGACGGTCATGATGCTTTGGATGGGCTGGAGCCTTCCCGTTGGTGTTCTGCTGTACTACGACGTCTCGTCTGCTTGGCAGGTTATCCAGCAGATTTTTGTGACGCAGAAGGTCATCGACAAGGCGAAGGCCGATGAGGAGGAGCGTCTTAAGAACGCTCCGCTGCAGGTTGAGGTCACTCGTCGCGAGAAGAAGCCGCGCCCGCACAAGAAGAAGTAGTGGGATATCAATCTTATTTAGGTACCTAACTTTTGGAGTACGTTATGTCTGAAGAGATCATCGAGGATACGCTTGAGGAGGTTGCCCCGCAGGTCGCGGGCGATTATCCCGAGATTGCACAGCGCTACAAGGCTGGTGAAGAGCTGACCGATGAGGAGCTCGACACCATTGCCGATGTTGCGATTTCCATTCTGCGTTCCATCCTTTCGCACTTCGATGCCGCCAACTCTCCTATCGATGAGTATGAGGGCGACGAGGGTGAGCTGATTTTGGATGTTACTGCTCCCGACCTTGCTGTTCTCATTGGCCGTCATGGTCGCACCCTTGATGCCCTTCAGGTTATGTTCTCTTTGCTGGTGAGCCGCAAACTTGGCTTTAGGTATCCGGTTGTAGTGGACGTCGAGGGATACAAAAGCCGCCGTCAGGACAAGGTTGCCTCCATGGCTCAGTCTGCTGCCGAGCGTGCCATTCGCACTCATAAGAGTGTTTCGCTTCCGCCCATGAATGCCTACGAGCGTCGACTGGTTCACATTGCACTTCGTGGCAATGATGCCGTTGATACTCATTCTGAGGGTTCTGACCCTGATCGCCATGTGGTGATTGTTGCTCGATAATCTACTCGAGCTTATGCTAAGGGGACGTGGTTTCCACGTCCCCTTTTTTTGTCAAAAGTTCTCGATACACTGATTTTTGTCAGAAAGGAGCTCTCGTTGTTAGTACTTACTGATCAGCAGGCTGACGAGATGTTGAGTCGTCTAGCTTTCTATTGCAAAGAGTATTCCTTGAGCGTAACTGATGTTGAGCTGAGGAAATGTATTCAGCATTTGGATTTGGTTCTAGAAACAAATAAGACAACCAATCTCACCCGTATTCTTAACGTAGAAGATGCTGCAGTACTTCATATCCTCGACTCACTTGTTTTACTCCCTTATATCAATAAGGCTCCAGAGGGAGCTTTGCTCGATATGGGTACGGGTGCGGGTTTCCCTGGTATTCCGTTAACCATAGCCACGCATCGTAAAGCTACTTATATTGACTCTGTTGGCAAGAAGGTTGATGCTGTCAATTCTTTTGTCCACGCTCTTGGATTGAAACATGCTCATGCGGTTCATGATCGCCTTGAAGAATATGCTCGAAGCCATAAGAAGCAGTTCTCCGTTGTAACCGCCCGCGCACTGGCTCCTCTACCGATTCTTGTTGAGTATGCGGCTCCGTACCTGAAGGATGGAGGGCTATTTGTTATCACCAAGGGCAATCCTTCGGATGAGGAGCTTGCTTCCGGCATGTCAGCAGCTAAGATTTGCGGCTTCACTTTGCTTCTGAATGACGCAATCGATTTGCCTGAGGGCTTGGGCCACAGGGAGTTCATTATTCTTAAGAAGAGTCATCCAGCATCTGTCTCATTGCCTCGTGCAAATGGCATGGCAAAGAAGAATCCGCTTGCCTAGATGTTTCACGTGAAACATAATGGATACTAACAACTTGCAGTGTTTCACGTGAAACATGGCGGTTGATATCGAATCGGAATGTTTCACGTGAAACATCCTCCGTTTGACAGCTTTAATACACACCAGGAGGGACCGTGGGATTTCGCGACGTTAAGCGTTCTAAGAGCGCAAAAGACACGCGTATCATTGCAATCATCAATCAAAAAGGCGGCGTCGGTAAGTCAACGACAGCTGTAAATCTTGCAGCAGCACTTGGTGAGCAGGGTCGTAAGACGCTGATTGTCGATTTTGATCCACAGGGAAACAGTACCAGTGGATTTGGAATTGAAAAAGAAGACCTTGATCACTGCATCTATGATGCATTGTTGAATGATGTGCCGGCAGAATCGCTTGTTCTTGATACAAATTGCAAAAAGGTATTCGTAATTCCGGCAACAATTCAGCTTGCAGGCGCAGAAATTGAGCTCGTAAGCGCAATTGCTCGTGAAACCCGCCTCAAGGATTTGCTTGAGCCGATTCAGGACGAGTTCGATTTCATTTTCATTGACTGTCCTCCTTCGCTCGGCCTGCTTACTATCAACGCCTTGACCGCAGCAGACAGCGTTTTGATTCCGATCCAGTGCGAATATTACGCACTCGAGGGCGTTACAAAGCTGCTTGAGTCAATGAAGATGGTCAAATCACGTCTGAACAAGGGCTTAGACACCTATGGAGTACTTATGACCATGTATGACTCGCGTACTTCACTATCGAATCAGGTTGTTGAGGAGGTTCAATCGTACTTTGGTGATAAGGCGTTTAAGACGCTAATCCCACGCACGGTTAAAATCTCCGAAGCTCCGTCTTTTGGAGAACCGGTAATTACCTATGCACCTCAGAATAAGGGTGCAAAAGCGTATATGAACCTTGCAAAAGAGGTGATCAAGCGTGCCTAGTGTAAAGAAACGTGGCGGATTAGGACGTGGACTCAACGCTTTGGTCTCAGAGGCCGAGTATGAGACTGGTGGTTCGGCTGCATCCGCTTCAAATGCCGCATCTGAAACAAAACTACCAATTGAGGATATTGTTCCCAACCCTAACCAGCCGCGAATTCACTTTAATGAAACTGAACTTCGCGAGTTGAGCGAGTCGATTCAAGAACATGGCGTTTTGCAGCCGCTTTTGGTTCGCAAGCATGGAAACGGCTATGAGATCATCGCTGGTGAGCGTCGTTACCAGGCATCAAAGCTTGCTGGTCTTGAGGAACTGCCTGTCATCATTAAAGACGTTAATGATGAAGAGATGCTGGCTCTTGCTCTTATCGAAAACCTTCAGCGTTCTGATCTGAATCCCGTCGAAGAGGCTAAGGGCTATCGACAGCTCATCGATGCCAGCGGTATGACCCAGGAGGCATTGTCGAAGGCAGTAAGCAAGTCACGCTCTGCAATTACAAACTCACTACGTCTTCTCGATCTCCCCGAAATAGTTCAGCAGATGATTTTTGAGGGCAAACTTACTGCTGGTCATGCACGTGCGATTCTTGCAGTTCCATATGAGGATGCTCGAATTCGACTTGCAGAGAAAGTTGTTGCAGAGGGCCTTTCAGTAAGAGCGACAGAAAATCTTGCTCCGTTGTTTTCTGCCGGAGAGACACCTAAGACTCCGAGACCTACGACGCCTCAGTCTTTTAAAAAGGCTGCCCGTGTCCTTCGTCAGGTATTTAATACCAATGTGCGTGTGAAGAGCTCGCGTGGAAAGAATAAGATTGAGATTGAGTTTAAAGACGAGGAAGAGCTCTCTCGTATTCTTGGCGAAATGATTCAGTTTGATCAAGGAGGCCAAGATGAGGAATAAGATTTTAACAGCGATTGCATTGGCTACGACTGTCGCAGCTGGTGCCTTTGCTGGCTATAAGATCGCGACAGACGATGAACTGCGAGGTCGTTTGCTTCGTGGCGCACAAGATATCGTCGATACTTCCAAAAAGAAAATGGATGTTATGACGGAAGATGTTGCCATGCGTACTGCTCAGGTAACGAAGAATCCCAAGATTAATCAAGGTTGGGTTAGCAACCAATGGGAAATTGTAGGCTATTAGGTACCTAACAATTACTCAGCATATTTTGAGGGGTCCTTGTCTGATTCACGAGACAAGGACCCCTTATTTTGGCCGTAAAAAATGGGACAGGTAGCAGCTGAGTTAAAATCGAAGTCAATAAATGAAACGGCCCCGGTTGCATATTCTACAACCGGGGCCGTTCGATGTTTCACATGAAACGTTTTGAGGTGCGACTCCCCTATGCGTTCTTCTGAACTTTGAAGCGCTGCTTCAGCTGACCGCAGGCGGCATCAATATCATTGCCGCGAGAATTACGGATTGTAGTCTCGATGCCGCGAGACTCAAGGCGGCGCTGAAGATCCTCAACCTTATGAATCGGCGACGGCTTGAGCGGGCTACCCTCGATGTCGTTAAGCTGAATGAGGTTAACGTGGCACAGCGTTCCCTCGCAGAAGTCACAGAGCGCCTGCATCTCGGGATTCGTATCGTTGACGCCTTCGATCATGGCATACTCATAGGTCGGGCGGCGGCCAGTCTTCTCGGTGTAGAGCTGAAGCGCTTCGTGAAGGCGAAGCAGCGTGTACTTCTTAACACCGGGCATGAGCTTATTGCGCGTCGACTGGATGGCGGAATGCAGGGAAACGGCAAGCGTGAATTGCTCGGGGATGTCGGCAAATTTGCGAATACCGGGAATAACGCCACTGGTAGAGACGGTGAGGTGACGAGCGCCGATACCGATGCCGTCGGGGTCGTTGAGGATTCGCAGCGCCTTGAGAACCTCGTCGTAGTTGGCAAACGGCTCGCCCTGGCCCATGAAGACAACGCTCGTGGCGCGCTCGCCAAAGTCGTTGGATACATGAAGTACTTGGTCGACGATCTCTTGAGCGGTCAGAGAGCGCTTGAGGCCGTTGAGACCGGTAGCGCAAAAGGCACAGCCCATGCCGCAGCCTGCCTGGGTGGAAACGCAGACGGAAAGCTTGTTACGACGGGGTATGCCGACAGTCTCGACGGAAGCGCCGTCGTGGTACTCGAGCAGATACTTGCGCGAGCCATCTTTGGAAACTTGCTTGGTGAGTTCAGTGGGCGTGTCAAAGGCAAAAGCCTCTTTAAGCTGCTCGCGGAAAGCCTTGGGAAGGTTGGTCATATCGTCAAACGAACAAACGTTCTTCTCGAAGACCCATTCGATGAGCTGCTTCGCGCGGAAGGCGGGCTGGCCAAGTTCGGCCACGAGCTCGCGAATATCGTTTTGGCTCAAGTCGCGAATGTCCTGAGATTTAGTCCTGGGATTCATGGAAGCCTTTCGATTTTGGGGAAACGTAGAGGGTATCGCTACAATATGGTATCAGCTGCAGAAATTATAGAGGAGGAGTCTGCCCATGCCGGGTAAAAGCCTAGAGAACATGCACGTAGCGGTCTTGGCGGGCGGTCATTCCGCTGAGCGCGAGATCTCGCTCAATTCGGGAAAGAACGTTGTGGTGGCACTGAAGGAAGCCGGCTACACCTCGGTGGAGCTGCTCGATACGGCCGCTGATGACTTTATGGTAACCATGGCGACCGGCGGCTTTGACGTGGCGTTTATCGCCATGCACGGTGCCGGCGGCGAGGATGGTGCCATGCAGGGCGCCATGGAGACCCTGGGTATCCCCTACACGGCCTCGGGCGTGCTTGCTAGCGCCTGCGGTGCCGACAAAGAGGTCTCTAAGCTCCTGTACGCCAAGGCGGGCATTCCCGTTGCCCCCGGCCTTGCGCTCGAGGTGGGCGATGAAGTCGATATCGATCATATCGTCGAGGTTTGTGGCGAGCGCAGCTTTGTGAAGCCGGCCGTCAACGGTTCCAGCTATGGCATTTCCCTGGTCCATGAGTCCTCCGAGCTGCCCGCGGCAATTGCCAAGGCGTTTGAGTACGGCGACAAAGTGCTGGTCGAGAAGTGCATCGAGGGTACCGAAATCACCGTCGGCGTGTACGGCGAGGACGACGTGCGCGCCCTACCGATTGTCGAGATTCGCAAGCCCGAGGACTGTGAGTTCTACGATCTGGACGTGAAGTATGTCGACCCTACGGACATCCATCGTATTCCGGCGCAGATTTCACCCGAGAATTACGCTCGCGCTCAGGAGCTTGCCTGTGCTGCTCACAAGGCCCTCGGTTGCCTGGGCATCTCGCGCAGCGATTTTATCGTGAGCGAGGACGGCCCCGTCATCCTCGAGACCAACACCATTCCCGGCATGACCGATACGTCGCTGTATCCGGATGAGATTCGCCACACAGACGATATGACGTTCCCGCAGGTCTGTGACAGCCTGATCCGTATGGGCCTTCGTCGAGCGGGCATTGCATGCTAATCGAGGACGCGGTTTCGTCAGGAACGCCGCAGTTTGTCATCGACTCCTATGCCACGCTTGCCGAGCGCGCCAAAACGCAGTCCTTCGGCCTTATCGAGGAAGATGTGATCGTCCTCGATACCGAGACCACGGGTCTTTCGGTGCAGGACAATGAGCTGATCGAGATCTCGGCGGCCCGCCTTTCGGGCCGCGAGGTCGTCGACCGCTTCGATACCTTCGTGCATCCCAAGCAACTGATTCCCGCCGAGATTACCGAGCTCACGAGCATTGCAAATGCCGATGTGGCAGATGCCCCGTCGGCCGTTGAGGCCGTCGCCGCTCTCGCCGATTTTGTCGATGGTTGCCCGGTGATCGCACATAACGCCACGTTCGACCGCTCGTTTATCGAGTCGGTCAAAGGCGGCGTCAACGTGAGCGATATCTGGATCGATTCGCTGGCGCTGTCGCGCATCGCGCTTCCGCGCCTGGCCTCGCACAAGCTGTCTTTTATGGCCGATCTGTTTGGCTGCGACTCGGTATCACACCGCGCCAATGCCGACGTCGACGCCCTGTGTGGCGTATGGCGCGTGTTGCTCGTGGCGCTCACCGACTTGCCTCAGGGCCTCATGGCGCGCCTAGCCGACATGCATCCGGATGTGCCTTGGTCCTATCGTCCTATCTTCTCATTCTTGGCAGGGCAGAACCCTGGTTCTATCTTCTCTCTCAGCGCCGCTCGTGCTGACGTTCTCAAGGCCGATCGCGCCGACGATCGGGTGGACGCCGACGAACTGCCGGTCCTCAAGATGCCGAGTCGTGAGGAGATTGAGGCAGACTATGCGCCAGGTGGCCTGGTCAATCGCATGTATCCCACCTACGAGCCGCGTGATGAGCAGATCGCGATGGCGCTCGAGGTCCGCGATGCGCTGGTCACGGGCACCCATCGTGTAATTGAGGCGGGCACGGGCGTCGGCAAATCGATGGCCTATCTGGTGCCTTTTGCCGAGGCAGCGCGCCGTAACAACATCACGGTTGGTATTGCGACCAAATCGAACAATCTTGCCGACCAGCTCATGTACCACGAGCTGCCAAAACTTGCCGAGCAACTGGACGGTGGTCTGTCATTTTGCGCTCTCAAGGGCTATGACCACTATCCGTGCCTGCGCAAGCTTGAGCGCATGAGCCGAGGCCAGGTCGAGATTACCACCAAGCGCGATCCGGCGGACACGCTCACGGCGGTCGCGGTCATTATGGCGTACGTCTGCCAATCAGCCGATGGCGACCTCGACTCGCTCGGCATTCGGTGGCGCAGCGTCAACCGCCCCGACTTTACGACGGCCTCGCGCGAGTGTGCTCGTCGCCTCTGCCCGTTTTTCCCTGATAAATGTTTGGTCCACGGCGCTCGCCGTCGTGCGGCGCATGCCGATGTGGTGGTCACCAACCATTCCCTGCTGTTCCGCAATGTCGCGGCCGAGGGCAGGATTTTACCTCCGATTCGTCATTGGGTAATCGACGAGGCCCATTCCATCGAGCGCGAGGCGCGCCGTCAGTGGGCGCGCGTGGTGTCGGCGGATGAATCGCGCGTTCTGTTTGAGCGCCTGGGTGGCTCGAGCGCCGGCGCGCTAAGCCAGGTTTCCCGTGATTTGGCAACCTCCGAGGGCTCTACGCTCTATCTGGGCCTTACTGCCAAGGCGACGTCGACGGTTGCGCGCGCGAGCATGGCAATCGCCGACGTGTTCGATGGCGTTCGCGAGCTCGGCCGCCGTGCGCGTGGGGGTTATGACAATGCCAATCTATGGATTGGCCCCGAGCTGCGCGAATCTGACGACTGGCATGATTTCTTACAGTCGGCCTACGCTGCCATCGACGCATTGGAACAAGCTGACAAGAGCGTCGACGCGCTGGTGCAAGCCGTCGCCGCCGACAAGCCCGAGGTTGTTGTCGACCTGGGTGATATCTCGCGCCGCCTGCACGAGCTGGCCGAGAACCTCAAACTCATCATTGATGGCACCGATGAACACTACGTGTATTCGCTGCAGGTCAATCGCAGGCTGCGTGCCGGCGGAGAGTCAATGACCGCAGAGCGCATCGACATTGGCGAGGCCTTGGCAACCGAATGGCTGCCCGAGGTTCACACGGCTATCTTTGCCTCGGCGACCATGACGGTGTCCAAAAGCTTTGAACACTTTAACCACGCGGTCGGCCTCGATCGCATCGGTGCTTCAACATCCTCATCGCTGCACTTGGACTCGAGCTACGACTTCGATGCAAACATGGCTGTAGTCGTTGCGGGCGATATCCCCGATCCGCGCGATCGCGAGAGCTATCTTACGGCGCTCGAGCGCGTGCTGGTCGACGCCCATCTTGCCATGGGCGGATCGGTGCTCACACTGTTCACCAATCGGCGCGACATGGAAGACCTGTACGCCCGCGTTGAGCCCAAGATGGCCCGTGCGGGTCTGGAGCTCAACTGCCAGCAGCGCAACTCATCTCCTCGTCGCCTGCGCGACCGGTTTATCAATGAGCCGACCTCGTCGCTTTTTGCGCTTAAGGCCTTCTGGGAGGGGTTTGACGCCAGCGGCGAGACGCTGCGTTGCGTCATCATTCCCAAGCTGCCGTTCTCGAGCCCCACGGACCCGCTCTCGTGCGAGCGCAACCTGCGCGAAGACCGCGCTTGGGCGCGCTATTCGCTGCCCGAGGCGGTGCTCGAGGTCAAGCAGGCGGCCGGCCGCCTTATCCGCTCGTCGACCGATTGCGGCGTGCTGATTCTGGCCGACCCGCGCCTGGTGACGAAGGGCTACGGAAAGAAGTTCTTAACGTCGCTGCCCACGAGCTCCTACCAGCGCATCGAATCGGCACAGATCGGTCACTATCTGCAACTGTGGCGCGCACGTCACGAGCGGCGGCGCTAAAGCGGACAGACGAGGGTTTTTGCCATATCGCACAGGCGCTTTGACAGGGCGGGGTCATCCAAGATGCGGATGGCTCCGCCCGCTGCGATTATCTGGCTCAGTAGCCAACGCTCAGAGCCGTAATGCACGGTTACCGTTGCCATGTCTGCCCCGCTGCGCTCGATTAGGGTGATGCCGGCCCAGTCCAGATGCTCCGCCATATCGAATGGCATCAAGAGCTTTGCGCTACGCTGCGTCCGGGCAAGGGAATCGTGGAGGGATGCGACGCCCGGTGTGTGAGGCACGACGGAGTCTTCCGTCAAGGTGAGTCCCTCGATTTTATCCATGCGATAGGTGCGCTGCTCATCGACCGCGATGTCCCAGGCAATCAGGTATGTTTGGTCGCCGTTTGCCGTAATGCGCAAGGGGTCGACCAGACGCTCGCGTGGCCGCGCATCGTCCATCGAGCGATACGAGATGCGGCAACGAACGCCGTCCTGAATGGCGCAGCTCAGCTGCTGCCAGTGCGACCCGTGGTTGACGGTGTCAAAGACGCGCTGGTTATAGCCGAGCTCTTCGGGCAGAAGGGCATGTCGAATCCGAGCTGCCGTCTGCGGCTCGATCCCCAACGATTCAAGTTCATGGTTGAGCACAGCGCCTTCGGCGGCACTCAGACGCAGCGGTAGCACACGCCCGGCGTCACCGGTGAGGACCACACACTCGCCGTGGCATTCGCAGATGATGCGCGCACCCGATTCTCGGTCCGCGAGCGTCGAGACGATCTCGAGAATCTCGTCGAGCGATACTCCCGTGATGTCAAAGCGGTCGCAAATTTCGGTTCGTGTCATGCCGCTCTCGCCGGCGGCGTAGAGGGCCTCCATGATGTCGATGGCGCGCGAGAGTCTCTGCTCGCTGGTGAGTTTACGCACGGGCATGCTCGTGCACCGTCCTTTCAATGAGGTGGTTCCACGCCTGCTTGAGCGATTTGGGGGCCATGGGCCTCATGCCGTCCATGGCGTGGGCCATGCAAAATGAGGCGGCGGCTTCAAGATTGCGCACGTCAACGGTCCAAGTCCATCCCGCATCGGTATGTGCGAGCTCACCTCGCCCGCGCGTGAGACCGTTGATCATATCGATCTGCGTCTGAGGGGCGAACGAGAACGTGGCTGCAACGGGCGGTCGGTCGGCAAAATCGAATTCAAAGAACAGATAGTCGTTGAGATTGAAGTCCGCAGGGATGGCGTAGGCCTTCGAAGGACGCCAAGCGCGAACGATGCGGTCGCAGCGGAATGTCCTGATGTCGTCGGTGACATTGTCGAGGCCGCAGAAGTACGCCACGCCCTCGCGCTCGAACATGCCGTAGACGCAGACAGTACGTTCCTTCTGCTCGCCGCGTCCGTTCTGATATAAAAATCGCAGCGCGCATCGCTCGGCAAAGGCGCTCCATACCGCATCGACGGTGGGAGAGCGGCGGATCGGCGCTTCGTCCACCGCCGACATGCCGGTGAGGTAGGCAATCTTGGAGCGAATATCGGCAAGCGGCGCGGCAAAGGTGGATGAGCCGGCCGCTAGCGTCTGGTCGATGGCGTTGAGCAGGATATCGGCGTCGTCTGCGGTGATGAGGCCGCCTGCAGCAAACGTGTGCTCGCGGTCGATTGTCCACGAGCTTTCCTCGGTCTCCTGCGCGCCGGCGGGGCGAACCTCCTTGATTAAGATGCCACGCTCGAGCAGTTTGTCACGATCGCGCCGAAACTTGCGCTTATCCGAGTCGATATTGCCCGAACCATATCCCAGGTCAGAATCCAAGACGATCTGCTCGGTCGTCAGCGGTTCGGGGGAGCTGTTGAGCACAAAGAAAAGATTGAGGATGCGCTGAGCCGTTTTATCGAAACCGGGCTCCGAACTTCCCTTTTTAATCGTCGCGGTCGCGTCGCTTGCCGTCATAGAGTCCTCGCATGAGAAGGTGGTTTGCTGCCATGATTTTAGTCCGATATGGAGATTAGGCTATATCCTTGTCCGCTCGGGGCGTTAAGATGGCCCGAATTCGGTCGTTTGCGCTCGCTCGGGGTATACTTTCGACTATATACGGTTCTAATGTGCATGCATTGGGCCTATTTGTCGGATTATGGATGTGGAGCGCACATGGCGAACACCCAGAACTATATTAACCACCTGCTGCAGAACACCGGCATTACGCCGGCATGCAGCGAAGAAGAGCGCTTGGCTGCCGAGGATATCGCTCAGATCTTCCGCAACCACGGCTTTGACCCCGAGGTTCAGGAGTTCAATGCCCCGGCGCCCAGTAGGTTGGCATTTGCCGTTACCGGTATTCTTGCGTTTGCCGGCGCCCTGCTGATGGGCATCGGCGGCGGTATCGGCTTGGTCGGCACCTTGCTGGCCGTTGTCGGCGCCGTTCTTTACGTGCTCGAACGCACGGGCCACCCCGTGGTTTCGCGCCTGGGCAAGACGGGCGTGAGCCAAAATGTCATCGCCTACCACAAGGCCTCGGGCCCGCTCGCGTCTCCGCGCAACCGCCCGGTGGTCGTTGTCGCACACTACGACTCTCCCCGTGCTGAGCTGCTCGCCCGCGAGCCCTATGCTTCGTATCGTGCGCTCATCGCCAAGCTGTTGCCCGTTGCCACGGTTGCCCCTGCTGCCGTTGCCATCCTGCGTATCCTGCCGCTCCCCGGCGCGCTCAAGGTTCTGCTGTGGATTGTCGCGATCCTCGCTTCCCTCGTTGCGCTTGCCAACGCGGCAAACATCATCTCTAACCGCCACATTCTTCCCTATACGTCCGGCGCGGTGTGCAACAAGTCTTCTGTCGCCGCTGTGCTCGGCGTTATGGACAACGTTGCTCCCTTCCAGGGCGAGAACGAGTTTCCCGACGATGTTCCGTTCGATACCTATTTTGGGGAGCAGAAGCGTCGTGCCGAGGAAATGGCGCGCGCGGCGGCGGAGTATGCCGCGGCCCAGCAACAAAACGACTACGGCAACACCATCGAGTATGAAGAGCCTACCTACGCCGAGGACGAGTTCGGTCAGCCGATTGCTCCCGACGCTCAAACCGAGCCCGAACAGGGCGAGGCTTTTGACGAGCAGATCGAGGGCTTTGAGGGTGCGTCTGCCGACGAGACGCTGATTGGCGCCATCGTGCCCGAGGATCAGAACCAGGCTGCCCAGGCCGAAGAGTTCAATGACGAGGTTCCCGCTGCCGAGCCGGCAGAGGAGCCTGCCGAGCCCGAGCCCAAGCTCTATCGCAACGCCGCCGGCAACATCCGCTTTGGTGCGGATGCCATCCGTGCGCTCGGAATGCTTCCCGAGTCCTGCACGCTCGATTACGAGGAGGGCGAGGAGCCGACGTTTGAGCCCGAGCCTGTCCCCGTTGTCACCGTGGATGATGAGTCTGCCGCGGTTACCGCTGCCGTTGCCGAGCCCGAGGCGGTGTCCGCGATCGATCCCGCGGCAGGACTGGACATTTTGGCTCCCGCCGCGCCGGCGCAAGACGTTGCGGACGAGTCTGACGACGAATACGTTGAACAGCCGAGGCGCGTGTCTTACGAGAGCGATACTGATTTCTCTGCCGAGATTCCCGCGGCAACGCCCCATGCCGATATTGCATCCGCGTTCTCTTCGATTGGCGCCAGCGCTTCCAACTTCTTTAAGGGTGCGCTTGCAAAGGGCAAGAAATTTGTCGACGATTTCGAGGAGAAGCGCGCTGCCGCACGCGAGGCTGCCGAGCAGGAGGCTATCGCTCAGCAGCAGGCAGCCGAGGCGGCACGTGAGCTCGCGGCGCAAGAGTTCGAGCAGAACGAGGCTGTGCAGTCCGCGCCCGTCGACGCCGCCGAAGCTACAACGTCCTTTGAGTCCCAGCAGCCGGCGTCCGCGGATGTTGTTGAGGCGACGACGTCTTTCGAGGCTCAGCAGCACGTCGATAGCACCATGTCGTTTGATGCCGCGCAGTTCGATTCCACGATAACGTTTGAAAAGCAAGGCACCGCGATTGCCGAGCCCCTTCCTGCTTCCGATGAGCAGGACGACGCGGCAGACGATGACGAGCCCATTGATGCTGCCGAAATTCAGGATGCGACCGAGGACGAGCCCGTCGAGGTCAACTCTGACGAAGAACAATACGCGACAGCCGAGCAAGATGATTCGACCGAGGTCGAGCAGGAGGAAGTGTCTGCGGTTTCCGAGGCTCCCCAGACAGATGAGTCGAGGCCTTACTCCACGCAGATTTTCACCATGCCGACTCCGAGTGGTTCCGGTGCCACGGTTGCCAATGTCGCTCCCACCCAGGACGAAACGGTCGATTCCCTTATGGCCCAGATTTCCTCCCAGGCATCGCCGCGTCCGCAGGTGAATGTTCCCGATCCGGCGTCGGCACCGTCGCCTGCGCCCTCCTCGTCTCCGCTGGCTTCGGTCCCCGATCCGTCGCTGCCGTCTATGAAGCAGGCAAACGTTGCGTCTCGCACGTCGCTGTTCGACCTTCCCGACCCCTCTGCCCAGGTCAACGACCCCTTTGCTACTGCCCAGGGTCCCGAACCCACATCGGCACCCGTTGCGCCTCCTATGCCCGTTGCGTCGGGCGCGCAGCCGATCGAGACCATTTCGGCTCCCGCCCCGGCGGCACCCAAGTCTCGTAAGCGCGGCCTGGGTGGCCTGTTCGGTCGTAAAAAGAAAAACGAGCAGGATAGCATGAGTGACTGGCTGGGCGTCGAAGACGATTACGATGCCAAGAAGTCCGGTCGCGGTATCGGTTCGTGGGATAACTTCGAGGACGATAACGATGGCTGGAAGGGCGGCGCTACGTCTTCCGACGGCGCTTCTTCCGAAGATATGCTCTCGGCTGTCGCCTCTATGGGCGATGATGAGCTGCTCGGTCACGATATCTGGTTTGTGGCAACGGGCGCCTCGGATTGTGATGGCGCTGGTATGAAGGCCTTCTTGGCTTCGCATCGCGACAAGCTCCGCGGCGTATTCTTCATCAATCTTGAATCCGTCGGCGCCGGTAGGCTTTCGGTGGTGACGGTCGAGGGCGAACAGCAGCTGCTCAAGGGCGATCGCCGCATCATGAACCTGGTCAGCAAGGTGTGCAAGTCGTTCCATGTCGATTGTGGCGCGCTCGAGATGCCCTATGCCAAGACCGATGCCTATGCCGCGCTCGAGGCGAGCCGCCGAGCCCTCACCATCGCCGGCGTGGACGGCACGCGTCTGGCTTGCGCTCGTACCGAGGACGACCTGCCCCACAATGTCAACCCGACGAACATTGCCACGGTATCCGAGGTCGTGACCGAGGTTATCCGCCGTTCGTAGACGGAGCTCTAAGGAGTCAACGTGTTTTCGTATATTAAGCGCCATTGGCCTGTCTACGTGATTTTGACCTTGATTGCCATTGCGTTAGGATTTGGGGCTGCCTACATCGTGGGTGCAAAGGGCTCGACCCCCGCCTCCGCAATCAGCGAAGAGGTGGAGCAAGAACAGAGCACGGGTGCCGATGGGATTCCTGAGTCCGAGCAGGCAATCGTTGATGGTGGATCTTCGTCTGCAGAGTAGATACGGCGATTTACATGATTGAAAGCGGGCGAGCCAGGGGACTGGCTCGCCCGCTTTTTCATCGCGCTAGCGCTTCTTTGGGATCGACCTAAGGCGAGCGAACCATAGGGCTGCGGCACCCGAGGTCAGGAGCGCGGTGATGCAAGCGGCGATGGGAGCTGATCCTGTTGCCGGTAGGTCCTGCGGTAGGGTACAGCGTTGAATGACGCTGTCCTCGTCATGCGACTCAAGTTTATCGCCGCCGCCGTTGCGGCAAAGATCGACGCGCGCGCTGTTGGTGAGTGCGGTTTGGGGCGTATAAGCCGACGTCGCCTGCATGTGCACGATTGCGCCCCGAGCGTCTGTGCCAAGGATTGCTTTGGCATCGTCAAGGTCGTCGTGCTCATCTTTGAGATCATCGCGGGTCCAAGAATCCGCATCGCTTCGAGTCGTAAAGTCGGCGGCTGCCGCACCGTATTCAATTCGAATGCCCGTTACGACGGTATTGGATGCAAGGTCGAGTTCTTTCGCCTCGAGTGTGGTGGATTCCGTGGTCGAGACATCCGCCTTCCAGAGGCGCCAGCCGTCGTAATCGACGCGGCGACAGTCCCCACCAAGGCTCTCTTTTACTTCGTCGGACTCAAGCCAAGGATTTTCGTGCCCATCGTCAAGTGTCGCGTTTGCCGGCTCATCGACGTCTGTCGAGTCCAACGGCGTCGTGCGATACCATACGTTGCACAGACCGTTGAGGTCGCCGATGGCGACGGGGGTTTCGATTGAGATGAATCTTGCTGTGCCGTCTTTGGCGCACTCAAGATCATCGGTAATCGTAAACTCATCAACCCAAGTAGCGGAATCGTTTCGAGCATCGATGGTATAGGAGAAAAGCCCATCACTATTGGTTTGCGTCGTGGCGCGGTTTTTACCATCGCCGTTAGCCAACAGGCCCTTTTCGATAGGTTGGACAAGTTCCTGACGCTTGTCGACCTGCCCCTTGATCTCGATGGGCGCATCCTTCATCGCGACGGATTGGACTTCCCCCGTATCCTTTATTTCAAACGTTATCTCCTCGGCAAGGTCATAGGTCCGCGGAGACATCATTTCGCGCAACGAGTAGGTGCCGGGTGCAAGATGTTCGACGCGGTGTGGCTTGTCGGATGAGGTCCAGGAGTCTATTTCGGTTTTATCGGGACCATATAAGGTGAGTTGTGCGCCTTCTACTTCCTGCTCACCGCTTGCATCGACCTTGGAGATATCAACCTTGGTGTAATCGTCGGATACGTTAAGCCGTGCTTCTACAACGGGTGTTTTCTGGTCGGCATAAGTAAGGTCGACAATATGGGTTGTCTGATCGAGCAAGAAGCCTGCCGGCGCTTGAGTCTCGACAACCTCGTAGCGTGCGGTGCCAGATCCCAGTGGGAGGTTGTCCGCGCGTGCTTCTCCAGTTTCATCCGTCGTGACGGTCGCGACAGTCTCACCGTCGAGCGCGGCAATGCTACCGTCGGGGCGCACGATATCACCCGAGGCACGGATCTCAAAGACGGCGCCCGCGAGGCTGCTGCCGTCTATGGCATCGGTTTTAACGATCCTGATGTTTCCGGTCGCGGCGTGGTCATAATACGAGGCGATTGCAACGGGCGTTAGGTTCATGTCGGCGGGTATGTTTACCTCGATCTCTTCGCCGACAAGATAGGGCTCTTTGGCCGAGGTTTCGTGTACATAATAGGTGCCCGGCACGAGCGATTCGGGCAGTGTGACGGTCCCGGTCGCGTCAGTCGTAAAGGTGTCCATTACGTTATGTGCTGGATACCAGCAAGTTTGTGAGACAGGTTCGTGATTGCTGTCGAGGAGTTGGAAGGTGAATCCGGCTAGGGGAACAGAAGCGCCTGTTTTGGCATCGCGTTTTACAATCTGGAGATGCGTCGACAGAGCGTGATTGTCCACGATATATTGAAGCTCGGCGCCGTCAGAAATCTGATTGGCCCCGACGGTCCATTCCCCTGCACGTTTAAAACCCTCGGGGACGGTTTCCGGAACCTCGCGAACCGTGTAGCCGGCACGGTCGTATGGGACGGCTCCGTGGACACCGGCGGGTCGCTTGCCTGTGCCGAACCATGCTTCGGGCTGATCTTTGGTGGAGGCAAAGCCATAGATGTTTGTGGTCAGTGTGCCAACAACCTGCTGAGAGCTGTTGCCGACAACCTCAAAGACAACACCACCCGCTGGCTGCTCCAGGCCGGATTGGTCGCTATTGCCGTAATCCTTGAATTTGGAAATCTCAAGGTTAAACGCAATGGGGATATCGGAAACGCGAGATTCGATCTCGACCACGCCTGAATCGCCGAGCTGGTCGGCTCCAACGGTATAGGTCCAGCTGTCGTTGGATGGCAGGTAGCCCTCGGGGGCTTTTGATTCGTAGATGGTAAAGGTTCCTAAGGGGACATCGGCGAGGGTGGCCCGACCGCTTTCGTCGGTCGTGAGAATTTGTGCCCATCCAGGGGTTGATTGCGACACACACGTGAACTCTGCTCCTGCGAGCGAAGCTCCAACTTGGGGGCCTGCATTCGTCGCGGCATCGAGCTTTGCGATGCGCAAGGTAATGGTGCCGGGCTGTTCATCAATGGCGACCCGCCCGCCGTCATTCCCCGTGGTAAAGGCAATACGATCGTGGCGGGGGACATAGCCGGCCGGCGCCTTCGTTTCAACTAGGTAGTATGCCATGTTGGGCAGAAGTGTTGCTTGCGCTCGACCGTTGCTGTCCATCTTGATGGTGCCGACACGCGCGCCGCTGGCGCTCTCAAAAATATCGAATGTTGCCCCGGTAAACTGATAGGTATTGTTTCCGCTGGTAATAACGGTGTTAGCAGACTGCTTTTGGAAGGAAACAGACACCGCCGGCAGTACATAGAGCATGTCTTGACGTTTGCTGCCGCCCGATACGGCCCCTAGATAGCGTCGCGCGCGGTGCGGAGCGGCTTTGATGCTTCCTGATTTTGCGCTGTCGTGGAGCCACCGCGCAGCCGCCACGACTTCATTGTCGGCGGTAAAGTGTCCGCTCTTGGTTTTACCCTGAGCGGTCGTGTAGGAGTAGGTGCCGTCGACATGGGTAGTGCCGTTGAGCATCCATACGGCAAGCTGGGTGGCGGCGCGGGCGCGATCGGGTGAAAGATGGTAACCGCCAAACGACGTGGTGGTGGGATATCCGTGACAAACGATTGCCGCGAACTCGTCGTCGAGCCACACCCAGCCTTGATCAAAGTTGAGCCATGGGCCGCCCGGCTTGGTGGGGCCGGGGCGCTCCTGGTTCATGCAGTAGGCAATTGAGGCGTCTTGAGCTTCATACTTGCCGATGAAGAAGGGCCCACAATCATCGCTAATAGTGCGGAAGCCGAGCTGGTCGTAGCCATCGACGGCAAATGCGGCTCCCGGTGCCAGGCAGCCGAAAAGCAGGAAGAGGAGCAGGAGCAGCGGACCTGTTGCGATTGCGCTGTGGACAGAGTGCGTGGGTGCGTTGGACATGGCTGCTCCTTATCCCTCGTGCGCCGCACGGGGAGGCCGCGGCGCTTGGGATGAGGCTACCGCCATGGTTCATGCGGGTAAGTACCAGAAGCTGACCAAAAGCTTGCCCGATTTCTGACAAATCGAGCTCAAATACAACAATCAGATAAAAATGCAGGTAGAAGATGGTAAGAAAAGAAAGACAAAGGTCCTCATCTCCACAATTGGCGCGGTTTTCAAACGATTCTCCACAGCTAAAACAAGCATCGACACCCTTGTATCGAACAAGACAACCGCGTTATACTAGCCAACACACAAGCGGGCATCGCCAAGTGGTAAGGCATCAGCTTCCCAAGCTGACACTCGCGGGTTCGAGTCCCGTTGCCCGCTCCAGTTAAGAGCACAAGCACGGCACCATCACGGTGCCGTGCTTTTTTCAATAAAGTGCCGGGACTCGAACCCGACAGGGTGCGAGCGTTAAGCAAACGCGAAGCGTTTGTAGCGAGCGGGCGAAGGCGCCGACAGGCGCCTGAAGCCGGTGCAGATTTGCGAAGCAAATACGCGGATGTCCCCATGGCCGCTCTTGCGGCAAAATGTTAGGTTAATGCCTGCTGCCCATACTTGCACCTGCGCACGGTACAATGGTTGGGTTACGACCAACGTGCCAATAACCAAAAAGGAGCCGCTATGATCGATCGCTATACCCGCCCGGAGATGGGACACATTTTCTCCCTCGAGAACAAGTACGCCATTTGGCAGGAAATCGAGGTTCTGGCCTGCGAGGCCCAGGCGGAGCTCGGCAAGATCGGTATTTCCAAAGACGAGGCCCAGTGGATCCGCGACCATGCCAACTTTGAGAAGGCGAAGGTCGATGAGATCGAGGAAGTCACGCGCCACGACGTCATTGCCTTCCTGACCAACATGAAGGAGTACATCGATGCCGATGTTCCCGAGGGCGACCCCAAGCCCAGCCGCTGGGTTCACTATGGCATGACCAGCTCCGATCTGGGCGACACGGCCCTGTGCTACCAGCTCACCCAGGCCTGCGACCTGATCATCGAGGACGTCAAGAAACTCGGCGAGATCTGCAAGCGTCGTGCCTTCGAGGAGCGCAACACGCTCTGCGCCGGACGTACTCATGGCATCCATGCCGAGCCGATGACCTTTGGCATGAAGTTTGGCTCTTGGGCTTGGGAGCTCAAGCGCGATCTGGACCGTCTTGAGGATGCCCGCAAGAACGTTGCCTTTGGTGCCATCTCGGGCGCTGTCGGCACGTACAGCTCCATCGAGCCGTTTGTCGAGGAATATGTCTGCGAGCACCTGGGCCTGGTTCACGACCCGCTGTCCACGCAGGTTATTAGCCGCGATCATCACGCCTACCTCGCCGGCGTTCTTGCCACCACCGCGGCCACTTGTGAGCGCATCGCTACCGAGGTTCGCAATCTGCAGAAGACCGATACACTCGAGGCCGAGGAGCCGTTCCGTAAGGGTCAAAAGGGCAGCTCCGCCATGCCGCACAAGCGCAACCCCATCACCATGGAGAAGGTCTGCGGCCTGTCGCGCGTCGTGAAGGCCAACGCGCAGGTTGCCTTCGACAACGTCGCCCTGTGGCACGAGCGTGACATTTCGCACTCCTCTGCCGAGCGCGTCGCCCAGGCCGATAGCTTCATCGCGCTCGACCACATGTTCCAGTGCCTCATCCGCGTTATCGACGGCCTGCAGCTGTATCCCGCTCGCATGATGGCCAACCTCAATAAGACCCGCGGCCTCATCTTCTCCTCCAAGGTGCTGCTCGCCCTCGTCGACACGGGCATCACCCGCGAGGACGCGTACGCCATTGTGCAGGAGAACGCCATGGCAACCTGGCACGAGGTACAGGATTGTGTCTCCGGCCCCACCTTTAAGGAACGTCTCGAGGCCGACCCGCGCTGCACCGTCAGCCAGGAGAAGCTCGACGAGATTTTTGATCCGTGGGACTTCCTCACCCGTATCGACACAGTCTTTGATCGTCTGGAGCAGCTGAGCTTCGAGTAGGTTCGGGCATAACGTTAGCTTTTTAGGGCGCTTTGCTGGTAATGTGTGTTGCCGGCAAAGCGCCTCGTTGCATTTAGGGAAAGACGGGGATAATAGTCGTCTCGAATAACATTCTGAGAGGGGATCGCATGATTTCGTTTGATTACAAGCCTCAGGGCGTGTGTGCTCGCAATATTCACCTTGACCTTTCCGATGACGGCAACAAGGTGATGGGCGTTGAGTTTACCGGCGGCTGTGATGGTAACCTCAAGGCCATCTCCAGGCTGGTCGAGGGTGCTCCTGCCGATCGCGTAATCGAGGTTCTCGCCGGTAATACCTGCGGTATGAAAAAGACCTCCTGCGCCGACCAGCTTACGCGCGCTATCGAGGCCGCTCGCGCCGAGATCGCCTAATGGGTATCGCCGATCACATCAAGAACGGAATATCGCGTCGCGGCTTTGTACTCGGTGGGGCTGCCGCGGGCGCTGCCACGGTGCTTGCCGGATGCTCGAAAAAACCGGGTACCAGCGATGATGCTGCCGGCGAGCCGCAGGTTATCAAGGACGATTCCAAAATCATCTCGATTACGGATGAGTACGAGGCAGTCGACATCGATCTTGAGCCGGCGGCGTCGTGGACGCTGCCTCTGGGTACGCTGCTGTACTACTGCGACGGCGATTACGCCGCGGCGATGATGGCGCCCGCATCGGCACTGCACGCCAACACGCTCGGTGTGCTCAACCTGGGCGATGGCTCGCTTACCACATTAATCGAGGATCCTATCGAGGGCACGGGATATGCATTCTACGATGTCCGTGCCGGCGACGGCGTATTCGCGTGGGTTGAGATGAACTTTGCCAATTCATCGTGGAAACTCTACGCTCAAAATCTGTCGGGCGCTTCGCTCTCTGGCGATGTGGTTGAGCTCGATCGAGGTGGCAAGGACTATGATCCGCCCCTGTTTACGGCGTTCGGGTCATCGGTTATCTGGTATAAAATGCCTTCGGCAGGCGGCAATAAAACGAGTAGTGATTCGTTTTGCTATCGTCGCTCGCTTGATGAATCCAAGGCCGAGGCAATTTGGAAATCGACAGGCCGCTTTGCGTCGGCCCCGCGCGCGAGCGACGGCATTTTGACCATCTCGCCGCGTGTCCGCAACGACGAGGGCGTCTACTACGGCATAACGGCAATCGATCTGACCGACGGCAACAACACTAAGCGTGCTCAGCTGGTCCTTCCCTCGTCAGTCTCGCCTTTCGAGGCCGTATATATGGGCGATACCTTCGTGTTTTCTATCGAGGCGGCCTATAGTGGCGTGGGCAGCCTGGGCAACATGGGCACGTATATCGGTAATGAGGGAGGGCCGTACCTCTTTCTGTCACGCGAGCCGCTCGCATGTGCGGCTGGCAAGAAGAATAAATACCTTGTTAAGGTACAGGCGTCGCATTTCCTGATCGACACCTCTGCCAAGACCTATGGCTCGCTGCTGTCGCCCGACCGCGCTTTGGAGTATGGCGATTATCCAGCTACGGCGGGAAAATCGGACTCATTCCTTACGTACGCCACGGTGCGCAACAGCCAGGGTATACCAGAGACGGTCACTGCACGCCTATTTTCTCTTTAAGCTTAGAGGGGTTAAAAAGGCGCCAACAGGGGAATAAACGCGTTGTAATTGTGAGTACCGCCCGCCGAGCTATCGCACCCATGCGATGCCCGGTGGGCTCAGGTGCGTTAAAATGAGCTTGTTCTTAGCTAATTGAGACAGGGGGGCCGTGTTATGGCTTCAGATGCAAAAAAGATTCTGCTGGTCGAGGATGAGAAGGCAATCCGTGACGCTGTCGCTGCCTATCTCGAGCGCGAGGGCTATTGGGTTGTGGGCGTGGGCGACGGCCAGTCCGCTATCGAGGAGTTCGAGAAGCATCAGTTCGACCTGGTCGTGCTCGACCTCATGCTCCCTAAGATTCCCGGCGAGCGCGTTTGCCGCACCATTCGCGACACCTCGGATGTCCCCATCATTATGCTGACGGCCAAGGGCGAGATTGAGGATCGTATTATCGGCCTCGAGCTCGGTGCCGACGACTACCTGATCAAGCCGTTCTCGCCGCGCGAGCTTGTCGCGCGCGTGCGCGCCTTGTTCCGCCGTGCCCACCAGGCCGATGAGCCGGCCGTCGAGGTGCTCGACTTTGGCGATCTGGTCATTGACATCTCGGGCCACAAGATTTTGGTCGAGGGCAAGGAAGTTGACCTGACGGCTTCCGAGTTCAAGCTGCTCACCACGCTTGCCCGTCACCCCGGCCGCGTCTACAACCGCATGGAGCTGGTCGAGAAGGTGCTCGGCTACGACTTTGAGGGTTACGAGCGCACCATCGACAGCCACGTGAAGAACCTTCGCGCCAAGCTGGGCGACGACCCCAAGAAGCCCAAGTGGCTCTACACCGTCCACGGTGTCGGCTACCGCTTCGAGGCTCCGACCAAGACCGATAAGTCGGATGAGAAATAAGGGAAATCACATATGACACCTGCGCGCTTTGAAATCGGGCAAAAGCATAAGCAGGAGAACGAGGCGGGTTCCAAGGCTAGTTGGAACACGCCTCGTTCCGATTCACGGCCAACGATGAGCTATCCCTCGCGCATGGCCCTGGCTTTTGCCCTGACATCGCTCATGACGGTATTGGTGCTGGTGGGCGTAGTCTCCGTTGTATGGGGCACGGTTTTTACGGATTACACACGCTCCAATATTGTCGAAATCGCCAATTCCGCTGCCGAAAAGTTGGCAACGTCATATGAGGAAAACGGTTCTTGGACCGCGGGGGAGCTGCGTACGGTCGCGACATCGAGCTTGGTGTCCGACGATCTTGGTATGCAGGTCGTCAATAAAAAGGGCGTCATCGTCTACGACGACTCGTGGCCCTCGGCAAGCGCTACTGCCGATGTACGCGAAAATCAGGCGACGACCGACGATGCGAGCGGAAAGAGGACATCGCACAGCCCAGTCTCGTCTGCTCCCACCGATTCCAATAGTGTTGCCAACGTTGAGATCGTGACGTCCTCCGGCGAGCACGTGGGTCAGGTCAAATTGTGGGCGGTTGGCTCCGATGCCCTGCTCACCAGGGCAGACTCGGCATTCAGAGAGAAGACCTTTAACGCCATGGCCCTTGCCGCGGTTGTGGCCGTCTGCATCTCGGTCGTTATCGGAGCGCTTGTGTCGCGCATGCTTACCAAGCCGATTCATCGAATTACGAGCACGGCCAAGCAAATTCGCGACGGCGATCTGTCCGCTCGTACGGGCTTGCGCGGCGATGATGAGATCGATCAGCTGGGCGAGACCTTCGACGAGATGGCCACCTCACTCGAAAAGGATATGAAGCACGAGAAGCGCCTGACCTCTGATGTTGCCCACGAGCTGCGCACGCCGCTCATGGCCATGCTTGCAACGGTCGAGGCCATGCAAGACGGTGTGTATCCCACCGATGACGAACACCTGGAAACGGTCGCATCCGAGACGCGTCGTCTGGCCCGTCTGGTGCAGCAGATGCTCGACCTGTCGCGCATGGAAAACAGTACCGCGCCACTCAACCTGGAGCCGGTGGATATGGTGCCGTTTGTGCGCTCGATTGTGAATGGCCAGGAGCGCTTGTTTGCCGACCGTGACCTGCGTTTGCGCTTTGCAGATGAAACTCAGGGGCATGACGATGTCGTCGAGGCCGATCCCGATATGATCACGCAATGCGTCATCAACCTCATGAGTAATGCCATGCGCTATACCCCCGAGGGCGGATGGGTCGTGGTGTCGGTGCTCAGTGACCGTAAACACGTCGATATTGCGGTCTCGGACACGGGCATTGGAATCGCCAAGGAAGACCTGTCGCGTATTTTCGGACGTTTTTGGCGTGCCGACGCCAGTCGCGCCCGCGAGGCGGGCGGCCTGGGCGTGGGCCTCGCCGTGACCAAGCAGATTGTCGAGCGTCATCATGGCTACATATCCGTGGAGTCGGAGCTTGGAAAGGGTACGACTTTTACGATTCATCTGCCTCGCGAGCACACGGCGGACGCGGCATCTACTACAATGGAGCACTAGCTTTTCGCTATTCGGTGAAGGAGGGGTTTCGTCCCTGCCGCTCCGAGTTTGCGAAAACGTGCGGGGAAGAACCCGCATTACTGTCGTATTTAGGTAAGGAGTGACTCACGTGACAACGATGGAGCGTCGTCCGGATTCCCGTGGCAAGGTTCGTGATATCTATGATGCCGGTGAAAACCTGCTGATGGTCGCCACCGACCGCATTTCTGCGTTCGACTTTATTCTCCCCGACGAGATTCCGTTTAAGGGAGAGGTGCTCAACCGCATCTCGGCATTCTGGTTCGATAAGTTTGCCGACATCGTTCCCAATCACCTCGTCTCCATCGACCCGGCGGATTTCCCCGAGGAGTTTGCCGAGTATCGTGACTACCTCGCAGGCCGCGCCATGCTGGTCAAGAAGGCCCAGACGATTCCTATCGAGTGCATCGTCCGCGGCTATCTGACCGGTTCGGGCAAGAAGACCTATGACGAGAACGGCACCGTCTGCGGCATTCAGCTGCCCGAGGGTCTGACCGAGGCCTCCAAGCTTCCCGAGCCGCTGTTCACGCCGTCCACGAAGGCCGAGATCGGCGACCACGACGAGAACATTTCGTTCGAGCGTTGCTGCGAGATCGTGGGTGAGGATATCGCCACGCAGATTCGCGACCTGTCCCTCAAGATTTACAAGGCCGCTGCCGAGTATGCCGCGACTCGAGGCATCATCATCGCCGACACCAAGTTCGAGTTCGGTGTCATCGATGGCAAGGTTACGCTGATCGACGAGTGCCTAACGCCCGACTCCAGCCGTTTCTGGCCCGCCGCCAGCTACGAGGAGGGCAAGATTCAGCCTAGCTACGACAAACAATTCGTCCGCAATTGGCTCAAAGCCAACTGGGATATGACGGGGGAGACCCCGCACCTGCCCGCCGAGGTCATCGATGGCACGTCCGAGCGCTATCGCGAGGCCTTCCAGATCATCACGGGCTCCCAGTTCATAAGCATGAAGGAGAACGCATAAGTGAGTACCCGTAGCGCCACGAACAAGCGCACGCAATCCCACGAAGTTACCGGGGTTGCGCGCAAGTCCGCCGCATCTGCTAAACCCGCCCGCCAGGCAGCGAGCTCCGTTCGCGTCGTGCCGGCATCATCCAAGGCACGCCGCAAGGAGCTCGAGAAGGGCGAAAACCTGGAAGGTCTTTCCAAGGAGGAAAAGCGCGCCCGCAAGGCCAAACAGCGCGCCCGCGAGGATCGTATCTACACGGTGTCGAATATTCTCCTCAAGCAGGATGGGGACTACACCAAGCGTCGCCGTATTTGGTGGGCTGTGCTCGCTATCGGCATGGTGCTCGTCGTGGCAATTTGGGCTTCGCCCTACTTCGCTCCCGGCGGCACGGTGTCCAGTCCTGTTCAGATGGTCGGCATTGTTTTGTCCTATGTCATCATCCTGGGTGACTTTATCTACGACTTCGTTCGTATTCGTCCCCTGCGCAACATGTACCGCACGCAGGCCGAGGGCATGTCCGAGAACAAGCTCAACGCTCTTATCGAGCGCTCGGCTGCCGAGGAGGACAAGAAGGAATCCAAGAAGAAGTAGCGTTTGCATACATACTTATCGCTAAGATATAAGGCGCGTCGTTTTTGCGGCGCGCCTTTTTACTGTTCTATAGATAGATGGAGTGGCACATGATTCGAGCTGCCCTGACGGTCGAAGAAGCTCTGGAGGGCATGAAGGCCCTGGAGCCCAAGATTAAAAACTATGCGCGCCTGGTTGTCCGCAAGGGCGTAAACGTCAAGCCCGGCCAGGAGGTTGTCGTTCAGTCTCCGGTCGAGTGCGCACCCTTTGCCCGCGTGGTGGTCGCGGAGGCTTATGCCGCCGGCGCTGGCCACGTGACGGTCATTTGGGCCGATGATGCCGTGACAAGGCTTGCGTACGAGCATGTCGATAAAAGCTATTTTGAGCAGACGCCCGAGTGGAAGCGCCTGCAGCTGGATTCCCTGGCCCAGGACGGTGCCTGCTTTATCTTTATCGAGGGTGCGGACCCTGCCGCCCTTAAGGGCATCGATCCCGCTAAGCCTGCTGCAGCTTCTAAGGCAAGGAATACGCAGTGCAAGGTTTTCCGCCGTGGACTGGACTACAACATCAACCCGTGGTGCATCGCCGGCGCGCCGGTCGTGGCTTGGGCGCGCGAGGTGTTCCCGGGAGACGCCGATGGGGTTGCAATCTATAAGCTGTGGAATGCGATTCTGCACACCGCTCGCGCCGATGGCCAGGACCCGGAGAGCGACTGGGAGCTTCATGACGCGGCGTTCGAAAAGAATTTGCACTTTCTGAACGACAATCGTTTTGACTGCCTGCATTACACCGCGGCAAATGGAACCGATCTGACGATTGGTATGACGAAAGGTCACGAGTGGGCCGGCGGCAAGGGCAAGACGCCCGATGGGCACCCCTTCTTCCCCAACATTCCCACCGAGGAAGTATTCACCTCGCCCGATCGCATGCGCGCTGACGGTATCGTGTACTCGGCCATGCCGCTCATCCACCACGGCAATAAAGTCGACGATTTTTGGATTAAGTTCGAGGGCGGCCGCGTGGTGGGCTACGACGCCCGCGTGGGCAAGGCAACGCTCGCAAGTATCATCGATACTGACGAGGGCGCTGCTCACCTGGGAGAGGTCGCGCTCATTTCCAAGAACACGCCGATCCGCGAAAGTGGTGTTCTGTTCTACGATACGCTCTATGACGAGAACGCTAGCTGCCATCTCGCGCTAGGTGTCGGTTTCCCCGAATGTATCGAGGGTGGGTATGACATGTCCAAGGAGGAGCTCCTGGAGCATGGTGTTAACGTCTCGAGCACGCACGTTGATTTTATGATCGGCACGGACGACATCGATATTACGGGCATTACGCCTGATGGACGTGAAGTTGTGATTTTCCAGAACGGCCAATGGAGTTGGGAATAGTCCCAGACCGTGGTACAATGCCACCCGCGGGCCGTTAGCTCAGCTGGCAGAGCAGGGGACTTTTAATCCCAAGGTCCAGGGTTCGAACCCCTGACGGCCCACCATAGAAAAGAAAGCGATCGACTCCGGTTGGTCGCTTTTTTGTTGCCGCGGCACGGGTTCGAACCCGAAAGGGCGCGGAGCTGAGGAAACGCGTGAGCGTTTGCCAGCGCAGCGCGCAAGGCGCGAAAGCGCCGCAGCGGCCGCCTGCGAAGCAGGCTGAACCCCTGACGGCCCACCCAAAGATTGTTGAGACGGTCAACTTCGGTTGGCCGTCTTTTTTGTTGCCGGTGCACGGGTTCGAACCCGTATCTATCTATATATAAGAACGCTTCGCGAACAAAACCCGCCTTTTACCGATGGGAAACAAATAGCTGATGCCTTTGGGGTAAAGTAGCGCTCCAGAGATGACCGATGTCTCAATACTCATAAAACAGCTGGTCATCGCCAATATCAGAAGCCAATGCTTCAGTTTTAACCCCAGTGATGCGACTGAGGGACCTATTCATTTGTGAACAAAATATGGAGTGCGCGATTCCCGCCCACGGCGCCCCTCCGGTCTGGCAATATATCTCCTTGCCGCGCGGCCCGGTCGGACCGGATCAGCCGCGGGGCGTGCACCTTGAGAACCGGATACTGCGAGGATGGACACTTACTTCAGTGTCGCATCCGGGCAGACATCGAACCATTTGAAATGGTCTAACTTGGATTTGTT
>ERZ826242.559-NODE-559-length-52938-cov-20.547227_pt1 | contig 52938 bp, 43 predicted proteins | sample MGYA00519871_ERZ826242 | MGnify/ENA primary metagenome ERZ826242 (study PRJEB31778, sample SAMEA3449226) | human gut metagenome | biome: human gut; feature: human-associated habitat; material: faeces | place: United Kingdom | collected 2010/2012 ... | reverse complement strand
TGAGTTGGAAGTAACGGATAATTTCTGTCCGACCACTCGGCAGCTATATCCGGCAAAAGCGTTGCAAGGTCATTAAATCCTGCCAACACTTTATTATGGGAACAATATGGGCAACCTGTTTTATTTATTGTCCTGCTCTTAACAGCAGCTTCCCACTCGTGTCCTTTTTCACATCTCCAAATCACTTTCTTATGAGAACCAATAGAAACTTCTGTCGGTTTTATCTTATTCTTTTCCGACCACTGCTTTTCCAGTAGCGGCTCTAATGTTGCCAAATCGTTAATCCCTGCAATCACTCTTGCACCGGAACATATCGGGCATTTCTCTCCATTGGAACGAGCCTTAACGCTTGTCTGCCATTCATGACCGCAAGCACCTCTCCACCATACTTTTTTATTTGAACCGAAAGTAATCTCATCAGGTTTAAGCGGTAAGTTCTTCTCTGACCACTCAGGAACAAGTTCCGGGCGTACTTCTGCTAAACTGTTATTCATAGCCAAACCTCAACCTCCTTGTGCTTAGAGTATATGAAGTTTTAGCTTTATCTTGTAGTTTGCGAATATCCGTATAAATAGAAAAAGCCCTTTGAGAAAAGGATTTCTCCTCTCTCAAAGGGCAAATTGACAAACTTGAATTTGTAATTACATTCCATACATATTGGCATTCTTTACAAGTACTTTATCACCCTTTTCTAATTGTTCCTTGGAAATTCCTCGTAACCCAAGTCCAACATGCTCTGTTTTATATCCACAACCATTTGCTTTTCGTTCTTTTGTATGTACATCGACAGTAGTAATTCTGGTTTCTAAGATATCTCCATTTGCTTTATAAATACATGCATTTTCCCCTTCTCTGCACATCCCTGTTAATATGTTTCCTGTGGCAACTGTTCCAACTCCCATAATTGTAAATATATCATCAATAATCAATTCAAAATCTTCTTTTAAACACGATGGAACATCTAATCTGCTCATGTATTCTGTTTCTCGTTCTTTTTTGCTTTTACCAAATAATCCCATGGTATTCCTCCTTTAAAACTTCCGATTTGTATTTCTGTTTGTTTTAAAAATGGGCAATCCCGATTGGAATTGCCCACTCTTTGTACTAATTATGCGATTTTTTCTTGCTTGCACCGATTTCTGCATCAATTGATGTAAGTTTGATGTAAATCGCTGTTTTTTTAGTTTTTTATCAAATGAAGTACGTCCCGTCTATTTGGTAAAACGGTACATCTTTACATCATCTTAATAGAGCTTTGCACCTGCCGGAATGTGGTCATCTACCATCAGAAGATGAAGTTTTTCTTCGCCCTCTTCCTCATGAATAGCACTGAGGAGCATACCGCAAGAGTCAATGCCCATCATCGCTCTCGGTGGAAGATTTGTGATAGCGATAAGAGTCTTTCCAACCAGTTCCTCCGGCTCATAAAAGCTATGAATACCGCTTAAAATGGTTCTGTCTGTGCCTGTTCCGTCATCAAGAGTAAACTGTAACAGTTTCTTTGACTTCGGTACTGCAACACACTCTTTAACCTTTACTGCACGGAAATCTGACTTGCTGAATGTATCAAAGTCTACCATTTCCTCAAACAAAGGCTCAATCTTTACTTTAGAAAAATCAATCTTTTCAGACTCAGTTTTTACATTTTTTTCAGGTGCTTCAGAAGCTGTATTATTTACATCATTTTTCTTATTTACACCATCTAAGGACTTCATTGTCGGGAACAGCAGAACGTCACGGATTGCAGCTGAATCGGTCAGCAGCATACACATACGGTCGATACCGAATCCGATACCTCCTGTAGGCGGCATACCGATCTCCAGTGCATTCAGGAAATCTTCGTCGGTGTGGTTTGCTTCTTCATCGCCCTGTGCGAACAGTTCTTCCTGAGCTGCGAAACGTGCTCTCTGGTCGATCGGGTCGTTCAGCTCGGAGTAAGCATTTGCCATTTCCCAGCCGTTCATGAAGAATTCAAAACGTTCTACATATTCCGGATTTTCCGGTTTTTTCTTGGTCAGCGGTGAAATCTCAACCGGATGATCCATAACGAACGTCGGCTGAATCAGATGTTCTTCTACAAATTCTTCAAAGAACAGGTTCAGGATATCGCCTTTTTTGTGACGTTCTTCATATTCGATGTGATGTTCTCTTGCGGCTGCACGGGCAGCTTCAAGATCTTTGATTTCGTTCCAGTCTACACCGGAATATTTCTTAACAGCATCTACCATTGTGATACGTTCAAACGGTTTGCCCAGATCCATCTCGATACCGTTGTAGGAAATGGTGGTTGTGCCAAGAACAGTCTGTGCAACATAGCGATACATATTCTCAGTCAGATCCATCATGCCGTGGTAATCGGTGTATGCCTGATAAAGCTCCATCAGTGTAAACTCTGGATTATGACGTGTATCCAGTCCCTCGTTACGGAATACACGGCCGATCTCGTAAACACGCTCCATGCCTCCGACGATCAGTCTCTTCAGATACAGTTCCAGGGAAATACGCAGCTTCAGGTCTTCGTTCAGTGCATTGAAATGTGTTTCGAACGGTCTTGCTGCTGCACCGCCGGCATTGGATACCAGCATCGGTGTTTCAACTTCCAGGAATCCCTGTCCGTTCAGATACTGACGTACTGCACTGATGATCCTGGAACGTTTGATAAAGGTGTCTTTTACGTCTGCGTTCATGATCAGATCGACATAACGCTGACGATAACGGATGTCGGTATTGGTCAGACCATGAAATTTTTCCGGAAGAATCTGAAGACTCTTGGAAAGCAGAGTTACCTTGGATGCATGAATGGAAATTTCGCCGGTCTTTGTTTTAAATACTTCACCTTCCAGACCTACGATATCTCCGATGTCCATTTTTTTGAAAGCTTTGTATTCTTCCTCACCGATGCTGTCTCTTGCCACATAAGACTGGATATTGCCCTGCAGATCCTGGATATTGCAGAAAGATGCTTTTCCCATTACTCGCTTGGACATCATACGTCCTGCGAGCACTACACTCTTTCCTTCCAGATCCTCAAACTGATCTTTGACTTCCTGGCTGTGATGTGTCACATCAAATTTTGTGATCTGAAACGGGTCTTTTCCGTCTGCCTGCAGTTCTGCAAGCTTATCGCGGCGGATTTTCAGCAGCTGATTTACGTCCTGTGTCTTTTGATTCTTCTGTTCTCCCACTGTTGTCACTCCTTAATTAGATCTGTGGATGCTCAGTACTTTATAATGGATTTCTCCTGCCTGAGTCTCTACAGTTACTTCATCGCCTACTTTATGTCCCAGCAGTGCATGACCTACCGGTGATTCATTTGAAATCTTTCCTTTCAGGCTGTTTGCCTCGGAAGATCCTACAATTTTGTATTCCATTTCTTCTTCATATTCTTCATCGTAAATCTTGACGCTGCATCCAACGCTGATCTTGTCCAGATCTACTTCATCTTCTACAACTACTTCCGCATTTTTCAGAATTTTTTCGATTTCTTCGATACGTGCTTCGATATCTCTCTGCTCATCTTTTGCTGCATCGTATTCTGCATTCTCTGAAAGGTCGCCCTGTTCTCTTGCTTCTTTGATCTTACCGGCAACTTCTTTACGTCTGTTTACCTTCAGATCGTGCAGCTCATCTTCAAGAGCTTTTAAACCTGCATAAGTCAGTAAGTTCTTCTTTTCTTCCATCTTTACCTCCTGATGCCGCTCTTAGCAGCATAACTTTAAGTGCAGCGAAAGATTTTCCTGCACTTTTTAACAAATAATTTTGGGAATTCTATGATGCCAGGGTCAAAAGGTCAAAATGTCGTTCTTGCTTGCAAGATAAGACATTTGAACTTGGGACCCGCTAAACATGAGGAAGTAGCTATTTACGCAGTAAATATGCGGATTCCGAATGTTTATAGAATTGCGAGAGTTACTTTGTAACGGAGCAATTCGCAGGCATCTTGTTGGGGGCAAAAGACCTTTTGACCCCAATATCATAATATACATTCGTGAAACAAGATAGCCACTTTTTGCAGCTATCTTGTAATCAAAAATTATACCTTGCGTTTTGTGCCTTGTCAAGCAATCTGCCCTTGTTTTCTGCGTTTTTTACAACAGTTCAGCCTTACGAAAAATATTGTCGTCCGTTTAAGCTTCCGGGTTGAACTGTTTTCAAGACGAACTGCAAAGCGTTTGTCTCACTCCCAGCTTTGCAGAAGTTCTTCCAGGGCTTCCATGGATTCGACTTCATTCACTCTTTTCCTCAGTTTTGCCGAATGCGGAAATCCTGCGGTGTACCATGCAACATGTTTTCGCATCTCACGGATTCCGGTGTATTCTCCACGGTACTGCAGCTGCAGTTTTGCATGACGCAGCATCATTTTTTTGACTTCTGCGATCGTCGGAGGCTCAATGATCTTTCCGTTTTCCAGATATTCGCTCACCTGACGGAAAATCCATGGATTTCCGCGGGAGGCTCTTCCGATCATCACGCCATCACATCCGGTCTGTTCGATCATGTTCGCAGCATCTTTTGCACAGGTGATATCCCCGTTTCCGATCACCGGAATGGAAACGGCCTCTTTGACCTGGCGGATGATGTTCCAGTCTGCTTCTCCGGAATAATACTGTTCTCTCGTTCTTCCATGTACGGCAATCGCTGCTGCCCCGGATGCCTCAAGAATCTTTGCCATCTCTACGGCATTGACACTGGACTCCTGAAATCCTTTGCGGATCTTTACCGTCACCGGCTTTTTTACTGCTCTGGAAACCCTCTCCACGATCTCTCCCGCCAGTTTTGGATTCTTCATCAGTGCGGAACCTTCGCCGTTATTGACTACTTTCGGCACCGGACAGCCCATATTGATATCGAGAATATCAAACGGCCGCTCTTCAATCTCGGCGGCGGACTGTGCCATGATCTCCGGATCGGAACCGAAGATCTGCAGAGCGATCGGATTCTCTCCCTCTGCGATCTGCATCAAATCCAGCGTATTTTTATTATGAAAGGAAATCGCTTTCGCACTGACCATTTCCATACTCAGAAGCCCGACTCCCTGTTCTTTGCACAGCAGCCGGAACGGCAGGTCCGTAACGCCCGCCATCGGTGCCAGCACACACGGATTTGCAATCTCCACATTTCCTATCTTAAGCTTCATCGTAATTGAATTCCTCACCCAAAAATACTACGCGATAAAACATTTCCAGTGCTTCCATCAGTTCTCGTTTCTCATTCTGAAGTTTTTTGATCTCCAGTACGCTTCCGATCTCGTCATAGAAGAAATCGTTTTCTTTCGCTTCGGTCTTAAATTCCAGATGACCTTCCGGCGTAAATTCCAGCATCAGGATTCCGCCTACTTTCTGTGTATACAGTACACACATGATCTGCAGTTCCTGACGGATGTGCTCCGGCAGTTTGGAGAACTGCGGATTCAGATAATATTTTTCTTCGTAGGCACTCGCTCCGCACAGAACGACTGTCTCGTTTGCTTTTTTCATGACGTTGTTCCTTTCTTCTTTCTGTTTCATGCGATGTTTAAGAATGCCTCTGGCATTCTTACTGTTGATACCAACAAATTGCCCGCTGCAAAGTAATTCACACGTATCCATACACACCACGTACGGACACTTCTCCGGCGTAGACATTTTCTGTCGTTCCATCTTCTTTTTCCACCAATAGTTCTCCGGCATCGTTGATGCCAAGTGCTTTTCCGCGGTATTCGCCGCACGGGTCAAGCACGCAGACTTCACTTCCTCTGTTCACCAGCATCTGATTGTATTCTTCCATCAGTCCGGACATATCGCTCGTCTCTTCAAATTTTTGATAATATTTTTCCAGCCATTCCAGAGACCGCTGTATGATCTGTGCACGATCCACTTCAGCCCCGGTGATCATTCGCAGGGAAATGGCCTTTTCTTTCAGTTCTTCCGGGAACTCTGTCATATTTGCGTTGATACCGCATCCGATAACCAGGTAATGGATCGCATTCATTTCAGCACTCATTTCTACCAGAATACCGCAGATTTTTTTTCCTTCCCAGACCACATCATTTGGCCACTTGATCTGGCAGTTCAGACTGTAAAGTTCGTTGACTGCCCTTGTTACTGCCATACCCATCACCAGAGTCAGCATACTTGCTTTTTCCGGTCGGAGATTCGGACGCATCAGAAGTGTCATGGCGATTGCTGTGCCTTTCGGCGTCTCCCAGACTCTTCCGCATCTTCCGCGTCCGGCGGTCTGTTTATCTGCGATCACCAGCGTTCCGTTCGGTGCTCCTTCTTCTGCCATTCTTTTGGCACAGATATTGGTCGAATCAAGTGTATCAAAATATCTCACTTCACAGCCCGCCCAGTCCGTGTGAAGTCTGCTTTTTACTTCTTCCGCAGAAATAATATCCGGACATCCTAAAAGGCGATACCCCTTATTGTGTACCGCCTCGATCTCATAGCCTTCTTCTTTAAGCTGATTGATTGCTTTCCATACTGCCGTTCTAGATACGCCGAACTCTTCACAGAGCTGCTGTCCGGAAACAAATTCTTCTGCACCACGCAGACGATTCAGTATTTTACTTTTCATGTTCTTTTACCTCTGTTTAAAACTGCTTTGTATTTCCACAGTTACACTGAAATGCCATACGAATTGTTCCGTACTTCGTACTCTCACAATTCTTTCTACGATCCGCTTCGGTCAGTGTTAAACATGTGCCACTGGCACATAACACTCCACTATTCGCATATCGTGAAGCTTACGCTCCACTTTTATGTCTACCCTGGCATTTTTACATAGCCATGATCTGCATAATAAAAGTTGCTATGAGAAGCAGTGCAAAAATCATAAAAATAATGCTCGGTACGGTCTTCTTTTTATAATAACAAAGCACCATAAGTACCACATTGACTATGCTTCCGCATCCGACAGCCAGTGCCATCAGCTGCATGGCAATACTATCCAGCAAAAAGGTCCCGACTGCGGATACGATCACGATCGCAGCGGCGGAGGCTCCTAAGATCTCCAGCCGTTTGATCCATTTTTCTTCTTTTCTTGACATAAAATTTTATGCTCCAAGTGTTGCCGCCATAACTGCTTTTATGGTGTGCATTCTGTTTTCCGCCTCGTCAAATACAACGGACTGTTCAGACTCAAATACTTCATCGGTAACTTCCATTTCTTTGAGGTTGAAACGTTCGCCCATTTCTTTTCCGATCTTTGTCTCCCAGTCATGAAATGCCGGCAGGCAATGCAGGAAAATAGCTTTCTCTCCTGCGTTTTCCATCACTTCTTTTGTTACTTTATATGGAGTTAATTCGCGGATACGCTCTTCCCAGACTTCATCCGGCTCACCCATGGAAACCCATACATCGGTGTAGATAACGTCTGCATCTTTGGTTCCGACCTTGACATCTTCGGTCAGTGTGATGCTTCCGCCGCTCTCTTTTGCATAGTCCTGGCATTCCTCAACCAGTGCTGCGTTCGGAAAATATTTTTCCGGTGCACATGCTACGAAATGCATACCGAGTTTTGCACATGCGATCATCAGAGAATTACCCATGTTGTAACGTGCATCGCCCATGTATACCAGTTTCACACCTTTCAGATGTCCGAGGTGTTCACGGATCGTCAGCATATCAGCAAGCATCTGTGTCGGGTGGTATTCGTTCGTCAGGCCGTTCCATACCGGAACCCCTGCATATCTTGCCAGTTCTTCCACAATTTCCTGTCCAAATCCACGATACTCGATACCTTCAAACATTCTGCCCAGTACGCGTGCGGTGTCACGGATGCTCTCTTTTTTGCCGATCTGAGAACCTGAAGGATCCAGATAAGTCGTTCCCATGCCAAGGTCATGTGCTGCCACTTCAAATGCACAGCGTGTTCTCGTGCTGGTCTTTTCAAAGATCAGAGCCACATTTTTTCCTCTTAAGGTGTCAACCGGGATTCCTTTTTTCTTTTTTTCTTTCAGTTCTGCTGCCAGATCGACCAGATAAATGATTTCCTCTGCCGTGAAATCTTTTAAAGTCAGAAAATTGCGTCCTTTTAAATCCATTTTTTTATCCTCCATATTCGCTTTCAAACCATTTCATTTTTCATAAATTCAAAAATGGCCTATACTTTCTTTTAAACCGGATCTGCTGTTTCTTTTTTCTCGGTTTTTACAGTCTCTGCAAGTGCTGTCAATGTGCCGGCAACATTCTGCAGTTCCGATGGTATGATGATCTTGGTTGCTTTGCCGTCTGCCACTTTTGTCAGTGCTTCAAAACTCTTCAGTGCCAGAACGGTTTCATCTGCTCCTGCATCTTTTAAGAAACGCAGACCGTCCGCATTTGCTTTCTGAACCTTCAGGATCGCTTCTGCCTGACCTTCGGCTTCGCGGATCATCTTTTCCTTCTGTGCTTCTGCTCGCAGGATTGCTGCGGTTTTTTCTGCCTCTGCATCCAGGATTGCAGATTCCTTTTTGCCTTCTGCCACAAGCACGGTAGATTTTTTCTCACCTTCTGCACGCAGGATCGCTTCTCTTCGCTCACGCTCTGCTTTCATCTGCTTCTCCATCGCATCCTGAATTGCAGCCGGCGGAATGATGTTTTTCAGCTCCACACGGTTGACTTTAATGCCCCATGGATCCGTGGCAATATCAAGCGACGCACGCATTTTCGTGTTGATCGTCTCTCTGGATGTCAGAGTCTGATCCAGCTCCAGATCACCGATGATATTTCGCAGTGTCGTTGCAGTCAGATTTTCGATTGCCATGATCGGATTCTCCACGCCGTATGCAAACAGCTTCGGATCTGTGATCTGGAAAAATACAACCGTATCGATCCGCATTGTTACGTTATCCTTTGTGATAACCGGCTGCGGTGCAAAATCTACCACCTGCTCTTTTAAAATGACCTTCTTTGCAACACGGTCAATAAACGGTGCTTTCACATGAAGTCCGACCGACCAGGTCGCACGATATCCGCCAAGACGTTCCACAACCATTGCGGTTGCCTGAGGCACAATCTTCACGCAGGAAAGCAAAAGTATCAGCACAATCAAAAGAAGTACGATCAATATCAACCATCCCATGTTTTCTTCCTCCTTTATTTTCCATTTTTTATTTGATGCCTGCTGATTGCTCTGTTTCAAGGCACTCCCGGCATCCTTTTCACTTTTTACAGTTTTGCCGTTTTTGGTATTTCTATCTATTCATCTTCGGAAATTTCCACGATGTTCGGCATCTCCTGGAAATTGCCCTGCGGTGCAGAATCTGTCAGTACGACGGCATCTTCTAATTTTGCAAAGCTGATCGGGCTGACTTTGTAAAATTTCGTGTGATCACAGAGAACAAAGCACCGGTGAATGCGTTCGATTGCTCTTTTTTTGACCATCGCTTCGTCCTGATCCGGTGTCGAAAATCCGGAGCGTTCGGAAACGCCGTTGCTGCCCAGGAAACCAAGACTGAAATTAAATTTCTCGATCTGTCTGCATGCCTCTTCTCCAACCACTGCTTCCGTGGACTGTTTGAGTCTGCCGCCAATCAGAATGACTTCCATGCCTTTGCGTGCCAGTTTCTGTGCATGCGATGGTGCATTCGTCACAAAAACAGCCGTTGTCGCATCGGAAATATAATCGAGCATACATCCGGTTGTCGTTCCGGCATCGAGATACACGAAATCATCATCCTGTATCAGTGATGCTGCATAACGTGCAATCAGTCTTTTTTCTTCTAAATTCTTTTCTTCTCTTCGTGACACCTGCTCATCGCGTATGCTCATGTTGTCAGCCGCAACTGCCCCACCGAAAACCTTGACCAGCTTCCCCTGTGCATCCAACGTATTCAGATCTCGACGGATCGTAGATTCTGAAGTATTTAAATGATCTTTTAACTCCTGAAGTGTCACGCTGCCTCTGTTTTCCAGAAGTTTCAAGATCTCTTTCTGTCGTGTTTTAGTAAGCATATTATCCCACCCCTTTTCATGCTGCAAAAAAATCATATAGTTACATCCCTTGACGCCTTTTATTATAGCTCATAGCAGATAAGAAAGTAAAGCAAAACCGCAGTGCTTTACAACTTTAAAGTCACTGCGGTTTTTCTGAGGAAAAGTTTTATGATGAAGTTTTGGTTTACTCAGCTATTTTTTTCTTAAGCACACCGAGCATCAGTGCTCCGACTACGGTTCCTACTGCCAGTGCAGCCAGGTACATCAGCGGATTGCCGACTACAGGGAACACGAAGATTCCACCGTGCGGTGCCATCAGCGTACAGTTGAATGCCATGGAAAGTGCTCCTGCAAGTCCGGAACCTATCACGCATGCTGGGATGACATGCAGCGGATCGGATGCTGCAAACGGAATCGCACCTTCTGTGATAAATGCAAGTCCCATGATAAAGTTTGTCGGAGCGGATTCTCTTTCTGTTTTTGTAAATTTATCTTTAAACAGAAGAGATGCCAGAGCGATCGCACACGGAGGAACCATACCGCCGATCATAACTGCTGCCATGATTCCGTAATTTCCTGCTGCAATGGATGCCGTTCCAAATACATAGGCCGCTTTGTTGAACGGACCACCCATGTCAACTGCCATCATACCTGCTACGATGATGCCAAGAAGAACCTTACTGGAACCACTCATGTTTGTAAGAGCTGTGTTCAGTGCCGTGTTCAATGCTCCGATTGGAGGCTCTACGACAAACGTCATAACAAGTCCCACGATCAGAATGCCGAATACAGGATAGAGAAGGACTGGGGCAATTTTTTCCAGTGCTTCCGGAAGTTTTTCGAACAATTTTTTTAAGAGAAGGATAAGATAGCCTGCCAGAAAACCTGCTACTAATGCACCGAGGAAACCAGATTTGCCGTTTGCTGCAATTGCACCACCCACAAATCCGACTGCCAGACCAGGTCTGTCTGCAATGCTCATAGCAATAAATCCTGCCAGAACCGGAAGCATAAATCCAAATGCAAGATTTCCTATGGATTTCAGTGTTGCCGCCACCGGTGTGATCGAACCGAAACTCTGTCGTGCTTCTGCTGTCAATGATGTCATATCTACACAAAGTCCATCGATCAGGAATGCAAGAGCGATCAAAATACCGCCGCCTACGACGAATGGCAGCATGTGTGAAACACCATTCATCAACTGCATATAAATCTGATGGCCTTTGGAGCCTCCTGCTTTTTTCTCGGAAACTTCTGCATTTTCCGATGCAGTATAAACCGGTACCTTACCTGACATAGCCTGCTCTATCAGTTTATCCGCTTTGCTGATACCGTCAGAAACCTGAACTTCGATCAGCTTTTTACCATTGAATCGATCCATCGGAACTTTTGTGTCTGCTGCCACGATGATGCAGTCTGCATTTTTGATCTCTTCCGCAGTCAGCACGTTTTTCGCTCCGCCAGAACCTCTTGTCTCTACTTTAATGAAACATCCTTTCGCTTTTGCAGCCTTTTCCAGACCTTCCGCTGCCATGTAAGTATGTGCGATACCGGTCGGGCATGCTGTGACAGCCAGAATACGGAACTGATCTTCCGAGGTCGCTTCGTCTGCTTTCAGTTTTTCATCCAGATCCGGTGCTTCCTGATCTGCTTCATCGACGATCTTCATAAATTCTTCCGGGCTTTTTGCATTCTGCAGTGCTCTGGAAAAATCCTCATCCATCAGAAGTACGGAAAGTTTGCTCAGTACGTCCAGATGTACGTTGTCTTTGGTATTCGGTGCTGCAATCAGAAAGATCAGATGTACCGGCTCTCCATCAAGAGAATCGTAATCTACACCGTCCTTTACAACCATCGCTGCCAGTCCCGGCTTATCTACAAATGCACCTTTTCCGTGAGGGATCGCAATCCCCTCTCCGACACCTGTCGTTCCTTCCTCTTCACGGCGGTATACTTCCTGGCGATAAGCTTCCAGGTCATTGATTTTTCCACTCTTTGCCATCAGTTCGACCATCTGGTCGAGAGCTTCGTTCTTGGATTTTGGAGCACCGTCGATCCTGATGCTTCGCTTATCCAGCAGTTCTGTGATCCTCATAAGTTCTCCTTTCTTACATTTCTTTTTTGTGATAGATTTTCTACAAGAAGCTAATTCAAAAGTGCCATACGAATTGTTTCTCACTTCGACATCGTAGTTTCAGGCTTTTGACCCTGGCATCTTTACAATGTTTTATAAATCGCTTCTACTTCTTCTTTTGTGGCAAAATTCTCAGAAAATGCACTGGCACTTCCGGTGGAAACGCCCATTTTGAATGCATGCTCATAGCTGCCTTTCTGCATATAACCTGCAGTAAAACCAGCTACCATGGAATCTCCGGCTCCAACCGCATTGATCAGTTTACCTTTCGGTGCCGGGCTTTCATATACGCTGCCATCCTCAGCAAGAAGCACTGCACCTTTGCCTGCCATGGAAACCAGAACATTTCTTGCTCCCATCTCCTGTAACTTCTTCGCATATGGTGCTACCTGGTCACGCTCTCTGATCTCCACTCCAAAGATATCGCCCAGTTCATGATTGTTTGGTTTGATGAGGAACGGATGGTATTTCAGTACATTGACCAGAAGGTCTTTTGTCGCATCCACCACGATCATGACCTCTTTTTCTTCCAGACGTTCCATAATGTCACTGTAAATAGAATCCGGAAGACTTGCCGGGATGCTGCCTGCAAGGATCAGCACATCTCCCTTTTTCAGTGTATCCAGTTTCTTAAGCAATCTTTCAAGTTCTTCACTTCCGATCGAAGGTCCTGTGCCGTTGATCTCCGTTCCATCGATGGATTTTAGTTTGATGTTGATCCGGGAAAATCCATTCTCAAGCTGGATAAATTCGGATGTAATGCCCATCTTCTCGACTTTTCTGCGGATCTCCTCTCCGGTGAAACCGGCGATAAATCCAAGTGCCGTACTCTCAATGCCGAGATTTTTCAGAACGATAGAGACGTTGATCCCCTTTCCACCGGCAAACATCTGCTCTGAACAGGTGCGGTTTGTCATTCCCAGTTGAAAATCTTCCACACCTACGATATAATCCAGACAAGGATTAAATGTTACCGTATAAATCATATGCCTTACCTCTTTCTTTTGCACTTTGGTGTGCCTCTCTGTTTCATGATTGTATTATACAATCATATTCGTTCAATTTCAATCATACTAATTCACAAATTTTCCTTTCTGTTTTTGTATAGTTTTCACAAACGTTCATTTTCATTCATATTCGTTCAATTTGCATTCAAAATTTGCCATGATGTCAGGGTCAAATTTGTTGCTCGCCATTTATAGAAGCGGGAGTCTTCTCCGACTGAGATAAAAAAAACCACGCACCACCGACCGATTCAGTCAGCAAGTGCTGTGGTTCCTTTTCTTTGCATTTTCAGATCAGTCCTCGTTTGCCCGCTTCCATCACGGCTCCTGCCTTATTGGAAACACCGAGTCTTTTGTAGATCTGCTGTGTATGATATTTTACATTAGCGGTTGTCATATTCAGCTCTGCCGCAATTTTTTCTTTTGACATTCCATCTGCCTGCAGTTTCAGGATTCGAAGCATTGTATCACTCAATGTGACTTCTTCCACACCCACTTTTAAATACGCCGGATAGAATCGTGCCATTTTTTCTGTCTCGTCCTGAACCTTTGCCCAGAACTGTTTGTTCTTTCTGGTCTGTGCCAGATCTTTTTCTACTTCCGACGGCTTCCAGGATGTTGCCTGAAGCAGAGGCCGGATAGCCGCACCTTCTCTTGTGATGATCCGTACAAAATGATATTCTTCTGCTTTTGTCAGTGCCTCGCCAAGTGTTTCATCCCATTTTTTCTCACCCATGCGGTACTGCGTGATCGCAAGAAGCAGTTTCACTTCTATATCAATGTAGGTACGCTGCATCACTTTTGCATAATAGGCACATTTCAAAAGCAGATGATAAGCCTGCTCGTTTCTGCCATTCTGCAGATACACACGCACTTTCGTAATATAATGAAAACGATCATAAATAGAGAATATCAGTTCTTCATCCGGTGCCTGGGCAAGCCATTTTGCAATCGCTGCTTTGTCCGCATCATATAATGCACAGCGAACGAGAAAGGTATCGATATTCGGCAGAATTCTTTCTGCATTTTCCTGCTGTGCTTTACCCTTGAATCTGGTCAGAAGCTCCTCCGCTTCTTTTACTTTTCCGGTAATAATATGAAGCCAGGCAAGCATGCCGTCTCCGACAAAACACTGCTCGATCTTGCCTCCTGCCTCCGCCTGCATTCTTCCCTTATTTGCAAGCATCGCAACTTCATAATTATCTCCGCCCTTTTCAAAAAAGCTTTCTGCAAGTGCCAGATTTACAAGCCCCTTACCATATTTTCCAAGTACAAATTCCACAATCTTGCCAATGCTTCCTGCAAGCTCGCGGTCACGCTTGCTCCACTCACAGAAATCCTTGCCGCCGTTCATCTGAGATGCCTGGTTGCTGGTAACGGAAAACTCCTGTATTTTTACTTCTTTATCCAAAAGAAGCAAATATGCATTTTTCAGGATTTCTACCATATGGTCACTGCCACGGTGCGGAAGTCCGATATCCAGATACAGGATCTTTCCTTTCGCTGAACGCCGTTCACTTCCGGTATGTTCTTTTGCATATTTTTGAAGCTCCCGGTACCAGCGTTCGCTCTCTTCGGTATTTAAAAGCAACGACTGCAGCATACTCATGCCACACATCAGTTCCGGGCTTTTGCATATTTTTTCTTCCGGCAGTTTAAGATAATACGGTTTCAGTTCATAATAATAAGCATTGTTTGGTGCTATCCGAACATTATCGATCAGCACCGAGGCGATTCTTTCCGTGTCATTCACCTGTTGATACATGGAAAGAGCCTTTAACGGCTGCTTACTGATCTGGTAATAAAGTCCTGCATTTTCGTAAAGCTTACGGATCTGCTCTTTTGTGTATTTTCGCCTCAGCCTCCGGATCATGCTGATCCGCATTTGATTTCTGAGTTTGTAGACCGTTTCACTTCCGTTTCGGACAATATCCATGAAATTACCGATCCACTGAATCCTTTCAAGAAGCGATTCTACATCATTGCGTCCGGTGATCATCTCCGCCATATATACGGTAAAATCTTCCACAATTGCAACTTCCATCAGAAATTCCTGTATTGATATTTCCCAGCGGTCATAGACATGATATTCCAGATAATCCCACATCTGGCTCAGTGCCTCTCCCACCATCGTCCGGTATTCTTCATCTGAAAACGGTTTCGTGACATCCTTTTCATCCTGCCCCATACGCATCTGCCAATAGACACTATTTGTGATGCTCCAGCCGATCGGCATACCAACGCAGTATGCTTTTTCTTTTGCCCGCTGTTCTTCACTGAAGATCATCCCGGTCATGGCAATATACTGATCTGCCTGATCTTCATCAAACAGCAGCTCCTGCTCACCGATCACATAGAAGACTTCACGATACCGCACAGCAGTCAGCCACGGCGGTACCGCACAGCGTCCGCTCAAAATCAGCCACACATCCTCACGCTCCACAAGTTCGATGATCACTTCCCGGATCTCCTCAGTATCATTCTGCATCGCCATATCGTGCAGACTGTTGATCACCACGGTTTTCCGCTGCTTGGAAACCTTGATCTCACGCAGTTCCTCCACTGTTACCAAACCAGCGTTAAACAGCGTATATTTCCGGTTCTTCAGATATCGCATGACCAGTTCCGTTTTGCCGCAACCGCTGACCCCATAAATATACGCTGTTATATTCTCTTCATCTGCCGCTTTCAGCCGCCTGATTGCACGGCGGGGTTTTACATAGCAGATTTTCTCCCCTTGCATCATCTCTTCCCACATGCTGTTTTCTGCCAATGCAACACCCCGCTTTCTCTGTTGTTTTACTACGTTTTATGTTTATAAGTTCCTCTTCCCAAGAAAAAGTATAGCAATTTTTCCGTGTTTTGTACACTATCCAAACGGCTAGTTTTTTTCTGAAAAACAGGAAAAATTTACAGGATTGTGAGAGTTACTTTGTAATGGAGCAATTCGCAGGCATCCATTGAAGTCAAAAGTTTTTTATCTCAGTCGAGAAGACTCCCACTTCTGCAAGTGGTGAGTAATAACAAGTCTTTCTCAGTGGGAGTACAATCTCCGACTGAGATAAACGCTCCGCGAGGATGTGCAGTGATTCTGAGAAGAATATGTCAGCTTTCGCTGACCAGAATCACGCACCAAGTCTCACGTGCGTTCGACTTGAATTAATCAGATATTTTTCAGCAATCTCTTTTAATTTCTCCGGTGTCTTTTCATACCATGTGGCAAACACGGTGTTTTCCTGCTGAACGGTTTTTCCAACTTCCATGAGAAAGTTCGGGATATCGCTTTCTTTGATCATGCCCCAGGATTCGCCAAATGCCTCCTGACCCTGTCTGTCACAGCCGTTCACATGAAGCGTAAATACCGGCTCTGTCACACCGGCAATTCTCTTTACTCCGCCGTGGAAACCGATCTTTCCGATCTGATGTGTCCCACAGGATGAAGTACATCCGGAAATATGGATCTGCGGCAGTACACCGTCCGCAAAATCATATTCTTTTGCTGTCTCAACCAGTCTTCTTAAAAGTCCCTGGGAATCACGCACACCAACCTGACAGATCGTTGCTCCGATGCAGGATACGGAACTTTCGAATAAAGTTTCTGCTCCGTCATCCGTAGCTGCAAGCACTTTTTCTGCTTCTTTTGCCGTCAGATTGATGATATAGACTGTCTCATCCGGTGAAATGCGGATTTCTGCATCCGATACATCTTTGATGCTTTCATAGATCTCGCCAAATTTTGACACTTTCGGCACACCGCCGATCGGATGATATTTTACTGCATACAGTCCCGGCTGTTTCTGTGCCACGATTCGTTTGTTTTCTGTCTGAAGTTCACCGTCGGCTGCTTTTTCTGTACCGGAAACAGCAAGGTTCAGATCCAGTTTTTCATTTTTCTTTACTTCTTCGAGTTTCTCCAGAAATGCCTTCACATAGCCTTCGCTTCCCAGTTTTTCCTGCATATAACGTGTTCTGGCTTTTCCGCGGTTCTCATAGTTTCCGTATGCCAGGAAGGTATTGACCATCGCCTGCACATAATACAGGATCTGTGACGGCTCTACGTTTTCTGCCACTTTCACACCCATGCGTGGATTGTTGCCCAGTCCGCCCGCACTATATACGGTAAATGTTCCGTCCTCTGCTGCTACAAATCCAAGATCACGGAAGGTCGCATGTGTCACATTGGCCGGAGAATTGGAAAATCCGACTTTCAGTTTTCGCGGCATGGTCACTTTATCTGCGTTTTTCAGAAGATAATCAGACACAGCCTCTGCATACGGCAGTACGTCAAAATATTCTCCCATTTCTACGCCGGAAAGCGGAGAACACATCACATTTCGCGGGAAATCTCCGCCACCGCCTTTTGTGATGATACCGACATCCACTGCTTTTTCCATGATGTCACAGACACTGTCTTTGTCCAGATCATGCAGCTGCACTGCCTGGCAGGTCGTAAAATGTGCTTTGTCCACATGATACTGTTCTACCATCTCTGCGATAAATTTCAGTTTTTCTTTTGTCAGTCTTCCGCCCGGCATACGCAGACGCAGCATGCTTGCCTCGCCGCCTTTCTGGGCATAGCTTCCGTATCCTCCGGAAAATCCTTTGTATTCTTTCACGCTTACTTCTTTCGCATAAAATTTTTCTGTCATCTCCCTGAATTTGGGAAGAGATGCTCTCCATTCCTGAATCAGCTGTTCCATACTTGTTCTCCTCATATTATTTATTCTTTTGTTTTAAACAAATGATGTCATAAAGATACTCCTGAGCAGATTTTCACTCCTGCCACCGCTTAGTGCTCCGTGCAGTTGAAGCGGGGGAATGCTTCTCTGCGGTAAAGTTATACAAATTGCTTTTTGCAGAGTAAGACACTTAATTTTACATCATGCTTTCTTTATACCATAATTTCAGTATGTTTCATAGGTATTATTTGAAATTCTTTTAAATTTCTCCGAAAATCATCGGACGTTTCGGTGGTTGCGTCTCGGAAAACCGGTATGCACGCAGGAATCTCTCTTCTGCCTGCCCGGCTTTTTCCTGATCATTTGCATGCAGAACCGCCAGTGTCTCGCCTTTTTCGACATAATCTCCGACTTTCTTTTTCAGCTCCAGTCCTACCGAAAGGTCGATTACACTGTCTTTTGTCTCTCTTCCGCCGCCAAGAAGCAGGGAGCAGACTCCGATTTCATCACACTGGATATGAGAAATATAGCCGCTCTGCGGCGATGGTACTGCAATCTGCATAGAGGCTGCAGGCAGTTTCTCCGGATGAGAAACTTCTTCTCCTGTGCCGCCCTGTGCTTTGACAAATGCTTCCAGTTTTCTAAGTGCATCTCCATTCTGGATGGACTGCCGCAGCATTTTTTCTGCGGAAGCGACATCCTCTGCCTTTTTGCCGGCGATCAGCATCCGGCTTCCGAGTGCCAGAACCAGCTCCGTGAAATCTTCCGGGCCGCTGCCGTTCAAAGTTGCGATCGCTTCCTTTACTTCCAGAGCATTTCCGATTGCATAACCAAGCGGCTGATCCATATCGGTGATCAGTGCATGCATCTGACGCCCTGCATTTTTGCCGATCGTCACCATCTCTTCTGCCAGAGCAAACGCATCTTCTTCGCTTTTCATAAAAGCTCCGCTTCCGGTCTTGACATCCAGAACGATCGCATCGGCACCGGCAGCCAGTTTCTTGCTCATGATCGAGCTGGCGATCAGTGAAAGATTGTCCACGGTCGCCGTCACATCCCGCAGGGCATAGAGTTTTTTGTCAGCCGGAGCCAGATCTGCCGTCTGTCCCATGATCGAAATGCCGATCGTATTGACATTCTTTATAAACGTTTCAACCGGAATTGCCGTTGAAAATCCGGAAAAGCTCTCCAGCTTGTCGATCGTGCCACCGGTATGCCCAAGGCCTCTGCCGCTCATTTTCGCTACCGGAATTCCGCAGGAAGCTACAAGCGGAACAAGTGCCAGCGATGTCTTGTCCCCAACACCTCCTGTCGAATGCTTGTCAACTTTAATCCCATGGATTGCCGAAAGATCCAGCCGCTCTCCGCTGTCCGCCATGGCAAGCGTCAGATTTAAGGTTTCCTGTTCATTCATCCCTCGAAAATAAATCGCCATCATCAGTGCAGACATCTGATAATCTGGAATTTCCCCATTTGTATAACTTCGGATCATCCAGTCGATTTCTTCTTTTGCTAATCTTTCCCCATCTCGCTTTTTCCTGATCAGATCATACATTCTCATAATAAAACCCCCAATCTGCGGAAAAAATCTGATATCCTGCACCTCTGCTGTCCGCCGGAAACTGTATCAGACCAAACGCACAAAACGCCGGCTTTCGCCAGCGTTTTGCTTACTTAGTTAAAATATACCATTTCATCTGCCGGCGGTTCGCACGGTTCTACCTTGCTTGCATACAGCACAGGACCTTTTCCGCGATAAAACTTATCGTATTCAAATGCTACCCTTGCAGTGACCATAACCCACTGTCCATGTTTCAGCTGCGGAGCGATCGGACTCTTACAGATGTAGCCGATCATCTGCATATCATCTGCACAGCAGGTCATCGCTTTTCTTCCCGGCACAAAATAAGGTGCCTCTTTGTTTTTGCTCTTCATGGCACGAGCCTTGAACTTCACCGTTTTCCCCACGTATTTGTCCGGATGGTCATCCATATCCACATAGAAGATACCGTAATCCACATCTTCTATTTCGATAATCGGAGCATCCATATCGTACGGCGTGTTTTCCTCAAACAGGTCGATCAGTTCACCATCCTCATCCTCAAAGCTGATATCACAGGAAGGATTGACAACCTTGATGCCTCTTCGATAATTGGTCAGCGGATCACTTGATTTACAGCGATTGAAGATCACCATATCTGCATTCTGCACCATCTCTGAGAACAGAGACTGCATATTTGCACGGTAGATCTGATAGCTGCTGCCGTCTACGATCACGATCTCCTGAGAAATGCCCCATCCAAGCGGCAGTTTCATCGCACGCAGTTTGTTGACACCCCAGAGCGGATTGTACTCAAGCAGCACTCGCTCCGGATGATATTTGCGATGCAGAACACGGAGGTTCTCAAATGTAAAATCCTCCGGCTCTTCAATCTTCTCGACAACCGTGTTGTATTTCAGAAGTTCTTTCTCGTCGTACTCCTCCTCACCCTCTTCGCAGGTGATCAGAAGTGTTGTTCCTTCTATTTGAAAGTAATCCTGTTTCGCAGTAAAATCCAGAAAAGAAGTTTTGCCGCTCTCCAGGACACCGGTCACAAGATAAACCGGTGTTGAAATATTAAAATCACTCATCTTTTTTTACCTTGTTCCTTATTTCGCAAACCACAGCTGCTCTAATTTTGCTTCATCCAGTTTGGAACCGATCACGCAGATACGTCCTGTGTATTCTGCACTTCCCTCACGGATATCCACTTCTTCCGGAACCATGTCAAAATAAGTCCAGACACCGTCTTCGCTCTCCAGCATACCTTTTGCACGCAGGATCATTCCGTAAGAATCGTCTTCTGACAGAGTTTTCAGAATCTTTTCAATCTCTTCACGGCTGTATTTACGGACGGTTTCCTTACCCCAGCTTGTAAATACCTCATCTGCGTGATGATGATGATGTCCCTCGTGGTCATGGTCATGGCAGCCACAGGTGCAGCCCTCTCCATGGTCATGGTGATGATCATGATCCTCATGATCGTGATGATGCTCATGCTCTTCGTGATCGTGATCATGGCAGCCGCAGGTGCAGCCCTCTCCATGGTCATGGTGATGGTCATGATCCTCATGATCGTGATGATGCTCATGCTCTTCATGGTCATGGTCGTGATGATGTTCATGATCACAGCAATGGTCATGCTCTTCTTCTACATGAGAAAGGTCGATCTTCATTCCTTCGATCGTATCCAGGATCTTCTGTCCACCCAGATCTTCCACCGGTGTTGTGATGATCGTAGCATCCGGATTCAGTTCACGGATCAGTTCGATGGCAGCTTCGATTTTTTCCGGTGTTGCCTTCTTTGTATCGGTACGGCTCAGGATGATCGTGCCGGCTGCTTCTACCTGATTCTTGAAGAATTCACCAAAGTTCTTCAGATACATTTTGCATTTCAGAACATCGACAACCGTAACGGCACTGTTCAGTTTCACTTCTCCGTCTGCTTCCAGATGCAGATTTTCAACTGCATGGATAACGTCAGAAAGTTTGCCGACACCTGACGGCTCAATCACGATGCGGTCCGGGTGATATTTCTCTACCACTTCTTTCAAAGCGGTTCCGAAATCTCCTACCAGAGAGCAGCAGATACAGCCGGAATTCATTTCCTTAATCTCGATTCCTGCATCTTTCAAAAATCCACCGTCAATACCGATCTCGCCGAATTCATTCTCAATCAATACCACCTGCTGTCCTTTAAATGCATCCTGTAACAGTTTTTTGATCAGGGTCGTTTTACCTGCACCCAAAAAACCGGAAATAATATCAATCTTTACCATAATAACTTCTACATCTCCTTTATCCATTTCGTCCATCCATCGGACGACATTCTGCCCCGATTATACAACCTGATTTTGATTCTGTAAAGCAGACACCAGATTTGTCAGGCATTCAGAATGGCATTTATTTTCTCATCTTTTTCTTCTTTTGTGATAATGCCCATCTCGAACTGCTGCTCGATTTTTTTGATCTCTTCAAAATTTTCTACTTTTTTCTTTGCAATATTCAGCTTCTGCTCATATTCTTCCTTAGAAATAATTTCCATGGCAAGTGCTTTGTCGAGAACGCCTTTTTCCTGTTCAAAAGACTCTTCCGCTTTTGTCTTTTCACGAAGAAGTGTATTCTGTTTTGCTCTCTTCTCTACTTCCGCCAGCTGATTTTCCAGCTCTTTTTTCTTTGCCTGATCCTGTTTGATGATCGTCAGGAAATCAGAAACATCAAACACCGGCTCTTCGTCCTCATCAGATTCTTCTGCAACTTTATCTTCTGCCGGCTCTTCGGATACTTCTTTTTCTTCGTCGATCGTTTCTGCTGTATCTTCTGCTTTCACTTCGTCGATGGTTTCAGCTGCTGCTTCTTCTTTTGCTTCATCGACCGTTTCAGCTGCTGCTTCTGCCTTTACTTCGTCAATTGCTTCTTCCTTCACTTCATCGATCACTTCTGAAGATTCTGTTGCTTCGGTTGTTTCAGCTTCGGCTGCTTCATTTTCTGCTGTTTCCGGTTCTGCATCATCCATATCTGCTACAAATTCTGCATATTTCTTTCCGATCTGCAGATACTGTGCATCCATTTCTTTCTCTAATTCACGGATCTGTCTTTTCAGACCGGTGATCTCCATTGTATCCTGTACACTTGTCTCAACAACTGTTTTTACATTGTTTGCTGATGCGGCAATGTTTTCTCCCACATCCTGTACCTTTTTTAAAGCTTTGTCAAAAAATCCCATGATATCAACCCCTGTCTTATTGTGTGTAAATGCACATCGATTCTGCTAAGTAAATATCATCCAAACCGACCAGAATCGCATGCCAAGTCTCGCATACGTTCGACTTGATTTTAGAGTTCTATGTCTAATATAACACACCCGAATCATTCTAACAAGTCCAAAGGCGTACACCGGAGAAAAAAGCACAGCCAATTTTTGATTCCTGAACTCAACACAAATTACGGTCAACAAGTGGGACTTCTCTTTTGTGCAAACTGCACGAAAAAAAGCACCGTCCCCGATGCTCTCTACTTGTCATCCAAAACAGTGCTTTTATAGTGCGCGATCAGGGGTTCGAACCCTGGACACCCTGATTAAGAGTCAGGTGCTCTGCCAGCTGAGCTAATCGCGCATATCTTGTGTTGCGTTACCTCGAACGCAAGACATATTATAATATACGGTTTTACAAATTGCAAGCTTTTTTTTAAGTTTTTTTATAGTTTTTTTAAGAAAGAACACTTGAACTAATTTTCCGTGCCTTTTATAATTAGAAGTAACTCGTTTTTTAAACATTTCATAAGGGGGATGCCCATGAATCTGGAGAAACAAAACAAATCGGATGATGACATCAAGAAAAATAAATTTACGGCCAATAACCGTTATTTTACAATCTGTATTTATACGATGTTTGTCATCTTTTTCGGTGCGATCATCATCAATCTGATCACATCCTGGAACACGACACTGAAAAATATTGAAAAAGGTCTGGCTGTTCTGATGCCGTTTATCATCGGTGCTCTGATTGCCTACATACTGAACCCGGCAGTTGCCCGCTTTTACAAGCTGTTCCGTGATAAATGTAAGATTAAAAGTGATGCTCTTTGTAAGATCCTGGCGATCATCACTGCTTATGTTCTTGTGATCGGCATCATTGTGATCGTACTTTTCGGTGTTATCCCGCAGATTATCACCAGTTTGACGGATCTGGTCAATTTTATTCCGACTGCGGCACAGCAGCTTTATCATTTCTTTGATACTTTAGAAGAGCGTTTCCCTTCGCTGGATACGGAAGTGCTGAGAAATACGATCAACAATGCGATCCCGAACTTTATCAACTATGCGAAGGATTTTGCCGCAAATATGATACCGGCACTGTATTCGATCTCCATGTCCATCCTTAAATGGGTGCTGAACCTCTTTATTGCGATCATGGTTTCCATTTATATGCTGGCAGACAAACGTCCTCTGGTCAATTCCTGCAAAGCAGTTGTTTATGCCTTTGTTCCGGTAAAATATATTCAGCTGATCCTGGAAGTTTCTGCAGAAGCCAATCGTCTGTTCAGCAGTTTTATCGTCGGAAAAGCGATCGACTCTACGATCATCGGAGTGCTCTGTTTTGTACTGATGCTGATCCTGAGACTTCCTTATGCCGTGCTGATCAGCGTAATCGTCGGAATCACAAACATGATCCCTTATTTTGGCCCATTCATCGGTGCCATTCCAAGTACGATCATCCTGCTTTTTATCAGTCCGCTCAAAGCCGTGATCTTTGTTGTCATGGTATTTGTATTACAGCAGTTTGACGGTCTGATCCTCGGACCGAAAATCCTCGGAGATTCTACCGGTCTGAAGCCGCTGTGGATCATCTTCGCCATCACGGTCGGCGGCAGTATTGCCGGGGTCCTTGGTATGTTCCTCGGTGTTCCGGCAGTCGCATTTATACGCTATCTGATCCAGCGTCTTATCAACCATCAGCTTCAAAAGCGTGACGAATCACTTCCGGAACATCTGCAGCCGTTTGAGTTTGATAGTACAAAGCACTGATGTAAAGTAAAAATCTGCTGGCTGCCTGCGGAAAATCGAAAACGTTCCGCATCAAAAACTAGTCCGAAACAACATAAGGCGTTTACACCGGAAATTCTCCGCTGTAAACGCCTTCTTTTTATTTTTTCTTTTTTTCATCCCCGATTAGGTGCTTTACTTCCTGAAAAGATTTCTGCATGGTCACCAGTTTCTTGTTCAGCTTTTTCTTTTCATAGACTGCCATGCCAATGCGATCACGAACATTCTGTCTTCGTGCCATTTTTCCTCCACCGAACGAAACGGATAGTCCGGTTTCTATTTCGTTTCTATATAATATGACATCTGTTTACCGGCTGATGATCATTTTATAGATTGGATTTCCCATACTTGAGAATTTTTCTTCGTACTCGGTCATCACGTTGCCTTCATTCATGTTTTCATCATGATGCAGGTCAAAGGTGCAGCCGTCCAGGTTCCAGCCGGCGATCTCCCTTTGTTCCAGTGCAAAATCAAACAGTCCGCGGTTATCGGTCTTGAATTCTACTTTGCCATCCGGCACAAGGATCTGGTCATAGCGTGCCAGAAATTCTTTTGACGGCAGTCTGCGTCTTGCATGGCGATCCTTCGGCCATGGATCTGAGAAATTCAGGTAGATCTTTGCCACTTCGTCTTTTGCAAAGATTTCCGGAAGTTCACTGGCATCGATACACAGATAGAGCAGATTCGGCAGGGCTTCTTCTGTCGGAAGCTGCTCTCTTTTCTGTACGGCACGCAGAAGAACGCTCGTATAACGCTCGATTCCGATGTAGTTGATCTGTGGATTTCTCTTTGCCATCTCAGTGATAAACTGCCCTTTTCCCATCCCAACTTCGATATGGATCGGATTTTCATTTCCAAATACTGTATTCCATTTTCCTTTTTTATCTGCCGGTTCCTTGATTACCCAGTCACAGTTTCTGATCACTTCATCCGCTCCCGGTATATTTCTTAAACGCATTTATTTTCCTCCAATTTTATGTTTGTGCAAGCACATCGTGCTTTCAGGCTTTTGACCCTGGCATTTATGACATTGAGATTTGTCAGTAACTGATGCCATACGGATTGTTCCGTACTGCGTACTCTCACAAGCAAGCTTGCATCGTCTTTTTTACCTTTTGGCCCTGGCATCATATAAATTTTATATACTAGGTATCACTGACTTTCTTCTGAGTTATACCCATGTATTCTATCATATCCATTCTAATTGTGCAAAACAACCATAAAATTTTTTTATTTTTTTGAGAATTTTGCATATGGAAATCAAGTGGAAATCGTGTATAATGTAAGCTGTCAGACGGAGTGAAAAAAGGACTACCTATTATAATAGGTATCTGTGAACATGATTTTACGGTTGTCTGGCAATAATCATATAAAAGCAGAAGTGTCAGGGCAATAAACTTCTGCAGTTTTTTTGTAGGCTGGGCTGTGCTTTTGCATATGTTCAGCTTGAATTTCAAAGCTGCAACTATACTATACTAAAGGAGGGATGCACATGGATCTCGTCATCAAGCGTCTGTCTTCAATCGAAGAGGCCTCAGCCGGTATCATTGAGGCTGCCGAGAACGAAAAGAAGGCACTGGAACAGCAGATGCGTGAACGTATTCAGGCATTTGATGAAGAGGCTGAGAAAGCTACGCAGGAGAAGCTTGATCAGATTCGTTCCAGCTTAAATGAAGAAATGCAAAAAAGTCTTGCCGATCTGCAGAAAGCAACTGAAGATTCGATTCAGGCAATCGAAAATGATTACAATCAGAATCATGAAAAGCTTGCTGCCGGATTGATCGCAAAAATGATCGAGGAGTAAAATTATGGGAAATCTGTTAGCCTACAGCGGTACAGCGACCAAGATTCGCGGTATGCGAAGGAAGCTTCTGACCGCTAAAGATTTTCAGCATCTCGCCTCTTTGACATCCGTTTCCGATGCCATCGGATTTCTGAAAACAAAGTCCGCCTATGCTGGTATTTTCGCAAATTCCAACGAAAATTCCCTGCACCGCGGAGAGATCGAGAAAATGCTCACAAACGCAATCTACACGGATTTCCAGAGTATCTACCGTTTCGCAACCATACATCAGCGTAAAATCCTGGATCTGTACTTCCGCAGATACGAGATCGGACTTCTGAAAACCTGTATGCGAATGGTATTTGACCACAGAGATGTTGAATTGAATTTCGATATTTTCAAGGATTTCTTTGAAAAACACTCGGACATCAATTTGACCGCTCTTTCCAACTGTAAAACTCTGGATGAGTTTGTAAGCCTTCTGAAAGGAAGCATCTACTATCGTCCTTTATCTCTTCTCTCCGGTCTGTCCGAACCTACTTTGTGGGATTACGAGATGGCACTTGACCTGTGCTATTTCAAATGGTTCTGGGACAGCCGCAAAAAGGTTCTGACTCGTGACGAAGAAAGAATCTTTATGGACGATTACGGTGTCAAAATGGATTTGCTGAACATACGTTGGATTTATCGTTCCAAGCATTTTTACAACATGAGCAATGCGGACGTCTATGCACATCTGATCGGTATCCAATACCGTCTTCAGACCTCTCAGATCAAAGAGATGGTCGAAGCTGCAACTACAGATGAACTGACCGCAGCCATCAGAAATACTTACTACGGACGACATTTCCCGGAGGAAGCAAAACTTTCACTGGACGATGCCTATTATCAGATCCGTTATCGTGTTCAGCGTAAGAACGCAAAGGAGGATCCATTCTCCATTGCAGTTATCATTTCATATCTCTATGAGAAAGAACATGAGGTTGACGACCTCACAACCACGCTTGAGTGCATCCGATACGGTCTTCCGACCAGTGAGACGCAAAAATATATTTCAAATCTGAAAAGGGGGTGTAATCGTTGATTGAGAAAATGAAATTTCTGAGCGTTACCGGTCCGAAAGAAGACATCGACCGTGTGGTGAATGACTATTTATCCAAATACGAAATTCATCTGGAAAATGCTCTTTCCGAGCTTAAGACTGTCAAGTCTCTTCGTCCTTATATTGAGATCAATCCTTATAAAGACAAGCTCACAAAAGCAGAAGAATTCGCTTCCATGCTCGGTACGGATAAAAATCAGGAAAACCCAACCGGCACTATTTCGATTGAAGAAGCTTCTGAGACTCTCGCAACTCTGGAAAGCAAATTTTCTGATATTTATACAAGAACCAATGCTCTGGAAGCAAAGAAGGAAGATCTGAAAGCTTCTTATGAACGTTTAAGACCGTTCCTTGGATTCGATTTTGATATTCACAGCGTACTGCAGTTTAAGTTTATCAAATATCGTTTCGGTAAGATCACACGCGATTACTACAAAAAACTGGAGCACTATGTCTACGAAAATCTGGACACCGTGTTCTATCGCTGCAGCGAAGATGAGCAGTATGTATGGGGTGTTTACTTTGTGCCGGCGGGCAGAGCCGGACAGATCGATGCCGTATTTTCTTCCCTGCACTTTGAACGCATCCACCTTCCGGATGAATACGAAGGTATTCCACAGGAAGTCGGTACAAAACTTCAGTCTGATATCCATGATCTTGATGTCCAGCTTCAGGAGTGCCGTGAAGAAAGTGCGAAACTGCTCAACGAGTACAAAAACAAAGTCCTGCTTTGCAGAGACAAATTCCGTTCACTCACTTCAAACTTTGATGTGCGTAAACTTGCAGCCTGCACAAAAGAAGGTAAACAGGTCTTCTACATTCTGTGTGGCTGGATGACGGAAAGCGATGCCGCTCGTTTTGAAAAAGACGTAGCCGATGACAAGAATCTGTTCTGTCTGATCGAAAGCAATGAAGATCAGGATAAAGACAGCACACTGACACCGCCTACCAAATTGAAAAATCCTGGTATCTTCCGTCCGTTTGAATTATTCGTTCGTATGTACGGTCTTCCGTCTTACAACGAGATCGACCCGACCATCTTCGTAGCACTGACCTATTCCTTTATTTTCGGTGCCATGTTCGGTGATGTCGGTCAGGGACTCTGCCTGGTGATCGGCGGTGCCCTGCTCTACCATTTCAAAAAAATGGAACTCGCAGCATGCTTAAGCAGTGCCGGAGTCTTCTCTACGATCTTCGGTTTCCTGTTCGGCAGTTTCTTCGGTTTTGAGGATGTCATACCTGCACTCTGGATGCATCCGAAGGATGCAATGACAACGCTTCCGTTTATCGGTACTATGAACACCGCTTTCGTTGTTGCCATCGCATTTGGTATGTTCCTGATCCTGACAACGATGGTTCTGCATATTATCAATGCAGTCCGCAGAAAAGATGCTGAGAACATCTTCTTTGATACAAACGGTATCGCCGGTTTTGTATTCTACGGTGCGATCGTTGCAGTCGTTTTCTTATTTATGACAGGTCATGCCGTCCCGGCAGCCGGTGTTCTGGTGGTTATGTTCCTCATTCCGCTGATCCTGATCGGCTTCAAAGAGCCGCTCGGTAAACTGGTCGAGAAAAAAGCAGATGCTATGCCAAAAGAAAAAGGCATGTTCCTTGTAACTGCATTTTTCGAACTGTTTGATGTATTACTGAGCTACTTCTCCAACACGCTGTCTTTCGTGCGTATCGGTGCTTTCGCCGTCAGCCACGCAGCTATGATGGAAGTAGTCCTGATGCTTGCCGGAGCCGAATCCGGAAACATCAACTGGATCGTTATCGTACTTGGTAACGTTTTTGTATGTGCAATGGAGGGTCTGATCGTTGGTATCCAGGTACTTCGTCTGGAATACTACGAAATGTTCAGCCGTTTCTATAAAGGCGAAGGACATCCATTCACACCATTTGTTAAAAAATCCGTTGATTAACATTTAAAAGCAAAATAACGGAAATAAAATATTTTATATTTGTGAGTTCATAATCACACACGATTAAGGAGGAAATTACTATGTCAACTATTACAAAATTCATTTTTATCGCAGCACTGCTTCTGAGCATCGTCGTACCAACCGCAGCATTTCTGATCGGTGAAAAGAACCGTGGACGCTTCAAAACCACACTTGGCATCAACTGCTTCCTCTTCTTTGGAACCATGGCTTTTGCCGTTATCATGATCTTCACAGGCGACGGTTCTGTAGCACTGGCAGCTGATACTGCTTCTGCATCTGCAAGCGGTCTGGCAGCTGGTATGGGTTATCTGGCAGCTGCACTGGTAACCGGTCTTTCCTGCATCGGTGGTGGTATCGCCGTTGCAAACGCAGCAAGTTCTGCTCTGGGTGCTATCAGTGAAGACGGAAGCATCTTTGGTAAATCCATGATCTTCGTAGCCATGGCCGAAGGTATCGCTCTGTACGGTCTGATCATCTCCTTCATGATCCTTGGTAAACTTTAATTTCCTGTTCGCATATCAGGAGGCAATTAATTTATGAAAATGTTCTTAATCAGTGATAACGTCGATACTCTGACCGGCATGCGTCTGGCAGGCGTAGAAGGCTGTATCGTGCACGAACGTGCGGAACTTCGTAAAGCACTGGAAGATGCGATTGCCAATAAAGAAAACGGTATTATTCTCCTGACCGAAAAATTCGGTCGGGAGTTTCCGGATATTATTGATGATGTCCGCTTAAACCGCCGTCTTCCACTTCTTATCGAAATCCCTGACCGCCACGGTACCGGCCGCAAACCGGACTTTATCACTTCCTATGTAAGCGAAGCAATCGGAATAAAATTATAAAGAAGGTGAGATATTTTGACTACGGAAGAAAAGCTTAAATATTTTGAAGAATCTTCTCTGGAAGAGGCCAGAAAACAGGCTTCTGCCATGATCGAAGAATATAAAGTAAATCTGGACAAGGTAGAAAAAGAACACAAAGCAACCACTCTTCGCCAGTCTGATTTACAGTTAAAAACAGAAAGCGACAATCTGAAGAGAAACAACAATATGGCTCTTTCCAAAGAGCAGCTTCAGATCAAGCGTAAGATCACACAGAAACAGAATGAACTGAAAGAAAAGCTTTTTGTCGAAGTAAAACAGCTGCTTGAAGATTACATGACTACTTCAGCATATCAGCAGCTGCTGATCAAACAGATCAAAAACATTCAGAAAGAGGCCGGTTCCGGAAAACTGATCCTTTACATTGACCCTGCAGACTCCGACAAGCGTTCCAGTCTCCAGGTCGCAACCGGAGCTCCTGTTACCGTTTCTGAATATTCCTTTATGGGCGGCACAAGAGCCGTTCTTCAGGATCGCAACATCCTGATCGACAATTCTTTCGCTTCCAAACTGGAAAAGTTAAAAGCAGACTTCTCATTTAACGGAGGTGCTACAAATGCATAAAACAGGTACTATTTACGGCATTAACGGTCCTGTTATTTACCTGAAAGGCAACACAGGATTTCAGATGGCTGAAATGGTCTACGTCGGAAAAGAACGTCTGGTAGGCGAAGTTATCCGTCTGACAAACGATATCACGACCATTCAGGTCTTCGAGGAAACCACAGGACTTCGTCCTGGTGACCCGGTAGAAGCTACCGGCGATGCTATTTCCGTAACACTTGGCCCTGGTATCCTCAACAATATTTTTGACGGTATCGAGCGTCCGTTAAGTGAGATTGCAAAATCCTCCGGTAAATACATCAGCCGTGGTGTCAGCGTTGATTCTCTGGATACGGAGAAAAAATGGCAGACACATATCACCGTAAAACCGGGTGAATTTGTTTCTGGCGGCACGATCATCGCAGAAGTTCAGGAAACACAGGCAATCGTCCACAAATCCATGGTTCCTCCGAACATTTCCGGTACTGTGCTGGAAGTTGCAATGGATGGAGAATACACGATCAACGAACCGATCGTAACCGTTCAGCTTGCAAACGGAAAAGAAGAAAAACTGACACTGGCCCAGAAATGGCCGATCCGTGTTCCGCGTCCGACTGCTGCAAGATTCGCAGCAAGCAAACCGCTGATCACCGGACAGCGTATCCTCGATACTCTGTTCCCGATCGCCAAAGGTGGTACTGCTGCTATCCCTGGCGGTTTCGGTACCGGAAAAACCATGACACAGCATCAGATCGCCAAATGGTCCAACGCCGACATCATCATCTACATCGGCTGCGGTGAGCGTGGTAACGAGATGACACAGGTTCTGGAAGAGTTCTCTGAACTGGTTGACCCAAGAAGCGGCAAACCTCTGATGGACCGTACTACTCTGATCGCCAATACTTCCAACATGCCGGTAGCTGCCCGTGAGGCTTCTATCTATACCGGTATCACACTGGCTGAGTATTACCGCGATATGGGTTACGACGTTGCGATCATGGCAGACTCCACTTCCCGTTGGGCTGAGGCACTTCGAGAGCTGTCCGGACGTCTGGAAGAAATGCCTGCAGAGGAAGGTTTCCCTGCTTACCTGGCATCCCGCCTTTCCGCTTTCTACGAGCGTGCCGGCATGATGCAGACCTTAAACGGCTCCGAAGGAAGTGTTTCCATCATCGGTGCGGTTTCCCCTCAGGGCGGTGACTTCTCCGAACCGGTCACACAGAATACCAAACGTTTCGTACGCTGCTTCTGGGGACTGGATAAATCCCTGGCATATGCAAGACATTTCCCGGCTATCCACTGGCTGACCAGTTACAGTGAATATGTAAATGACCTGGCACCATGGTACCGTGACAATGCCGACAAGAATTTCGTAGACGAACGAAATCAGCTGATGGCGATCCTGAACCAGGAAAGCAACCTGATGGAGATCGTAAAACTGATTGGTAGTGATGTACTTCCGGATGACCAGAAACTGACACTGGAGATCGCCAGAGTCATCCGTCTGGGATTCCTTCAGCAGAATGCATTCCACAAAGACGATACCTGTGTTCCGATCCGCAAACAGTTCCTGATGATGGATCTGATCCTGTATCTGAACACAAAGGCAAAAGCCCTGGTTACCATGGGTATGCCGATGTCCATTTTGAAAGAAAGCAACATTTTTGACCGCATCATTTCCGTGAAATACGATGTTCCAAATGACCGTCTGGATATGTTCGATGACTACCGCAAAGAAGTCGATCGTTTCTATGACGAAGTACTTGAAAAGAACGCTTAGGAGGAAAAGAAATGTCAATAGAATATTTAGGCCTGAACGAGATCAACGGCCCTCTGGTCGTTCTGGAAGGCGTGCAGAATGCCTCCTTTGAAGAAATCGTAGAGATCGTTGTGGATAACAACGAAAAGAAACTCGGTCGTATCGTAGAGCTCTACGAAGACAAAGCCGTTATCCAGGTATTTGAGGGAAATGAAGGTATGTCCCTTAAAAATACCCACACAAAGCTGACCGGACATCCGATGGAGCTTGCCGTATCACTGGACATCCTCGGCCGTACCTTCAATGGTATCGGACAGCCGATCGATGGTCTGGGTGATATCTATCCGGAAGCACACATCAATGTAAACGGTCTGCCGCTGAACCCGGTTACCCGTGAATATCCGCGTAACTACATTCGTACCGGTATTTCCGCAATCGATGGTCTGACCACTCTGATTCGCGGACAGAAGCTTCCGATCTTCTCCGGAAACGGTCTGCCACATGACCGTCTGGCAGCTCAGATCGTAAAACAGGCTTCTCTGGGTGATAATTCCGATGAGAAATTTGCGATCGTTTTCGCAGCTATGGGTGTTAAATATGACGTAGCAGAATTCTTCCGCAAGACTTTCGAAGAAAGCGGTGTTTCTGACCACGTAGTTATGTACCTGAACCTAGCAAACGACCCGGTTGTAGAGCGTCTGATCACACCGAAGGTTGCCCTCACCGCAGCAGAGTATCTGGCATTTGAAAAAGGCATGCACATCCTGGTTATCTTAACCGATATGACATCCTTTGCAGAGGCCATGCGTGAGGTTTCTTCCTCAAAAGGTGAGATTCCTTCTCGTAAAGGTTATCCTGGATACCTCTACAGTGAACTGGCTACAATCTACGAACGTGCCGGTATCGTAGAAGGCGTCGAAGGTTCTGTAACACAGATCCCGATCCTGACTATGCCGAATGATGATATTACACACCCGATCCCTGACCTGACCGGTTACATCACCGAAGGTCAGATCGTACTGGATCGTCAGCTGCACGGACAGGCAATCTACCCGCCGATCAACGTACTGCCTTCTCTGTCCCGTCTGATGAAGGACGGTATCGGTGCAGGTTACACAAGAGAAGATCATCAGGATGTTGCAAACCAGTTATTCTCCTGCTACGCAAAAGTTGGAGATGCAAGAGCCCTGGCATCCGTTATCGGTGAGGACGAACTTTCTCCTCTGGATAAAACCTATCTGAAATTCGGACAGGCATTCGAGCATACCTTTGTCGGACAGGGCGAGGACGAGAACCGTTCTATCGTTGAGACTCTTGATCTTGGCTGGAAACTTCTGCGTATGCTGCCAAGAGAAGAACTTGACCGTATCGATACGAAGATCCTGGATAAATATTATAACGAATAGAGGTGAGCCTATGGATCCGAATACCTTCCCTACGAAGGGCAATTTAATTCTGGCAAAAAACTCCCTCGCACTTGCCAAACAGGGCTATGTGCTGATGGACAAAAAAAGAAATATTCTGATCAGGGAACTTATGGGACTCATCCAGCAGGCCGAATCCATTCAGAAAGAAATTGATTCTACCTTCCGCATGGCATATGCTGCACTGCAGATGGCAAACATCAAACTGGGTATCAGCCTTGTGGAAGAAATCTCCTACTCCGTACCGGTTGAGGATTCGATCCGCATCCGCACAAGAAGTATCATGGGTACGGAGATCCCCCTGGTAGAAGCTGATACCAGACCTGCTTTCCCGACTTACGCTTACTACAGTACAAACATTGCACTGGACCAGGCAAAAGCCTCATTTGAAAAAGTAAAGCAGCTTTCCATCAAGCTTTCCATGATCGAAAATTCAGCTTACCGGCTGGCAAACAATATCAAAAAAACCCAGAAGCGTGCCAACGCTCTGAAAAATATTACCATCCCACGTTATACCGTTCTTACAAAAGACATTCAGAATGCACTGGAAGAAAAAGAACGTGAAGAATTCACCCGACTGAAAGTCATCAAAAGAATGCAGAGCAAGAAGGCTTAACAAGTGGATTTCCCGAACCTGGCGGACAATTTTTTGTCCCCTGGGTTCTGTCTTTTTTCTCCCACAGTTCTCTCATATTTCAGACGTAAAATCTTTATTCAGGCAGAACACACTTAAGACCCGGAATGTGATCCCGGTCAGGTCTGCTGACATTTACCTGTCAGAATATGTGTTTTCTCTTGACTTTCTAAGCTAAATCCTGTAAAATTCTTATGTAATAATTTTGTAATATTTTTAACATGATTTCAAAATCTTGATCTTCATGATTTTTAAAAGGAGCAATTTATGAAAAAGCAGATTATCGTTACCATGCTTTTAGCAGCAACACTTGGCACAGTCAGTCCTTCTATGAAAGCGGAAGCAAAGTGGAGGGCAGATGCAAACGGCCGCTGGTATACCATCAAGGCTGCACCGGGCTACGCTGTTGGCTGGAAGCAGATCGGTAAATATACTTACTATTTTGAAAAAAACAAATACGCCGTAACCGGCTGGAAATTGATCGATAAAAAATGGTACTATTTTGATATAAAAGGCAGGCTGCTCGCCAATCGCTGGGTAGATGGATATTATCTTTCTGCTGACGGCTCCATGGCTGCAAGCACTGTCATTACCTCCGGGGATCAAAGTTACACGATTGATGCAAACGGAAACATTGTCCGGGATCCTTCTTCTGCAGACGGTTCTGACATCCTGATTCCCGGCGTGACGGAAAACAAAAATACCTGGGTAGAGAATGATGGTAAGTATTATTACTACAACTACAAAGGTAAACTTGCAAAAGGCTGGCTGCGTATCCGTGACAAAACTTATTATCTTAATACCGAAACTGGAGAACGTTACAGTGGCTGGCTCAAATACAACGGCAAATATTATTACTTTGATGCTGAAACCGGCCTGATGCTGAAAGGCTGGAACAAGATCGGCAACTATACATACTTCTTTAAAACAGACGGTTCTGCACCGAGAAAGTGGAAAAAGATCAAGGGCAAATATTATTACTTCGGTAAAAAAGGCCGTATGTACACCAACAGGATCATCAGCAAAAAGTATTATGTAAATGCCGCCGGTGAACGTACTTATGGTTTCGCTCAGATCGGTGCCGACACTTACTATTTCCATCCGACAACCGGAAAGATGATGACCGGCTGGGTACTGATTGGCAGCAAATATTATTACTTTGATGCAAACGGTAAAATGGTCACCGATACCTGGATCGGCAAACGCTACCTGAAATCAAACGGTCAGATGGCAAAAAGCTGCTGGGTAGGTGCTTACTATATAAACAAAAAGGGAAACCGTACCAGAAAGACACGTTCTACCGGAATCTGGACACAGAAAGGCAAAACCTACTTCCTGGATTCCAATTACCAGAAAGCAAAAAACCAGTGGGTCGTTTCTGCAAGCGGCAGATATTATTATACAGATGAGAACGGCATTGTCCTCACCAACCAGTGGGTAGGCAATTATTATGTAGGAGAAACTGGTGCAAGAGTTACCAGCCAGAAACTGCAGATTGATGATAAGACTTACTATTTTACTTCCGACGGAAGCAAAGCAACCGGTATTGTTACCCTGAACGGCAAAACCTATTTATTTGACCGTAACGGAGTCATGGTTACAGGATGGTATAATAACAGCGTCGCAACGTTCTATTTTCTTCCGACGACCGGTGAAATGGTCAAGAGCCAGATCATGATCATTGACAACGTATTCTACTCTTTCGATGCAAATGGATATATGACTGACCAGAATGCTTCCGATTCCGATCTGACATTCGGTTCCAAAATTGCAGCTTATGCGACTCAGTTTATCGGAAATCCATATGTTTACGGCGGAACCAGCCTGACAAACGGTGCAGACTGCTCCGGTTTTACGCAGTCCGTCATGAGCCATTTTGGCATCAAGATCCCTCGTACCGCCGACCAGCAGGCAATCGGCTACGATGGCACAACAACCAAATATGCTACCGCAAAAATCATTTCCATCAACAATATCCAGCCCGGAGATCTGGTATTTTATTACCAGCCAATCTCACACGTTGGGCTTTACATCGGAAACGGGCTGATTGTACACGCCTCTACAGAGGCAGCTTACCCGGTGGGTGGTATTAAGACCTCACCATTTAACTTTGCTACAATCCGTGCGATTGTACGCTACTGGTAAGCAAGTGCAGAGAGGTTTTAGAATGTGCAAATGAACGAATTCCTCGAAGGCACGCTCTCGCTACCTCACATTGGCAGCGGTACATAACCGACCAAAATACGGTCGCTAAGTACCGGCCATGTTCGAGTACCTTCTTGGGAATTGTTCATTTTGCACATTGCCCAAAGTTCTTGGCTGGCCAGGGGCATCTATGCAGAAAGATATTTCCGGCCGGAATCCGATGAACAGTGCATGTGAAACAGCACAGCCATAACCGTACGAAAACAAGTCGCACTGACGGTAGCAAGGCTTCCGTCGTGAGGTTTGCGATGCTGCCGCCCCGAAGAGCCGCTGTTTGAGCAGCAAAGCTGCGAGTTTAGGCGGAAGGGCGGCTAATCGGCGAGCGAACCGAACAGGAAACGCAGCGTGTCAGCAGATTGTTTTCGTATTGTTATGGCGTTCTGTTTTCTATGTACTGCTTTTTCTATTTTGCACGGTATTTTTTTATTTTACATAGTGCGTTCTGATTAGTCATATTTTTTATGTATCAAAAAAATATTTAAAACTAACTTGCAATATGATAAAAATTATGCTAATATGTAACGGTAAATTTACAAAGAAAAATCCATTCAACCGGGCTTTTCTGCATGGCAGGAAAGGACTGTGTATGAGTTACAAAGAATTTATCGAAAATCTTCAAAAGGAAATAGAAAGCCGCATTGGGGAAGCGACGATTCTGTTTCATAAAGTTACGAAAAATAATGGAGTTACCAAAGACTGTTTTCTGATCCGGGAGAACGATTATGATGTATCCCCTTCTGTTTATCTTGAAGATTACTATCATGCGTTCAGAGATGGTGCGACGATTCCGGAGCTTGCGGAGAAAGTTCAGCATATCTATCAGGAGTGCAGAAACAATACATCGCTGGATGCAGGACATTTTCTGAAATTTGATAATATAAAGAACGAGATCTTCTGCAAAATTATCGGCAGAGGGCGAAACGAAAAACTGCTTGCGGAAGTACCGTATATTCCTTATCTGGATCTCGCGGTTGTCTTTTATTACGTGCTTGAGAATGAGATGTTTGGCAGCGGAAGTATCCTGATCCGTCAGGAGCATCTGGATTTCTGGGAGGTCACAAAAGAAAAACTGTGGGAATATGCCAGGGAAAACACCAGAGAAAAGCAGCCGATGCATGTATATAAAATGTCAGAGCTGATCAGGGAGATGCTTCCGGAAGGGGAAAAACTGGATTTTCTGAAGGAAGAGATTCCGATGTACGTGATGACGAATGAGAAACGCTGTCTTGGGGCATGCGGCATTTTGTATGACCATATTCTTCAGGAAGCAGCCAGACTGTTAGAGGGATCGTTCTATGTGCTGCCAAGCAGCGTTCACGAGTGCATTCTGGTTCCGGAAGAAGCAGCACCGGAGGCCGCAGAGTTGCTTTCCATGGTGCGTGAGATCAATCTCACACAGGTGCCTTTGGAAGAGGTTTTATCAGATCAGGTCTACCACTACGATGCCAAAACGCATCATTTAACGATGGCTTTCCCCCACTGATTACTGAAAAATCTCCATTTTGCTTTACTTTTTGAAAAAAACATGTTATAGTAAAAAAGAATCTTTCCAAAAGAAAGATTTTACATGAGTATGTGCGGAAGCATTCATGTATAAAATGTGCACCTGTAGCTCAGGGGATAGAGCAATGGTTTCCGGTACCATGTGGCGGGGGTTCGAATCCCTCCAGGTGCGTTTTTTTATATTTGAAAAAACCGCAACAGCAAATGGAGGTAGAAATTTGGGTGATTTAAAAGAATGGCTGTCAGATAACCTCAGATATATCCTGGTCGGACTGGCAATCGTACTGGTCGGTATCGTCATTGTGTTTGCAGTGAAACTGACCGGTGGTTCCGGAAAGAAAACATCAGATTCTGAGACAGGAAGCCAGACGATTGAGACCGGCACAGAGACACAGGCTCAGACAGAGACGGAAGAGGCTTTGACAGAAAATGATCTGACCGTTCTTGAGACTGTGCAGAAATATTATACAGCAATGGGCAACAAAGACCTGGATACGCTGTCAGGCATGACAGAGTCCTTAAGTGACAGCGATAAGCAGAAAATTGAGAGTTCTATCATACAGAGCTATAATAATATTGCTGTGTATTCCAAGAAAGGTCCGGTGGACAATTCCTATGTTGTATTTGCTTATTATGAAGCAAAAGTAGGCGATGTCGAGGAACTGGTTCCGAGTGTGGTCTGTCTGTATCTAAAACCAGATGAGAACGGCGGATTGTGTGTTGCTGACTGGAAGTCTGATCAGGACACCAACGATTATATCGAGAAAGTAATCCAGAATTCCGATGTACAGGCTCTGATCAAAGATGTAAATGACAAGTATCAGGAGATCGTTTCCGGCAACGATGAGCTTCAGAAGATTGTCCAGGAGATGGATCAGCCGGAGACAGAGATTACGATTCCGGATGCAGAAGATAGCGGTGTGGAAGCCAATAAAGTCATGAAAGCAAAAGATGTGCTGAATGTCCGTGCAGATTCTTCCGAAGATGCAGAGATTATCGGTATGCTTGACAAAGGTGACAAAGTGACCAGAGTCAGAGTTCTGGATAATGGATGGGCGGAAATCAAATATGGCGAAGCGACCGGCTATGTATTAAACAAATATCTGAAAGATGTGAAGTAAAGAAGCATCCTTCCTGCGGGGAGGATGTTTTTTTGAACGCAGAGAAGCGGATTGTGAATGTCAGCAAAGCTGACCAGAATCGCGTGCCAAGTCTCACGTGCGTTCGACTTGAAATGGTATGGTAAGTGTGATATAACGAAGAGAGCTTCTCAGATATTGAAAAAAAGGTGCGGCATGAAGCACAGTTTATGTAAGAAATATGGAAGAGAGATAGTGGAGCATGGACACATCAGAATTTTACGGAAAAGAAAAAATCAGCCGCATTTTATTAAAAATCGCACCGCCTGTCATGCTGGCACAGCTAATCCAGGCACTTTATAACATAGTGGACAGCCTGTTTGTGGGCAAATATTCGGAGACAGGTCTGACGGCACTGTCCATTATTTATCCGCTTCAGCTGTTAATGATCGCTCTTGCGGTGGGGACGGGCGTCGGGATCAACACCGACATGGCATATTATTTCGGAATCCGCCAGGAGAAAAAAGCAGAAGAAGTGGCAGGCATAGGCACGCCGCTGGCAGTTTTTCTATGGATTGTTTTTGCAGCAGTCTGTTATCTGATCATGCCGTTTTATGCGAGGATTTCGACAAATTCAGAAGAAATCATACGAGATGTTGTCGTATATGGAAGAATCGTCTGCGTGGTCAGTATCGGACTGTTTACAGAAGGAGTCTGGAGCAAAATCCTGCAGGCACGCGGAGATATGAAAACGCCGATGGTGGCACAGATCGCCGGAGCGATCACGAATATCATTCTTGATCCGATCCTAATTTTCGGGATGTTTGGCATACATAAATTCGGAATCGCCGGTGCAGCGATCGCCACGGTGATCGGGCAGATCGTAGCGGCTCTTGTGGTCATGAGAAAAGCTTTTGTGAGATCACCGGAAAAATCCTGTTATCTGCCGCACATCAAAAGGATTTATCAGCTTGGGATACCGAACATTCTCATGCAGTCTGCGTACACGTTTTATATTTTCGGGCTGAATATGATCCTCGCAGGATTTTCGGATCAGGCGGTGACGGCACTTGGGCTGTATTACAAATGGCAGAGCTTTTTCTTTATTCCACTCGGAGCATTGCAGACCTGCATCGTACCGGTCATCAGCTTCAATTATGCGGCAAAAGATCAGGAGAGATGCAAAGCCGTGCTGAAAGAATCCCTGATCGCGGGAATGGCTCTGATGTTTCTTGGAACGCTGTGTTTTGAATTTCTGCCGGTTCAAATGCTTTCAACCTTTTCGAAAGATGCACAGGTGATTGCAATCGGAACGAACGGATTTCATTATATTGGAGTTGCATTTATCCCGATGGTCACTTCACTGATTTTTCCGGTGTATTTTCAGGCGATCGGCAGTGCTGTGAAAAGTTCGATCCTTACCGTTGTGAGGACAATGGTTTTGTTTGTTCCGCTTGGATATCTGTTTTCCAGGTTTGGACTGCAGTATTTCTGGCTGACCTTTCCAGTGACGGAAGTGCTCACAACACTGGTCGGATTTAAATTTTACCGTTCACAGCAGGCGTAGTATTCTTCCAGAACCTGCCCGGTGAGTGTCAGGCACAGAGCAAGGCTTCTGGTGACATACCGGATGTGCCATGGTTCCGCCGGGATCTTTGTCAGATGTTCTTTGCCTTTGGGATAACGTATGATAAAACCATAAAGAGGGGCATGGCGGGCAAGCCATCGCCCTTCTGTTGTTTCTGAAAAAGCCTGCGAAAGATTCAAAGAGACGGCCGGGCAGGATACATCAAGGGCCAGTCCGGTCTGATGTTCGCTGCATCCCGGCATGGCAGTTTCGCATAGAGATGAAGCGGCAGAAGATTTGCAGCAGGCCTTCTGATAGAGTATTTCCTGACGTTCGTAGCTGCGGTATCCGGAGATGCCATAGAGAAAAATCCCCTCTGCTTTGGCGGCGTCAAAAAGCCGTTTTGCGTGTCTGGCAGCCCGGACTTCCAGAAAACGCTTCTCGTCCGAAGGATCTGCGGCAAATGCAATATCCGGTGCAGCCAGTGATGGCGGCACAAAATCTTCAGGCAGTCTGTTTTCACAGTTGACAAGCATTTCATAAGAAAACATAAAAAATCCCCTTCCTGTACTGAGAACAGTCTATGAAGGGGATTTCTCTTTTATGCCATCTTAGTATTCCAGAGCTTCCAGGCTCATTTTTTCGAGCAGATCCGATTTGATCTTGTAGAGCTTGTCTGAAAGGTCTACATAGACATGCTGCGGATTTGCGAAACGTTTTGTTTCATCCCAGATAGTATCGAGCTCTTTTTTGCTGTAATCACGGATTTCCATCACGCTTGGAGAATCATAAACACATTCGCCGTTTTTAAACACCGGAACAAGCAGCTCACGAAGTGTATAGGTATTTGCACGTACTTTTGTCTTTTTCCAGGTTTCCTGCGGGTCGAAAATGATCATATCTTTACTCTCATCAAACGTTTCGTCGGCAAGACAGATCAGATCGGCACGGATCTTTCCGGTCGTTTTGCTGTAAATACGGTAGATCGTTTTGTTTCCAGGATTGGTGATCTTTTCAGTGTTCTCAGAAAGCTTGATCTTCGGAATAAATTCTCCGGTTTCTTTGTCTTCTACGGCAGCAAGTTTGTATACACCGCCGAAAGCAGGGCAGTCCTTGGAAGTGATCATGTTGGTTCCGACACCCCAGGAAGTGATTTTACATCCCTGAGCTTTTAAACTCTCGATCAGATACTCATCCAGATCACTGGAAGCAGAAATATAAGCATCATCGAAGCCGGCGGCATCCAGCAGTTTTCTTGCCTGCTTGGACATATAAGCGAGGTCACCGCTGTCGAGACGGATTCCGTAATTTTTCAGCGGAATACCGGCATTTCGCATTTCTTCAAAAACACGGATTGCATTTGGCACGCCGGATTTTAACGTATCGTAAGTATCAACCAGCAGACAGCAGGCATCCGGATACATATTTGCATATGTTTTAAACGCAGTGTATTCATCCGGGAAACTCATGATCCAGCTGTGTGCATGCGTACCCTTTACCGGAACATCAAAAAGCTGTCCGGCAAGCACATTGGAAGTGCCGATGCATCCGCCGATCATGGCAGCTCTTGCACCATAAACACCGGCATCCGGACCCTGTGCACGACGCAGGCCAAACTCCATGATGCCATCACCTTTTGCAGCACAGACAACACGGGAAGCTTTTGTAGCAATCAGACTCTGGTGGTTGATGATCGTCAGAATAGCAGTCTCTACCAGCTGTGCCTCCATGATCGGGGCAACCACCTTGACCAGCGGCTCACGCGGGAAAACAACGGTGCCTTCCGGAATCGCATAAATATCACCGCTGAAACGGAAATCAGCCAGATAGTTCAGAAAATCTTCATCAAACGTGTTCAGGCTTCTCAGATAAGCGATATCCTCCTTGCTGAAACGAAGATTTTTAATATAATCAATTACCTGATCCAGTCCGGCAGCGATCGCATAGCCACCGTCGCATGGATTTTTGCGGTAAAAAGCATCAAAAACTACTTTCTCGGTATTCTGTGTTTTAAAATAGCCCTGCATCATCGTTAATTCATAGAAATCGGTCAGCAGGGTAAGATTCATAGTACTCATAGTTTCCTCCATTCTGCATACATTGGGGTTCTTTTCTTCCTGTTATAACACATCACGGGCTGGAAGAAAAGGGAAAATAAAAAAAGATTTAAAAAAGTTAAAAAAAGTGCTTGACATTTTATGAACGTTACTATATAATTCTCATTGTTGTGAGCAACAAAAACGCAACAGAGTAAAATAATGATGGGCTATCGCCAAATGGTAAGGCAACGGACTCTGACTCCGTCATTTCAAGGTTCGAATCCTTGTAGCCCAGTTAAGAAGGTTGTCTGCTAAGACAACCTTTTCTGCATATACAGAAAATAAAATGAGTTACCAGGCAAATGAAAATCAGGACATCCGTTTAATAGCATCCCCCTCACCCACCGCTTAGTGCTCTGCACACTTGAAGCGGGGAAATGCTTCTCTGCGTTCAAAAAACAGGATGTTTGGTTTTAAAGATGCCACAAGATTCGGGAGGAACGTATGATTTATCAGTTTGACAGCAGAGTTCGTTACAGCGAAGTGGATGAGAATCGCAGGATCACACTTCTTTCTATATTAAATTATTTTCAGGACTGCAGCAGTTTTCATTCGGAAAAGATAGGCTTCGGGATTGATTATCTGAAGGAAAAGCAGTGTGCATGGGTTCTGTCGTCCTGGCAGATCGTGCTTGGGGAGCTGCCGGTGTTTGGACAGGAGATCACCGTTCAGACCTGGCCATATTCTTTTAAGGGATTTCTCGGCGAAAGAAATTTCTGCATCCGGGATGAAAAAGGTGAAAAGCTTGCCTGGGCGAATACATTGTGGACTTACGTGGATTTAAAGACCGGACATCCGACCAGAGTTCCGAAAGAGGAGCAGGAAGCGTATGTGCTGCACGAGAAGCTGGATATGGATTATGCACCGCGAAAGATCGCCCTTCCGGAAGAAATGGAAAAGAAAGAGTACTTTCTGATCGTGAAACATCACATTGATACAAATCATCATGTCAATAATGGACAATATGTGCAGATGGCGATGGAGCTTCTGCCGGATGATTTCCGGATTTCCCAGATGCGTGCAGAGTATAAAAAGGCAGCACTTCTCGGTGATATGGTTGTGCCTTATATTCATATAGAAGAGAAAAAATGTACGGTGTTGTTGTGTGATGAGGCACAGAAACCGTATGCAGTGGTAGAATTTCAGTAACTATTCAGTAGGTAGTATCCCGCGAGGTGTTTTGACATGAATATGCCAAAATCCCGAGACATGCAGGTCAAAATGCCATTAACGAAGGTGATTTTAAATGCATTTTGACTCGTAACTGTGAAGGTGCTGAACGGTTACGAATTTCAGAACAAATAAACAGGAATACAAAAAACGAGGAGAAAGAATATGTTTCATTTAGGAGAAAGCCAGGAACTTTATGTAGTAAAAGAAGTAGGATTTGGAATTTATCTCGGAGAAGAGGAAAATGCGACTGAAAAAGTACTGCTTCCAAAGAAAGAAGTTCCGGAAGGCATCAAGGCAGGAGATACATTAGAAGTATTTTTATATAAAGATTCACAGGATCGGCTGATTGCAACGACACGTACGCCGAAAGTCCGCCTGGGAGAAACAGCCGTGCTTCGCGTCGCTGATACAGGAAAAATCGGTGCATTTCTGGACTGGGGACTGGAAAAGGATCTGTTTCTTCCATATAAAGAGCAGACAAAGCGTGTGCAGCCGGGGGAAGAGTGTCTGGCGGCACTTTACATTGATAAGAGCAGTCGTCTCTGTGCTACGATGAAAGTGTATGAATATCTGAAAAAAGATTCTCCATATCAGAGAGACGATAAAGTGACCGGCCGTATTTATGAGATCAGCGAGAATTTTGGTGTTTTTGTGGCAGTGGATGACTGTTATTCCGGTCTGATCCCTGCAAAAGAAGCACAGGGCAAATACCGCGTGGGCGATATTTTAAATCTTCGTGTGACGAGAGTACAGGAAGATGGCAAACTGGATCTTTCGGATAAAGAAAAGATTCCGCAGCAGATGGAAAAAGATGCAGAAGTCGTGATGAAGGTGATTGAAGAATTTGAAGGCGTACTTCCGTTTAACGATAAAGTTTCACCGGAGATCATCAAAAGAGAATTCGGACTCAGTAAGAATGCATTCAAACGTGCCGTTGGAAGACTGTTGAAACAGGGACGTATCGAAATTACAGAGAATCGCATCATAAAACGGTAAAAACGCACAATAATTTTTTGAGAATCAAACAATTTGAAGATAGGCATTAAACATTATGCCATATTTTCCTGCAATTTTTTCGCGAAAAATTTGCTTGCGTCGTTTGAAAACTGAATTTATAATAGGAAATGAAAAAAGATAGAAACATCTTTATCAGCAAAGAGCATACATTTGTTAGGAGGGCATGAGCATGAAGAAAGCAATCAGTACAGACAAAGCTCCTGCAGCAATTGGACCATATTCACAGGCGATCGAAGTAAACGGTATGGTATATACATCCGGAGTGATCCCGGTAGTTCCGTCAACAGGCGAGATTCCGGAAGGTGCAGCCGCACAGGCAGATCAGGCGATCGGCAATCTGGCAGCACTGTTAAAAGAAGCCGGTACTTCCACAGAAAACGTGGTAAAGACAACCGTATTTATTAAAAATATGGAAGACTTTGGTACCATCAATGAAGTTTATGCAAAATATTTCACCGGTACCTACCCGGCACGTTCCTGTGTTGAAGTTGCGAGACTGCCAAAAGATGTCCTGATCGAGATCGAGGCAATCGCAATCAAATAAATAGAATAATCACTTTTCAACATTTTTATCTGAAAGGAGAATGAATTATGAAAGTAATGGGAATAAAAGATATTGATAAATTTTTTGAGGTAGTAGACAGCTGCAAAGGAAAAGTAGAGCTTGTAACAGGCGAAGGTGACAGACTGAATCTGAAATCTAAGCTGTCACAGTATGTATCTCTGGCAAATATCTTCTCAAACGGCGAAATTCCGGAACTGGAGATCGTTGCATACGAAAAAGAAGATATTGATAAACTGATGGATTACATGATCAGCCGCAACAACTGATTGTATAACAATAAGTAAAAATCAAGATCAAGGCAGTCGGGCAACGCCCGGCTGTTTTTTTATCTTTGTCTTTAAAAATTAAACTTTGAAAATACAAAAAGAAATGAATTTTATGGTAGAATAAAATTATGATGCCAGGATCAAAATGTCAAATTGTCGTTCTTGCCGGCAAGACAGGACATTTCACTGACATTATTAAAAATAAAAAACGTGGAGGAAAAACAAATGAACAAGACACCAAAGATAAACAGGCTGTTTCTGGTGACCGTTATCTGGATACTGCTTTCCGGGATTTTTCTGGGATTTATCCCGTTTGTTCGTTCGATGGATGCGACGCAGCTGATGCTTTTGAGCCAGCTTCTGTATTTGATGCCGGTTATTGGATTTATGATCATAAACAAGGTAGACCCGAGAAAGTGGATGCCATTTAAACCACTGAAGTTATCGGTGATCGCAATGGTCATTTTATATGCAGTGCTGATGATCCCTGTTACATCCTGGCTGAATCTGCTTTCTATGCTTTTCGTAAGAAATGCATTTGAAAGTTCACAGTCGGAACTGACGCAGAATGCACTCTGGGTCAATATGATTGTGATGGCAGTCATTCCGCCGATCTGCGAAGAATTTACGTTCCGTGGTCTCTATTATAATGGATATCGTCAGAGAGGTGTGTGGTGTGCGATTCTTGGATCTGCACTGGCGTTTGGTCTGATGCACATGAACTTTAATCAGTTCTGCTATGCTTTTGTACCGGGCATTGCGTTGGGCATTCTGCTGGAGGCGACAGGAAGTATTTTTGCTACGATGACAGCACATTTTGTGGTCAATGGATGGAGTACGGCATTGATGGCAGTTTCCAAACTGCTTTATGGAACTTCTGCCGGCAGTTCTTCTACGAGTTCCGGAGCATTGACAACACAGGACATGATCGGTGTGATCAATGTTTATTCCGTGATCGCGGCGATCTGTATTTTTGCAGCGATCGGAGTGCTGATCTGGATTGCGAAACACTGTGGACGTTATGAGCATCTGAAATGGTGTTTTAAACGAAGAGAAAAACGTCCGGGTGAACCGAAAACCATGTTTACACCGGCATTTGCGGTGGCAACAGTTATAGTAGTGATCTACATGATATTGAGAGGGTGAGGTGCAGTTTGAGTTTTACACATTTACATGTTCATACAGAATATAGTTTGCTGGATGGATCAAATAAAATCAAAGAATACGTTGCACGGGTAAAAGAACTGGGCATGAACAGTGCGGCCATCACAGACCACGGTGTTATGTACGGTGTGATCGATTTTTACCGTGAAGCAAAAGCAGCCGGGATCAATCCGATTCTTGGATGTGAGGTGTATGTAGCACCCGGATCCAGATTTGACCGAGAAGCCGGAAGCGGTGATGACCGCTACTATCATCTGGTATTATTGGCAGAAAATAACACAGGTTACAGTAATCTGACCAAGATTGTATCAAAAGGTTTTACAGAAGGTTTCTATTATAAACCGCGTGTGGATATGGAAGTCCTGGAAAAATATCATGAAGGTATCATTGCCCTGTCTGCGTGTCTGGCAGGAGAAGTCCAAAAATATCTGGTGCGTGGTATGTACGAAGAAGCAGTGCGTGCCGCCAGACGCTACGAAGGAATTTTCGGAAGGGGCAATTTTTTCCTGGAGCTTCAGGATCATGGCATCCCGGAACAGAAAGCAGTCAATACACAGCTCCTTCGGATGAGCAAAGAGACAGGCATAGATCTGGTGGCGACAAATGATGTGCATTACACGTATGCATCCGATGCGGATTCTCATGATATTCTGCTGTGTTTACAGACCGGAAAGAAACTGTCGGATACCGACCGTATGCGTTATGAAGGCGGACAGTATTTTGTAAAATCCGAAGAAGAAATGAAAAACCTGTTTCCGTATGCACTAGAAGCACTGGAAAACACACAGAAAATCGCAGACCGTTGTCATGTGGAGATTGAGTTTGGTGTGACAAAACTTCCGAAATATGATGTGCCGGATGGCTATACATCATGGGAATATTTACAGAAACTCTGCCACGACGGACTGGTTCGCTGTTATGGCGAAGAGACGAAAGGATTAAAAGAACGTCTGGACTATGAGCTTGGCATCATTCAGAAAATGGGATATGTCGATTATTTCCTGATCGTATGGGATTATATCAAATTTGCCCGCGACCACGATATTATGGTAGGACCGGGACGAGGCTCGGCTGCAGGAAGCCTTGTCTCCTATACACTTGGCATTACACAGCTTGATCCTCTGAAATATAACTTATTGTTTGAACGTTTTCTGAACCCGGAACGTGTCTCCATGCCCGATATTGACGTGGATTTCTGCTTCGAAAGAAGACAGGAAGTCATTGATTACGTTGTGGAAAAATACGGCAAAGATCAGGTTGCACAGATCGTGACCTTTGGTACGATGGCGGCAAGAGGCGTGATCCGTGATGTCGGCCGTGTAATGGATCTTCCGTATGCAATGGTCGATTCAATCGCAAAAATGATCCCGACTGAGATCGGCATTACCATAGATAAAGCATTTCAGAGAAATCCGGAATTTAAAAAAATCTATGACGAAGATCCGCAGGTGCATGATCTGATCGATATGTCGAGAAGACTGGAAGGTCTGCCGCGTCATACCTCCATGCATGCAGCCGGGGTTGTGATCTGTCAGAAAGCGGTCGATGAGTTTGTGCCGCTCTCCAGAGGCAGCGACGGTGCGATCACGACGCAGTTTACGATGACGACACTGGAAGAATTGGGGCTGCTGAAAATGGACTTCCTGGGATTGCGTACCCTTACCGTTATCCAGAATGCAGTCCGTCTTGCAGAAAAATCGACCGGAAAAATCATTGATATCGATCATATTGATTTTAATGACAAAGCCGTCCTGGATTCCATCGGAACTGGTAAGACAGAAGGCATTTTCCAGCTTGAAAGCGGCGGAATGAAAAACTTCATGAAAGAGCTGAAACCGCAGAGCCTGGAGGATATCATCGCCGGAATTTCCCTGTACCGTCCGGGTCCTATGGATTTTATTCCGCGTTATATCAAAGGTAAAAATAACCCGGATACGATCACGTACGAATGCCCGGAACTGGAGCCGATCCTGGAGCCGACTTACGGCTGTATCGTATACCAGGAACAGGTTATGCAGATCGTGCGTGCCCTCGGCGGCTATACGCTTGGACGAAGCGACCTTCTGCGTCGTGCGATGTCCAAGAAAAAAGCAGCCGTCATGGAAAAAGAACGTCAGAATTTTGTCTATGGAAATGAAGAAGAAGGCGTGCCGGGCTGCATCAAAAACGGAATTTCAGAAGAAATTGCAAATCATATCTATGATGAGATGACCGATTTTGCAAAATATGCATTCAATAAATCACATGCGGCATGTTATGCGGTAGTTGCATATCAGACAGCATGGCTGAAATATTACTATCCGGTAGAATTTATGGCAGCTTTGATGACCTCTGTCATTGATAATCCACCGAAAGTGGCAGAATATATTCTGAACTGCCGCCAGATGGGGATCCGTCTGCTTCCGCCGGATATCAACAAGGGCGAGAGTGCTTTTTCCGTAGAAGAAAACGAAAGCACGGAAAAAACAGGAGAAGAAACATTTAAATATAATAAAAGCATCCGATATGGCCTTTCTGCGATCAAAAGTATCGGTAAACCGGTGATCGATGCAATCGTGCGGGAACGAAACCAGAATGGAATCTATCGAAATTTCCGCAATTTTGTGGAACGTCTGTCCGGAAAAGAATTAAATAAACGCACCATAGAGAATTTCATCAAAGCAGGAGCACTGGATGGTCTTTGTGATAACCGAAAACAGCTGATGATGATCTATGTGCAGGTTGTAGACAGTGTAAATCAGGAGAAGAAAAATGCAATGGCAGGTCAGATGTCTCTGTTTGACTTTGTGGCGGAGGAAGATAAAAAAGATTTTGAAATCCGCATGCCGGATGTAGAAGAATATGATAAAGAGCAGCTCCTTGCCTTTGAAAAAGAAGTGCTTGGCGTGTATATCAGCGGGCATCCTCTGGAAAAATATGAAAAGATGTGGCAGAAAAATATTTCGGCAACTACCATGGATTTTGCCTATCAGGAAGAACTGCACGGCTCCCGCCTGTTTGATGGAGCAGAGGAGATCATCGGAGGCATGGTCGAAGGCATTACGATCAAGCATACAAAAAACAATAAGACCATGGTCTTTTTGACCATCGAGGATCTTCTTGGCACAGTGGAAGTTGTAGTTTTTCCAAGACAGTATGAAATTTACCGAAACAGCATTACACAGGATGGCAAACTTTTTATTCAGGGACACGTATCTGCAGAAGAAGAAAAGGCAAGCAAACTGATCTGCGATAAGATCTGGAAGTTTGAAGACCTTCCAAAAGAACTCTGGATCCAGTTTTCGGACAGGGAGAGTTTTATGGCAGAAGAGAAAGCGTTATATGAGATCCTCCGTTCATCCGATGGAACGGATCAGGTTGTAGTGTACATTCGTTCCCCGAAATCTATGAAAAGACTGGGTAAAGCATGGTCCATATGTGCGGATGAGACACTTTTACAGAAAATTGTTGAAAGATATGGGCAGAACAATGTAAAAGTTGTTGAAAAGTGTATTGAAAATAACGGTAAAATGAATTAAAATTGAGAGCGAAGTATTTGGTTAGGAAAATCAAAGAGTCTAAACAGCGAATCTGAGGAGGTTTCAAGATGGCAAAAGAAATAAAGACAATAGGCGTACTTACAAGCGGCGGCGATGCTCCTGGTATGAATGCGGCAATTCGTGCGGTTGTTAGAAAAGCACTTTCCAGAGGACTGAAAGTAAAAGGTATCTATAAGGGATATAATGGTCTTCTGAATGAAGAGATTAAAGATATGACAGCACGTGACGTATCTGATATCATTTCCCGTGGCGGTACTGTACTGTATACAGCAAGATGTGCAGAGTTCCGTACACCGGAAGGACAGGCAAGAGGTGCAGAAGTCTGCAGAAAGCATGGTATTGACGGACTGGTAGTCATCGGTGGTGACGGATCCTTCGCAGGTGCACAGAAACTGGCTGCTCTGGGTATCAACACGATCGGTATCCCGGGAACGATCGACCTGGACATTGCATGCACCGAGTATACGATCGGATTTGATACAGCGGTCAATACAGCAATGGAAGCAATCGATAAAGTACGTGATACATCCACATCTCATGAAAGATGCAGTATCATCGAAGTTATGGGACGTGGTGCAGGCTACATCGCTCTGTACTGCGGTATTGCAAACGGTGCAGAAGATATCCTGCTTCCGGAGAAATATGATTACGATGAGCAGAAGCTGATCAACAACATCATCGAAAACAGAAAACGTGGCAAAAAACATCATATCATCATCAATGCAGAAGGTATCGGACATTCTGCAAGCATGGCTCGCCGTATCGAAGCAGCTACCGGCATGGAGACAAGAGCTACCATCCTTGGCCATATGCAGCGTGGAGGAAGCCCGACATGTACAGACCGTGTATATGCATCCATGATGGGATCTTATGCAGTAGACCTTCTGGCAGAAGGAAAGACAAACCGTGTAGTAGGATACAGAAACGGAGAGTTTACAGACTTTGATATTGATGAGGCTCTGGCAATGCAGAAGAGCATTTCAGAATATATGTATGATGTAAGCAAGGCCCTTTCTATCTAATTATATAGTCAGAAGAGCGACGTTTTAATATATGATATGATGTGGGTGTCAAAAGTCCCCAACTATGATGCCTACGGATTGTTCCGTGCGTTGCACTCCCACAATCCTTTCTACGCTCCGCTTCGGTCGGTGCTAAACATGTGCCACTGGCACATAGCACCCCAGTATTCGCATATCGTGGGATTATCATCCCACTTTTATGCTCATATCGGGGCGGGTCCCAAGGTCTTTCATCCACCTATGAGCAAGCTCATGTGGATTTAGACCTTTTGACCCTGGCATCATGATATAAATAATCAACACCCATATTCAAGTCAAACGTATGTAAGAGCCGGATATTACCAGTATGAAGGTACTACCGGCTCTTTTATTTTCAATCAGAGGAGAAAAATATGATAACCAGCACCGCAAATCCGCAGATCAAAAATCTGATCCAGCTTCAGAAGAAGAACAGGCTGCGTCAGGAACAGGGAATCTTTATTATAGAAGGAATCAAAATGTACCGGGAAGCACCGACAGACCAGGTAATAAAGACCTATGTATCAGAAAGTTTTTACAAAAAACATCAGAAAGAAGATATCTGGAAAGGGGAAAGCCTGGAAATCGTCACAGACCGCGTCTTTGAGGCGGCTTCTGATACCAAGACGCCACAGGGCGTGTTAAGCCTCGTGAAACGTTTTGAGTATGATCTGGACGATATCATTCAGGGCAGTACACCGCTGATCATGGTTCTGGAGAATATTCAGGATCCGGGCAATCTCGGAACCATTGTGCGTACAGGAGAAGGTGCGGGTATTACAGGCGTTATCATGAGCAACGGAACCGTTGATATCTATAATCCCAAAACCATACGTGCTACCATGGGGTCCATATACCGCGTGCCATTCTGTTATGCTGAGAATATGCAAGAGGTTATGCAGAAACTGAAAAAGTGCAAGATCCAAACCTATGCGGCCTATCTGGAGGGCAGCAGTGTTCACGATGCACAGAATTATAAAGAAGCAACAGCCTTTCTGATCGGAAACGAGGGGAATGGTCTTACAAGAGAACTTGCAGAAAGCGCAGACTGGCGTATCCGTATTCCAATGTGCGGGAAAGTAGAATCTTTAAATGCCGGGATTGCATCTGCGATCCTGATGTATGAGGCCCAGAGGCAGAGGCGAAACTAAGATAAACGCTTCGCAAGAGTCGTGTGCGTTTGAGTGAAATGTAAGTCTGTTTTAAGTATACTTAGAGCTGTTAGAAAAAGTTAGAAAAAAAGTTAAAAAAGTTGTTGACAGATCCGCACAACAGTGGTATCATACCAACTGTTGCGGCGGAAACGCAGAAACAACGGAGCCTGAGAGATACAGGCAGTCAGGGAA
>ERZ826242.555-NODE-555-length-53137-cov-5.033477_pt1 | contig 53137 bp, 46 predicted proteins | sample MGYA00519871_ERZ826242 | MGnify/ENA primary metagenome ERZ826242 (study PRJEB31778, sample SAMEA3449226) | human gut metagenome | biome: human gut; feature: human-associated habitat; material: faeces | place: United Kingdom | collected 2010/2012 ... | reverse complement strand
CTTTATCCATATTGTTCAGTGCGTGCAGAACTGCGGCATAGATCCCAATCGCGACTGAGGGGTTTCCCTTTTCAACATTCCACACTGTGGCGCGGCTCACACCAGCTCTTTCCGCGACCAATTCGGCAGACAGATGCCGCCGCAATCTGGCAAGTTTGATCTGCTCCCCGAGCTGCTCCAAAATGACCTGCGTCTGCGGCAGCACGGCAACACTCTTTCGCCCCATTTTGTATACCACCTCTATATTATCGTTATGCTTGTTATTATAGACGATGCACCTTGAATTGTCAATAAATAAAGACGTTAAATGACAGAGGCGTGACAAGCTGCCTGTTACTTCATTGTGTGCGAACCATCTTGCTGGTATGCGTTCAACTTTATCACATGGTATCGACGATAGCTCTGCCTCTTATTATTCTAACCAGAGCAGTTGACGTTGACGATTAGAATGGTTAGAATGGAGTTGAGAGGTGAACAGAAGTAGTATTTGTATTGTAGGCTTGTCAACTGACCAGCTATTGCAAAGGGGATACCACCCAGGTTACTTACCAGAGTTGCTTTTATCCGGTGGGAGTTGCGCGTTTATGTGCAACTCCCTTTAGAAACTCCAGAAACATCTCCTCCAATTCCGCCTCGCTGCCGATTTGCTCTAAGTACGGCGCAAACTTCCTGCGGTCGAAGGTGATTTTCTTAGACGGTGCGGCATGCTTCTTATCCGCGGCAGCGCGGGCTTCACGCCATGCGGCGTAGATGGCCTGCTTGTCCGCTGTGGGCGGCGGACAGTTCTGCGTGATGCGGTTCAGGGTGACCTTGTTCAGTCGATACCCTTCAATGCGGCACATCTCCACAAATGTCTCTTGTGAGGCTGCATCGTAGTCGGCGATCATATCCGCGCAGCTCAGCGGCAAGTGCCGGGGATCGTTTTCCAGGATGTCCGACAACGGCGGGATCAGACCTGCCAGCTTGACAGCCTTACGGAGTTCATATTCTGTAACGCCAAAGAAATCTGCTACGATTTCTCTTGTTAGGAACTTCTGGCGATTTTCGCCAGAAGTTCCTAAGTCCGTCCGCTCACCTTGACGCCGCTTAGCCTCCAGCATAGCCTTGTATGCTTTGCCGCGCTCGATGATGGTCAGTTCCTGCCGCCGCAGCAAATTGGTGGCTGTGGCAATGATGATGGCGCGGGCATCGTTGGCCGCAACGACCTCAGCAGGAATTGTGTCATGCCCGGCCATACGCCATGCGGCGGTGCGATTGTGTCCGGCCAGAATCTCATATTCATCACTGTCGGGAATACTCCTGACGATGATGCGCTCCAGCAAGCCCTGTTCAAGAAGCTGCTGGGCAAATGCCCGCAGTTTTTCCGGGGAATATGGGTGAAATCCGATATCGGTGGTGAAAAAGGGACGCAGCTTGTCTACCGGAAGCTCGCGGATCGTAGAAGCTGCTGCGGGAAGCGGGTCGATAAGGCTTTCATAAGCCCTGTTGCCGATCTCCATTTCCGAGACCTGCTGGGCAGCGCTCATGCGCTGCTTCAGCAGGTCTTTCATGTTGTTGCTCTTAGCCAAGCGACAACACCTCCCGCGCCAGACTGCGGTAGGACTCTGCGGCGGGGTTCTTCGGTGCGTAGTCCAGAATACTCATACCGGCGGCAGGACATTCCGCCACCTTGATGGTCTGCTCAATGGGACGTTCAAACACATGGAACGCCTCACCGTAAACCTCACCGATTGTTGCTCGAACGCTCTGGCAGAGCTGTGGACGGGATTGATACATGGTCAGCAGGATGCCGGCGATTTTCAGCGAGGGATTGAAATGAGCCTGCACCGTGTGCACCAGTTCCAGCACGTCGGGAATGCCCTCGCTTGCGAGGTAGTGAGCTTGCACAGGAATGATGCAGTAATCCGCGGCGGTCAGTGCATTGACCGTCAGCAGCTCGTGCTTCAGCCCGCAGTCGATGATGATATAGCGATAGGCGTCGCACAAGGCGTCTGTAACATGCTTGAGCATTACTTCGCAGCTGCGGCCGCTGTCGCCGTAGGGCTGATACTGGGACAACTGCATGATCTGCAGCCGAGCTGCGGCATCTGCCAGCCTGCGATTGGCGGGAATGATGTCCATACCGGTATCGCTATGTAGGATAGCCTTTTGCAGATGCTGCGCAATGTCCTCCGGATAGTCGATGGCTGCCAGCAGCAGGGAAGCCAGTGTGTGCTTCATCTCGCCGGCGGTATATCCCAGCGCCGCAGTCAGATTTCCCTGCGGGTCGTTGTCAATGAGTAAGACTTTCTGCCCTTCAGCGGCCAGCGCCGCGCCAAGGTTCAAGGCCGTCGTGGTTTTCCCAACGCCGCCCTTGAAATTTGTAATGGCAATGATAGTTGAATCCTTCATAATTAGAACCTCCCTTCAAAAATGAGACCTGAATCGATCTGCTTGAGATGATCACCTCCCTTGGGCAGCTGCGGTGGATTTCGTATTGCGCAAATACGGCCTATTTCATGTCAGTGAAAATAGGGACAACGCCAGAAACCCTTGTAAAATCAAGGCTTTCCCGTGTTGTCCCTATTATATATCACTCACATCCCCTGCACGATGCCGCCGGTGGCGGCCAGAAGCTGGGGATCCGTCACCCGCAGCATCAGGTTGCGGGTATCCTGGCCGCTGCCGTACAGCCGCAGGATCTCCACCTGATACTCCTTCGTCTCGCTGCCATTGACGGTGGAGAGAATGGCAGCCGGGCCGCACTTGACCTCGCGGGCCGCGGCCACGGGAATGGCCTGTGCCCCGTCGATAAAGCTGCTGTCGGCCACCTTGCCGAAGATGCCGCCGTTGGTGTTGGCCGTCAGGGTGCCCACGTCACGCTGCACCGTGAAGTCGCCCTTCAGCTCGCCGGGATCGCCCTTCTGGCCCTTCTTCACCGCCTTCACCGTGGTCTCCATGATGGAGCCGCTGCTGAGGCTCATGAGCTGGGCCGTGTCCACATCGGCGATGCCGTGGCCCAGGGCGCCGTAGCTGGCGGTCTGGGGATCGTAGTAGGTCAGGGTGCCGATGCCCGCCATGCTGTCACGGATCCACGCACCCAGGCGGTACACGCCGTCACTGCCGCACTGGGGCGTATCCGTGAAGGTGACCAGCCGCTCACCCCGCCGCACCTGCATAGATACCGGCAGACTGCCGTTTTTCTGCAGCAGCGCCTGGAGCTGCTCGGTGGACTGCACCCTGGTGTCGTTGACCTTCAGCAGAAGGTCGCCCACCTTCAGGGTGTCGCTGCCCTCCAGCGACACCACCAGCGCGCCGTCGGCGAACAGTTTGATGCCCACCGCCTTGCCCAGCGGGATCAGGGTGCGCTCTCCTTCCGCCGCCCACGCGGGGGTGATGAGGGAAAACGCCAGCAGACAGGAGAAGAGAAGGGAGAACCATCGTTTTTTTCGCGTCTCATACAAATTGATCACCCTTTCGTGGCAAAGCGCAGGCCGCGCTTTGCCGGATCTGTCACCGGTGACTGGGTTATTTTCTGTCGAAACCGCTCCGCTATGCCCGTTAAAAACAGGCAGCGGCGGCAAAGGATAGAATTCCTTTTTTTGCCAGTGCTTACGGCGCGGAAAAAGCAAATTGACAAAGTATTGTCAAATCGGTATAATGAAGTATCATACATAATAAGGACTATTACATTTACATGCCACAAGGAGGCACAATGGATATTTTTGAAAAATGCTATGCACCGTCCCTGGCCGGCGAGTTGAAGGAAAAGGGTGTGTATCCCTATTTCCACGCCCTGCAGTCCCGGCAGGATGTGGAGGTCACCATGGAGGGCAAGCGCCGCATCATGCTGGGCTCCAACAACTACCTGGGCCTGACCATCCAGCCGGAGATCGTCGAGGCCGGTGTGAAGGCCCTGGAGCAGTACGGCACCGGCTGCTCCGGCTCCCGCTTCCTCAACGGCACGCTGGAGCTGCATCTGGAGCTGGAGGCGGAGCTGGCCAAGTTCCTGCGGAAGGACGGCGTTGTCACCTTCGGCACCGGCTTCCAGTCCAACGTGGGCATCATCTCCGCCCTGGTGGACCGCCACGACTATGTGATCTGCGACAAGGAGAACCACGCCAGCATCTACGCCGGGTGCCAGATGAGCTACGGTAAGATGCTGCGCTACCGCCACAACGACATGGCGGAGCTGGAGCGCATCCTGCAGAAGATCGACGGCAAGAACGGCGTGCTGATCGTCACCGACGGCGTGTTCTCCATGGGCGGCGACATCGCCAAGCTGCCGGAGATCTGCGCCCTGGCCAGGAAGTACGGCGCCCGCGTCATGGTGGACGACGCCCACGGCCTGGGCGTGCTGGGCGAGGGCGGCCGCGGCACCGCCAGCTATTTTGGCCTGGAGGATCAGGTGGACATCTACATGGGCACCTTCTCCAAGTCCCTGGCGTCCCTGGGCGGCTATATGGCGGCCTCTGCCGAGGTGGCGGAGTTTGTGCGCCACGCCTCCCGTCCCTTCATCTTCTCCGCCTCCATCCCGCCCGCCAACTGCGCCACGGCGCTGGCTGCCCTGCGGTATCTGGAGGCACACCCCCGGCTGCCGGAGCGTCTGCGGGATCTGAGCCTGTACGCCCGCAAGGGCTTCACCGACCGGGGCCTCAAGATCCGGGAGAGCGCCCTGGAAGCCCCCACCCCCATCATCCCCCTGTACACCTACGAGACCTATTGGACGCTGGAGGCCGCGGCGGAGATCTACGACCGGGGCGTGTATGTGAACCCCACGCTGCCCCCCGCCACGCCGGAGGGCGAGGCTCTGCTGCGCACCAGCTACATGGCCACCCATACCGAGGCGCTGCTGGACGAGGCCATGGATATCATTGCGGACGTGATGGTGAAGCGCCATGGATAAAAAAGTCGCTATCGTCACCGGAGGCACCTCCGGGATCGGCCGCGCCACGGCGCTGGCCCTGCGGGAGGGCGGCTGGACCGTCTATGAGCTGAGCCGCCGGGCGGAAGGCATGCCGGACATCCCCCACATCGTGGCGGACATCACCAGGGAGGAGACGCTGCGCGCCGCCGTGGATCAGGTGATGGCGGCGGAGGGCCGCATCGACCTGGTGGTGAACAACGCGGGCTTCGGTATCTCCGGCGCCATCGAGTTCACCGACACCCAGGAGGCCCAGCGGCTGTTTGACACCCTGTTTTTCGGCATGGTGCGGATGAACCGCTGCGTGATCCCCATCCTGCGGCAGCAGGGAAGGGGCCGCATCGTCAACATCAGCAGTGTGGCCGCCCCGGTGCCCATCCCCTTCCAGGCGTATTACAGCGCCGGAAAGGCCGCCATCAACGCCTATACCATGGCCCTGGCCAACGAGCTGCGGCCCTTCGGCGTCACCGTGTGCGCCGTCATGCCGGGGGATATCAGAACCGGATTCACCGCCGCCCGAGAGAAGATCATCGACGGCGATGAGATCTATCAGGGCCGCATCGGCCGCAGCGTGAAGCGGATGGAGCATGACGAGCAGACCGGCATGGATCCCGCCAAGGTGGGCCGCTACATCGCCGCCGTGGCAAGCCGCCAGGGCAATCACCACCCTCTGTACGCCACCCGCATCGACTATAAATTCTTCGTTTTCCTGACGAAGGTGCTGCCTGCCCGGTTTCTGAACTGGCTGATCTATCAGCTCTACGGAAAGTAAGCGATACATACGAAAAACACCGCCCATCCGGGCGGTGTTTTTAATTGTAAATGGTTGTTTATTTATAGAAAAGCCTGCTTTATGGCTTAAAAAAGCTTCGCAGAATTCGCCGCCGCAGCGGCGAACCTGTTTGATCGTTTTTTGCCGCAGTATGTATGTGGCAAAAAACACTTTGCGCGGAGAGCGTGTTCATTCGCACACAAAGTGGGCGAATGAATGCGGGGCGGAGTGAATCCTATCCAGACAAAAAAGCATAGCTTTTTTGTCAAGCCGCAAGGAAGCCGCCCCTTGGGGCGGCTTCCTTGCAAGATTATAGCGCCTTCGTCCGCTCATAGGCGGCGATGACGGCGTCCATGGCGGCGGCCCGAAAGCCATGCTCCTCCAGTGTCCGGACGCCCGCAATGGTGGTGCCGCCGGGGGAGCAGACGGCATCCTTCAGTGCGCCGGTGTGGTCGTCGGAGGCCAGCGCCAGCTTCGCCGCGCCCAGCAGCATCTGGGCGGCGTAGCGCCGGGCCTTGGCACGGGGCAGTCCTGCGTATACCGCGCCGTCCGCCAGTCCCTCCAGGAACAGGTAAGCGAACGCGCCGCCGCAGCCGGCCACGGCGCTGCCCGCGTCCATCAGCTTTTCCTCCAGCTCCTCCAGCAGGCCGGAGCAGTGCAGCAGGGAGACAAAACCCTCCCGCTGGGCCTCCGTCACGTTGTCGGAGCAGCAGTACATGGTGACGCCCTCGCCCACCGCCACGGCGGTGTTGGGCATGATGCGGATGACGGGATAGTCGCCGCCCGCCATCTCCCGGATGCGCTGGATGGTCAGGCCCGCCGCCATGCTCAGCAGCACGAAGGGGGTGGTGCGCTCCTTCAGGGCGGGCGCGATCTCCGCAAGCATCCCGGCCATCATCTGGGGCTTGACCCCCAGCAGGATGTAGTCGCACTCACGGGCGACGGTCAGGTTATCCGCCACGGAGGCGCCGATCTCGTCGGCCAGCCACGCGGCCTTTTCCAGTGTCCGGTTGGCCAGCACGATGCTGCTGCGCACCTCCACCGTTTTGGCGGCGGCACGGGCCAGCGCGCCGCCCATATTGCCGGTGCCAATGAATCCGTAGGTCATAAATACCCCTCTTTTCTATAAGTAAATAATTGTTTTGCAAGCGCGATCACATAAAACGACACAGTAAAATGGGCAGCAGGATCGCCGGGACCATGTTCAGGATCCGCAGCTTGGTGATGCCCAGCAGGTTCAGGCTGATGCCCACGATCAGCAGGGAGCCCACGAAGGTGATCTCGTTGACCACCGCCTCGCCCAGATAGGGCGCCACCACCGAGGCCAGCAGGGCGATGGAGCCCTCTACCGCGAAGACCATCAGGCCGGACAGGGCCACGCCCAGTCCCAGGGTGGAGGCGAACACGATCGACGCCACGCCGTCGATGACCGATTTGGAGAACAGCAGGTCGTGCTGGTGCTGCAGGCCGCTCTGCAGCGGGCCCATAACGGCCAGCGCGCCGATGGCGAACACCAGTGAGCCGGTGACGAACCCCTCGGTGACGCGGCTGCCGGAGAACCGCTTCTGCAGATTCTCGCCCAGCTTATTGACGGCGGCGTCGATGTTCAGCAGCTCACCGATGATGGTGCCGATGACCATGGAGATGATGGGGATCAGGGCGTTGCTGCTTTTCAGCAGGCCCGGCACCGCGATGCCGATGGTCATCAGCGACAGCGCCGCCATCACGGAAGTCCGCAGCCGCTCCGGCAGCAGCTTTCCGGCAAACATGCCCACCAGGCCGCCTACCAGGATGGCGCCGGCGTTGACAAGAGAACCCAATAGGATCATGGAATCAGCCCTCCTTCGTTCAATAGATCCTGTACCACCGTGCCCGCCATCAGCAGGCCCGCCACGGATGGCACCCACGATACGCTGGCGGGCACGCTGCGCCGTCCCGGAGGCGGCGTCTCCAACTGCTGTGTCTCGCCGGGCTGCTCGGGGCTGAACACCACCTTCAGGTGGTGGATGTCCCGGGCGCGCAGCTCCTTGCGCATGACGCGGGCCAGGGGACAGCCGGAGGTCCTGGCGATGTCGGTGATGGTCAGCAGCTCCGGGTGCAGCTTGTTGCCGGTGCCCAGGGCCGTCAGAATGGGGATGCGCCGCTGCCGAGCCTGTCCGATCAGGTCCAGCTTGCAGCTCACCAGGTCGATGGCGTCCACGATGTAGTCATACCGGGCGGTGAAGAAGTCCTCCCGGTGGGCGGCGTCGTAGATGCCCACGATGGGGTGCACCACCGTGTCGGGGCAGATGTCCCGGCAGCGGGCGGCGGCGGCCTCCGCCTTGGGAAGGCCCACCGTGGAGTGAAGGGCGTAGAGCTGGCGGTTGATGTTGGTGACGGACACGGTGTCGCCGTCGATGAGGGTCAGCTCCCCCACACCGGCGCGGCACAGGGCCTCCGTCACATAGCTGCCTACGCCGCCCAGGCCGAACACCGCCACATGGCTGCGCCGCAGTTTATCCAGAGCCTCACCGCCCAGGATCATTTCCGTTCTCAAAAATTCTTCACGTCTCATTTTATTGCGGCATAATCGCGGAGGACCGGCGTATGCCGGTCCTTCACAATGGTTGAATAAGCGTCTCTTAATAGCCCACGTACTGCATGCCGGAGCCATCGGTGATGGTCTCGGCGGTGCTCTGCTCGGCCAGCCAGGTGTCGTACGCCTCGTTCTTCAGCGTGTTGGTGGCCTGCACCTTCCAGTAGGGATCGCCGAAGCTGTCCAGATACATGACGTGGCTGCCGTAGCTGCTGTCGATCACACCGGCGTCGCCCTCCTTACGGCCATCGGCGAAGCACCAATCCAGAAACTCCTGCACGAAGCTGGTGGACTTGGTGATGCCCTCGTACAGGCCTCCGTTGGCGGTGCTGCCGGTATCGGCGGACAGCTCGGTGGCCATCTGGGCGAACAGCTCTGCGGTGGCACCGTCATCCTGCCACTTCTTCAGGGCGTCCTCGGCGTCGTTGTGGGCGGTCTCCTTCAGCGCGGCCAGATCGGCCTCATAGGTCTCGGACGTGCTGTCCAGCGTGGAATCGTCCACCCGGAAGAGGATATGACGGGCGTTGACCACGTTGTAGTCCTGACGGGCGCGGCTGTGGAACAACACAAAATAGATGGTGGAATCGGTGGTGACCGTATTGGTGTCACCGGCAGCGCGGTTGGCGTCAAACACCCAGTTCATCAGGTCGGTGTCGGCATAGGAGCCCTCCTCCTGATGGGTATAGGTGGCGATATCTTCGTAATCGGCGGCGATGGCGTCCAGGGTCTCACCGGCGGCGTAACGCTCGGCAGCGGCAGCGGCGGCATCCTCGGCGGCATTCTTGGCGGCGGCGGTCTCCTCATCGGTGGGCTCCACGGTGTTGCCGTCGGCATCCTTGGTGCTGTCGGCAGTGGCCTTGAAGGAGATGTACTCATAGTCGGCCACGTCGAAGCTGTTCTTGTCCGCTTCATAGCAGGCTTCCAGCTCATCGTCGGTGTAGCTCAGGCTGTCCACATACTCCTGCTGATAGTGGGAGGCCAGCGCAGTCATCTCATACATTTCCTTGAAGGTGCTGACGGTCATGTTGGAGCCGTACACCAGCTTCAGGTAAGCGGCAAAGGTATAGCCCTGCTGCTTGGCGTAGGTGGTGATGCTGTCGATATCGGCCTGCAGCTCCTCCTGCATGTGGTCATCGAAGGTAGCGCCTTCGGCCTTGGCCTTCTCGCTGAGCAGATAGCTCTGGGCCAGATTCTTCTTGGCGGTGTCCTTCAGGAAGGCGTCCCAGGTCATGTCCTCCTCGGAGGTGACGCCCAGCAGCATCTTGGCCATGGCGTTCAGATTCTGGCTCTTCATGGAGCTGCTGCTGTCCAGACCCATATAGCTGGAATAGCTGGAGTTTCTGACGTTGTTCAGGGCGTTATAGTAAAAGTAATCCACCTCGGCGGCGGTGAAGTTCTTGCCGTCTACTGTCACGGCGGTGGCGCCCCGCTGGAAAATGCCGGAGTTGTACAGCAACACCACGGCGGCCACGATGACAAACAGGACGGCTACGCCGCCGTAGATCAGCTTGTTCTTTTTCCGCTCGGCAGCTTCCTTCTGCTCCCGCTCTACGCGAGGATCGACATGACCCTGAGCAGCCAGCTCCTGGCGGTTTTTCTTTTCTCTGGATGCACTCATTTGTTTTTCAGTCCTCTCAAGTGATAGGCGCAATACGCCCTTGGTCGTAAAATACCTGCCTATTATACCGTAGTTTTGCCGAATGTGCAAGTATTATATTTCGAAAGGCAGAAAATGGGTATTTCACGGGTTTTTCACCGTTATAGCGCTTCAAAATGATACCGGGGCTTGCCCAGGCTCTTTTTGCCATACTCGATGGCCGCGGCGGGGCAATAGCAGATGCAGGCCATGCAGTGGGTGCAGCTTCCGCCCCAGACGGGCCGTCCGTTTTGCAGCGCGATGTTGTTGGTGGGGCAGCGGGCTGCGCACTGGCCGCAGCCCACGCAGGCGTCCGATATGGTGAAGGCCTCCGCCTTCACGAAGCAGGAATAGAAGATAGGATTCACCGGGCCGCTCATGAAGCGGTCATAGAGGTTATCGCGGGTGGGCGGAAATGCTGTCCCCGCCCGGACGGCGGCGATGGCCCGGTCAATATCCGGCTCTGCCCTGGCCACGATCTGCCGGGCCTCCTCCGCCTGTGGCGCGTTGAACATGGCGATGTAGTTCTCCGGCATGATGATCTGCGCCGTGCCCATGCAGGTCAGGTGCTTTTCCTGACAGAGTGCGCGGTTGTACTTGTCGGCGCTGCCGATCTCGCTGCCGCAGGTCATAACGAACCACGCCTGCTCCGCGCCGGGCAGCGCCGTGTTCCGCAGCCAGTCCCGGACGATCCGGGGGATACGCCAGGCGTAGGTGGGCGTGACGATGATGAGCCGCGCACCGGTCTCCACCGGGGCGGTGTCGCCCGCCTTGATGCGGTCATTCATATTGCAGAGCGGTTCGTGCAGGGCGTCCGCCATGCGCCGGGCCACATATCTGCTGTTGCCGGTGCCGGAATAATACAGGATCATATCAATACCCCCTCGCAGTGGTCGATCTCGTGCTGGATGATCTCCGCCGTCCAGCCGGTAAAGGTCTTGCGTCGGGTCTGGAGTTTCTCGTTCTGCCACTGGACCTTGATGGTCCGGAACCGCTTCACCTTCCGGCGACCGGTGAGAGACAGGCAGCCCTCCTCGGCCTCATAGGGGCCGTCGTGCTTCACGATAACGGGGTTGAACATGACCTGATACTTCCCGTCATCGTCAAAGACGATGATGCGCTTGTTGACGCCGATCATGTTGGCGGCCATGCCCACGCAGCCCTCCCTGTGGGCGGCCAGCGTGTCCAGCAGATCCTGTGCCGTGTCGAGATCCTCCGCTGTGGCGGTCTCGGCCTTCTGGGCCAGAAATGCCTCGTCCTTACAGATATCACGGATCATATGTCATCCTCCCGCGTGGTGTTTTTCTTCGGCGCACAGCCGACGCTTTATGCTATTATGATACCGCTGCCGAAGGGAAAAAGCAACCTTCCGGGCGGAGATCACGGAGGATTCCTGCTTGGAGGCACAAATCCTTGCCGCCGGACGGTACTTTTGCTATAATATGAACTGTGTAAAGAACCGGAAGGGGAGAACGATCATGGAAATGCGGCGCTATATCAGGCACTCCAACGGCTGGTGGTGGCTTGCCGCCGTGTGTATGGCCATCGCCGTATGCTGCGCGGTAAAGGCCGCGCAGGTGCAGAAGGACAGGGAAGCGATGGCCCCGGCGCCGCTGCTGGTGGGCGAAGAGCGGGCGGGGGATTACCGCCATATTGACGCGGTGTACATGACCGACTGGGTCTATCGGGTGACGGACAGAAGCGGCCGGAAGAAGATTTTTTACTTCGCCGGGGATGCTGACGGCTACGTCTATCTGGTGCGGCTGGGCGACGGGCAGTACGCGGAATTTGCGGATGTGACGGACGAATTGCCGGTTCGCCTGGCGGGCGTGCTCTGCACCGTGCCGAAGGCATATCTTCCCGATCTTGCGGAGGCTGACGGCTCCACCGTCGAGGAGTATGTGGATTACTACGGCGACTACTACATCGACGCCGCCATGACGCCTGCCGACCTGAATAACGGCTTCCGGACAGGCGCCGTATCGGCTTTTACTGTCGGAGTGATCCTCCTGTTCCAGAGCGCTGTATTTTCCGTGCAGTTCAGGAAGGAACTGCGGCGACTGGAAGAGAAGGGCATGCTGGAGCGGGCGGAGTACGCGTTCCAAAACGCACGGGGCGACCTCCACGGGAATGTGCGGCTCAGTGATACGTTCATTTACGGCAGACACGCCGCGCTGGCGCGGCCTCTGACGGATGTGCTGTGGGTCTATTGGCAAGAGAAGTCCGGCGCGGTGGATGTGCATCTGCTGACCGCCGATGGCCGCGACTGCATGCTGCGGCTGTCCGGCCAGACGGCCCGCCGCAATGCGGAGGAGATCCTGCAGGCGGTGGCTGCGCGTAATTCCGGCGTGCTGGTGGGCCGGACGCGGGAAAATGGCCTGCGCTACGACCGGCAGGTGCCCCGCATCAGGCAGCAGCGCGTTCGCCGGATCGTGCTCTGGGCTGTATGGCTGGCGGCGGCTGCCGCGGCCTTTGCGGTCTTGGCCCTCACCTGAGCCGTCGCGCCGCCGCGGAAAATGCGGCCTGATGGCGTTGACCTCGCCGGCGCTTTCCGCTATAATCGGACTATACGTTATATGTGATACACGCTGAACGATAAGGAGGCTGGCCTATGACGAACCGACCTGCGCATCAGGAGATCCATTACGGAGACTGCGCCCACAGACCGGGTATGTACAGCATACTTGTTCCGGGAAAGCGGGGAAGGCTGTTTTCTGTGCTCTATACGGCGGCGGGGGAGGGACCCCATCCCACCGTACTGCTGCTTCACGGCATCCCCGGCTGTGAGCGGAACTTCGACCTGGCCCAAGTTCTGCGTCGCGGAGGCTTCCATGTGATGACCTTCCATTACAGCGGCAGCTGGGGCAGCGACGGCGATTACTCGCTGGCCAACGATCTGGAGGACGCTCACACGGTGCTGGACTTCATTCTGCAGAGCGAGACCTACGGCATAGACAAGTCGCGCGTCTATGCGGTAGGCCACAGCCTGGGCGGCTTCGTCTGCGGACAGCTGACGGCGGCGCGCCAGGAGATCAGTGCGGCGGTGCTGCTGATGCCCTGCGATATCGGGCGGATGCAGAAGATCGCCCAGGAGGATCCCGTGGCCTTCCGGGCCATCCGTAAGGAGCTGGAGGAGAGCGGCGGCTGGCTCAATGGCACCAGCGGCGAAGCCCTGTGGCAGGAGGCCCGGGCCCACAGCAACGATTACTGCCTGGAGAGCGCAGCGCAGGCGCTGGCGCACAAGCCGGTGCTCTGCGTCGGCGGCACGCTGGATACCTGCACGCCCCTGGCCATGCACTGCGAGCCCTTGGCCAGGGCGGTAAAGGCAGCGGGCGGAACCGCCTTCCGGATGCAGTACTTCACCACCGACCACGTCTTTTCGGATTATCGTCTCACGGTGGCGGAAGAGGTGACGGCCTTTCTGCAGGCGGAAGCCGCGAAAACGGAATAATAGAAAGCCCCCGCTTTTCACGCCTCAACACGAGGAATGAAAAGCGGGGGCTTGTGCGTCAGATCTCCGCGTCCTCCCGTGCGGTGGAGATCTTGATGACCACCGCTGTTTTCGCGCCGTTGTTCCAGATGGAGTGGGGCGTCATGCCGTCCACAAAGACCGACTGATCCTTTCCGGCGATGATCTCCCTGTCGCCGGTGACGATCCGCACCTCGCCGTCCACCACGATGAAGATGTGGTTGTCGCTGTGGGTGTGGTTGTTTTCCGGGCCGCCGCCGTTTTCCGAAATGTACGCGATGGCGCCCCACTGGATACGGCCCATCTCGTTGAACAGCTTCTTGACCAGAAAGCCCTTGTGGCCCTCCGGTGTGATAAATGTGTTTTCCATAGGTGTTGCTCATCTCTTTGCTGTGTGATCTTTCTGATCAGATATACTGCGCCATAAACGCCGCAAGGGGCGGGATATCCTCCGCCCGCCAATAGCTGGCGCCGTCCGCCGTCCGGTGCAGGAGCCGCTTGTTGAAAAGCTCCCGCCGCAGGGTGGCGGCGTCGTGGAAAAGCGTCCACTCGTCCAGCAGGTCGTTGATCTCCTGCTGGGTGTACTGCTGCCCGGCCTCGAGCTTCCCCGCCAAGTACCAGAGGGCCATCAGCTTCTTCTTGTGCTTGGCCGGAAGGGCGGTGAGCCGCCCGTTCGCGTCACAAAACGGCATCAACTGGGATAGTTCATTCATTTTCACACCCCGCTTCTCCCGCTCCGGCCTTCACCAGCAGCATCATGGCCTGTAACTCGGTGGACAGCATCCGGCCCAGCTCCTCCTCGGAGAACCGGCAGACCCGCGTGGCGCACAGCGCGCCCACGCCGAAGGTATAGATCCACACGTTTTCAAACAGCAGCCTGGCGTCCGCCTCGCGCATGCCGTACTCCTGCCGGATCAGGGCGATGCAGGTCTCCGCCGTGGGGCCCAGCTCGCCGAACACATCGTCAAAGCTGACGGCGTTCCGGTTCTCCCGCATGAAGAGCAGCTGGTACAGCTTCGGCTCCTGCGCGCCGAACAGCACCATCCGCATACCCACCTGCTTGAACAGGGGCATGTCGGGCGGCATCTGCGCGGCAAAGCCCTCGAACCGGCGCATGGCGGCGTCCCGCACCGCCTCCTGCACCTCTCTCATGCTGTTGAACACGGTGAAGATGGGCCGGGCCGAGCTGCCCAGGGCGTCGCCCAGCTCCTTGGCGGTCAGCGCCTCGACGCCCTTTTGGGAGACGAGCTCCAGCGCGGCCCGCACGATCTCCTCCTTCGTAAATTTCGGCATCGGCGACGACAATCCCATGGCGTACAACGAGCTGTTCGCGCTGGCCTTTGTGGCGCCGTATGTGGCCAGCGGGAAGAAGATCCCGCCGGAGACGGTGCAGGAGATGATGCGCCGCTCGCTGTACCACATCAAGTGGTACTTCGGCAGGACTGACCTGAACACGGACAAGGGAAAGGCGGAGAACAAGAAGAGCGTCGTCAAATACGCCAAGTGGTACACGCCGGAAAAGGAGCGGCGGTACCTCACCTCCTTCAAGGTGGATTTTGTGGGGCAGCCCTATGAGGGCGCCTGCTACTACCGCATCACCCGCTGTCCCATCTGCACTTACGCGGAAAAGCTGGGCGTCTCTGAGCTGATGCCCCTGTTCTGTGAGCTGGACGCGGTGATGATCACCCTCCAGCACGGTGTTCTGCACCGCCGGCAGACCATCGCCTCCGGCGGCGATTACTGCGACTACTTCATCACAGGCGACAAAGAATAAATTAAGGCTATAAAAGTCCGTATCAGCAAGCTGATACGGACTTTTATAGCGTGCAGAGGAACGCAGAGCTTCCCGCCTTGCTTTTCCAACAGGCGTTTATCGGCACTCTGTCTCAAAAAATGATTGCGAGTTCCTGACCGTCGGTATATAGTATAGGCAGGTCTATTTTAGAGACAGAGATCATAACACAAGAGGCTATAGAGATGCACTATATTGTTTTAGATTTTGAATGGAATCAGCCGTTATCGGAAAAGGAAATGCTCATGGAGCCGTTTCCTTTTGATTCTGAGATCATTGAGATCGGTGCCATAAAGCTGGATGAAAGCTTTCAGACCGTGGATGAGTTCAAGACCTTCATCCGCCCGCAGTTTTATCCTCACCTGAGCAATGCGGTCGTACAGCTCACAAAGATCCGGCCGCAGGAGCTTGAGAAGGCCCCGTCATTTCCCGAGGCGTTTGACGCCTTCATCGACTGGTGTGGGGACGACTGCGCGCTTTGCTCCTGGGGCCCGGACGATATCCCCGTGCTGCTGGACAACATGCTGCTGCACGGCATCCCCACCGAGCCGTTTCCCTATTGCTATGACCTCCAGCGCATCTTCGCCCGGGAGCTCCTGCGGGAGAATCGCCAATGCTCCCTGTCCGACGCCGTGAAAATGCTGAAGCTTCCCGCCGACCGCGCGCACGATGCGCTGAATGACACCCGCAACACGGTGCGGGTTTGTGAACGCATGGATCTGGCGGGCTGCATAGACGAATACCGTACCGCCTTCGTCGGCTATGGAGCCGACCGCAAAAGCGGACTTATCTCCGGGCTGATCTATCCCAGTTTCGACGCCGCCCTGGCCGATACACGCGTCAAGGAGATCACCTGCCCCTATTGCGGCGAACAGGTATCGCTTACGGTTTCCCCGCAGGAGGGAAATACGCTCTTCGGGTACGGCAGATGCAATGAAGGCGACGAATTTCTCGCACGCATCCAGCATTATCGTCAGGAGGGCAATGCCCGTAAGGTCAAGCGGATCGTCTATGAAATGAGCGATGATCTGTGGGATACCTACCAGCAGGCCAAAAGCGCCGCAAGCCCTGTGTGAGCGGCGTTTCCGTTCCAATCGTCATTGCCATTCGCAGAAGCGCTCCAGCTCCGATACCAGCAGCGCCGGGTGATTGATGATGTCGCCATGCCCGAAGCCGGGGAAGCAGCGCACAGCCAGCCTGGGATATACGGCCCGCAGCTTTTGGATAGCTTTTTTCATGTGGCCCTCCTTTTCGCCGTACCAGCAGGCCACCTGCGCGTCCGGCTGCACCGGCAGCGGCATCCGATAGAGATACAGCCCCACCGCCCATGTGGCGCGGATGGATTCCAGCGAGATGTGCTCCGGGATCCGGCGCAGCATGGTGTTCATGCCCTCCTCCGTCTGGCCCATGAACCGCAGCGCCCAGGACGGCATGGACTTTTCGTGAGCCGTCCGGTATTGCTTCTGCGGCATGACCTTCAGGAGCAGCCCGTTCAGGATGCCGAAATCCAGATATTCCGGCCCGCTGAGGATCATGCGGTCGATCCTGACCCGCGAAGACGCTTTCAGCAGGATGGCCGGGCCGCAGCCGAGGGACTCGGCAAACAGGGTGTCCAGATGCCCGCCGCAGTTTTCCTGGATGTAGCCCTCCAGCTTGCGGGCCTGCTCCTGTGCCGTGGTATAGGTGGTCTCGCCTGTTCCGTCAAAGCCATCGAAGCTGACGGCATACACGCAGTACGATTTTTCCAATAGCGGGATCACGTCCTCAAACTGCCGCCAGCACATGAGATTCCCGTGTACCAGCATGATCTTTTTGCCATTTTGATCGCCAAATCGTTTGATCTCCATGTGGATACTCCTTTCGCCCAAAGCGGCATTATTCTGCCTTGTCCATATCCCATACCAGACGGCACACGGATTTCCCGCGCAGTGTGGTGCGGGTGATCATACCGTCATAAAAGCTGTTGCTGCCCGTCAGCCGGTAGGCGCCGCGAATGGTCTCTTTTCGATCTATTTTCATTCCCCCGGAATTATATAGATGGTGGTTAGAGAACACTAACCGCATGCCTTGCAGAAAGCCGCATCCCTGCGGCTTTCTCATCGAAAACGGTTTATTTTTTCGACCGTATCGTAGCAAAGTTTGTCTCTCATGTCAAGATGCCAAAGTGTCTATTCTGCGCACATTACGCTTTCAGCTGATACAGACGATCGCCCTGGTCGAAATAGACGGTGGGAAGTGAGGTTGCACGGGGTGTGATGGGATGGTATAATCGGTGACAGAGATGCAGAGAAACTGTTGCTTGCGGAGGTGCTGAATGATCCTATACTTTTCCGCTACCGGAAATTGCAAATACGTCGCCGCCAGACTCGCGGCGGCCTTTGGACAGGAAACGGTGTCCATCGTTGACTGCATCCGAGATGGTGCGTATGCTTTCACGGATAATACGATCGGCATTGTTGTCCCCACATACTTCTGGGGACTTCCCAGCATCGTGAAGGAGTTCCTTGAAAAAGTGAATTTCCATACGGACTACCTCTATTTCATCTCCACCTATGGCACAACGCCGGGAGCGTCCGACGCCATGGCAAGTAAAGCGATTCGGGGGAAGAAAATCGACGCGTTCTACTTCGTGCGGATGCCGGACACTTGGACGCCGATTTTTGACCTGTCCACGCCCGAAAAGGTGGCAGCGTTTTCCAAGACGACGGAAGAGGAGATCGACGAGGATATCCGTAAGATCGGCGAACGCCATACCAACCGGCACATGACACCACGCACTCCTATGCTTCTGGCCGATTGGTTTGCACAGCCGATTTACAACAATAACAAGCGGCGAACGGCGCATTTCCGCGCAGAGGAAAGCTGCGTCGGCTGCGGACTGTGCGCAAAAAAATGCCCCGTTCAGGCCATCGAGATGCGAGAGAGAAAGCCGGTGTGGGTCAAGGAGAAATGTGCCCTGTGCCTTGGCTGCCTGCCCCGCTGTCCCAAATTTGCCATTCAGTACGGAAAGAATACCCAGCGGCACGGCCAGTATAAGAATCCCAATGTCACGCTGTAACCTTCGGCTTATCAAATTTACGCTGTGCTTCAACACCGGCACGGCTGGCACAGGGCATTGCAAACACAAGAACAGAGCGCGGAGCAGACTGCGGTAAGCGGATAAAAGACCCCGGAGGACACACGTCCTCCGGGGTCATTGCTATGCGTTTCAGATCACGAACTGCTCCAGATACCGCTTACTGAGCCGCAGGGACTTCAGCACGGCCTCCTCGCTGCCCTCGAAAGCCTTGTCCTCCACCTCAATGCAGGTGAAGCTGTCGTAGCCGATGTCGGTCAGGGCGGAGACGAACTTGCCCCAGTCCACATCGCCCAGACCGGGCAGCTTGGGACTCATAAAGTCCAGGGGATAGGCCATCACGCCCACGCGGGCCAGCTTCTCCGGGAACAGCTTGATGTCCTTGTAGTGGACGTGGAAGATCTTGTCCTTGAACTCGTACAGGGGCTTCAGATAGTCGATCATCTGCCACACGAAGTGGCTGGGATCGTAATTGATGCCCAGATTCTCGCTGGGCAGGATGTCAAAGACCTTGTGCCAGATGTCGGGGGTGGTCATCAGGTTCTGGCCGCCGGGCCACTGGTCGCGGCCGAACAGCATGGGGCAGTTCTCAATGGCGATGCGGACGCCCAGCTCCTCCGCCAGGGCGATGATGGGAGGCCAGACCTCCTTCACCAACTCCAGATTCTCCTCCACGCTCTTGGTCTGATCCCGGCCGATAAAGGTGGTCACCAGATTGACGCCCAGCTTGGCACTGGCACGGATCACGGTCATCAGGTGCGCCACGTTGGCGGCGCGCTTCTCCAGGTCGCCGTCCATGGTGTTGGGATAGAAGGCCAGGGCGGAGATCTCCACATGGTGGTCGGCGGCGTAGACCAGGATGTGCTTGGCATAGGCGTCATCCTCGCACACGCGGGCTACGTCAATATGGCTGACACCGGCGTAGCGGCGCTCCGCCTTGCCGGAGGGCCAGCAGGCCACCTCCACGCAGGAAAAGCCCATCTCGGACACGGTGTCGATCATTTTTTCATAGTCATACTGCTCCAGAATGGCAGTGACAAGACCCATTTTCATCGGTATCGCTCCTCTCAAAACGCGTAGTGGTTATTCACTCAATTTAAGGTAATCATAAAATTTTGCTTTGTCAAGGGGAAATCAACAGTTTGTCAAAGGATTGTGCAAACCGCCCGAAAGCGCCGATGGGGAATTAGCGAAAGGGCTGAAAATTCCGCGCATTTTACCATATTCCTTGACAGGTCGCCGTCCGGGCTGGTATGATAAAGATGCAAAAAATGTAATCCATTACATTTTTAACCGAGGAAACGGAGGCTCCCGCATGGTAACGATCGGCGAGGTGGCAAAATATGCGGGTGTTTCGGTGGCAACAGTGTCCAGGGTGCTCAACAGCAGCGAGTCGGTAAAGGCGGCCACGGCCCAGCGGGTGATGGCGGCCATCCGGGCGCTGGACTACGTCCCCAATCAGTCGGCCCGGAACCTGCGCCGCAGCGAGAGCCGGGTGATCCTGACCCTGGCCCCCAACTTTTCCAACCCCTACTACTCCAGCATTCTGGCCGGCATCGGAGACCTGGCCCACCACAGCGAGTACAGCGTGCTGATCTGCAACACCGGCGGCCAGCCGGAGAATGAGGAGCGCTTCCTGAAGATGCTGGACGCCCACCGGGCCGACGGCGCCATCTTCCTGGGCTGCCGGAAGGACAGCCAATGGCTCAGCGGCTATGCCGAGCGCTATCCCATCGTCCAGTGCTGCGAGTATGTCCCGGAGCTGGAGCAGCCCACCGTGTCCATCGACAACTACGCCGCCGCCGCGGAGACGGCGCGTTACCTGATCCACCAGGGCCACCGCCGCATCGCCATGCTCAGCGCGGACAACGCCTTTATCTCCACCCAACTGCGCCGCCGCGGATACGAGGATGTCCTGCGGGAGGCGGGCCTTCCCTGCGGCGAAGAGCTGATCGCCATGGCCGACGCGGATTACTCCTACGGCTCCGGTCTTGCCGCGGCGGAAAAGCTGCTGCAGACCCAGCCCCGGCCTACCGCCGTGTGCTGCATATCGGACATCCTGGCCCTCAGCGTCATCTCCCGTGCCCACGACATGGGGCTGCGGGTGCCAGAGGACCTGTCGGTGACCGGCTTTGACGACGTGGATTACACCACCATGTTCCACCCCCACCTGACCACGGTGGCCCAGCCCTGCTATGAGATGGGCCAGGTGAGCCTGGAGATCCTGCTGCGGATGCTGCGGGGGGAGCAGGTATCCCATACGCGGACATTTTTACCCCATAAACTGGTGCTGCGGGAATCCGTCGCGGCACATCACGAATCATAAAACAAAGGAGAAACGAACATGTTGAGAGTTGGCGTCATCGGCTGCGGCTCCATTGCCAAGCAGCGTCACGGGTATGAATACTTCCACAACAGCGCCGTGGAAATCAGGGGCTTCTATGACCTGATCCCCGAGCGTGCCCAGGCCCTGGTGAATCTGTACGGCGGCAAGGTGTACGCCGGTGTGGATGAGCTGCTGGCCGATCCCGAGATCGACGCCGTCTCCGTCTGTATGGCCAACGCCTTCCATGCCGAGATCAGCATCAAGGCCCTGAAGGCCGGCAAGCACGTCCTGTGCGAAAAGCCTATGGCCGTCTCCCTGGAGGAGTGCGAGGCCATGGTGGCCGCCGCCAAGGAGAGCGGCAAGCGCCTGATGATCGGCCATAACCAGCGTCTGGCCCCTGCCCATAAGAAGGCCAAGGAGATCCTCTCCTCCGGCGCCATGGGCCACGTCATCACCTTCCAGACCACCTTCGGCCACAAGGGCCCCGAGATGTGGAGCATGGACAAGAGCGCCAACACATGGTTCTTCAAGAAGGCCAGTGCCTCCTTCGGCTCTATGGCCGACCTGGGTATCCACAAGATCGACCTGATGCGCTATCTCATCGGTTCCGAGATCACCTCCGTCTACTCCAATATGAAGGTGCTGGACAAGAAGTTCCCCGACGGCACCCCCATCGAGGTGGACGACAACTCCGTGGAGGTGCTCACCTTCGCCAACGGCGCCATGGGCACCGTCACCACAAGCTGGACTCACTACGGCGAAGAGTGCAACGCCACTACCCTGTTCTGCGAAAAGGGCATCATGAAGCTCTACGCCGACCCCCAGTACTCCCTGAAGATCGTCAATGCCGACGGCACCCAGGTGCTGTACGCCCTTGACCGGCTCCAGACCAACGATGATGCCCAGCAGGCGTCCTCCGGCGTCATCGACGAGTTCGTCGCCGCCGTGGAGGAGGGCCGCCCCAGCATCCTGGACGCCGAGGATATCGTCCGCTCCATGCGGGCCGTGTTCGCCTGCCTGCGCTCGGCGGAGGAGGAGAAGGCCGTAGCCCTGTAAGGCCCGGCGGTAAAACCGATATAGTGCCTGTTCGCAGGTATTATATAATAAACATGTATTTGGAGGAAATTGCATGAAAAAGATCATTGCGCTGATCCTGGCGATGGCAATGGCGCTGGCTCTGGTCGCTTGCGGCGGAGACAACACCACCCCCGATGCCAAGGACAATCAGACCCCTGCCGCTGGCAGCACCATCTACGTGATGGGCCCCACCCCCGACCACGGCTGGACCGCTCAGGCTGGTGCCTATGCCCAGGCTAAGTGTGACGAGATCACCGCTGCCGGTGAGTACAAGGCCGTCTACATGCCCGCCTCTTCCGGTGAGGAGCAGGTGGACCAGGTCAACACCATCATTGCCAACGGCGACGCCGCCATCGTGGTCATGATGGCTCTGGACGATTCCGCCCAGGCTGGCCAGGAGGCCCTGTATGCTGAGAAGATCCCCTTCATCTCCTTCGACCGCATCATTGAGGCCACCGAGGCTTACGCTGTGCTGAACGCTTCCGGTGATAACTGGCAGTGCGGCCGCGGTATCGCCTACTGGCTGCAGAAGAACGGCATGAAGCCCGGCGACACCATCGTCACCCTGTACGGCGACAACGGTACCGTCTGCTCCCGCCGCGCTGACGGCTTCAAGGAGTTCCTGACCGGTGCTGAGAAGTATTCCGACAAGGCCTTGGGCCAGGACTTCGAGACCACCGAGGTGTGGGACGAGGCCGCTGTGGATGCCGCTCTGAACACCTATGCCACCGTCTGCGACTGGTCTGCCGATAAGGCCTATGACTACATGGAGCAGAAGATGGAGGAGATCGTCGCTGCTGCCAAGGCCAACGGCGGTAACCTGTACATCTACTCCATGGACGATGAGATGACCTTCGGCGTCATGAACTACATCGAGACCGCTTCCGACGCTCTGAAGGCTGACCTGAAGGAGCTGAACGTGTACATTTCCGCCATCGGCGGCATGCAGGAGCTGTATGATGTGATGGCCGACACCACCGAGGGAACCATCGCCAACACCTACTTCGACGACATGATGAGCATGTACTTCTCCCCCAAGATGATGCAGGACGTCATCGACAAGGGTCTGCAGTACCTGTCTGGCGACTGGACCTATGAGGTCGGTTCCGGTGAGTATCAGCCCACCTGGATCGTTGGCCGTGACAACGTCACCCAGTACGAGGGCTTCAAGGGCCACGCCTAAGCTGTAACGAGGCTCTGCCATTTGCGCGGGTGCAGGGGTTCACCCCCCTGCACCCGCATTTCCAAAGGAGACGGCTACGTCTCCAACCTGAAGCGAGGAGACAGCATCTATGAACATCCTTGAAATGAATCATGTTTCCAAGGCATTCGGCGGCTCCAAGGCCCTGTCCGACATCCACCTGACGGTGGAGGAGGGCGAGATCCACGCGCTGCTGGGCGAGAATGGCGCGGGAAAATCTACCCTGATGAACATTCTCACCGGCGTCATCCCCGCCGATGAGGGAAGCATTACCTTCTGCGGCAAGGACTACCCGGCACCCACCATCCACCAGATGGAGGCCGCCGGCATCGCCTTTGTCCACCAGGAACTGAACGTGATCAACGACCTGACGGTGGCGGACAACATCTTTCTCTGCCGCGAGCTGACCAGATACGGCCTGCTGCGGGATAAGGAGCAGGTGGCCCGCGCCCGGCAGCTCTTTGAAGACCTGGGCGTGGACATCGATCCCACCGCCATGGTCAGCGAACTGAAAACCAGCGAAAAGCAGCTTTTGGAGATCTGCCGCGCCCTGTATGCCGACGCGAAGCTGCTGATTCTGGACGAGCCCACCACGGCCCTGTCCAACAATGAGATCGACCATCTTTTCGGCATACTCAAAAAACTGAAAGCACAGGGGAAATCCTTCATCTTCATCTCCCACAAAATGCCGGAGATTTTTGCCATCGCCGACCGCTATACGGTGCTGCGCAACGGTGAATTCATTTCCTCAGGTTATATAAAGGATACCAACCCCCACGCCATCACCTCCGACATGGTGGGCAGCACCTATGTGGACGCCGAGGTGTACGAGTCCCGCCCCCTGGGTGAACCGGTGCTGACGCTGAAGAGCCTCAGCGGCCATGGCTTCACCGACATCGACATGACGGTGCGCCGGGGCGAGATCGTGGCCTTGACCGGCCTGGCGGGCTGCGGTGCCAGCGAACTGCTGCAGACCCTGTTCGGCGCGCTTCCGCCGGAGGGCGGCGAGATCCTGGTGAACGGAAAGCCCATCCACGGCCATTCCGTCAGGTTCATGAAGAACGGCGTGGGCATGCTGCCCGCCAACCGCAAGGAGAACTCCGTGGTGCCGGATATGAGCATTCTGGAGAACTTCTATCTGGCGGAGCACGAGGTGTCCCGCAACAAGCCCCTGATCCGGATGAAGGACGAGCTGAAGCGCTATGCCGATTATAAGGAGCTGCTGCACATCAAGGCCGAGGACAGCGCCCTGAATATCAGTTCACTGTCCGGCGGCAACCAGCAGAAAGTGTTCATCGCCCGCTGGCTGAACATCGGCGCCGACGTGCTGCTGTTCGACAACCCCACCCAGGGCGTGGACGTGGGTGCCAAGGCCGAGATCTATAAGCTGATGCTCAGCTTCGCCAAAGAGGGCAAGGCGGTCATCTTCAACACCCTGGAGATCCCGGAGATCCAGAAGGTGGCCGACCGCTGCATCGTGTTCTATGAGGGACACATCGCCAAGACATTCCAGCATTCCGAGGTCAACGAGCATGACGTGATGCTCTATTCCACCAACGCGGTGGATACGCATGTGGAGGTAGCAAGATGAACAAGAAAAACAGCTTCGGCACCGTTGCCGGAAGAATCTGGTCGCAGTACAGCTTTATCTTCGTGTTCCTGATCATCATGGTGGGCTATGCCATCACCATCCAGGCCAACGGCAACGCCTTCAAGTGGAGCCATGTGGTGGCCGTCCTGGGCAGCCAGAATACCTGTATCGTGGGATCCATGGCCCTGGGTATGGCGCTGGTCATCATCACCGGACAGATCGACCTGTCTATCGGCTCGGCCCTGGTGCTGTGCACTGGCGTCACCATCATGGTGTTCAACGTCACCAATTCCATCCTGCTGATGATCCTGGCCGCTCTGGTCAGCGGCGCCCTGTGCGGCGCCATCAACGGCGTGTTGGCGGGCTGCGCCAAGATGCCCCCCTTCGTGGTCACCCTGGGCACCATGCTGATCTACCGCTCTATCACCCTGTCGGTGGTGCGCTCCATCGACCCGGCCATCAGCGGCTCCTCCTCCAGCCAGTTCGCCATGATCAGCGACAACAGCAACTATGAGTTCCTGCGGATGAAGTTCGGCACCGGCAAGCTGTCTCTGGGCGCCTTCTCCATCCCCTACATCACCTTTGTGTTCGTGCTGATGGTGATCCTCTTCGTCCTGCTGGCCAACAAGACCAAGTACGGCAAGAGCGTCTACGCCGTGGGCTCCAATGAGAAGAGCGCCCGCCTGGCGGGCATCAACACCACCTGGGTCAAGGTGTCTGTGTTCATCATCACCGGCCTGATGGTGGGCGTGGCCAGTATCATCCAGGCCTGCAAGATCGGCAACGTGACCCCCGCTTCCTCCGGCCAGAGCTATGAGATGTACGCCATCGCGGCGGTGGTCCTGGCGGGCGTCAATATGGCAGGCGGCCGCGGCAAGGTGTTCGGTGTGCTGTTCGGCGCCCTGTCCTATACCACCATCAACTTCATCATCGTGTCCATCCCCTCCCTCAGCGTGGATATCCAGGACACCTTCCAGGGTCTGGTGCTGATCATCGTCATCCTGATCCAGACCATTGGCCCCGTCATCAAGGAGAGCATCCAGCGGGCCAGAAAGCGCCGCCGCGCCGTTCCTGTGGGCAGCACAGAGGGAAATACGGTACAATAACGGTGCATAAAAGGTACAATAACGCCCTTAATGTACCCCATAAACCCATGAAAAAGCCACCTAAATGGGTGGCTTTTTTATGTGGTGTGCCGCTTACCAGTATTCCCGCAGCGCCTCCTCCAGCTTTTCCAGCGCCTTCTTCTCGATGCGGGAGACATAGCTTCGGCTGATATGATAGGCGGCGGCCACCTGCCGCTGAGTCTGGGGCACCCGGCCCTCCAGGCCGTAGCGGCGGCGGATGATGTCGGCCTCCCGCTCCGTCAGCCGCTCGGCCACCAGGCGGCGTACCAGTGCCCGGTCGTCCTTGTCCTGCAGGTCCTCCAGCATGGTGTCGCTTTTACCCACCACGTCGCCGATGGACAGCTCTGCCCCGTCGCCGTCGGTCTCAATGGCCTCGTTGAGGGACACCTCCCCCTGCAGCTTCTTCGTCCGGCGGAAGTACATGAGGATTTCATTCGCTATCCTCTCCTAACGGAATCGCAGGTTGCTCAACAGGGGGCAAATCCGCCTCTCCATCCTCTGCAAACAGGTACACATAGGCGTTATTTCCGCCCCAGATAACTTTTTTGACGATAGTTCGCAATAGACGTCGTTTTTCCTCAAGTGTTGCCGAATCCACTGCACTGGCGAAGGACTCGATCATTTCCTGATGGAAGGCGAACTCCTGATTGAGCATTCGGCTCTGCTCAGTGAGGGCTTCCAGTTCGGAAAGCCTTGCCTGTTGGGTCTCACTTTCCCGATGGAGCTCGTCGATCTGTTCCATGACGTACTTGGAGGAAGTCTCGCTGGCAACGGACAGGGATTCCACCAGCCGCTTGATGCGGTTCTCCGTTTCAGCGTGCTTCTCTTTCAGCAACGTCTGCTCCGCATCGTATCCCTCCTTGTTGCCACTGATGACCTTCTTGGTCTGTGCCAGCAGTTTAGAAAGAGTTTCCTTATCAGCGGACAGTTTGCGGATTTCCTCGATGATCTTGGCGTCCAGCGTGTTGCCGTTGCAGTTCTTCATGCCACAGACGGTACCGCGGCTGCGCTCTTTGGTGGAGCACATATAGGTATAGATCAGCTCACCGTCAGCCGTATGCCGATTGGTCAATTTCGGACGCATATAGTCGCCACACTCGCTGCACCGCAGAAGGCCGGACAGCAGCGCCACATTACTGCGCGGTCGGCGGTAGCTCTTGGATTTGTTTACATCCAACATGGACTGCACCTGCACCCAGTCGCTGCCTGTAATGATGCCGGGATGCTTACCTACTGACACGATCCATTCCTCCATCGGGCGGATCTGGTTTGCCTTGCCGGGACGCTGGAGGGTGCGGTTATACGCCATAATGCCGTGCTCACCGTCGAATTCCGCGCGCTCGGCAAACAGGTCTACATTGTTTTCCCTCAGATACTGATACGCCGTCTCGTCGGCAATCATATAGACCGGATTGGTCAGAATGCTCCGGATGGCAAAGCGCGTGAACTGCTTGCCGCGCTTCGTGACACAGCGGTGCTCTAACAGGTACTGATCGGTCTTGCTGAGAGATCCAGTCTCCATGAACACGGAGAAAATCGTCTTGACCAGTTGAATTTCCTCCGGAATGGGCTTGAGCTTGCAGGCTTTCTTCACCTTGCCGTCCACTGTCACGTTGGACAGGCTTTCTGACTCGTAGCCAGTGGGCGTCGTGCCGCCCAACCAGCGTCCAGTCTTGGACAGCTCGTGCATGTTGTCCCGGATACGCTCGGCAATGGTCTCCCGCTCCAACTGCGAGAACACCGAGGCGATATACATCATGGCGCGGCCCATGGGCGAGGACGTATCGAACTGTTCCCGGATGGAGATAAAGTCAATGTGCCGGTCGCCCAGGTCCTCAATGAGCTTCGCAAAGTCACCAATGTTGCGGCTGATTCGGTCGAGGCGATAGACCACAATGGCCGCAAATTCGATCTTCTGCGAATCCTTCATCATTTTCTTGAACTGCGGGCGCTCCAGATTACCACCGGAAAAACCCTCGTCCTCATACACCAGCACTTGCTCTGCTGCATCCTCTCCAAAATGCATGGCAATATACTGGCGGCACAGCTCGATCTGGTTCTCGATGCTTTCGCCCTTCCCGGTGAATTTGGATTTTCGGGAATAAATAACGTATTGCTTCGCCTGCGGCTTGTCCTTTATTTTCATAGCGGCACCTCGCATTGTTTTCGTTAATTTGGCAGATATATGATAGCGGATTGGAATCTAATCGAATAGCGACCAGGGGAAGACCCAGAAATGTTTGCTGTGAAAAACAGGCGCTTTCAAGCCCAAATTGATACGGTTTAAAAGCATCGCTCATTTTCATTGAAAAAATGAGCGATGGAATGAGCGATGCGTGACGTAAGGCATGATCACTGCCAGTTTCGCTTCAAGACCTCACTTTTGAGATACAGCGTACTCTTTTCCGACGTCTTGATCGGGTGGAGTTTCCCGCGCTTTGTCAGATCGATGACGTTCTGCCGGGAGCAGCCCAAGATCTCCGCCGCTTCTGCTGCATTGATGACTCTGTGTGCAGCATAGTTCCGGAAGTCCTCCATCGTCAGCGGAACACTTTTGCCGATTCGGTAGAGCATCGTGTCCGAAACAGTCATGTTCACATCCCAAGCAACACCGTATCCGCCTGTCTGCATCTGCACATGCTGAAAGTAGTCCGGGTTCTTGAGAAGAATCTGAAACGCCTTCGTCATTTCAAAATGCTTCTGTAAATCGCATTTCTTTACCGCGCCATCCCGAAAAAAAACCAGTAGGCAAAGATTTTCCAGCGGCAGCACATCCTCAATCCGCATCGAAAAGCGCTTAGTAATGTCTTTCGGAAGCTCCTTCTCGTCAATGGGAACGAGATAGTAGTCGTCCTGCGCACACCGCCCCATTGCCAGCATCAGAAGCGCATACTCATCATATTCCTTCAGATGATTGTCGCGTAAAATCTCTACGATGTTTTGACGGTCAGGCGGAACAATCCGCTGCTCCACCCAGATTCTGCTCCAATAAGAATTGACGGTGGTTTCCCCGCGTTTCACGAAGGAATCCAGCAGCAGCGGTGTCTCCCATGCGTCCGCGTTCTCAGGCAACTCAATATAGAACCGCTTTTCCTGCTCATAATACAGGAGGTACGCCAGATTCTTCTGCTCCTGCGCTGATTCATCTCGAATGGCAAAAATCTTCATATGCGCACCACCTTTTCCAGATCATTTCCCATATCTTATCCTGGAGCGTCAGAGAGATCACGCCGTCCAGTCCATCCAGCAGGATCTGCCTGTCACTCTCGTGAAGCGGCGTCAGCTCCGGCGTTTTATCCTTCGGAATGATACGCAGGTTATCCCATGTGGACTTTGAGCCGATATAGTTGTTGCAGGGCTTGTCAGCCATTACATCGAATTTTGCCGCCGCAGTATCATCGGGACAGCTGTAAAGCAGCGAAAGGCCGTGGTCGAACAAGGAAGCCAGACGAACTGTCTTCTTTCGGCCGTTGCGCAGCACTTCAATATTAGCGCCGTGGCGGTCACGGTTCAGAATCAGGTAATCCACGACGAGCATCTGATAAATATAGTCTTCCCAGCCCATGCGGGTGCAAAACTCCAATGCAGACTCATCCGGCAAAGCCTCCAGCTCCTTGTAGGCATCCAAGGCAATCTTTGACTCGCTCTGTGCCTTGAAATCTTCCGATGCGCAGAGATATACCTCATGCGTCTTGCCGTCTACGGTCACGTCTGCATGAATCAGCTGGTACGACAAATGCGGAATTCCCAGTATCGTCAGCAATCGGTCAACAATCAGCTCATTCACGCACTCATGCCCAATGATGCCACGTGCTTTATCAAAGTTTGAAAGCTTATAGTAAGTCTTTGTTCCGCCGAGTTCAGAGTACGCTTTTAGAAAAGAACCGGCAGTTCCGGAAGAATTGCGATAGATCGACCACGAAAGATAGGTCAAATCTTGTTTTTTCTTCATCATTTGCATAAGTGCTTCACCTCGCTGTCATTGTACAGCACAACTTGTCATACGTCAAGTTGCTCTTTTCGATAACTTGTCATATGATAAGTTATCGACTTATTTATTTCTCTACAGGGCACAACTTGTTTATAGCATATCGGATAAACAAGTTGAGATTCAAAGTTACGCAGCACTGAAAATGATAGTCTCCGGTTGGCTTTAGCTAAGGACTGTACAAGTTTCCATTAAATGGTTATGATACAAGGCTTCTCAGGTATTCTTCCACATTCTGATATTGAATGCCATCTACCACTTGGCTTTTCCCACGGTAAAGGACAATCTTTCCGGTGATTGGGCCGTAACGATGCTCGGTTTGCGCACATTTTTCGGCGTCGATAAAATGGTGGTACTGCTGCGGGACGGCATCCTTGTTGTGCTTGATCTCGAAAATGCAGCAAGAACCTGCTTTCGGGTCAAACATCACCATGTCAAATTCGCCCACGGGGAATTGCAGGACAAACACCTGCTTCTTAGGGTTTGCCAGCTTGGTTTCCAGCAGAACAATGTCCTCCAGCATCCGTCCCTTGATTTCGGTCAGGATGCGTTCCTGCACGGCAGTACGTTCTGCCAAAGACAGCGCACTGAACGTTTCATCCAGCAGCAGACTGCGGATCAGCGCGTCCGCCTGTGCATAGCGGAGGCCGGGCTGCGCAATCACTGTGCGGCTGGACTTCGTGCTGATATCCGGCAGGTGAAGCACGTCGACCTCTCGCGTCAGGTCCAGCAAATCCAGATATTCCTTGATCTCCGCCGCATGAACATCATCCAGTTTTACTGTCTGCTCTGCCTTGTTGCGGATCTCCAGCAGCTTTCGCAGACTTTCGGTAACAGCCGCAAGGTCAATGCGGTCGGGAACGTCCATAGGTTTCTCTCGATCACAGTGAAGATTGCTGGCAGAAACGTCAGGGGCGGGGGATTTCCAACTTTGTGTCAACGCCTCCAGCGCGAAGCGGTGGTCGATATCCTCAACGACTCGATTGATAGCACTGGTCAGTTCATTCTTGTCGTACAAATCCCGCAGATGGCGGAAATGCCCCTCGTACTGATCGCAGCATAGGGAATGTTGGATGTTGCGCGCAATGGCCGTGTCCACATACTCGTCGGCGCTTTCCTTGCTGGCAAATGTGGAGGTCTCGTTATAGTGGATACCGCCGAGACTCATGGTGCCACCGTAGCGAATGTACTCGTCGATGCCGCGGATGCCGAGCACGGATTCAGACTCGCGGTAGGGGATGAAAGTGGTGTGCAACAGAATGCAGCGGTCGTAGAGCTGTTCACCTTTTGCGAATAGGAATCCCAGCGAGTCGCTGCCGGAAAGCACGATCTTCATGCCACAGGCCGCGAATATGTCTGAGAACAGCGCCGCTCCCTCAATGAAATCCTCCATCAGCGTCACTTCGTCAAAGAACACATAGCGGAAGCCTTGTGCCTCCAATTCCTTGAGGTCACGGTTCACATTCGTTAGCGTATCTCTTGCTGTAATCTGAATGAATGCCGCCTTGGCAAGCTCTGCATCACTCATTTCCGCAAAAATCTGGCGAATCATGGTGGACTTCCCTGTCCGACGCAGGCCGTAGAGAATGAACACCTTGTCCTGCGGTTCGCCGTAGACAAAATCGTGTAGTTGTCGGAAGCACTCTCGCTTGCGATAGCCACGGACAGGTGCCGCAAAGGAACGCAACGCCTCGCCAGTGCGGACATTGGTGGCAAAAGCGGAGATGTCCACAGTTTTTGCTTTCGGCAGATGCTTCTTCAGCTCCTTCAGCTCCTGCTCCAATTCCTTCCGCCGCTCGATCCGTGCGCGAAAGATATCCAGTTCGTCAGCAGGAATATACTTCTCCCGCCGCTTCTTGTTCTCTGTCCGACGGTGGTAGAAGTATTCCTTTCCGTTGATGGTTTTCTTTGTAATCGAACCATCCGGCAAATTTGAAATCTGCCACTCCAGTTTCGCCGCACGTGCCTGAATTTCAGACAACTCCATAGAGCACCTCCTGTGAGTTACTATCCTATACAGAATTATACCCCGCATTATACCTGAAAGTCAAGCCTGTAGCTAGGTGTAGTTGGCTTTATCCGGGCTGCCTATCCTCTGATATTTTGCAGACAGGTTAACTAGATGGGTGTATTCGTCTCTTCTACCCAGTATGGAGCGACCTTGTCGCGCACCAAGGCGTAATAATTGCTCCGGATGAATTTGCCTTGATATGATAAAATATAATTATGGGAAATGATTATAAACATTTGTAAGAATGGTGCAGCGCTACCGTAGAACCGGTGATATCGAGTATGTGTCAAACATGTGTAGCATGGTATACAACGGAAGAGAGGGCGAACAAAATGGCACTTCCGCGTCAGTGACATGTGGATCTGAAAATACTATACCATCCACGGTCAGGTTTGACGGTTACGCGCGATTTGTCTTTCTCCTCTTGATTTTGGGTATAAGAAAAGCACCTCTTACGAGATGCCTTCTTATGTTGCTTAAAATTGTTTAGATTAGATTGCTCGGAATAAAACAGTTATCCGCATCAATCGGTATCGGCTCCTCACACATGCAGATGATACCGCCATTGCCACGTTTCAAGGAAGCTTTATCAATGACGCTGTACTTTTTGATTTCACGACGGTCGGGTGTAGCGCTCTTTTTGATCTCCAGCGGATGAATGACATTGTTTTCCTCAACAAACACGTCAATCTCTTTTGCGTTGGAATCTCGGAAGTAGGTGATGTTCACCTTGGACTTTGCGTAGGCGTAGTTTTTGACAAGCTCCATCACAACATAGTTCTCGTAGTAATGACCGCTTGCTGCTCCGTTCCGTAAGGTATCCGGTGTCAACCACATGGAAAGATACGCACACAGCCCTGTATCGCAGAAATACAGCTTCGGTGTTTTACTGAGGCGCTTGAGCTCATTGTTGGAATAGGGTGCCAACAGATAGATGATGTGCAGTCCCACAAGAATTTTCAGCCACTCTTTTGCGGTACTCGGAGCGATGTCGGCAGATTCGGCCAGTGTTGAATAATTGACCTGCTCCGAAACAAGAGAGGCACAACCCACTAGAAATTTGCGGAAACGGACGGCGTCGGTAATACCGCCCGCCTCGGTAGCGTCACGCATCAGGTAGGTGTCGATATAGGAATTGAAATACTCCTGCCTGAGCTCATCATCCACACCCTGCACCTGCGGCATACCGCCCTCCCAGATGTGATTGAACACTTGAACCACGTCATTTTTTGGGAGCTTGCGCTGCCTTGCCTGCAAGGTAGCCAGCGAGAAGTCCAAATCCGTATCGAACACAAGCCCTGCTTTTTCTCTTGCGGATAGGCTGTACAGCTCCAAGATGCCGATTCTTCCGGCGAGGGTCTCACGCACTCTTTTCATCATATTGTACTGTTGCGAACCGGTCAGCCAAATAAGCCCCTTTTCGTCGCTCTCGTCGCAAATGATTTTGATTTGCTCGAACAGCTCCGGCGCTTTCTGCACCTCGTCAATAAGGACAGGCGGCTTATAGGTCTGAAAGAACAACACGGGGTCAGACTGCGCAAGCTCTCTCGCCATTGTATTGTCCATCGTGACATAGGTTCTGCCACTCTCGGCTAAATGCTTCAGCATGGTTGTTTTGCCGACCTGCCTTGCGCCGGTAACAAGGATAACCTTGAAAAAGTCATTGAGCTTTAAGAATTTTCGCTCAAGCTCCCGTGTAATATATGCCATGCGCGCCTCCCTGATTTTAAGATAATCTGTGTTCAATCGTATTTTATCGTAGTTTTGCAGCTTTGTCAAGAGAATATACGCATGATGGTCTTTGATATTCCTGTAAATATTCACGGGGTCGGTGGCGGGCGGAGGTTTATTTCGGCGACAGGCAAATTCTTCATCAGAATTGAGATACCCCCTCACAAAGCCCCGCGGTGCCCTAGTGAGCCACGCCTCAGAGTCGGATTACGGGAAAATGATTATAAAACACTTGTAAGGATGGTGTCGCGTCATGAAAACAGGAACTCTCATATATGATCCTCTGACAGATCGTGCTGATGTCCGGTATGCGAACGGAAGCAACTACGGCGGTCTGCATTGTGGGACAACGTTGGAAGTGTTCTACAATGGCGAGTGGATACCCACGCGAATTGAATGTGCAGACGACTGGTACCTTGTTGGGATACCACAAGGATCGCTGTACGGACTACAAGCAAGAATATAATAGTTAGATGCTGAAGGCAGTCTCTTTAAAACAGGGACTGCCTTATTTTTATGTCACGCTCAGAAGGAGGAAAACGCCATGCCAAAATGCTTGCTCAAATACCAGTGGGTCAAGCTGCCCCGTGCGCACTTGCCTGCTGGCAAGGGGATCATGGGCTATTGGGCGAAGCTGGCCTCCAGATCAGCATTCCGCAAGGGACAGGCGCATTATTGCGGTTATACGAATGATGTGATGCCCGGCATGTGGTCAGGTGGCATGGTAGGCTTGAAGAGCATCTTGGGCGTCAAAAGCCGATCAGCGGCTTTTGAGATCATGGAAGAACTCCAACGTTTTGGTTTTCTTCGATATACATTGGATGCCAGAACGAAGAAACTGGAGTACGCCATTACAGACTGGGTCGTGAAGTGCTCTGGCGCCGAATGCACAGGAGGTGCCGTCTATGCTACCGAGGGATATGGCTTTCTCTGCCTACCGCGCAGTATTACACAGCGGCTGGTAGAGCAGGACTATACATTCGATGAGTCAGACGCATGGCTGGATCTCTGGTGTCACACAACGTGGCTGGATGCTCATAATGTATTCTCCTGTTTAGCACCTGCCGTTCAGTACGGGAAAACAGGTGCTATTTTAACTCTGGAAACCCTGGGACAGCGCTGGGGCTGGGAAAAGACTAAGGTATGGAGATTTTTTCAAAGGCATGGGGATGCTTTCTCTCTGTACCGTCTGCCCGGTTCCTACGGCTGCCTCATTTTCAACAAACTGTATCCTACAGATACAGAGGTTTCACTGCCTTCCTATGCAGAGCTTGAACGCATTATTGAAGAAATGCGTATTTGCGCCGGAAATACACACATTGCAGGCTCGGACAATATGCGTCTGAACAAGATGTGTCTCTGGTACAGCCGTGGGCTTATTACGCAGGCAACGGACGATCGTGCCGAAGAGAGTTCAAAACGTCGCGTTGCATTTCTTCGCCCTATAATACGCGCGTATTTTTCTCTGTGTAGGAATTGTCAGAATTGTATCTATGACTGCGGAAGTGTAGATAGTATAGCTCCGCGTGTGGATGCACATTTCATCAGAGGGCCGTGTACTCCCACGAGCTCTCTGTACCGATTATCAAGTGAAAGGAATTATCGACATGAACGAAAAGGAGATCGGCGTTGACAAGACGCTTTATGAGCAGCAAGAAAGCAAGCTCTCAGAACAGTCCGCGGCATTTATTGAGCTTTTGACGAAGCGAGGGATACTGGAAGATGCGCGGATCGACGATGATCGCATCCGTCAGGCAAAGAAGGAAAAAAAGAAGAACATGTATCACAACACGTTCCTCTTACTGCAGCACTACCGGAGTATTCTGTGGACATTGGAGTGCTTCCCTGCCAACGTCGCAGAAGAACTGGATCGCCCGCTGCAGGATCTGGACACGCTCTTGGATCGTCTTGATCTGGAGTTGGGGCTGAACAACCGGAAGCTGGAGAGCCGCATGGAGAGTATCCGCCGCTCACGTCTGCTGGTGGACCGGCTCAACGAAGCGGTCAGCATATTGAAAACAAAGCCGGTCAATGGTCATAAGATGTACGATATCATCTACATGACGTTTCTCGGCCCGGATAAACTGACGCATGAGGAGCTGCTGTACAGGCTAGATATCTCCAGCCGGCACTATTACAGGCTCCGCACACAGGCAATCAACATCATTGCGCTGCGTCTGTGGTCAGCGCCTGCCGGTGAGATCGATTCATGGCTGGAAGTCCTCACCATACTGGAGAACTGGTGACATCGAGCATATGCGGCACGATATATGGCAGAGAAAAAGGCATACAAAATGGCAAGGTTCGCGCCGATGACATGTAAATGTGAAAGTGCTATACTAATATCGTCCCAAAGTGCAGCACGCAACGAAGGCACCGTTTCTGCGAGGCATTTAGCCTCTCAAAGCGGTGCCTTTTGCGCGTCAAGTGAACACAATAGGAGGTAAGACATGTCAAAGCAACTTGTTTCAGGGAAACGATGGCTCCGGAAAGCTTACTGGGCCATGGTCGGCGTGGCTTCGGTGCTGATCGTTTCTGTCCAACCCGTAATGGCGGAGACAATCTGGGATCGCTTTTCCACGATCATGCAGGACATCTACGGCCAGTTGGTTGGAATCAGTACGATCGTCGCCGTTACCATGGCCGCCATTGCTCTGCTGGTGCGTATGATCAGCCGGAACCAGCGCGCAGTTGATGAAGCCACCAGTTGGCTCAAGCGTGTCGTTGTGACCTGGATCATTCTCAACACGCTTGGTTTCATCGTTGCATACCTGCAGCCGCTGATTGCCGGAGGTCAGTACACCGGCTGATGAAAAGCAATGTAGAACCAGTTGGGAGGTGACCGGTTATCTTAGACTGGATTTTTGAAGGGATCGTAACTTGGGTATCCAGTATCGCATCACAAATCATGGATGCTGTTTCCGGTCTGTTCCTCGATGCGTTGGGGACAGATATGGTAACAATGGAGGAATACTTCCCATTCATCACGAGAGCGTTCGATGTGATGAAGTATACAGCGTGGGCGATCCTCTTTCTCATTATCGTCTGGCAGCTTTTCCGTGCGTTTGGCGGGCCAATCACAGAAGCAGAGAATCCGTGGCAGTTGGTGGTGCGCGGCGCAGTATTTGCACTGCTGATTGGATATGCAAAGCCGATTTTCACGCTGGCACTCGATATTGCCAGAGCCCCATACACAGCACTCATGGATCTGAGCATGACGGCAGAGGACTTCACTTTTGCGGGAATAGAGCAGGTTTTGAGCAACGGCCTTCTGACGATCGTATCGACAGTTACGATCGTAGGCCCTATTCTGGTCTTGATCCTGCTGATCGCCCTCGGCTGGAATTATTTCAAGCTGCTGCTGGAGGCAGTCGAACGGTATATCGTGGTCGGTGTGTTGTGCTACACCTCCCCACTGGCATTTTGCATGGGCGGCTCCAAAGCCACCAACCAGGTTTTCAAGAGCTGGTGTCGCATGGTCGGATCGCAGCTTCTGCTGCTGGTCATGAACGTCTGGTTTATCCGCGGATTTAATTCCTCGGTGGGTCAGTATATCGGAAACGGCGGAGCGCTGAGTTCAGGGCAGGGTTCTATCTTCCTGTGGCTGTTCTGTGCTCTGGCGTTCCTCAAGACGGCCCAGAAGTTTGATGCGTATATGGCGGCCATGGGACTTAACGTGGCGCAAACCGGCTCCAGCATGGGCATGGAGCTGCTGATGGCGGCAAGAGTTATCAGTGGCATAGGTGGATACGGTGCGAGAAACGCAGGCAGTGTGTTCGGGAAAGGTGGCTCGACCGCCACTGGAACAGGCGCCGCTGCCAGTGGCTTTGCTTCCGGACTCGCCAGCAAATTCAAGGGCAACAGCTATGTCAGAGACGCTGTTGTTGAAGGCGGTACGCGCATGGGTATGGGCGGCAGCGTTGGATTTGTAGGCCGCGTCTTTGGCGGTATGGCCGCCAGAAACGGCGCGGCACTTACAGGCGAGTCGATATCTTCGGTTGCTGCTCGTCCCGCCGAAGCTGCCGGCAGCATTGCCGGGGATATTGCCGACCGCAGTCTCGGCAACTATATGCCTCAGCTCGCAGGTCAGACGCTGAAAGGTACGCAGATCAGCGGAGGGCATATCAGCACAACGGCAACCGGTGCAGATGGCAAAACCAGTGAGGTGGAGTTGTTCAATACGGCACAGTATGAGAAGCCCGCTGCACCGCACTCGGTTGTTACGGCCTCTGATGGCAGCACATGGTATCAGATGGCCAGTGGCGAGGGCCGTAATGCGTTCTATGATGCACCAAGCTTTACCGGTACGCCTGCCGAGTCGGAGCAGGTCGCCGCAGCTTTCCCCGGAGCATCGGAAGGCACAACCCTGCGCACTGTTGGTGATGGCGTCATGGAAGCCAGCGGCAGTGATGGGAACAGTACATGGTACAACGGAGCTTACTACAACGAGCCAGACGCGCCGCACACGGTCATGCAGGCCGCAAACGGTGTGGACTGGTACGCCATGCAGCAGCAGGCCGAAGCGCCCGTGTTTGAGCAAGGTGAAAATGCCTTTGCTTACAATCAGGCGGTGTTCCGCGATTTCATGCCCGGCTTTACACAGCCTGTAGCGCGTGCGGACAGCACACACCGCGATGACGGGTATTTTGAGATCCTCCATGGCGATGGCTCCGGTACGGCCTTCTATGATACAGCACGATTCGCACCGCCGCGCGGAGACTATCAGGTGTATGAGGATGTTCGTGGGCAGCAGTGGATCGCCGTACACGGCGATCCTGCTGTGGAACGCAAGCCGGTATTTGAAAACGGAAAGCCTGTCTATGATGGGGAAAATATCCGCTCTGTATCGGTGGAAACTGTTCGCTATAAGAGTACGCCGAGCCGCTTTGAGGCACCGACAAAACGTTCTGACGGTGGGATCAAGGCACCAAAGCGCAAGAAGTAAGCACGCCTGCTGACAGCTGGGACGGGATATCACCGCCCTGGCTGTCAGCTTTCATGAACGATGATTGTAGCCGCATAATGCGGCTTTTTACTATCTATCAGGGAGGGTGAATTGGAAAATGGCCGAACCGGACAAACGGCAAATTGGCGATGGCAGCGACAATTATGGTGAAGCGGCCAGACAGGTTGCCAGAGCGACCAGAGAATCTGGAAAAATGGCAGCAGAACAGGCTGCCGCAAAGGGTGCCGAAGCGGCGGGAAACGCTGCAGCTGCAACCGTACAGGCTGGTGTAGAAGGCGGCAAGGCGGTGGCCGGAGTTGCCGCAGGAACCGCTGTAGGCGGTCCGTGGGGTGCCATCTTGTCCGCGGCATGGTCGCTACGCCATACCCTTTTCAAAGTACTTATCTGTATCTGCCTTATTTTTCTGGTTATCATCATCCTGATCGTCTCGCTGCCCAGTATCGTTACGAACAGCGTGTTTGGCCTGAATGGTTCTGTTGTGGATCTGGAGAATCCGACCACGCTGCTGGAATCCTACAACGATTTAGCTGCGGATATTGCGGTAGTTGTGGAAGAAGGCTATGAAGCCGCACTTGCCGAGGTGGAACAGATCATCACGGATGTCGGATACGATTACGACCTATCTATGGACGCACTGGTCAATTATGCGCAGAGCTCGGCAGGCTACGATGTCAGTTACATTTTAGCTGCCTATTCGGCGTCACTGCAGCAGAAAAACACCAGCAAGGGAGACATGCTTTCTAAGCTCCGAGCTGTTTCAGGGAGTATGTTTCCTGTTTCATCGGAGGCAGATGAAGGGGAACACCTTGTGCCGCTTACCTACTCCACATACAAATCAGTTACGCTGACAGTCGTCACCCAAAAGACGCAGATTGGGAGTGTAAACGGTTCGCCTATATATCGCTATACCACGGCGCGTCGCACTTACTATGAGCCGGACGAAACCTTCACATCCTCAGAGCCGGTCAGCGTGACAACGTATACGCCGGTGACGATAGACATCCCCATTTATAGTGGGACGAAGATCATAGGAACGCGAAATGCGACGTATTACACGAAGGGCGAAGTCAAAACGCTTTCCCCAACTACAGAGACTGTGAGTTTTGTGGTGTGTACCATTCACCCCTTTGACTCCTCTGTGGTGCTCACTGCTTTCGGGATTGACGCAGAGGCAACCTACGATCAATTTAATGTCACCTATGCAGAGGCGATCCAGAAGATGGCCGCCGCATTGAAAATGACGTTATATGGCACTCTGGGTGATGGTCAGATGGTTCCGCTCACCGATGAAGAACTGGTCGCATTTGTGGAAGCGCAGAATTGCAGCCCCATGCGGAAGCATATCCTGACCACAGCGCTGTCGCTGGTCGGAAAGGTGCCCTATTTCTGGGGAGGCAAATCAGCTCCGGGCTGGAATGACGCATGGAACACACCTCGACTGGTAACGGCAGCGGGCTCGGCATCGACTGGAACGATTCGGCCCTTTGGTCTCGACTGCAGCGGATTTACCACATGGGTATTCAACACGGCGGTTGGCGTAGAGATCGGTGCCGGCTGCAATCGACAATACACAAATACATACGGAATCTCTGCATCGGCGTTGCTGCCGGGTGACCTGGGCTTTCTGGCGGACGGTTCCGACTGGGGCCATGTCCTGATTTTCGCAGGATATAGCTCAGATGGAACGCGTATGTGGGTCCATTCCGCAAGCGGTACGGGAGTTGTCCTTAATTCGCCCGATTATGAGGGCAGACTTTCTTACAGGCGTCTTAGTATCGTGAATTGTGACGCGCCTATAATGCAAGGCGTAAACGCAACATAGCGCTTATTAAAGGAAAGGCAGGTGAAAACGTTGAGCAACGGTGATTACAGCAACATTTATGCGATACCGGCAAATTATACAGACAGCGGCAAGCTGCTGGGGGGCATGATCGACACCAGAAACGCTATTGAAACCGTAGTTCTGATGTTGGCTTTAGGATATCCGGAATTGGTCCTGATTCCTATGCCCGGCACCATTCGCATCGTAGTTATGACGGTGACACTTTTACCGCTGTCGGTTGTCTCGGCGATGGGTGTGGATGGTGGCTCCCTTTTTCAGTATATCGGCCATATCATTTATTTCTGGACACACCGCAGAAAACTACATTTCAGGAGGATCGGATACCACTATGGCCAAAGCAGCAGAAAAAAGAAAGCGCGGAAAAGAAAAACTGGAGTTCGTGCAGGAGTATCTTCCCATCAGGGATCTGAGGAACGGGATCATTGAAACAACAGACAATCGTTATATCAAGATCCTTGAGATCGAGCCGATCAACTTCACGCTGCGCTCTGACGAAGAGCAGTTTAATATTATCTCCAGCTTTGCCAGCTGGCTGAAAATATCGCCTATGCGGCTGCAATTCAAGTCAATTACAAGGCGCGCAGATTCCGACCGGCATGTTTCCATGGTCCGGGAGGACTTGGAGCATGAGGAGAACCCGCAATGCAGGGCGCTGGGCGAGGATTATATCAGTCTGATCAAGGATGTCGGAAACCGTGAAGCGCTGACAAGGCGTTTCTTCCTGATTTTCCAATATGAAGCCGTTGGCCGCAATGAGAGCGACGACTACGCAAAGATCTGCGGCATGCTTCAAGCCGCGCAGCAGACTGCGCGAGCTTATTTCATGCAATGCGGAAACAGCATCGTACAGCCCAAGGATCCCGATGAAGCCACCGCAGAGATCCTATATACGTTCTATAACAGGCGCTCCTGCACAAGCGAGCCTTTCGCCTCCCGCGTGAATCGGATCGTAGTAGATACAATGACCGCCAAAAAGAAAACCATCGGCGTGGATCCTGTGCCGCCGATTCGCATGGTCAACTTCCTGGCCCCCCGTGGTATTGATCTGAGCCATTTCAATTACATTATTATGGATGGGTTGTACTACTCGTTCCTGTACATCAAGGCGGACGGATATCCCAGCCGTGTTCGAGCTGGGTGGATGTCCGCCCTTATCAATGCGGGCGAAGGTGTGGATATCGACGTTCACCTGCGTCGGGAGAACCGCAGCAGAACGATCGATAAGGTTGCGCAGAGGATCAGACTCAATCGCACCAAGCTCAAGAGCATGCAGGACACCAGTACCGATTACGAGGAACTCGCAAACTCCATACAGGCGGGCTATTACATCAAAAGCGGTATCGCCAACAACAATGAAGATCTGTTTTATATGAGTGTGTTTATCACCGTCTCAGCCAAGACCTATGAGGAGCTTCTTTGGCGTAAGCAGCAGATGGTTGATATGCTCAAATCCATGGACATGTATACCAGTGAGTGTCGGTTCCAGCAGGAGGCTGCGCTCCAGTCAGTGATGCCTTTTCTGAAAATATCACCGAAGCTGGAAAAGAAAGCGCAGCGTAATGTGTTGACCAGTGGCGCCGCGTCCAGTTATATTTTCACGAGTTTTGAGATGTCCGATGAAAACGGCGTCCTGCTTGGTATCAACAGATACAACAACTCTCTGTGCATCGTGGATCTGTTCAATACGAAAATCAATAAGAACGCGAATCTGAATCTGCTGGGTACTTCAGGCGCCGGTAAGACGTTTACCATGCAGCTTCTGGCGCTTCGTATGCGGATGCGCGGCATCCAATGCTATATTCTGGCTCCTATCAAGGGCCATGAATTTCGCCGCGCCTGCAACAAAATAGGCGGCGAGTTCATCAAAATCGCACCCGGCTCACCCCACTGCATCAACATCATGGAGATCCGGCATACGATGTCGCCGGAGATGGAGCTGATCGACGAAATCGATTATGTGGAGATGGGTTCAATGCTGGCCCGGAAGATCCAGCAGTTGATGACCTTCTTCGGCTTGCTGATCCCTGACATGAGCAACGAGGAGGAGCAGATGCTGGACGAAGCGCTCATCCGCACCTATGCGGATTTTGGCATCACCCACGATAACAGTTCCATTTACACGGATATGTCCGCTGTTCCACCGAAGATGAAGCAGATGCCGATTCTGGGCGATTTGCATAAGCACCTGTTGGAGAACCCTATGACTCAACGGCTGGCCGCTATTATCAGCCGTTTTGTTACGGGCAGCGCACAGAGCTTCAACCGCCAGACCAATGTGGATCTGTCCAATAAGTATATTGTGCTTGACCTCTCAGAGCTGAAGGGTAAGCTCCTGCCGGTCGGAATGTTCATTGCGCTGGACTATGTATGGGACCAGATCAAGTCCGACCGCACCAAGCGGAAGGCCATTTTCATAGATGAAATATGGCAGCTTATCGGCGCAGGCTCTAACCACATGGCGGCAGAGTTCTGTCTGGAGATATTCAAGGTCATTCGCGGCTTCGGCGGTGCGGCTATCTCCGCGACACAGGATCTATCAGACTTCTTCGGACTGGAGGACGGCAAGTATGGCCGCGCCATCATAAACAATTCCAAGAACAAGATCATTCTGAATCTGGAGCCGGATGAAGCGCAGTATGTGCAGGAGACTCTGAAACTGACCCGTACAGAGATCCGTGCGATCACGCGCTTCGAACGCGGAGAGGCCCTTATCAGTTCCAACAACAATAAGATCCCTGTAGTTGTCAAGGCATCCAAACTGGAGAAGGAGATGATTACAACAGATCGTGCCGAACTGGAGGCTATCCTGAAAGAACGGCAGAAAAGACAAACGCATACTGCGTAAAATGCGCATTTTAGAGCGAATACGCGCAGCAATAGGAGGAGAAAACATGCTGCTTGAAGATGAACGCCATGTAATCAAATGGCTGTCACAATATGGAGCGCTGACGAAAACACAGGTGATCCGCCTGCTGCGGGACAAGTCCCCGGACACAGCCGCGAAGATCCTGCGCAATCTGAAGCGCGAACATCAGATCACGGATATTGCTGGAGGCTACTATCTGGCAGTGGATGAAATGTGCAAACCGGATCAGCGCACAATCCTGGCCGTATGGGTTTTGCTGAAGTTCATCGACTATGTAGACCCGATGGCGCATTACCCTGCTGTCTATCCGTCACAGCTCTTTTTTCTGAAAGAGAACATCGGCTATGAGATCGTTGTGCTCTACGATGGTGAACAGCACCTTGCAAAGCTGCTGCAACCACAGGACGACGAGATGAAATACATCTTCGTATTACCCAACATCGCCATGGCATCAAAAATGGTGCTTCCGAAAGCACCCTGCCTTTTTGCCACGGTCAATTTTGCCGGTGAAGAGGAGCCGGACATTACATTCTATTCGGAGGAGGCGATAACCGATGGGAGAGAAAAGCTCATTCGTTCATCTGCTGGATAAAATCGAAGCACAGGACCGCAGACTTGACATGGTGCTCAAGAATGTCCGAAGCCTGAGCGACAGCGAGAATATGGAGCTTGCCTACTCGGCGGCGCTGAAATTGGCCGAGGACAGTGAGAAGATGACACTGCTGACCAGATCACTTCCCGCCTATACAGGAAATCCCCGGGCGGCGCGGGACGTGGAAGCCGTCGTAGAGAAGGTCGTACCTGTTGAGGTTGGCTTTACCATCGAAGGATGGTTCTGTGTCCGGCTGCCGCTTCTGCTCCCTAAGAAGGAGGAAGGCTCTGCATCCTATATTCGTGGTATTCTGTATCCCGTGCTGCGTGATTTCTTCCGCGATAAGGAGCCGATCCGATTCCCGGAGAGTGTAATGATTTTCCGACATGTTTACGATGTAGATCGTCCGGAACGCCGGTACCGCGATCATGACAACATTGAGCTCAACATGGTTTCCGACGCAATCGCCATGTATGTGCTGGACGATGATGCCCCATACTGCTGTGACCACTTCTATTGTAGTGCAGCTTCTACATGGGAACGTACAGAGATATATGTGGTCCCAGCAATGGATTTTACCAGATGGCTGATGCTGGAGTATCTGATCCCAGATGAAGGGGTGATGCTCCATGAATATATCCCCAGACGGTTCCAAAAACATATGTAAAAACAAGGCAAAAGGCTGCTATGAAAATGACATATCTTCTTTTGGCCCGAAAGCGTCGGCGAAATCGACGTTTTCGGGCCGTTCGAGGCAGATGGATTCCGACAAAGAGAGCAGTCATGTTGTCGGAAAGTTCCCACATGCGGGAGGTCGAAACGATGCTTACAGTTCGTCCCGGAAGTCATGCGCATCGGCTTATCACAGTACTGGGGCTCGTAGGTGAATACCCCGTTCGCTCACTTGGCTTATTGGGAAATGAACGCACCTTCAAAGCGCTTGTGAGCAAGCTTACATCGGTGCAGGAGTTTCGTAATCCATACACAGACGAGCGTATGACAGTAAAGCTCCTGCAACTGTGCGGCAGTGGAAAAGCGAAGGCGATTCACTTCTATAAAGCTGCACTCCCCATACTGAACTGGATCCATGCTGACGCATACCGATACTACATGACCAGCTTTTATGGCCACAGATTTCCGGGCGGAAATGCCCATAGGGATCGAAACTTCCGAGTTGCTGAGGCGATTGGAATGAGTCTGGCCGCGGGTATTGAGCCGAGGAGTTATCTGCTTCCGTCCCTTCAGAACCAGAGGATCCTTCGGTTGACTCCCGATACTCCCTCCTTCTATTTGGCTCGGGATTTTAAGAAGGTCAACCCAACCGAGCAAAACAAAACCATGTTTACACGCATTGCCGGCGCACTCTTTTACTCTGGCGGCGGCTATGCCGTGTATAACACACGGGATGCAGCAATGAAGTGGAGCGGTATGGGAGAGTTCAAGGCGCTTCACAGCCTAATCGAGCTGGCACGGATGAACGCCGGACTCCAGAATATAGATTCGGCGATTCTGACAGGTTCATCTTATGAGACGGCATTGGAGACGTTGCTGGAGTCGGAGCGAAGCCGACGTCTGGAGCTTCGGTTTGATGGTATTTACCGTCATATTCATTTTGTGCCCATGAATGCCAGCGGTATCCGGCAGCTCCGGTTGCTCACGCTACCAGACTGGAATGAGAAACTGATGAATCTGCTATTTGATCCGGACGCCCGGTCCTATAACCGCGGCTTTATGGAGTACGATGCCAGTATGGGCGAGACCTATGTTCTCTCGCATCTGGACGGAGATCTCGCGCGCCTGATACGATTCCGCGAAGCGCAGCGGACAAGCGCAAAGCACTTTGAAGTGCTCTGCTTTACCGAGCAGGCGCCTTTCCTGCATGAATATCTCGGAAAGGATGTCATTCTAAAGGAACTCGACCGCAATGTGGTCGAGCGGGAACTGGGGCTTGAATATTAGGAGGGATGCATTCTGAACAAGAGACGGACGGCGGCAATTATCGTCGCTGCTATACTGGGATTGGTCACGCTGTTTTATCTGGGAGGCGTGGTCGGCCAATTGCAAGAGAATTACGAAATATGGGTTGAGTCTGGAGGCATTACAGGACAAGCGTACATCCAGCCTGTAAACTGGGCGCCCGGTGTGTGCCTTCGCAACGCCTGCAGTAGTCAGGGGATCAAAAGCATCGGCATGATACTGTTTGTGGGAGCAGCGATCATACTTTACCTGCGATTCCACGATAAGTTTGGTTCAAAAGACCATGATGAACGTGGTTTTTCCCGCAGCAAATATGGAACCTATGGAACTGCGGCGTGGATGACCGACAAAGAACTAAAAGAGATCCTGGAAATCAAGTCTCCAGAGCGTGCTGATGGAATTATCTTGGGCGTCAAAAACAGCAATGTTGTCTGTTTGCCGAAAGATACCAGACTGAACCGGCACATTGCTGTGTTTGGCGCGTCCGGTACCAAAAAATCCCGCGGCGTGATCCGACCAGCACTATTTACCATACTTAAACGTGGCGAGTCGGCGGTCATTACGGACCCCAAGGCCGAATTGTATAACGATACCTCTGAGCTGTTCCGGAAGAATGGGTATGAGGTGAAGGTGTTCAATCTGGTCGATCCGCGCCACAGTGACTCATGGAACTGCATGTCCGATCTCGGTGGTGATACACTACTGGCTCAGGTACTGACCAACGTCATCATCTCGAACACGAGTGAAGGGAAAGGCGACCACTTCTGGGACAATGGCGAAGCCAATCTTCTGAAGGCGTTAGTTCTGTATATTGATCTGGATCGAAGCCGTGCGCCAGAGACAAAGAACTTGGCCGCGGCTTATCAGCTCCTGACCCAAAACTCGGAGCGACAACTGACGGCACTGTTCGAAAAGCTGCCGTTAGACCACCCCGCCAGAGCACCGTTCAACCTGTTTTCACAGGCCAGTGACACAGTACGCTCTGGTATCGTTCTGGGCCTTGGTACCCGGCTACAGGTTTTGCAGAACGAATCGGTAAGAAATATCATCAGTCACAGTGATATTGATCTGACGGCACCCGGCAAGCGTAAATGTGTCTATTACGTCATACTCAGTGACCAGGACGCAACGATGGCATTCCTGTCCTCGCTGTTTTTCTCGTTCCTGTTCATAAAACTGGTGCGCTACGCTGACAGCACATCAGATCTGCGCTGTAATGTGCCCGTCAATCTTGTTTTCGACGAGTTTAACAATGTGGGAAAGCTCGGAAGCGCCGCCGACGGATCAGATTTCGCCCGCACGCTCAGTGTTATCCGCAGCCGTGCGATATATGTCATGTTGGCCGTTCAGAGCTTGGGCCAGCTCCAGAACCGGTATCCCAATAATCTCTGGGCCGAGATCCTCGGCAATCTGGATGTCCAACTGATGCTCGGTTGTACCGATGAAGTCACCGCAGAGTATTTTTCTGCGCGCAGCGGCGATATGTCGGTAGAAATCAATTCTACTATGACTGTTCGCAGAACTATCGCTGTCGTGCAAGTCATCCCTCAGTATCGCCAAACAGAAGGACAAGGCCGTCGCCGGTTATTGACTCCGGATGAAGTGCTGCGCATCCCCAACGAAGAGCTGCTTGTGGTTATCCGTGGACATAATGTTCTGAAACTGGAAAAATTCGACTATACCGCGCATCCGTTGGCCAAGCGGTTGTCGCCGGTCAGCATGCATGATTACATGCCCTCTCATGCTGATACCCAGTTCTGCAAGACTGAGACGAAAACAAGACCTGCAGCAATGGAAGGGAAATTAAATATTCCTGCTAAAAACACGCGGCGTAAAACTCTGTATAGTTCGGCGACCCCGCCAAGTGAGTTTTAATTGCTGAACGCAGTGAAAAACCGATATCAACAGTTGAGTGCCTTGTAAAAGCGGCACTCTTTTTCTATCACAACAAAAGGAGGAGCAGATAATGGCAACCAAGAAAACAACGATACCTCAGGAAGATGTGTTTTTCGAGTCCGGCCTGGATGAGGTTATGGCTGAGATGCAGCTCTCCCAGACTGACAATGGCACCGTGCAGGAAGATGAACTCAGCGCTGAGCAGGACTCTCTTGAATCAAGTCTTATATCCCAGACTGACTCTGCGCCTTTGAATGCGGAGAGAATTCCGGCCGAAGACGCCGCGTGCGACGCATTGCCGGACATCATCCCCCAGACTGACATTGAAAATGAAAATTCCGGTGAGGCTAACTCGGGATCTATGCATTCAAATACACCTGACCAGCAGATTCCCCAGACTGATTCTGATACAGCCGAAAAGGAACCTGAAGGGAGCTCGCCGCCGCGGCGGATCAGGAAATCCAGAGCAAAGAAAAGTGAGTCTGGTACGGAGACGGAAAAACAACCCGAGGAGGTACCTGACGACGCCGTCGAACCGGAAAAATCACCCCGCAGAGCCGCATCCACCAGACCGGCTTCGGTCGTATCGATCGACTCCCGTCCAAGTGTGGAAACTGAGGAGGACAAAGCGCGGAATGATCTGCTGGATTTGATGGAATCTCTCAAGAGCAAACGTATCCTGACGGATACCATCCAAGGCATCGAACGCCCCACCGACAACCCATCACGTTCTCTTGCAGTCATATATCATGGCGATATCAAGGTCATTATTCCGGCAGAGGAAGCAGTGGAGACACCTGAGGATTTTCGTGGCCGGCTTCCGGAGGATGTGCTGTACTATATGCTCACGAAGAGGTTGGGAGCAGAGGTGGACTATATCATCATGGGTATCGATGCAAACGCCGGTGTTGCCGTTGGCAGCCGACTGGAGGCGATGATGGCAAGGCGTAAGCAGTATTATTACGGCGTGGATCGGGATGGAAACAATCTGCTTTATGAAGGCATATGTGCAGAAGCTCGTGTTGTATCTGTCATACGTGCCGGGATCTTTGTGGATCTGTTTGGCGTTGAAGTCTATATTCCCCTTCGTGAACTGAGCTACCAGCGAATGCTGGATGCGCAGGACAATTTCCGGCCGGGACAGCGTATTCTGGTCAAGATCCTGAGCATTGACCGTAAAGACCGGTATCATATCCGAGTTGCTGCTTCCATTAAGCAAGCGGGCGAGAACCCATATGAGAAGGCGCTGCGTCGCTATGTTGTTGGAAACCGCTATGTAGGCACAGTCAGTATGGTGGATATGAACGGCGTATTCGTCGCATTGGACGGCGGTGTCGATTGCTTGTGCAGCTATCCCAAGCGAGGCCGCCCTCCCAGAGGTGCCCGTGTAACGGTGCGGATATTAGGAATCAACAACGAGGCCAATCGCATTTGGGGCGCAATCACACATGTTGCCCTACCGAGATAGGAGATGAATTATGCTTAATTATGAGTTAACAAAAGAAGAACAGAACAGGAGATCCACGCTTGCCAATAACGCCAGAGATATGATCCGAGCCAATATGACGGTGGAAGCGGAAGACGAAACGTCCATGACCTTGGATTACCGCGGGTACTATATGCAGATATCATTTTCTCCGCTGCACCCGCTACTGGTCATGTGTCTGGCGAAGGCCATACGAAACCCAGGCGGAACCAGAACGCAGCAGCGTATCAACGAGTTGAATCTACACAGTGTTTTGGGAAGCCACGCCATCAATAATGATGTCGGATGCTACTCCTATCGTGCAACGCATTGGCTTGATACAGAACTCACGCCATCGCGTTTTTTCGAGATACTTAACCGATGTATTGATGAGGCGGATCGCGGTTACGGCCGCCTTGCCGGTGAAAAAAACTATGAATAAAAGAACCTTACCATATTTTTTGTTCGCAGTTTCCAACCATAAATGGCATGGTATAGTCAGGAGCATTGGGCATGATCCTGGCGTTCAGGCCCGTGGTCCCCCTGTGATAATCCCCTTTCATTGCATACCCATATTCCCCTTAATCATTATTTTTCTACTCGTTACAAGAGCCTCTCTGGCAACAGAGAGGCTCTACTCTTTGTAAAGGAGGAAATTCATTGAAAACATTCAAGCGACTTACAACGATCGTGCTGGCACTGATTATGGCGGCCATGCTGGTGGTATCCGCCTATGCGGCTACCGTTGTTGTCCGCTACAAAATCTATGTCTATACCTCACAACTCACCTTCACCCAATATGACTATAGCAATAGTTCGACACCAAGCACGAGAAATCTGACCATTCTGGCAGACAGCAGCCTTGGCAGTGGCAGCGCCTTGTACCACACCAAATATGTCAATGGAACAGTGGCGTATTGCATCCAGCCCGGTGTCCGGTCGGATGACAGCAGTAACTATGTGCAAGGCAGCAGTGGGTGCTGGTACAACCTGCCGGATGCCGTGCAAAAAGGCATCGCACTGGCACTTGCCTGCGGCTATCCCAGTGCCGAATATGGCGCTGCTTATGGTGACAGCAACAGCAGCGATATTATCGGTGCCGAAAAGTGGGCCGCTACGCAGGCAGTCATTTGGGACTTGATCTGTGAGTATCGCAGTCCTTATGACTACCGTTCCTGGGGCAGCAGTCCGTTTTACGGCTGTGTCGACACGTCCCGTTATCCTACGTTTGCTTTGTGGTATGAAAAAATCACGGACGCCATGCAGAGCGCTGCGGACATTCCCAGTTTTGCGGCGACAAGCTCTCGCTGGTGCGATACCATTGAGCTGACCAAGGACACCGGCGGCAATTACTCTGCCAGTGTGACCGACACCAACGGAGTGTTGTCCGATTTCAATTTTGCTGCGAACAGCGGCAACGGCATTACGTTTTCTCAGAAGGGCAATACCCTGACCATCACGGCCACGGCAGAAGCCGCCAAGAATCTCAGCACCGAGAAAACCTACTCCGCCACTGGCAGCGCATACGGTATCGACCCTGACGAAGCCGTTCTGTGCTGGTATGATTCCACCGGCAAATATCAGTCGCTGGCCAGCTATACCGGTGTGGGCCGCGACCCGGTAAAGGCTTACATCAAGATCAAGGCCACTGTGGCAGATGAAGTTGGTAGCCTGACCATCAATAAGGTGGATGCCGACACCGGCAAGGAATTGGCGGGTGTCACCTACTGGCTGTTTGACAGCGCAGGCAATAAGGTGGCCGATGCGATTACTGATACAGACGGTAAGGCGGTCTTTTCGGATTTGCCTCTCGGCAGGTATACCTATCAGGAAATCAGTGCCCCTTCCGGGTATGTGGTGGACAACACCAAGTACCCAATCACCATTACATCCACAACCCTGAATATCACGGCGACACGCACCAATGCACTGGGGAAAGCCAGTGTTGAGATCAGCAAGGTGGACGCGGACTCTAACACCCCGCTTCAAGGTGCCGGTTTCCGTCTGTACGACGCATCTGGAAGCCAAGCCGCAGAAGGCTACACGGATGCCAATGGTAAGCTGACGTTCTCCAATCTGAAGCTGGGCAGCTACACCTGCAAGGAGTTTCAGGCACCGGACGGATATGAGCTGGATGATACGGCTTTTCCTGTTGTACTGAATCAGAACGGGCAAATTCTGAAAGTTACTCGTGAGAACAAGCTGATCACCGGAAGTATCGAAATTTTGAAGGTGGACGCTGACACCAAGCAGCCGCTGTCCGGTGTGGTGTATCGGCTCTTTGACACCGAAGGCAACAAGATCGCGGATGGTACGACTGATACCAACGGTAAGGTGACATTTGATAATCTCAAGCCCGGAAAGTATTCTTATCAGGAGATCAGCACCGTGGATGGCTACCAGTTGGACGATACCAAGTACGATTTCAGCCTGACCAGCGAGAACCTTAACGTCAAAGTTACCCGTGAGAATAAGCCTGTCAAGGGCTGCCTTACCGTCCGCAAGGTGGACGTTACCGGCAGCCCCCTCGCCGGTGCGGAGCTGCTGCTGGAAACCTCCACAGACGGTAAGACCTGGACGGAAGTAAGCCGGATCACCTCCGATAAGACCGGTATTGCCAAGTGGACTGACCTCAAGCTTGATACACAGTATCGCGTGACGGAGACCAAGGCCCCCGCAGGCTATACTCTAATGGCTGAACCACTGTTCACGGGAACGCTGGACAACACCAACCCCGACGTCACCATTACCGCCTGCAACAGCGCAGGATTTGTCCTGCCGTTCACGGGCGGTGTGGGATTCACGACCTATTTCATGTTTGCAGCACTCATGCTTTGCATGGGTGTTTATTTTTACAAAAAATCTGATTTTATGAAGGAGACAACCAAATGAAAAAGATCCATCGCGTATTCGCCATGCTCATGGCCGCCATTATGGCCTTGAGCCTCGTTACTACGGCATTTGCCGCAGAACCTACCATTGACGCCAGCAAGAAAGCGTCGCTCTCCATTTATAAGTACGATATCACCAAAGCCAGCGAAGATGGCGTGTGGGACGCAGAATCTTATGTCTCCACCGGCCTGCATGACGACTCTGTCATTGATAAACTGAGCAAGTACGCCATTCAAGGTGTCGAATTTACGTATCTGAAGGTGGCCGACATCACCATGAACAATGAGCTGGTGGATGGTCAGCGTCAGGTGGGTGTGCTGTATGGTTTTGACAACTCCGAGCGCTCCAACGCCGTGCTGTCTGCCATTGGCCTGACCGCTTCCGATGCTCACAAGTCCGAGAATGGTATCAATTACTATACCTCTGACAGTCTGAACAACAAGCTGGCCGCCGCGCTGGCTGCCAATGCCACGAGCGCGAAGAACGCTCTGGAAACTGCCGTGAAGAACGGCGGCGTTGCCATGACCGAGACCGATTCCACCGGCCACACTTCCGCTTCTAGCATGGAGCAGGGACTTTATCTGGTGGTGGAAACTCGCGTTCCCGAAAATGTGACTTCTACCTGCAATCCCTTCCTGATCCCCCTGCCTATGACCACCATTGATGGCAGCGAGTGGCTTTACGATTTGACCGTCTATCCCAAGAACCAGACCGGCAACCCCGACCTCTCCAAGACCGTGCGTGAAGCGAAGAACAGCACTGGCAAGCACAACGGCAGTCTGACCGACATCTCCGATGGTTATGCTCACACCGCTACCGCCTCCGTGGGCGACACCGTGGATTACCAGATCATCAGCACCCTTCCCACCATCACCTCCAAGGCTTCCAGCCTGAGCGAGTACACATACGTCGACACCATGTCCAAGGGCATTCGCTACAACAAGAACGACGTGGTTATCGAGTTCTTCAAGGACGCTGGCTGCACCGACAAGATCACCACTTGGGCGGAGGACTCCGGCAAGTTCACTGTGGCTTATGATGACGCGCAGAACTCTATGACCATCAAGATGACTGAATCCGGTCTGGCGGAGATCAACGAAGCGACCACTGTTTACACCGATAGCGTCAAGCGCGGTTTCAGCGACTGCACCATGCGGATCACCTACGCCGCCACCCTGACCGCCGACGCTCAGATGGGCGACAAGGACAACCCCAACGAAGTCGTACTGACTTGGAAGCGTACCAACACTACTTACTATGATACCCTGAACGATTGCTGTCATGTGTATACTTACGGCGTAGACATCCTTAAGCAGTTCAGCGATGGCAAGGGGAGCATCCAGAACGTCAAGTTTAACCTGCACA
>ERZ826242.554-NODE-554-length-53422-cov-7.412277_pt1 | contig 53422 bp, 46 predicted proteins | sample MGYA00519871_ERZ826242 | MGnify/ENA primary metagenome ERZ826242 (study PRJEB31778, sample SAMEA3449226) | human gut metagenome | biome: human gut; feature: human-associated habitat; material: faeces | place: United Kingdom | collected 2010/2012 ... | reverse complement strand
GTCTGTGCGATTGCGAAGCAATCTGTACATGTGGCGAAGCCACTTTTCTTATTTTTTTTGCATTATACCATTTTTTACTTTTCTTAGCAATATTATATTTATAGTAAAAAACACCTTGAACTGATCTTTCATTTCAAAGTGTTTGAATCTTTTATATAATACCATATTCCTACTTTTTCTACTATACTTTCTCATTTTCTCTAAAATTTCTTGTAACCGATATGTTCTCTCTTTCTAACTCTCTTGAAATTTTATAGGAAATACAAGTTTCATTTTCATCATAATTTACTCCATCTTCATAATGAATTAGACTAATATAAAGTGTTTTACTATCAGCTTCAATTTTATCGACAGTTAACCCTTCCATACTAACATTTTCAATTGCTGTTATCATCATAAAATTTTCTTTAAAGTCTTCCTCACTCATTTCAATTATATTATTCCATCTTTCTTTGATTTTGCTATACTCATCATAACTATTTATCTTCTTATAATATATTTTATTAGAATAAGCCATGTCGTGTGTAAAATCATAATTGTTTTGAAATGTTGGTACAAAAGCCTTATACTCATATTTAGGCAACGCTTCTTCTTGATTTTTATTAAAGTTTTGCCATAATATAAATACTAAATTTGTTAAAATAAAAATGATAGCAATGATAAATATGATTATTTCCTTTTTAATATGCTTTTCAGATACTTTTACCATTTTTTAGATCCCATCCTTTATTTTTTTCATATAAATAATCTAAAAATCCTTTTAATCCCTCCACGATATCCTCATAAGTTTTATCAAAATTTCCTGTATACCATGGATCTGCAATATCCCTTGGTCTTTCTGAAAAATCCAAAAGTTTAAATATTTTATTTTCTCTATCTTCTCCCACGATTCTCTTTATATTGGTAATATTTCTTTCTTCCATTCCAATAATATAGTCAAACATTTTATAAGCTTCTTTTGTCATTCTCCTAGCTATATGGTTTCCACATTCTATTTGCATTTCATGTAATTTATTTCTTGTACCATTATGTACAGGATTTCCTATTTCTTCCGTGCTTGTTGCTGCTGAATCTATATAAAAATTTTCTTCTATTCCTTCTTTTTTTACCATATCTTTTAATACATATTCTGCCATTGGTGATCTACATATATTTCCTAAACATACAAATAATATTTTTATCATCCTATTTCCTTTCTAAACGAGCCAATATCTAATTTTCCTTTTCTTATTTATAATCATTTTTTCTTTTACACTTCTCGCAAATTCCTCCATTGTAAAGGTGTTTCTCTTTCTACTAAATCCTCTATATAGTCAAAATAACCTGATACCGCTCTTTCTAATCTTTTAATTTGTTTTTCTTCTAAATAATTTTTCGCTATCATTACATCAGATTTTAAAATTCTTCCATCTGGCGAGTTTTTCCAAGTTGTTAAACCCATATTTTCTTTAGTATGATCTGCTTTTTGATATATGATTTCTGCTGCCGTATTTCCTGTTATTGCATAATGAAATTAGCCGACGGCTATTATTGCGTCTAAACTGTAAAAAGCTAATTCTCTCGAAACGCTTCTATTTCCTTCTTTTTGAACTGTTCGAATTTTTCGAATAGTCTGATTTTCTTCCAATTCATGAGTTTCAAAAATTTCTTTTAAATGATAATTTATAGTATTTACTTCAACTTTAACCACACATAATTGTGTACCCTGTCACTACTGGTCTAAATGCTTGATAATAAGGCTTTCAGCACCTATTTCAATTCGTCAAAGTATAAGAAATTTCGCAAACATCATAATCATGAATTTATATCTCCTAATTTTTTTTTATTATTTTCCTCTACTATATCATTAATTTCTTTAAGTTTTTCTTCTAATAATTTTTTATCAATTAATTTTAAAGTATACTGTGATACCATAGTAGGAGACATTGTCCTACTCATTGCGTACTCAACAACTTGTTCATCTTTGCTTGCACATAAAATTACTCCAACACTTGGATTTTCATTGTCTTTTCTCTCTTGTCTATCTAACGCTTCTAAATAAAAATCCATCTTCGAAATAAATTCAGGTCTAAACTTATCTATCTTTAATTCAAATGCTACCAAACAACTTAATGCTCTATTATAGAATAGTAAATCTATATAAAAATCTTCATTTCCAACTTGTACTCTATATTCTTCTCCAACATAAGTAAAGTCTTTTCCAATTTCTAAAATAAAATCCTTCATATTTGAAATTATAGCTTTTTTCAAATCTCTTTCAGAGTATTGATTTGGCAAATCTAAAAATTCTAAGCTATATGTGTCTAAGATTCTTGTATTAGGATAGTCTTCATCACCCTCAACTTTAGCTAAGCTTTGATTTGCTTTACCATTTGATAGCATATATCTTTGATAATATCCACTTCCTATTTGTCTGTCTAGTTCTCTTTTTGAATAGTTGTTTTTTATACACATTTTTATATAGAATTCTTTTTCTTCAATAGAATTAGTTGAACCCATGATAATAACATTATGCGACCAACTAATTTGTCTCACCAGCGGAGCGACAATTTCATTATCTTTATATGTTTCATAAAATTGTTTCATTCTATATATTCCTGCTCTATTAAATCCCTTCATTGTTGGGTATTCTCTTTTCATAAACTCAACTAATTTATCTACAATTTTATCTCCCCAATTACTATCTTTAACTTTTTCACTAATATATTTTCCAAAATCCCAATATAAAGAAATTAGCTCCTCATTTACTTTTTTGTAAGCATTGTTTCTTCTAGTTTCTATCATATCTACAATTTCTTTAAAATTAAAATCCAATAAATTTTCCAAACAAATTCCTCCTAATTTTATTATTTTTTAAGTATTCTTTTACGCATTTTATAATAAAATCTTCTACTTTACCAGATTCTTTTACCTTATTAGGTATATACTTTTCTATTTTTTCATTATGTATTTTTATAAATTCTTTTTGATTCCTAATAATTCACAAGCCTTTTTTCTTCTGTGCACTGAAATCATTTCATAACTGCCGTCATCTTTTTGTCTAACTATAACTGGTACTAATACACCATATTCTCTTATACTTTTTATTAAAATATTCATATTATCATCATCTTTTACTTTAAATGGATGATTTGGAAAATCTTTGATTTTGTGAATTTCTATATACTCTACCATATATACTCCTCCAATTCTATAATTTATTATATTATACAAAATTGGAGTCTCTTTATTTTCCTTAGGAATTGCATAATTATGATTATACTCCTAAAAATGACACTTCATAGAATATTACTATATAAAATATTTTTATATATTGTGGTAAAAATATATAACTTCCCTATGATTTTTTGTCATCCTTTGAATTGCTTGTCGCTGTAAGCATATTTTTAATTTGCTTACTATACCTATCTTCCTCTGAAAAAATACATCCACAATATTTTTGCATATATAAGCCTAACTCTCTTGCTTTTTCTTGTCCTTCTCTAAAGCCAACTCTAAAATCCCTATATAAAAATTGTAAACCATACTTTTTTGCAATTTCTTCTCCTTGTTCTTTTAGAATCTCATGCTTCTGATATGGACTTACTAATAAGGTGGTAGAAATTGTATCATATCCATGTTCTTTTGCATATTTTGCAGTCTGTTCTAATCTTACTCTATAACAATAATTTTGACATCTATTTTGTAAATCACATATTACATTTTTACAAAATTCATCCAGTCCATAGTCTTCTTCAAAAAAAGCTTTTACATTAATACTTTTTGTATATTCTTTTAAAGTATCTCTTCTCATTTTATATTCCATATATGGATGAATATTAGGGTTATACCAATATACAGTAGGTTCTATTCCTTCTTTTCTTAAAGAGTCTATACAATATACACTACATGGCGCACAACAAGTATGCATTAATAATCTCATTTTCTATTCTCCCCTTTTTAATTTTTTTATTTCTCATAAACATCAAAATAAGAAATCTCATTTATTTTTTTCCAATTTTCTTCTACATAGCCAGTTACTTGATCTGGGTTTTGCCAATTTTTATGGTACTTCTTATTCTTTATTAATATCTTTGTATTTTCAGACATTTCTTTTATATTTTGAATGATTCCTTTTTCTCCTTCACTTCCTAAATTTCCTTTTAAAAGCATATCATAATTTTTATGATAACGATTTAGAGGAATCATATATAATGCTGCATCTGAATCCAAAATGTAAAGTTCTTTTTCGCTTTCTATATACTGCATTACTTTTTCTACCATATTTGCATATTCTTCTGACATTGGAATTGCATAATAATGTCTAATGCTTGGATTTGTTTTCATATCCTCTACATATACTACAAAATTTTTTATAGAAAGAAGAACAAATAGAATGGTAACTCCCAAGATTGCAGTCTCAGAAAAAATTTTAATAAACTCTACTTTTTGAAAACGTTCTTTTTCTTTTTGGTATAGTTTCTTACATAATCCGTTTATTAGGTACACAATTAGTAATAGACTAATATAAGATCCAATTAAAAAGTGAATTTCATCCGATATTGGAAAAACAACAGCAAATGTAGCAATACTATATGCTGTTAGTACACTTAAGTTTCTATCCTTTTTTATCACTGCAACAAAAAATGTAATAATTGTTATAACTGGTACAAGCACTGCTAATATACGAATCCATGTTTTTCCTTCTTTTACTAAATCCAAATATGGCATATAGTTTGTAAATGTTTTGATTCCCATGATGCAATAATCCACAAATTCTAAAATAGCTTGATTAGCAATTAGATATAATAACAAAATTATAATCGGTATCATTACTCCTAATGTACGCATCAATGCTATTTTTATGAAATTGATAAAATCTTTTTTATTTCTAACAAAGAGAATTGGATATCCTATTGTTACAATTGCTATAATAAAACCTGTACTTTGTTTCAATGTAATACACATTCCAGCAATTAAACCTATTAGTAAATGTTTTCTTTTTCTTTGAACCATTGGATCTATTAAATCTTTCACATTTTCGATCCTATCATTTATCTTTTTAGGAAGAATCTCTAAATATATAATAATTAAGGCAAGAAATAAAACCGCATAATTATAATCGATACACAATTTATCTTTCATTAAGTATATAATAAATAAGATTCCTAGCCCATAAATTGTCTTATTTACTTTTAACTTCTTTAAAATAAGATATCCCATAAAGAAAATACTTGTTGTAAGTAGAATAGCAAATATTCTCATACTTAAAAGTTCATTTCCGAAAGATTTTCAAACCAATACTTGCTATGATTGGAAGCATAGGTGTTTGTACCATATTAAAATCACGATATGGAATTAAACCATCAAATACATTTCTAGCAAAATTATAATTCCATAATTCATCCAAATCTCCAATTTCTTTCGTTAGAATGATGGGAGCTATTAAAATAAGTAAGAATAAAAATATTAATCCATTTTTTCCAATTTTTCTTATTCCTTCTTTTCTATTTTCTTTCACAGTTTTCCTATTTTCCCTTCATCTTTAATTTTTTATTTACACATTCTTCATTTTCGTTTCTTTATTTCAGTTTATTCATTACTAATTTATTCTATTGTTCTCTTTATTCGATTTTTCTTTCGGTTCGTCTATCCTTTTATTTTCCTTCATTATGATACGGAAACCCTAAGTGTTCATAGGCTGCTGGAAGTGCAATTCTTCCTCTTGGTGTACGTGATAAAAATCCAATTTGCATTAAATATGGTTCATACACATCTTCGATGGTCTCTAATTCTTCTCCGGTTGTAGCAGCCAAAGCCTCTATTCCTACTGGACCTCCTTGATATTTTTGTATAATTGCAGTCATTAAATTACGATCTGTTTCATCCAAACCTAACTCATCAATTTCTAATTTATTTAAAGCAATCTTCGCCATGGATAAATCTATTTTCCCATCTCCTAATACCAAAGCGTAATCTCTTACTCTTTTTAGAATTCGATTTGCAATTCTAGGAGTTCCTCTAGAACGTCTTGCAATTTCCATAGCAGCTTCCTCTACAATTTCAATTCCTAAAATATTACTTGATCTTTTTACAATTGTTTTTAAGTCTTCTGGTTCATATAATTCTAATCTTTCTACAATTCCAAAGCGATCTCTTAGCGGAGTAGTTAGAGATCCTGCTTTTGTTGTTGCCCCGATTAAAGTAAACTTTGGTAAATCTAATCGAATTGATCTTGCACTTGGTCCTTTTCCTATAATAATATCCAGTGTATAATCCTCTAATGCTGGATATAAAATTTCTTCTACACTTTTATTTAAACGATGAATTTCATCAATAAATAGCACATCAAATTCCGATAAATTAGTAAGAAGTGCAGCTAAATCTCCTGGTTTTTCGATTGCAGGACCTGATGTAATTTTAATATTCGAGTTCATTTCGTTTGAAATAATATTCGATAAAGTTGTTTTTCCAAGCCCTGGAGGTCCATATAATAAAACATGATCCAGTGGCTCTCCTCTTTTTTTGGCTGCTTCTATATATATTTTCATATTTTCTTTTACTTTTGTTTGTCCAATATATTCCGATAAAGTTTTCGGTCTTAATGAATTTTCTAATCTTTCTTCTTCATTACTTTCAATTTCTGGACGGATTAATTTTTCATCTTCCATTTTTATCACCTATTGTTATTTTTTCATACAAATCATATCATTTTCCAAGTAAAAACTCAAGTTTTTTACAGGAAAAGTGCTCTTAAATAAAGTAACTGGAGAACATAAAAAAACACCTTAAAATTCAAACTAAAGTAGAACTTTAATAAGGTGTTTCCTCGTTTTTATTTTTCTTCTTTTTCATTTATATTAATCGTATCTCGAATAATATATTGTGGTCGGTTCTTTGTTTCATCATAAATTCTTGCAATATATTCTGAAATTAACCAAATAGATACTAATTGTACTCCACTAAATAAGGTAATTGCTACCATAATTGAAGTCCATCCAGCTGTTAAATTATTTAAAGAAAAAATATATGAAATTAAAGTATATATCAGTAAAGCAATGGAAATAACAATTGTAATTATTCCTAAATAACCTACTAATTTCAATGGCTTGGTTGAAAAACTAATAATTCCATCTGAAGCTAATTTCAACATTTTTTTCAATGGATATTTTGTCTTTCCGGCATATCTTTCTTGTCTCTCATATTCATACGGTATTTGTTTAAATCCAACCCAGCTATATAATCCTCTTAAAAATTTGTTATGCTCTGGCATAGAATTTATAACATCAATTACTTTTCTATCTACTAATCGAAAATCTCCTGTATCCATTGGTATTTTCACATCGGATAATGCATCTAATGTACGGTAAAACATTTTCGCACTTAGTAATTTAAATTTTGATTCTCCCTTTCTTGATTTTCTTTTTCCATAGATTACTTCATTTCCTTGTTCCCATAATTTTAGCATTTCTGGGATTACTTCAGGAGGATCTTGCAAATCCGCGTCGATAATCACAACACAATCTCCTGTTACATACTTAATTCCCGCTGTGACAGCACATTGGTGTCCAAAATTTCTTGAAAATGTAATGATCTTTGCCTTTTTATCTTGCTTTGCAATGTTTTCTAATATTTCTTGTGTCTTGTCTTGACTTCCATCATTAATAAATATCAATTCATAATCATAATTGTCTAATTTCTTTAATGTATTTGATATTCTTTGATAACATTCTTCTGCAACTTCTTCTTCATAATACATTGGAATAACAATTGATATTTTTTTCATTTTTCTCCTCTTATTCTTTTCTGGTTTTAATCGTTATTTTCTCTTTCTCCATTATATTCATTTACCAAATACAATGGTCTATTTTTGCTCTCATTAAATATTCTTCCTAAATATTCTCCAATAATTCCAATTAATATAATTTGCACTCCCGAAAAGAAAAGTACTAATAAAATAATTGCTTGAAATGCTTGTATTGCAACACTTTGAGTAATACATTTTACAATGACATAAATAAAGTAAATAATTAATGCAAAAAATGTTGGTATGCTAAGGTATGTTGCAATTCTTAAAGGAGAAGTTGTAAAAGAAGTAATCCCATCAATTGCAAGATCTATGAGTTTCTTATAGTTCCATTTCGTTTTTCCCGCAATTCTTGGATCTCTATCATATAATACTTCTTTCTTTTTATAGCCAATCCAGCTAAACATACTTTTTGAACATCTTTGAGATTCTCTCATCTTTTTAAGTGCATTAATGCATCTTCTATCCAATAAACGAAAATCTCCTGTGTCTCTTTGTATTTCAATTCTTGTTAAACTTTGTAACACTTTATAATACATTTTAGATGTGAATTTCTTAAGCCAGGTCTCACCTTTTCTAGATTTTCTTCTGGCATATACATCATCATATCCTTCTTCCCAATACTTTATAAGTTCTGGCACTAATTCTGGTGGATCCTGTAAATCTGCATCCATAAAAATAGCACAATCTCCTGTTGCATAATCTAAACCTGCAATCATTGCAATTTCTTTTCCAAAATTTCTAGAAAAATCTACATAATTAATTCTTTTATCTTTTTCTCTTAACTCTTTAATTAATTCAATCGTTTTATCCTTACTTCCATCATTTACAAATAAAATTTCAAATTCATATGATGTTAGCCCATTCATTAGTGAATTTAATCTCTCATATAAGAAAGGAAGAGATTCTTCCTCGTTATAAGCTGGAATAATGATACTTACTTTTTTCATTTTTGCTCCCTCTTTTTCAAATTACTTTACCCTTTTATATTTCTTCTTAAGTACCGTATTTTTCATTTTATATTTGTTTTTTCATCTTTAAAGATATCCTTATCTTATCTTTTTTTCTATTTTACTCATAATGATTTAAGCCTCTACATTTTTTCTTTTAAATGCAAAAAATTTACTAATAAAAAAGTTTAGAATAATAACAATCACTGTCATAGCACACTTACTAATCATTTGTGGAATTGGAGTTCTAAATAAAATTAGGCAACCTACATATTCCACAATCATAGTAAATGCTCTTCCTGCCATAAATTTTGCAAATTCTTTTCCTTTTTCTTGTATTGTTTCCGCTTCGGAATGAAATACCATATCCTTATTCGTAACGTAAGCTACAAGAACAGCTAATAGAATTGCAATTGCATTAGAAATATCTTCATTCCAATGTAACCAATTAGTCATAATATAAAATGAACCAATATTAACAACTGTTGTTAAAACTCCAAAAATTGCATATAATATTACTTCTTTTGTTAAGATTTTTTTCATTATTTTCTTTATTGTTTCCATCTGTAATTCCTCTTTTTTTCTATAACTCTTCTGCAAATCCTTTTTGTAATTTCTTAAAAATAAAATATCCAATAATTGTTAATATAATTGCTCCAACAAATAAAATTCCTAATACTTTCATATTTGGCATTTGTTGATAATAAAAAATATCACGATATGCATTAATAATATGGGTCATTGGATTAATTTGCATTAACATTTGTAAATTGTGTGGTAAGTCTTCTAATCGATAAACAATTGGAGTTCCATAAAAGGCTGCCATTAAAATAACTCCTATAATGTGCTCTAAATCCCTGAAATACACAGTAATAGAAGATACAATAAATGAAATTCCTAGTAATAAAACATATTGAACAAGTAAAATAACTGGATATAGTAAAACAAACTTTGATAATCCAATTGGTGAACAAATAACAAATGCTAATATAATAATCGTGGATATAATAAAATTAACTGCTCCACTTGTAACTACCGAAATAGGAAGAATTTCTCTTGGAAAATATACTTTCTTAATAATATTTCCGGTTTCCTATAATGGTAAATGCTGCCTGTGATACAACTGTTGTAAAATAAGTCCAAGGAATTAAAGCAACACAGATATAAATATGATAAGTTCCTTTTTCATCTCCTGCTAAAAGTGCTCCAAAAATAACAGAATACACTAGAAGTTGAAGAAGTGGGTTTAAAAAAGACCATAAAATTCCTAAAAATGAATTCTTATATCTTCCTCTTATTTCTTTTTTTACATTTGTTTTTAGTAATTCTCTATAATTATAAATGCTATTAAATACGTTCATTTTTTCTCTCCTTACTCCTATTTTGTTACACGTAAATATTCATTTACTACTTCGTTTGTATTTCCATCCATTCTGACTTTTCCATCATATAGCCAAACTGCACGGTCACATAAATCTCTTACCGATTGCATACTGTGTGTAACAAATACCATTGTCTTTCCTTCCGCTTTTAATTCACGCATTTTATTAAAACATTTTTCTTGAAAATGCTGATCCCCAACCGATAAAATTTCATCTATTAATAAAATTTCTGCATCTACGTTAATTGCTACTGAGAACGCTAAACGCATATACATTCCCGAAGAATAGGTACGAACTGGATTATCAATAAATTCTTGTAATTCTGAGAATTCAATAATTTGATCTAATCTTTTATCAATTTCTTTTCTCGTTAATCCAAAAATAGAAGCATTAAAATAAATATTTTCTCTTCCTGAAAAGTCTGGATGAAATCCAGCACCTAATTCTAATAATGATGTAAGTTTTCCATAAGTTTCTAATGTTCCTTGATTTGGGTAAATGATTTTTGTCATTAATTTTAATAAAGTCGATTTTCCACTTCCATTTACGCCAATTAATGCAACAGTTTCTCCTTTTTTTATTTCTAAATTAATGTCATGTAATACTTCTCTTTTTTCTTTTTTCTTATTTCTAGCAAAAAATAGTAGTCTTTCTTTTAATGTATTTGCTCTATCATAATAGATAGTAAAACTTTTATATACATGATCTACACTAATTGCTATTTCGTTACTCTCTTTCATCTCTTTTGACTCCTTTTGGTATTTTTACATATTCCAAATTATATCATAAAAAGGACTGTTGTCAAATACTTATTCAATAGAAAAACATTAAAAAAAGATAGTATCATTCACTGTTTAAATATATAATTAAAACTTTGTTATCCTATATTGAATAAATTTTGAATGTGACAAAAGAAAAATTAGAATTTCTTTCATCATTTTACGGAAAGAGTTCACGCTTGACGTGGAAGGGAGCCGTAAAATGATGTTAGAAATTCTTGATTTTCGTATGGAACCAAAAAAATTATGAAATATAGGATAACAAAGTTTTTAGTACTAAACTGTAATCATTGTGAATGATACCCTGTTTTTTCATTTATTCTTTTTCTGATTAAACTTCTTCTTTCCCAAAAGGAATAGTATTATGATACTAGGAAGTGCTAAAATTCCAATTCCTATCGCAATCTGCTTTCCTGTTACTACTCCTATTATCAAGGTTGCTTGATCTTGATCATTTTGTTCGTTATCGTCTTTAAAATTTGCCTCATTGGATAGGGATGTAATTTCTATTTCGCTTTTTTTATTTCCTACTTTACTATCTTTTACTAAAATCGTAATATCTAAATTTTTAGTATTTCCTGGAAGAATTACTTCCTCTTTTAATTGATTTGTTTTTATCTCTTGCTTTTCTTGTACCCATTCATTATTTTCTTTTTTCAGGATAAATCCTTCTGGTAATCTTCCTTTTATTTCTCCTACTTTTGCCTCTATCTCACCTAAATTTTTAATACAAATTCGATACGTAATTTCTATTTCATCTGTTTCTTCTTTTATATCTATTTTTAATAACTTATCTTTTGTTTCTTCTATGTTTCCCTTTTTTACTTCCCCATTTAATTTCATTTCTGTAATCCACATCTTGATCCCCATATCTACTTTGTACTTTTTATAATGGTAAATTACTTCATTTCCATCTCTTTGTATGATTCCTGTTTTATTTTCTTCTTTTTGTTTATGATAATACGGAATATCGATTTGAGATGTTTCATACTTTTCTCCTACCAATCCTTCCTTTTCTTCTTGCTTTATCAAATTTTCATTCTCATCTAGATATTTAATCTTAACAATTGCCCTTCTTCTTTTGTATTGATATTCTATTGTCATATTGGCTTCCATCATTGTTCCATCCTTCTCTCCTATTATATTTATGAATTCATATTGATCCTCATTCAGTCTGGAAGTTGTTTGGTAAGCATCTCCTATTTTTCCTATTATCTCCATACTTTCTATCACATTTCCTGTTTCAAGCTCTTTATAAATAACATTGATTTTGGCATCTTTTTTTCGGTAATAGATACTTACTTCTATTTTTGCTTCATTCATTGTTCCTGATAGATTTTCCGGTGCTTTTACTAATTCATAATAAAACAAATCTATATTAGGCTGAATATGATATTCTTCTCCTAATTCTCCTTTTATTTCTTCTGTTTTTATTTTTTCTTTTGATTCTACATCATAGTAATGAATAAAAACAGATGCTGGAATTTTTACTATAATTTCTTTTTCTGAGATATTTCCAGCTCTATCATATACTTTAAATATTTGTTTTCCACTTTTTTTAATTGTATAAGTTCCAGAAAGTTCTTTTGTTTTTGTTCCATCTGGTAAAATCACTTCCGCTACTCCGCTTTTTTCATCACTACACTTCCATTCAATTACATTTTGATCTTCTACCTGGTTTATTTCTAAATTTGGAATTTCGATATCTTCTAATTTAAAATGAGTCGTATCTGATTCATTTCCAGCATTATCTATCGTCTTGATATGAATATAATTATCTTTTTTCCAATGAATTGAGTCTAAGTTAATCTTTGTGTTTTCCAAATTTACCTCTTTTCCTTCAATCTCTGTTTTTGCATTATGGTCTAAACAATAGCAAAATCCTTTTACTCCTGTTTTTATCATAGCCGTTTCTGTTTCCGAAATTTCTTTATTTAAAATATTTTCGATATAATATTGATACTTCGACCCTTTATCTTCTGGTTTTTGAAATTCAAAATTTACTGTACCATCTCCTTCAAATTTAAAATTTCCTATTTCTACTGGGTTAGGATTTGCTTCATCCCTCCCTAAGTAATGAATTTGTGTTGTCCTTTTCGTAATTTGTTTTAAATAAAAAAGCGTATTCGCTAGCACTTTTTGCTCATCTTCTGTTGCTTCACAATTACTATGCCCTGTTTGAATCATTCCCACATTATTCCATGTTGTTAAATAAAAGTTTCCTCTTTTATTAATATCGTTCTTACGATAGCAAAATTGCATCCAAATATCTCCTTTGGAAAATTGATAAACAGTATGTGTTTTCGGAACCTGTAACATCGTTCCTATTTCTCCAATATTCCAAGGAAAATTGGTAACTCCTTTTTTGGTAATTTGTATTTTGGATACCCCTCCTACAGCAAAGTTGCCAACCTCGTTTTGCCCATCAAAAACAGGTAAACTTCTATCATAATAAAGTTTCAGATAATCTGCAAGTTGTACAAATCCAGATGAATTACTTAAATCCCAATTCATTGTATCATGACCAAACAAAACACCTCTTCCTGATGCAATATATTTCTTCATTTCATCTACTGCTTGATTATTTATGTTTTCATTTCCGTTTTCATCCCAAGTCCCAAACATAACAATATCATATTGGTACTCTTCTGTGTTTTTCTTTAAAATATTTCCAGGATTCTGGTTAAATTCATTCATAGATACTGGTGTTACTTCAATTAATCCTTTTCCATACCCTTTTTTATGTTCTTCATTTGGTTCTTCCATCCACCTTTTCAAAGATGCTGACTTCGGCAACTGATAAGACTCTCCCGAATATACTGTAAAGTTTATCATTTTTTCTACTGTTGGATAAATATTTAATACTTTCACCTTTTCCTTATTTTGTTCAAAATCCATTGTTGAAATTGTTTGAAAATTTTTATCTTCTTTCTTTTTTCCCCATATTTTATAAATACCTTTTTCTTCTTTTAACTCTTCCCAATTTAATTTTATATAGTTTTTTTCCTCTTCCGCTACCGCTTCTAACTTAATGCCTAAACCTGCATATACAAAATATAATGGTACACTAAATAAAGATAGTACAATTGTAAAAACAAGTACAACCCACTTTACACTCTTTTTCATATTTTTTATCAACATATTTGCTATTTTAAATATGCCTAAACTCCTTTCTTTGATTTTTTATTGCATAGGAAAAAATCTTCCATTTTGACTATGCAACAAGGTTAAGTTTTCTCGATTCGTGCAATTTAAAAGTAATCTATTCCTATGACGAATCCACTTTTCTTATAAAAAATTTTATAAAATCTAGATTTTATATTTGGAAAATTTCTTAACATAAAGAAACTATGCTAAGTGCAAATCAAGACCAATTTGCAAATTTTGAATCAATTTTGATATCGTAATTTATTATACTGTGTTTTCTATCAATTGTCTAGTAAAATCGTATCCTATATTTCGACAAAAAAACTACCTAAGAAACAATATAAAATCATTTCTTAAGTAGTTTTTTCTGTTTTACATTTTTCATTTTCATCTCTATATTTTATTTCGAATCATGGTATCTACTATTTCTTGATTCGTTATTCTTTTTTCTAAATTGGTAGTAATCACAAATAATTGATTTTCTCCTTCTTGGAATACTTCGCATACTTGGTATGGATCCATCTGCTCAAATAAATTTTCCGTAATTTCTCCAGTTACAATATCGACTACATAACAACTTGTTTGAATTGCAATGATATACGTATGAGTACTTTCTATCATTTCATCGATTGCCTTGCTATATTTATTATCTGCTTGTCCGCTTTCTTTAATTACAAATCCTTTTTCATCTATTTTATACGAATTTCCTGTTACTTGATTTAGGATTTCAATCCATTTTTCTCTACTATTTTCTTCTACCCAAATACCAGACTTTTTTGGCAATTGTTCTAAGACTGCTGATAAATTCTCAAAGGTTGGTTTTTCTTTTTCTAACACTCCAGCGAAAGCAACTTGAAATGAAACTTCTGGTTTGATTGCTAATGCTTCTCTTCCATCATATTCTTTTCCAACAAAATATAAATCAGTGTTTCCTGTAATCCCTGTCTCTTGTTTTAATCTTTCTATTTTTTCTTTCTCTACCATTTCTTCTTGCGTTTCTGTTTGTTTTTCTGTCTCATTGTTCAATCCTTCTTGCGTTTTTACTTCCTCTTGCTCTGTACTATTTGTAAAATCTTCTGTATAGTTTGTGATATTATTTTCATCTTTCATCAGAAACTTTTTACAACCTATAAAAATTCCTATCATCACTAATAAACTAACAATTACAATTATTACATTTTTCTTCATTTTATACAATTCCTCTTAACATATTAATTGTTGCGTTAATAAATCGGTCTGCATATCCAGCATTTACAACAGATTGATGATTTGTGATTCCTTCCGATGGTAGTTCAATCAAAGCAGATCTTGCTACTCTTGAACTATTTCCTAAGGATGCTCTTGCCCAATTTACTAAATAACCGACTCCATAACTAGGTGTAGGTCTACATGTTGGAAATTCATTTTTATAATAAGCACCTATTTCTTGGTCTCCAATTACTTGATTTGTCCATCCATGTAATTCCACTAATATTGTCTGTCCATTTACTGACTTATGATTTAGTAAAAAATCTCTAAGACTCCTAGCTTCATAAGCAGAAAATCCTTCACTTCCATTATAATTTCTTCCATCATATTGAGTATAAGAAGTGCCTGATATATGCCAACAACGATTCATGTCAATTCCTTTATGACCGTCATTTTCTAATGCCCCATATAAAGTCTGTCTTCCTGGACCATTATTCGTCCAACCATGTCTTACTCCATCTGGATTTGCTTCTGGGATAATATATATCGTCCATTTATTTTGTAATTCTTGATCATTCATGGATACTAATTTTGTTTTTAATTGTTCTGCAATTTCAATTAGCTCTTGTCCATCGTGATCCCAAAGATCCTCAAAACCATGTGCTTCAAAAACCATAAAGGCAACATTAGGTCCGTTTCCAATTTGATAATATCTTAAATCAGATCCTCTTGCATCTCCTGCAACTTTTAGTCCACTACTTCCATAGATTCCTTCTATATAACTTCTTTTACGAAACGTTATTTTAGAATCAGAAATACTTCCTTGAAACATTCCGGAAGCTACAATTTCTCCATTTGGAAGTACTAGCTGTTGTGTTTGACTCTCTGAAATATTTCTTAAATCCCCAGAACTAATTTCAATATAATATGTTTTATTTAAATTAATTTCTGAAATATTAGAATCAAAATAATAGGTATTACCAGACTGTTGCTTTACAAACATTTCAATGTTAACTGTATGATCTGTTGATTTTAATCTGATAATCGGATTAAATGCTGGAACCGTAGACTGTCCATTCACCCATTCTACTACAACTGCTTCTCCGGTCAAATAATTACTCGTCAAATTTAATTTTACATATTGTGTTGCAACATTTCCTATATAACTTTCTTGCTCTACTTTTATTTGATTACTTTCATTAATGGTAAGAGTATATTTAAAATTTTTATATTCTCCTACTTTATTTCTTAAATCCATAATCGCAATTTTCTTATCCGAACCATTTCGTAAATCTCCAGATTCTACTTCAAAATAGTAATCTTTCTCTGCATCTATTTGATAATCTAAAGGAATTCGAAAAGAATAAGTACTATTTCCACTTTTACTTACTTTTATCTGAGTTATTTTTGTTTTGTCTGTAGACTTCAATCTTACTTTTGGAAGAAATTCTGAAACAAATTCTTCTCCGTCTACTATTTCTTTTATATTTGCAACTCCTTCTATATAACTATAATGTTTACCATCTGTTACAAGATTAAATTGCTCTAACGTAGCTACTACTTCCCCTTCATAACTTTCTATCTTAACTTCGATTGTTTGGTCTTCTTCTAATTGGAACGTATATCGATAATTTTTATATTCACCTGTTTTTTCACCAAAGTCTAATTTTCTTTTACGATCTGGTGATATATTTTTTCTATCTCCTGATTCTGTTTCAATGTAATATTTCATATCTGAACTGACAAGACCTTCAATCCATAAATCAAAATAATAGGTGTTCCCTGAAAGTTGTTTTACAAACATATCGTATGAGTTTTTTCCATCTTCCGATACTAATCGAATCTCTGGTAGTTTTTCCGGCACTGTTGACACTCCATCTACCCATTCAATAAAAATAAGCTCTCCACTAATATAACTATACCCTTCTCCATTATTGCTAATAGAAAATTTTGTTAATTGATTGGTTACATTTCCTAAATAAGCATCTAATTTAAAAATTAATTTGTTATCCGCTATACTGGCTATCCAGTCTTTTACAATACCTAACTCTTTATTCTGAATTGTAACTTGCCCTTTCTTCTTTTCCGATACGTTCTTTGGATTACCGGATTCCAACTCGTAAATATATTCTTTTTCGTGATTAATATCTTCAATGTATTGGTCAAAATAGTAAGTATTCGTTCCTGTTGGTGTGATAAAGGATTCGTAACTTACCATTCCATCGGTACTCTTTAATCTAATCTTTGGAAGCACCTCTGGTACAGTGGACTTTCCATCTATCCACTCTATAATTACGATTTCTCCACTTATATAATGCGCCCCATTTGCTGCTTGTTTCATATCGAATCGTTTTAACTCACTGCTAATATTTCCAATATAAGTATCTTCTCTAAATTTCAAAGTATTATTTTCTATTTTAACTTTCCAATCTTTTACAATTCCTAATTCTTGGTTCTGAATTTTAACTTGCCCTTTTTTCTTTTCAGATACATTCTTCGGATTTCCAGATTCTAATTCATAAATATATTCTTTACTGTGGTTAATATCTTCAATATATTGGTCAAAATAGTAAGTATTCGTTCCGGTTGGTGTGATAAAGGATTCGTAACTTACCGTTCCATCGGTGCTCTTTAATGTGATCTTTGGAAGTACTTCTGGTACTGTTGATACTCCGTCTACCCATTCTACAATAACAATTTCTCCACTTATATAGTGTGCTCCATTTGCTGCTTGTTTCATATTGAATCTCTTCAATTCACTACTAATATTACCAATATAGGTATCTGGTACAAATTTTAATGTATTTCCTTCTATCTTTGCTTTCCACTTTTTTATATTACCTAATTCCTTATTTGAAATTGTAATTTGCATCTTTTTGTTTTCCGATACATTCTTTGGATTTCCAGATTCTAGCTCATAAACGTATTCTTTACTATGATCAATGTCTTCAATATATTGATCAAAATAATAAGTATTCGTTCCTGTTGGTGTGATAAAGGATTCATAGCTTACTAATCCATCCGTACTTTTTAATGTAATCTTTGGAAGTACTTCTGGCACAGTTGATACTCCATCCACCCATTCTACGATAACAATTTCTCCACTTACATAATGTGCTCCATTTCCTGCTTGTTTCATATCGAATCTTTTTAATTCGCTATTAATATTTCCTACATAAGTATCTGATACATTATTTGAAGTTTCTATACGATATGTGGATTCCTGTTCTTTGTTATTCGTTTGATTCTTTGTTTCTTTATCACTTTCTTGTATTTTATGATTTTCATCCGTTTCTTTTAAATTCTGATTTGTTTGCTTTTCTTCCTGTTTCACATTGCTTTGAATGTCATTCTCGATTAACGTTTCCTTTTGTATATTTTCTTCCTGGTTAGAATTCTCCACTATTGTGCTAATTGCATAAGATTTGATTGATAGTTCTAGTAGTATTACTACTAGAACTATACAAGCAATTTTTTTCTCCCATCTTCTCATTGAATATATTCCTCACTTTATTTTCAATTATTTTTTATCTCTTCTGTAAGTTTTTTATTTCTCATTCTTTTTCACTTCTTCTATTCTGTTTTGTGTATCTTTTCTAGAATTTTCTGTGTTCTCTATTTGCTCTTTCTTATTCTCTTCTGTTTCATTTTCATGTTCTTCTTTTTTATCAGCTTCTATTATATTGTTTTTACTATCATTACTATTTTCTATCTTTTCTTGATTTTCTACTTCAATAGAAGTTTCATTTTGTACCCCGTTTACTTCTGGAAGTGTCTGTATTTGTTCCTTATCCTCACTTACATTTTCTATTTTTGGCATTACTTCAAATTTTAAAATATTATTCTCTATTTTTGCTTTCCATTCTTTTACCATTCCTAAGTCTTGGTTTGGAATGGTAATCTGCATCTTCTTGTTTTCCGATACATTCTTTGGATTTCCAGATTCTAATTCATAGATGTATTCTTTACTATGGTTAATATCTTCAATGTATTGGTCAAAATAATAAGTATTTGTTCCTGTTGGTGTAATAAAGGATTCGTAGCTTACCGTTCCATCCGTACTCTTTAATGTGATTTTTGGAAGTACTTCTGGCACTGTTGATACTCCGTCTACCCATTCTACTACAACAATTTCTCCACTAATATAACTTGCTCCATTTGCTGCTTGCTTCATATCAAATCTCTTTAATTCACTATTAATATTTCCTATATAAGTATCTGGTGCAAATATTAACTTATTATTGTCTATTTTTGCTTTCCATTCTTTTACTAAGCCCAATTCTTGATCTGGTATTTTAATTTCTTGTTTCTTCTTTTCTGATATATTCTTTGGATTTCCAGATTCTAACTCATAAATGTATTCTTTACTATGATCAATATCTTCAATGTATTGATCAAAATAGTAAGTATTCGTTCCTGTTGGTGTAATGAAGGATTCATAACTTACTTTTCCATCCGTACTTTTTAATGTAATCTTTGGAAGTACCTCTGGTACGGTTGATGTCCCATCAATCCACTCGATTACTACAATTTCACCACTTATATAGTGTGCTCCATTTGCTGCTTGCTTCATATCAAATCGTTTTAACTCACTACTAATGTTTCCAACATAATTCCAAATTAATTTACCATCTTGAATTTTTGTATCCAAATATTGATATTTTCCAATTGTAGTATCTACATAATTCATTTGTAGTTTTGTCTTAGAAGATGTATTATTTGGATTAATTGTTTCTATTTCAAATTGATATTCTTTTCCTACATCTACATGGTTAAGATCAATTTCAAATGAATATTCTCTATCATTCTTCTTTGAAACAGTTAAAGTATATTCTAAAGAAGCATCTGTCGATTTCATCGTAACTTTTGGATTTACTTCTAATAGACTTTCTGTTTTTCCATCCACTAATTCTACTGCTTCTACCGTTCCTTTTAATATATGTTTATCTACGATTCCGATATCTTTTGTTTTTATCTGTATATCTGCAGAATATGGGAATTGAATTTTATTTTCTTTCACAATCATTTGTTTATTTTTGAAAGTTCCTAATGTTTTATCTTTTAACATAGTGATTTGTGTCTTTTGAGATGATATATTATTTGGCTCTGTTAATTCTATTTGAAGATAATATTGTTTTGCTGTATTTAATCCTTCTATATATTTGTCAAAATAATAAGTATTTCCTCCCTTGCTCTCTACATAAGCCGCTTCTTTGGTTGATCCATCTGTTGCTACTAAATAAATTGCAGGTGTCGTTGCTGGTACCTTTGATATTCCATTTACCCATTCTACAATTACAATTTGACCTGTAATATATGGGACTTTTGCTGTATTTTCTTTTAATTCAAAGGTTTGCATTTCTGTATTTACATTACCTTGATATTGATACTGGATTTTACCATTTTTTATTTCTAATGTTAAGTTTTGGTTTATTCCTAAGTATTTATCTGGTAGTACAATTGTTGTTTTCTTGTTATTAGAAACATTTTCTGGATTAGAAGCTTCTACTTCGATTACATATTGTTTTGTAGGGTCCAGATTATCTAAATATTTGTCAAAATAATATTCGTTTCCTGCTATTTGCTTTGCAAACATTGTTTCTGAAACGGTTCCATCTGTTGATTTTATTCTGAAAACAGGAACTTGTCTTGGTACATTTGATACGCCATTGATCCATTCTACTACAATTACATTTCCTGAAATATATCCGCTTTGATTTGTAACAGAAGTAAAGTTTATATTTTTAATAGAAGTATTTAAATTTCCTTCATATGCTTCTCCATCTTTTAAAGGCTTTTGTGATAAAGTCTGTGGCATATTTTCATAAAGTGGAATAACAAATTCAAAATTACCTTGGTCTATTGAAAAAATAGATTCATACTGTCTTCTAATAGAATTTCCTTCATTTACCGCTACCATTAAATTTTGTTGATATTGGTGTTGATAATATGGTGGATTTACTACATTAAATTTTTCAAAATATACAGTATTCTGACCTTTTTTCAAATAATTATTACCAATGGTTGTAGAACCTCCCATAATGGATTTTGCTTTTGTATCCCAGCCATTTTCACAAGCTGTTTTTAATCCATTTAATATAACTTCTTCTTCTGTATTTCCACTCGCTCCAATATTAAAAAAGTTATAATATCCTATGTATTGTCCCTTATATCCATTTCCAGCTACAAGTACTCCCCCATCTCTTCCATGTTCTTGAATCATTCTAGTAACTAAATGATATGGGCTAATTTGGTTTGCTTTTGCTGCATCAATAATTGCTTGCTCCGTTCCTGCTAAAAAGGTTCCATAGGTCATTTTTTCAATTTCAAATTTACTTACATCTGATGTTGAAGTTAAATTTTGAAATTGAAATAAATTCTGACTATTTAAATAATTTCTTGGATCCATATAATATGCAATTGCTTTTTTAGAGGCACATACCCACGAACCATTATCATATCGACGACTTCCACATATATCACATAGCCATTCTCCATTATAGGAATCTGGAATTAAATTAGATGGACTTTCCCCATGTCCCGCATATTCTCCTTCAATCACATGATTCCAGTCAAGTCCTGTATATAAAACCTTTATATTCCAATTCGGATATCGATTTTGCAGTTCTAATAATTTATCTTTATAACCTGGATATTTACTCTCATCAATTTGAGAAATATCACTTAATGCTCGTCCTTCTTGAGCTGAATCTGCTCTTACATGAGTTGGATTCACTAACATATATATCACTGCCAGTACAAATCCTAATATCATTAACATTCCCTTTTGGGTACATCTTTTGTTCAAAATTCTCATGTTTTACCTCCCTAAATTTTGCATTACAAATAAAGTATATCGAATTATTCTACTTTTTTCAATCAAATATTTACTAATTCTTCTATTTTTTTCTATATATTTTTTATCATTTATAGCTATTTAAAATAGTTTCATTCCCCTACGATAGAATCTAAAAATTGATTTTTATTTTATAGACAATTCCATCATTTTCTATTGAAAGCAAATTGTATTCTTTTCTAAAATAATCTCTGTTTCATGATATTTACCCAGCGACTGATTTAAAAATTTTCCAATAAAGTCCACTATTTTTATTTTTTTATTGGAAATATTGGTTGGATCTACCGATTCTACAATTAATTCATATTCCTTACTTGTATCAATTCCTTCAATATATCGATCAAAATAATAAGTGTTTGTTCCTGTTGCTTTTACGAAAGCTTCTAGCTCTACCTTTCCATCTGTACTTCTTAGTGCTATTTTCGGTTTCATGGTTGGCACATTCGATACTCCGTTAATCCATTCTACTACTACAATTTCTCCACTGAAATAGGTTGCTCCGTTTGCTCCTTCACCTTTCGTTAGTTCTTTTAATTCCGTATTTATATTTCCTTCATATTGGTTATCCTTAAAGATCAGTTTCTTGTCTCTTAATATAATTTCTTTTCCTTGGTATTTTCCTAAATTTTTATTTAAAAATCTTCCTGTAAAATCTACTACTTTTACTTTTTTATCAGAAATATTTGCTGGATCTACCGATTCGACAATCAATTCATATTCCTTACTCGTATCAATTCCTTCAATATAACGGTCAAAATAATAGGTATTCGTTCCTGTTTCTTTTACAAAAGCTTCTAATTCAATTTCTCCATCTGTGCTTCTTAATGCTATTTTCGGTCTCATTGTTGGCACATTCGATACTCCGTTAATCCATTCTACCACTACAATTTCTCCACTTAAATATGGAGCGCCATTCATTCCAGTTCCCTTAGTTAATTCTTTTAACTCTGTATTAATATTTCCCTCATATGTATCTTCTTTTTTTACTTGTTTCGTCATTACTTTAATACAAAGATTACTATCATTTCCAAGTTCTGTTAAATCTGTCCAAGTTTTTCCATCAATTGATAAAAAACTTTCTCCTTTCTCTGAATGAACACAATCAAATATAGAAGAAAAACCTCCATTGGATTTCAAATTCATTTCTAGACCTAAGGTCACATTAGTAGGATTTGTATATTTTACAGCAACTACAAATTTCTCTCCCGTTATTGTAATTGGCTCTTTTAAAGCAATAGTATTATAAGTAGATGTCAATGTATTTTCCTCTAAAGAAGCTTTTTGAAATTTTGTAATATCCATTGTATCATCCATCGGATTAATATACACTTCAATATTGCTATTAGAACTTGATGCAACCATGATTTCTTCTATTTTTTCCTCTTTTGTTACATCTCCCCTTGTATATACATTTGCTCCATATATACTTTTTGGTGCACTTGCACTAGAAAAAGGGTCATATTCTAATACATATCCATATTCATCATGTTGATATAATCTATCATAGTTAATTTCTTCTGATTCTAATATTCCAGCCATACTGGATTCTATTAAAACATCTTCATAGGAAATATATAAATATCCATTTCCAAAACTTTCTGTTCCATAAGAATTTAATACAATATATGCTCCTGGACTACTTGGTCTATGTTTTTCATTAAAATTAGTAACTGCATAATGATCATCCCAACCTACAATTGTAATTGCATGATCTACCCTTGCATCTTTATTGTCGCAATGATAGGCAGTTGCTGAAAATATATTTTCATTATTATAGTATTCTGGCACACTTCCACTTGTTACAGTAGATATTGCTCCATTTTCCATAATATATTGCTTAATTCTATTTCTAAATTGTAGCACTTGCTCCTCGGTATAAATTGTACCTGCTCCGTCAGTATAAATTAAATCATTGTCTATTTTCTCCTTGTATATGCTAGGAAATAATATCGCATCATTTACTTTTTGCACTGGTGTTTTCGAAATTTCTGATAATTTAATTTTTTCTTCGCTATTTTTAAATGGCATCTCTTCTTCTAATACAGCACCTGTTCCATTTGTTAAATAGCCTAATGCAATATAATTATTTCCTCCACTTCCAATTTCTCTATAAAATCCTTTATGATTTATTCCATCCAAGAACGTTCTGGAAGTCATATAATCCATATGTCTTTCTGAAAAATTTTGTGTTACATTCTGATTTCTGAGTGCAATATTAGATTCTAATACACTTGTCATCGCAAAAGCCCAACATTCTCCTGTTGACATCTGATTCTTAACTGGTACTGTAATTCGATCCTTTAAATTAAAGTAACTTGGTAAACTGGAAGCTGACTTTGTCATAATATTTCTAGAATCGGATAAATTCATTTCTATTGGAAAAATTGTTGGCATAATTGTACTTTTTTTCTCTTCATCGGATAATGTTTGCCATTTTTGATATTGCTCTGTATAATTTTTGGGACTCACAGCCGAGAATTCCGCTCCTAGTACCTGACTAGATATTGTAATGATGATCAAAAATATAACACTATTTAAAATTTTTCTTATTTTTTTATTTTTCATATTTATTTTCCTCTCTACTTAACACTTTATCTTATAGCGAGTTTTCCTTATCTTTTAGTAAATTATTTTATTTCAGATTATTTACTTCTTCTGAATCTTCTTCTTTTAAATTATTTTTTAAATGATTCGTCTCTAAGTTTTCGGTTTCTAGACTTTTTTCTTTTGTTTCTTCCTGTAATTTTTTATCGAAAAGAATTTTATTTGCTCCTAGGATAATTTCTGTTTCATGATATTCTCCTAATGATAGATTTGAGAAATGGTTTGTAAAATCTACTATTTTCAATTTTTTCTTCGATTTATTCGCTGGATCAACTGATTCAACAATTAATTCATATTCCTTACTTGTATCAATTCCTTCAATATAACGATCAAAATAATAGGTATTCGTTCCTGTTTCCTTTACAAATGCTTCTAACTCTACTTTTCCATCTGTGCTTCTTAAAGCGATTCTAGGCTTCATCGTTGGTACATTAGAAATTCCATTAATCCACTCTACTACAACAATTTCCCCGCTAAGGTATGCTGCTCCATTTGTTCCATTTCCTTTTGTTAGCTCTTTTAAATCTGTATTAATTGCTCCCTCATATTGATATTCTCTAAAAAAGATTTTGTTTTTCTTTAATGTAATTTCTTGTTTATGATATACTCCAATCACTTTATTTTCAGAAAATCTATTATAATCAACCACTTTCACTTTTTTCTTCGATATATTGGAAGGATCTATTGATTCTGCAATTAGTTCATATTCTTTCGTTGTATCAATTCCTTCAATATAACGATCAAAATAATAAGTATTCGTTCCTGTTGCTTTTACAAAAGCTTCTAGTTCTACCTCTCCATCTGTACTTCTTAATGCTATTTTAGGTTTCATCGTTGGCACATTAGATACTCCATTGATCCATTCTACCACTACAATTTCTCCACTAAGATATGCTGCTCCATTTGCTCCTTCTCCTTTTGTTAACTCCTTTAAATCTGTATTAATATTTCCTTCGTATTGATAACTTTCAAAAATGATTTTATTACCTTTTAATACAATTTTCCTATCTTGATATCTTCCTAAATTCTTATTTGATAAATTTCCTGTAAAATCTACTACCTTTTGTTTCTTTTTTGAAATATTTGCTGGATCAACTGATTCGACAATTAATTTATATTCTTTACTTGCATCAATTCCTTCAATATATCGATCAAAATAATAGGTGTTGGTTCCTGTTGCTTTTGCATAAGCCTCTAGTTCAATTTGACCATCTATACTCTTGATACTAATTTTAGGTTTTGTGATTGGTACATTGGATACTCCATTAATCCATTCTACTACTACAATTTCTCCAGTAAGATAGGTTGCTCCATTTGTTCCAATTCCTTTTCTCAAATCTTTTAAATCTGTATTAATATTTCCCTCATATTTTCTTTCTGTAATTTTAATTTGATTATTTTCTATTTCAAAATTTCGATTAATTGTATTTCCAAATCTCCTGTCATTTCCTAAGTTAAGCCTAATTGTATGATTCTTTGGTATCATATTCTTATCATTGGATTCAATCATAATTACATACTTTTTTGACTTATCAATATCCTTTATTGCTAAATCAAAATAATATTCATTACCATATACTTGTCTTACATAACAATTCATTTCAACAGTTCCATCTGTAGATTTTAATTTTATTGTAGGTAATACACTCGGTACTGTTTGCATTCCATTAATCCATTCTACTACAATTGCATTTCCCGTTAAATACTGTTCTTTTGTTAATATTTGCAACTGTTGTAATCCTGCATTAACATTGTTATCTTCTTTATTAATATAAAATAAATCTTTATTCTCAATAATTGCTCTTGCATCTTGCTCTGCCATTTGATAAATTTGAGCATCATTTCTTAAAAAGCTTTCTCTATCAGCTACATTATTAATAAAACAATGTTCTATTAATACACTTGGTATTCCATAATACATTGGATTTCTTATAATTCCATAATAATCACAAAGTGCTCCGTCTGAATAGTAACGATTCTCTTCTGTATACCTTATCTTTGGAGAAATAGAATACGATGGTATCCCCATACTTCTCAAATTTGCTAACACAGAACTCGCTAATTTACTTGATGCTTGATAAAAACGAGGAGAATTCATATTTCCGGTTACATAAGTTTCTGCACCTCTTACACCAAAATTACTGTTGCTTGAATTAATATGAAAACTAACCACTAAGTTGGCATGATTTCGCTTTGCCACTAATGCTCTTTCTTCTAAAGATGGACATTCATTTTCTCCCCTTGTTAATATTCCTGTAATTCCTGGGGCTTGGTCTAATATTTCTTTTACTCTATTCGCAATTTTCCAGTTAACATCTTTTTCCTGAATTCCTCCAGCAACTGCACCTGAATCATATCCCCCATGTCCAGGATCCAGTACAACAATAATATCATCCGATGCATAAGAATGAACAGCACATAAAATAGATATAAAAAATAAAATAATTCCTATTAATAATAATTTCTTTTTCATAGTAGCCCCCTTTGTCACTAAATCTAGTATACAAAATTCGAAAAAAAAAGACAATATGTTTTCGCTATAACATATTATCTTTTTTTCTTTTTATAAAGCATATCTAAATTTTAGAATAACACTATATCAATACTTTCTTCATTCCGATTTCTTCCTTGAAAATTTTATTTTTGTTACTATCTTTCCTGGGAGATACAATAAAACAATAAGAATTTTATTCCATAAACCATAAATTTCTTTTAAGATTCCTTTGCGTTTGGTAAGAGTATAAAAAAGAATATAATGTTTGATTGTGTACAATCTTTTTTGGAAGGAAACACCTTTCATATTTTTTTGTAAAATTTCCTTAAAGTAAAAATAATATCCATTTGGATTTTCTCTAAATTGCTTTAAGATATTTTTCGTATAACCATCTTTTTGATACTCGCAAATCATAATTGGCTTATTTACACACAAAATCTGATAATCCTCATCCATTTTATGAAACATTCTAGCTTCTGTTATAAATCTTTCATTTTTCTCTAATTCATAATGATATTTTTTTCGAATTGGGGTAAAAAATACCAATGCTTTCTCTCCATCTTCTCCTTCTTTAAAATATAGATCAAACATTGTTGTTTCCGATTTTGGAAATTCCTTTCCTAAATTTTGAAAATTTTGATCATATTTTAAAAAGCATAATGCATAAAACTTTTCTTTATCCTTTACTTTTTTATATTCACTTTCTACTATTTCAAACGCATTCTCTGTAAAATAATCATCCGAATCACATTCAATGATAACATCTCCTGTTGCTTGTGGTACTAAATGATTAATTGCTGCCATTTTTCCTTGATTTTCTTGATATTGATATTTAATTTTGATGAAATCTTCTTTTAAAAAATTTTCTACTACAATCTTTGTTTCATCTTTTGATCCATCATCCATAATAAGCCACTCAATTTCTAGATTTTCTTTACAATTCTTTACTAAGCTAGAATATAATCTTTTTAATAGTTCTGCTCGATTGTAGGTAGGAGTTAATATTGATATCTTAAATTTTTTCTCCATTTTCATCCCACATTTCTTTTTTAAAATCTTTTCTTTTTGTTTTATCAAAATTAAATTTCATGATCCATTTTGCATATCGTAATTTTTTAAAATATTTTTGATCTTCTAGCATTTTATTTTGTATCTCTTTCCAATGTCTTACTGCTGTTCCTTGTACTTCTTCCTTTTTAAAAAACTTTTTGATATCTCTTATTTCTTTTTCTGTTATTGGAAAGCCAAATTTTTTTGGATCTTCCTTACATGCAATAAGTTCTCCAATGGTTCGATAACATTTTTCACACTTGCAACAATTTGCTTCCTCTTCTCTTTCCGTACAACAAACTCTAAGTGTAATTTTTGGTTTTGAATCCTTTTGAAAGTCACAAATATTTTTTACTTTTTCCAGCCTTGTCATTTCAAAACCATCATGAATTATGTGACAACCACAGAATTTCATTTTTTCATCTAAAGTTGGATAAGATGCACATACTACATTTTTGTCATGTATATTATAGGAAGATGGTATATAATGTACTGCTAATTTCTTTTTGTATGCAATTGGTGCAACATGTCCTAACAAAGCCGCTCCATGCTGTACGTCATACCACCAACTGACAGGTAATAATTCTCTATATTTGGTTGTTAGAGCATTTTCATTCAAATAAAATCTGAAATTAGAAGAAATATAATTTGTATTAATTCCAAATTGATCTGCTGTATTTTGTGCAATTTGCTTTGCAGTCTCCCAACTTTTTTCATTATTTTGTAAAATATCAGATCCCCATATCAAGATGAACTCTGGCTTTTCTTTTATATGTGTTGCAAGCGAAGAGGTTGAATCCACCCCCCCACTAAAGAATACAGAACTTTTTCCATTTTCTGGATTTTTACTATGATCAATAATCTCTTTTGCTTCAATTTTTCCTTTCCACTCTCCTTTTGGTAACATTTTTTTATATCCTTCTCTTATTTGGTCAAAAGCTTCATAAAAGTCTTTATCAATTCGATCTAACACTACTGTAATATCTTCTAAGTATATCATAGGTAAAATTCCTGTAATAAATGGAATAACAGCAATTTCATCTGGCACATCTTCTATCGGAATACTATAATCTATTTTTAATTTATTATCCATATGTAATAAGGAAACTAAACTTCTATCAATTTCATAATCATATGATATCTGCGTTCCTATCTTTTTTATTTCTTTTACTAAAATCTTTTTTTCATTTTCTCTTTCAATTCCTTTTTTCTCTTTTTCTTTTATGATAGTACTTACTTCATTTTCTTCTAATATAACCTTTTCTTCATTTATTTTCATTTTTCTTCTCCTACTTTAAAAATTAAAATATATAAATGGATTATATGTTTGTATTAGTAATTGTACGATTGATAAAACAAATATACAACAAACAATAACATTATTTAAAATATATATACTGTTTTTATTTTCGTTCTTTTTCATTTTATCCATAAAAAATGGAACAGAAAATAAAATTGCTGGTATCATAAATAATAAACCGATCTTAACATTCCAAGAACTCAATATGTATTCGATTACATTTGCTGGTGTATATATGAACATATTCTTTAAAATTAACATTAATTGAGACAAATCTTCTGTTCGAAAGATAACCCAACCTATCACAATAAAAAATAGTGCATAGATGTGTTTCACTACATTTGGTAGTTTCTCAATTACTTTATTCAAAACTAATTTCTCGATAATTAGAAGAATCGCGTAATAAATTCCCCATATAATAAAATTCCAATTTGCTCCATGCCATAGTCCAGTTAACGCCCATACAATGAAAAGATTTCTTACTAATTTTATTTTAGAAACTCGATTTCCTCCCAGTGGAATATATACATAATCTCTAAACCATGTAGATAAAGAAATATGCCATCTTCTCCAAAAATCAGTAATCGATTTTGCAATATATGGATAATTAAAGTTCTCCATAAAGTCAAATCCAAACATTTTTCCAAGTCCTATTGCCATATCGCTATAACCAGAAAAATCAAAATAGATTTGTAATGTATATGCAATCGCTCCTAACCATAGTAAAATCGTTCCGTTTGTTGGATTAGTTTGATATATGGTTTGTGTAATGAATGCAACATTATTCGCAATAAGCACCTTTTTTCCAAGTCCATAGATAAATCTTTTCAATCCAGCAATAAATTTATCGAAACTCTCTTTTCTATGTTCTAATTGATATTCTGCATCTTCGTATCGAACAATCGGTCCTTGAACCAATCGAGGAAATAATGCTACATAAGTACATAATTTTATGATATTCTTCTGTACCTTGACTTTTCCCCTATATACATCAATGATATAAGATAAGATTTGAAATGTATAAAAACTAATTCCAATTGGTAAAGTTGCTTTCACATTTTCTATATTAGTAGAAAAAACGGCATTGATATTATTAATAATAAAGTTTGCATATTTAAAAAATCCCATAATACCAATGTTAAATATAATATCAAGAACAAGTAATAACTTTTTCTTTTTTCCCTCTTGTTTTCCAATATAAATAGCAAACCAATAATTAACCAATACAGATAATAACATTAATATAATATTTTTTGGTTCTCCCCATGCATAAAAAATAAGAGAGGCAATACAAATACATATATTTTTATACTTATCTTTTACTAAAAAATAAATTGCTAGTACAATTGGTAAAAATACAAAAATAAATGAAAAACTACTAAAAACCATCTTTTTCCCTTTCTTCTAAAATTGATTTAAATCGATTTTCTTAAAGTACGTATCTCCAAAAAGTCTAATATCTCCTAAAATTAATACTTTGTCAATTTTATTTTGTTTGATATATTCATTTGGATTAAATTCTTCATATAATCTCAAATCCACAATATAAGTTTTGTTAAAATGACTTGCTATTATTTCATTTATAGCATTTGAATAGGAATTTGAGATAATTAATAAATTCTCTTTTTCAGGTTTATCATAATCATAAATTACTTCTGCATAATCTGTTCCATAATAATTTGCATAATGATTTGTTAATAGTTCTGACTCATATTTACCATTATCATATCCTTCTACATCTCCATATGGTTTCAATTCTCCATTAATATAGGTCGTTTTTGGTTTCTCATTATTGTATTGATACACGGTAAACTTTTCTTTGGTATCATATTCTGCCGCATCTCTGGCTTTTGATCCTAGAAAATAAGTATCATACACCTTTTCTTCTACTACTTGTACCTTTTTATCTTGTACTCCCAACAAATCTATAATATCTCGATATCCTTGATAAGAGCCTTTATATTTCCAATGATGATCTGTCTTATAAAAATACTCTTTATATTTTTCATAAGTATCTACATCCAATTTATCCGCATTTTCTACTTCTATCTTTTTTATAATATCCTCATAAATCCAATTTTCTTTTATTCCATCATTATAGATTTGAGAACAATCCGATTCTATAAAATATAAATATTTTTGAGCACCTTCTATTTGATTAAAATATTCTACTGCTTTTTCATTGTAAATATATTTTCCTGTTTTATTTAACAAATAATCATCTTGATTCATCGTATAAGTATCTTCTCCAACAGCAACATAGTATCTTCCATCTTTATTGTTTCTGATTCCTAAAATGATACGATCCATAAGTCCGATCATTTCTTTTCTAACACTTAATATATTTGTTTTTATTTGTGAAGAAAATAGAATTTGATCAGATATTGCATTTTCTAAATTTGTTTGAAATTTAGAATGAATAAAATCTTTCATTTGAAATATTTCTAACTTAGCTAATAATCTATTTTCTTCTTCCGATATATCTTTTTGTCCTATTAAGAAAACAGTATAAAACATTAAAATGACGATGATAAAAATTAAAATTACTACAATATCTGATTTTCTTTTCATTTTCTATTTACTTTCTCCTTTTAATTTTAATATTTTATTTTTTCCTCTTACTTTTCTTTCAGAATATATCACATAAGCAATAAATAAAATTGTACCAATAATTGAAACTACCATTGAAATTTTCGTTAATGTAGTACCGGTAAAAGAAACTTCTACTGTTCCACTTTCATTTTCTGGTATTGTAACTGCTACAAAACCTTTATCGGATTCCGACATTTCCAATTTCTTTCCATTTATTTCCGCAGAATATCCCAAATAATATAAATATGGTAATTCTATTTTTGCCTCTTTTCCATTTGTATTTGTAAAGTCAAAGGTTAGAGAACTTTTATCTTTGTTTGAATTCTTAATTTCTCCTTCTCCTTCTATCAAAATTGGATCTTGACTTCTGTTTGCCAAATATTCTCTATTTTGAAACGCTTTACTTGGTAAATATTCAAATTTAGCACAGCATAGTGATGTCGGTTGCGTAGCATCTAGTCTCTCCACTTCATAAAATTGATTCTCATCTAATCCAGTAATTCTTGCAGATTGCATTAGTGGCGTTATGTATATAACAGCAATCATAGAAACCATTAAAACATCTCTTTTTGAAAATTTTTCTGATACTTTTGCAATATTTACTGCTCCCACAATACTTAATAAAAAGCTTGGTATCATTAAATAACGGAATGGGAATTGTACAAAGGAGAAGAAATATGGTACTTTTGTCCAGTCAATCAATTCCGTTGTAAGAGCCATAAATAGAATGGATATAAAAATACTTGCTATATATAATCTTCTATGAGGTTTTTTTATCTTTTTATAAACAAATGGAGTAAATAATAAAGGAATAATTAAAGTAAGGCCTATTGCATAGCACATGTCTTTCTCTGTTGCTGTATCGTTTTCAATATTTAAAGCCCATCCCCATTGCATTTTACTAAATAATAATTTATTCAAACTAATTCTAGCTGTATTTGTTGCAACTCCTGTTGCTTTATATTCATTAAAAATCGCATAATCGGTATCCATTTTATGTTCTATCATTGGCACATAGAAAAATGCAACAATTAACAATATCAATCCTACATGAATCAATAATTTTTTTAATATTTGCCAATCTTTTAATTTTGTAAGATAGAATATAACAAAAACAGCACAAGCCATTACAACGATTAATGTACTAATATTATGGGATAATAATAGCCCTACCGCTCCGAAGTGTTAACATCCAATTATTTTTTTCTCTTTTCGTATAGATGCTATACATACCTCTAAATACGAATGGCATAAACATAAATGCCATAATTTCACCCAATGCTGATCTGATATAAATATCAATTAAATGATACGGTGCAGTCATATATAAAACCGCTGCTAATAATGCGATTTTTCTCGATTTTGTAAGATCTTTTACAAATAAGAACATTTCGATTCCAGACAGGATTATCGTTAATATGATAAGAATATTAAGTGCTTGTACATAAGTAAAACTTCCTAATACTTTAATGATAATCATAATATAATTGGCAAGTGGTGGATAAAATACATTCCAAGAAAATCCAAAACCATTTGCAAAATTCCAAGTTACTAGTGGAGGAAATTGCCCATCTTGAAATGCAATACTCGTTCCCATTGTCCTTGTAATATGAAAGATAGAATCATGACCATCTATGTATCCACGAAAAAGTGGTGCACTTAATATAATGCCTAATATAATAATAAAAATATAATATGGTATATTTTTTGTTTTTAATTTTCGAATCGTTCCTCTTATTTTTCCATTTTTTTCCATTGCCCTATTTTTTCCTTTCTTTTTGCTTTATAGATTTCCTTCTAATAATGTTATTACTTTTTTTAGATTCTTTTCGTTTTCTTCGTTTTTCTTTATTTCTTCTTTTTCTCTTTTTCTTTTATTTTTGTTTTGGTTTATGATTTTTTGTAGACCATTATAAATTCCTTTTTCTGAGTTTTCTACGATTGTTGCTTTTTCATAATTTTGAACTACTTCTCTTGCTGCAGTATCTGTAATCAAAATTTTCTTATTTAGTAATTTTGCCTCTAATAAAACCATCGGATATCCTTCAAATTGAGATAGCAAACAAAAATAGTCTGCTTTCTTTATATATGGATATGGATTTTCCCTCTTTCCTAATAAGAAAAAAGAATCTTCTACTTTATTTTTCTTTATTTTTTCTTCTAACTTTTCTCTTAATGGTCCATCTCCGATCACATAGAATCGATGTTTTTTTCCATTCCTTATTAATTTGGTATGAACATCGATTAAGCGATCAATTCCTTTTTGTTCTACTAATCTTGCTACTGTTACAAAATTGATATATGTTTGATCAAATGTAATATCTATTTGATCTTCCGTCTTTTTTCTTACCACTTCATCATCTAAATAATTATAAATTACTCTTTTATGTATTCTTTCTAAGGAACTATTTCTTAATTCTGGATATATCTTTTCGAAATGTTCCCTATTATCTTTACTAACAAATACTAATGTTTCGTATTTGGAATAAATATTTCGATCTATTTTCTTTTTTATTTTTGCCTTAATTCCTTTTCCAAACACAAGAGATACATCATTATGAATCCAAGCAATTTTTCTTGTATTCTTGTTTTTTATACTAAACAATCTTGTAACTGGTCCTTCCAAAAATGCAATTTCGATATCATAATCTTTTTTAATATATTTTTTGTATAAATGCTTTTTTCCTAATAAAATTTGAAGAGGCATTTGTAGTTTTCTTTGAAAATTAGAAAGTTCTTGAAATGAAAAAGGATATAACGATATTCGTTTTATATCTGGTGACAATTCTTTTTCTAATTCCCCTCTTGCATAAATTGTAAAAATAGTGATGTCATAAAACTTACATAAACGATTTGCTAAATCTACTAATACTCTTTCTGCTCCTCCTAAAGTTAAACTAGTAATTCCAAATATTATCTTTTTCATTTTTCCTTTCTCGCCCCCTAATCTCTATTTCTATTCTGTTTCTTTTTGTTTTTCTATTTTTAGTTTTCTTACTCTATTTACCAATAATGCATTCATTACGATATTTACCATCATGGTAGAAGAACTAAAAAATACATATCCTGAAAAGAAAGATAAAACAAATGTAAATCCGCTTCCTGCTAATAACATAATATATTCACTATCCACTTTTCTCCAATATTTTATTCCAAAATAGAAATTATATAAAAATACTCCTAAAAATGGAACGAAATATAATAAGAAACCAATGATTCCAAAATTAAATAAAAATGCTGGTATTTCCATTTCTAGTACTAATTCCCTAAATTGGTTCATATATCCATTTCCTAATAGAATGCTAATAGGATTTGCCTGATTTTTCACCAAATATGCATTATAGATAAGTTGTTGCATTCTCATATCATTATTTGCTATTTGTTTTTCATTTGCTACTCGATATAAATCTAAAATCGATTGTTGCGCTGCTTTGGACATATATTCTTCTTTGATAAGTCCTTGATCAATCTGATCTTTTATTTCTAATAGATCCCCTGAAATATGAGCTACTTGATTTGTACTTTGGTCTACAATATTTCCTTCTATCTCTTTTAAATGTTTTCTACGTTGAATTGTAGCAGACCCAACTGTTCCAATTAATATCGCAACAAGTATCATTCCTAGTACTCCACCAATTAACATTTTTTTATTCCATTTTCTTTTCTTGATAAAAGAAAAGAATGCTTCTACTATAATATACAAACCAACAACTAAAATAAATCCTAATAGCCCTACTCTCGTACCAACTAACATCATTAAAAAGATTCCGATTAATGCCACCGTGACCAAAATTAACTTTTTATTCTCTTTATTTTTTAGCATTGGTAATATCACAAATAAAGATAAAATTAATATTGCACTAATACTATTTCCAGATTCAAACCATCCTTTATATCCCATTCCTTCTATATAAGTATAAGATGATGTCTGAGTAAAAATAGATACATAAATAGACACTATATAAATAATACTAGATACTAGTAAACTCTTTTTTAATTTCTTCGTATCTTTATCATGAAATACATATAAATAAAGAAATAAATTTAAAATCATAAAAGAATAATTTATGATATATTGTGCCTCATGTACAACATTACTATATGCACTATCGGTTTGCAATTTCGTAAATATCCATAAATGAAGAATTGCATAAATGCCATAAAGAAATCCTGCTACTAATAGTTTTATCTTAATATGACGTTTAAAAAAGATAGCAACAATAACAATAATTGCAATAATTGGTCTTACAATCGTGGATGGTGAAAAGTTAGTCTCAAATATATTACGAAAAATGAAACTCACCATATCTAAAATAGGACATGCCATTACATAAAGACATAAAATCGTCTCTAAATTTAAATATTCCTTCTTTTTATCATCTTTGTTAATTATTTTTTCTTTCATTTTTATTACTCCATATTTCGTTTGAGTTTTTATGAATCTACTGGCTTTTGTAATTTTTAAACACTCTAAATTCCTATTTTATGTTATATTCTAATTATATTTTTCCTAATATCCAACTATATATTTTAAATGTAATTCCATTTACACTATGAATATATCGGTTTTTCCATGTTTTTTGTGTGTTTAAAATTTCGTTTTCTTTCCATTCTGGAAAAGTAGTATTTAATTTATTCCAAGTTTCTTTTAATAATCCTTTTCGTATGGTTTTATCTTCCACCTTTGCCATCCTCTTTAAAGAACTACATAACAAATATCTTGCATAAATATATTCTAGCTCCACTTTATACTCTTCATAAAGATGATTCTTTTTATAATATTCTAAGACATGGTCCAAAACATAAAATATTTCTTTGGTTCTTTCATTTTGATGATTCGAAAGTGAATTCTCCCTTTGAATATAATGAATCAGTGGCATTTTTACAAAACCAACTTTTTGGATAAAAGGTGCTAATTTATAAAAAAACTCAACATCTTCATAACGATATCTTGGTGGAAATTGTATTTGATTTTTTTCTACAATTTCTTTTCGAATTAATTTATTCCAAGCAACCACTCTTGCTTTTACGAGCATTTCTTTTATTCCTGAATACTTCTCTACAATATCTTCCTTCTTTTTTTTTGGATATTCCCATATAAAATCACATTCTACCATATCTGCATCTATTTCTTTTGCTTCTTCATATAAAGCTTCATAAATAATTGGTTCTACATAGTCATCCGAATCTAAAAAAGCAATATATTCTCCCTCAGCATATGGAATTCCATAATTTCTTGCGTCTCCTAATCCTCCATTTTCCTTTTCTACATATTTAATCTGATTTGGATACTCTTTTACATATTGTTTTGCAATTTCTGCTGATCCATCCTTTGAACCATCATTTACTAAAATAATTTCCATTTCCCTTAATGTTTGATGAACTAAAGATTCCAAACATTTTCCTATGTAGGATTCTACATTATAGAAAGGAACAATTACACTTACCTTTACCATATAATCTCCTTTTTCTATAAAATGAATGATTTCCTTTCGGTTTCTTCATTCTTTTTATTTTATCTTAATTTTAAATAACATTTTATATGAATCGTTAATAAAATTCTTTTTACCAATTGTTTTACATTTTTTATTTTGATATTTCGAACCATTTTTCTTTTCTTTATTTCTTTTATATACGAGTTAGCATCCTCTTTATTTAAATCTCTAATCTTTAATAAAATTACATTTGTATAATAGGATTTTAAATCTTCTTCTGTTTCCTTTGTAATCTGATATTTTTTTATTGTTTCTATCATATTGTCATAATGAACTAATAAATCTTGCGCTCGATCTAAATTTTTTTGATAATCTTTATTTCGAGTAATGCTTCCTGCATCTTGTACATAATTATAGCCAAAAACATTTGTAGATACGACTGATTTTGCCTTTATTATAACAAGAGGAGTTAATCCAAAATCTTCATGATAGGTCCCTGCATAGGTATCATGATATTTTGTTTCGTTATATTCAAAAGAATTTTTTATAAAAAATTCTTTTCGATATAAATAGATACATGCAACCTCCAAATAGGAATCCGATGCATATAACTTTTGAAAAGCTTCTTCGCCAGAACAAAGATCAAAAATTGGACCATCCATTTTCTGTATTTCTTTTCCTTCTTCTGTTACTGTTTTCATCTTAAATTTAATAAGATCGATTTGATTATCCATCTCTTTTTTTAATGTTTCAAATAAATTTTCTTCGATATAGTCCCCCGCATCTAAAAACATCAGATAATCGCCAGTAGCATAAGAAACTCCATAATTTCTTGCAGAGGAAAGGCCTCCATTTTCTTTTTGAAGACCTTTCACTGTATCTGGATATTTTTTTTCATATTGATCAATCACTTCTTGTGAATTGTCTTTTGATCCGTCATTTACTAAAACAATTTCTATGTTACTAAAATTTTGTTTTAAAACAGATTCTATTGTTTGTATTACTGTTCTTTCTGCATTATATACTGGTATAATTACACTAATTTTCATTTTTTTCTCCGCTCTTTAAACTTAGGCTCTGAGTTTAATAAACTTGTTACCAAAAATAAGAAAATTGGCATTGTTGTAAACATTCCATAAATATATCGATATTCACACCAAACAGGTGACGCTAAATTCGTAAGCCATAAAATAATAATTGGTACTAAAGTTACCATATAACGATATTGCTTTTTATAAATACAATACATTGTTATTATCAAAATCATCCAGAAATTAAATCCTATACTAAATAATACCATAGAAATAACTGGTATGTTTCTTGTATTTGCAAATTCCTCTAATCCTTTTACTACCCCTAGCTCAACAATTGGATCTTTTTTATAATCCAAATAATCTAATATTGGATAATCATCCCAATTTACAGTTACCCAGTTTGTTGTTTCTGGATACCAATATCCAAAGGATCCAACTAAGAATGATTCTACATAAGATCTAGGATGTTTTACTAATAAATTAAACCATAGCTTAATAAATTCCATCTTATTATTTTGAAAAGCATCATTATCTAAATTTTCTTTTACGCTATCTGAAATTAAAGGATTATATCTTTGTCCTAAATTATCTACCGGTAAAAATTTGTATATTAAATCTTTCTCTTCCTGTGTTAAAGACTCTTCATTATCTCTTACTGTTCTTGCAATTTGTTGAAGTGGTACAGATAACATCTCCTTTATTGGTCCATCTGTAATATTAAATAATTTAAAGATTGGTCCTTTTAACATTATGTAAAAAGCAACAACAGTTACTGCAAAAATAGCAATTTGTTTTCGATATTCTTTTATAATAAAGAACATAAATGGTAATGTAAGAAGTACTACATAGATTCCATTATTTCTAAACAAAATGACTAAAATTGTGGAAATCAGCATCGCTGTTATTCTAAATTTGCTTTTGAAAAAGTTTTTACTATTGGTAGCAAGCTCGATGAAACATATGGTAAAGAAAACTAAGGATAATGCAAATGGTATATCTTTCCACATGGTAACACTATAAACTGCAAAAGGTGGATAAAATGCACAAAGTAAAAATGTTATGATACGTAAATAAATATTTACATTTTTTCTTGCCATATAATAAATCATAAAAGAAAAAGTACATGCTGTTGCTATCATTTGTAACACAGAATATAGTGCAATCACTTCTGTTTCTGTTCCATGAAATAATTTAACAATATGGGAACAAATTGATATAATAAACACATGAAATACAGGATGATGATTAATTAAATTTCCCATTCCATAAGTAGCATCTGATAATTCTCTTACAGAATCTGCTGTAAAAACACCTGGATATTCTGTTAAGAAATATGGTATATATGCAATAAAAATAATAATTGCTACTAAGAAGAATGATCTTTTATTATTGGTAAACCATCTATATTTTTTATCTTCTTTTCGTTTTAATACTGGAAATACTTTTGTATAAACGAATAATAATATAGCATAATAAGTTAGACTATACCCAAAAAACTTTAATATTGCTTTTACGAAAGCTATTTTAGAACTAACAATACCATCTAAGTTTAAATACATATTAATACTTGTTCCCACTACGGAAAATCCGGCAAATATGATTGCTAAAATGGAAGTACAAATACGAAGTCTTTTTTCTTTGATATCCAATATTTTATAGAATAAAATACAATATAAAATAAAGATAACAATCATAAAAATATCATTCCCTGAAAAAGACTGTAAAAATGTTAAATCTTTATTTAAGTTAATATTCATACAAATCGTTGTAAATAAAGCTAATATTACTGATATTATTTTTTTCTTATTTTCATTCATAAAAAATTCCCCTTATTTTATCCTTTCGCAATACTATATTTTTAATCCTGCTCTTTCTTTAATTTTCTAAATTTATCTGCATATTCATTTAACTTAATTTCAAAATCTTGTTTACTTCTTTTTACCATTGTTTGTAAAATAAGTCCTCCGAAAAAAGATTGAATACTGCATATAAAGAAGAAGACACTTGCTACAAATGATGGCATTTTTGGAACGAGACCTGTTTGCACATAATCAATTAATACTGGAATTAAAAATCCAAGGCCTATTAATGCTAAAATAACAGATACCCATATAAAGAAAGATAATGGTCTATAGTTTTTATACAATGTTGCTATGGTTTTTAATACTTTTATTCCATCAGAATACGTATTAAGTTTTGATTCACTACCTTGTGGTCTATCTCTATATTCAATAATCATATTTTCTACACTCATATTTTTATCTAAGGTGTGAATTGTCATTTCCGTTTCAATTTCAAATCCTTTTGATAATACTGGGAATGTTTTGACAAATTCATAACTAAAGGCTCTATATCCCGTCATAACATCACGAATATCACTTTTATAAATCATATTAATTAGCTTTCTTACTAATACATTTCCTACATTATGGAATGGTCTTTTATTTTCTGTAAAGTAAGTAGAAGATAACCTGTCCCCTATTACCATATCTACATTACGTTCCAATACACTTTCACACATTTTTCTTGCCTATTCTGCTGGATAAGTATCATCTCCATCTGTCATAATATAGCATTCTGCATCAATATCACGAAACATACTACGAATTACATTTCCTTTTCCTTGTCTTCTTTCATAACGTACAATTGCTCCTGCTTCTTCTGCAATTTTATCTGTTCCATCTTTTGAATTATTATCATATACATAAATGGTTGCTTCTGGTAATTCTCTTTTAAAATCTTCAATTACTTTCTTTATTGTTTTGCTTTCGTTATAACAAGGGATTAATACAGCTATCTTATCCATTTCTTTCTCCTCCATTTTTTTCGTTTTTTTGTTCTTTTTCTTTGACCTTTTTTATTTTATTACGTAATTTTCACCATCTAGAATTTTTTATTTGAGCCAATTCTTTTTGAGATTCATCTAATTTGCTTACGCAATGATTAAACTCTTTTTTATAATATTCTATTTCGTAATCTTTTTCTTGAATCATTTTTTCTTTTTCTTCTATTAGTACAGCTTTTTCATCTATCTGCTTCTCTAGAAGTCTTTTATTTACTGCTCCGCTTTCTTTTTCACTTTGAAATCTTTGATACGATTCTAACGTTGCTTCTTTTAGCCAATTTGATTTTGAAATAACATATTTAGAATAATCTTTTATTTTAATCATCGATTCCGCTACATCTTCCGATTTATCTTCATTTTCTTCTACAAATTTTTGGCATCTTTTTATTAAATTCTCTCTTAATTCTTTCCATTCATCACTATGAACTGGTATATTTCGATAGTCATATTTTACTTTTCCACTTACAAAATCTCGTTCATCACAGGATTCTATATATTTTGTATAATCTCCAAAACGATCATTACGATACTCTTCATTTAATAAGATCGTCGGTGTTCCTAATGCTAAACAAGGTAAAGCACAGTGTAAACGATAGGAAATAACAGCTCTTGCTCCTTGATATAGTTTTAGTAACTCTTCTACATTTTTCATTCTTTCTTCCCATGAAAGTTTATAATAATCTTCTGGAACAATATGGGTTACTACTTTTACTTCCATATCAGTCGTTTCTCTTATTCTATTTACCACTTCTTCACTTACATCAACTGCACAAATATAATCTTGTTTTTCAATTCCTTCAAATGGCTCGAGTGTTAATGTCATGCAACCAGTATATTCTGTTTTTACACCTTTTTCATTTAACAATTTCATTGTATGGCTATCTCTACATCCAATTGGTTCCTTTTGTTTTAAATATTCTAAGCCATATCCTTGCAAATGATATGCACGATCTGTTGTATCCCAAAACCAATCTTTATAAGTAAAATGCATCGAAACTAATAATGGTTTAATATATGGTGAAGGTGGCCAATTAAGGGTATATTGCAAAAACCACCCATTCATTATCGTAGCAACCTTTTCTTCTTTTTCTGGCATAAATTCGTCAATATGATTACGATCTACCAAATAGTCTACCCTTGGTAAAAATCTTCTTGTTGCATAAGACTGTACATCATCTCCAATATTTCTTGTGTCATATTCGTATAATAATCCAAATTTCATTGTTTTCCCCCTATTTATTTAATAATTCTCTATCTTTCGTAGTAGAAAATGTAAAGAGTATTGGTAGGCACATAAATAAACTTAATACATATCTCATTTCACCAAACACCGGTGACGCTAAAGATGTTAACCATACTCCTATTACAGGTATAAACATCAACAATAATTTGTACTTTTTCTGATACCAAATAGCGGCCATACATACCAGCATAATCCAAAACATAAATCCAATACTATAAAACATGCTAATCATTGGTATTTCTTTTTTATTAATCGTATCTTCTATCCATTGTATCAATTTACTCTGAATGATTGGCGACTGATTCCAGTTTAACACATCTTGCATCTCTTTTCCTACGTCCGAATCCCCTTTAAATGTTTCTGTTATAATTCCCCAGCCTAATGTATCTGGATAATAATAACCATAAGAATTACAGATAAAAGATTTTATTGCTTCTCCGGGAAATTTTAATGCCAATTTTATATATAATTTTATGAAATCTAATTTGTGATTTGCAAAAGTTTCATCTGAAAAATATTTTTTTACTGGATCAGAAAATCTTGGATTATAATAACTACCTAAATTTTCTACTGGTAAATACTGATAAATTGCATCTTTCTCTTCCTGGGTTAAATTTTCATTTTCTCTTTGTTCCAGTCTTGCAAAGAATTGTAATGGTATCGAAAACATTTCTTTTGCTGATCCTTGTTTAATATTTAATTTTGCATATCCCCATGTTGTCATAACATAGAAGAATACGATAGTTGTTAAGAAAACTCCCAAAATTGACTTGTAATATTGTTTTCGAAAAACAAACAATAGAAATAAAAAAGATAATAATATCACATAAATTCCATTGTTTCTAAAAAACATCGTTCCTAAAATGGTACAAATTAGATAAATATAATTTCGTTTTTTGCTAAAAAATTGTTCTGCATTGGTACAAATTTCTATGATACCAATTGTAAAAAGTGTTACAGACACTGCAAAAAAGATATCTTTTTATACAGTAATTGCATATAACGGAAACAACGGGAAAAAAGCAAATATTAAAAAGCATACTATTCTATATACGATTGGAATTTTCTTCTTTGCCATATAATATAATACAAAAGAAAAAGTCATTGCCACTACTAATATTTGTATCATACAATAAACGCCAACTGCACTACTATAGTTTCCTGTGAATAATTTACTAATTTGTAAGCAAAAATAAATAAAAATTGAATGGAATACTGGATGATGATTTGTTAATTCCCATACTCCTAGTATTTCTAAAGCTTGTTTTCCTGGGTCAGAAGATGCGATCCCTGGAAAATGTTGTAACATATATGGTAAGTAAGCAAATATAATAAGTCCTGTAATGATAAAAAATGATTTTTTATTATTTGTCAAAAAAGAATATTCTTTGTGTGTTATCTCTTCTTTTTGTGATTCATTAACTCGTAGTACTTTTGCTAACAATAATTTTACAATAATATAAATTGTTTGAGCACATCCTAAAAATTTTGTTCCTAAAAATAATATAAAATTTTTAGATAATGTTAATTCCATATCTGGTACAAAATAATTCTCTGCCATATATCCAATAATATAACTGATTGCTATTATTATACTTGTAACAAAAGTAATGGAACTTAATCTTTTATCTTTTATTTTATATGTAGTATTTGCCAAGAAAACATAAAAAGCAAATAAAAGTACCCAAATAAAAGTATTTGCATCCAAAAAAGTATACATATCTTCCCTAATATTCATCTCTATACTAAAGCTAAGTACTGTAATAAAAGATAAAATAATGATAGTAATTTTTCTAAAAGTTTCTTTTATACTTTCTTTGTTCAAAATATTTCCCCTTTTCTATTTCACAAACAGTTCTACTAATTTATCACATTTTACATCGAACTGCTTTTTCCATTCTTCATACAATTTCATAATCTCTTCTTTATGTTCCATACAATTTAAAATTCTTTCTTTAATATAAGCAGGATCATCTTCCCTTGTTAAGATAACATAATCTCCCAATTTTGTTCCTACAAAATAATCATTATTGTTTCCAAGTAAACAAGGAACTCCCATTTCAAAACTTTCTAATGGAAACATTGGCGCATTTTCAGTAAACGTTGGATATATATTAATATCATTGTTTTGAATTCTTTTTAGTAATTCTTCATTTGGAATATAGTCATTAATACTAGTCGTTTCTAATCCTAAAATTTCTGTAAATTTCTTTGCTCCTTCATTGATTGGTACAACATCTGCTACTGCATTTGGAACTAATTTCATTGCACTTAAAGCAGTATATATATTTTTTAATTCTCTTGTATCTGCATTATAAATTCCAATTTTGATTTGATCTGTTTTTTCTTTCTTGATCATTGGAATATCTTTTTTGTGTACATTATTTTGTAAATAAAAACTTTTAAATCCTACTTTTTTATAAAATTCATACATGGTACTTCTTACAAAGGCAAATGCTTCAATTTTCTTTTCCTTATATAAATTCATCACTTCTTTATTTAAATTCCATGTATAATCTGAGAAAAATTCATAACAATTTCCATGCCAAATTACTTTTATTTTTACCTCTGGATTTAATTTTTTAATTTCTTCAATTACTTGTGTCCAACCATCTACAATCTGGCTAAAAATTGCTGTTTTTATTTGATTATCTACTACTGCCTTTGCTACTTTTTGAACATTTTTTATTCCGAAAACTTGCTCTAAAGGAACGTTATTTTTAAATAATCCTTTAGTAGATGCTGCAACTCCTAGCCATGTTGGATTATAAAAAACAACATATTCACTTTGATGGTACCCATTTAAAATCTCTACCGCTCTATTTACTTGGCTATCATAATATTTATTTTTTTCTTTTATTTCTCTTCTATTTGTGATTTTATATTTCATTGTACTTAAACTATGATATATTTTGGATATTCCCTTATATAAAAAACCATCTTTTTTGATAAATCGTTTCACCAAGTTTTTTAATTTTTGCATGTATTTTCTTTCCTTTCTATTTTTCCAAGAATTCTTCTAAATTCGACTTAGCTTCTTGATTATATTTTTCTTTCCATATCTTATATTGCTCTAATACTTCACTCTTATTTTCTAATATTTTCTTTATTTTTTCTGCATTTATAATTGCATTATCTTCTGCTTCTGTTACTACATAAGATTTCAAAACACTATCTTCCTCAAATAAATCACTATTATTTCCAATTAAACAAGGAACCTCCATTTCCATGCTTAGGAAAAAGATAGGATGCATATATTCCGTAAAAGAGCATGAAATACATACGTCATTTTTTACAATTTCTTTTATAATTTCTTGTGCTTCTATATTTTGAATCTTGCTCTCTTGGCTTTCTATATTCATCGTGTCTAAAAATTCTTTCATTCTAGGATCTAGTAAATTATAATTAATTTTACTATTATCTAACATTTTTCCAACACATAATTGATTAAATATATTTTTGTCCCAAGTATAATTTAAAGGATAAATTCCAAGATTTATTTTTTTATCTTTAACATTTTCTTGCTTAAATTCTTCTTTCTTTTTTAAACAATAATTTTCTTTTAATAAATAACAATGATATCCTAGCGCTTTATATGTTTCATATTGACCTTTTCTTAAAAAAGCAATTCCATCTACTTTCTTTTCTTTCTCTAATTCTAATAAACGGAAAAAATTATTTCTTTCGTATTCATAATATAATAAGCTATCTGAAGTTGTACAAATTACTTTTATGATCACATTAGGATAGTCTTTTTTTATTGCTTCAATCATTCTATCCCAACCAATTTCTAAACCAGCAAAAATAATCTGTTCTACTCCATTTTTTATCTCTTCTTGAATTAAATTCATATTATGATTATAGTCGAAATCCGTCCAACCTAAATGAATTGGTTTTGATCTTTCAAACATATTAGTAAGACAAATATTATCTTCTGGCTTTTTATCACCATATAATAAAATATAATTCTTCATTTTTTATTTCCTTCCGGTAATTTTTCTTAATATTGATTTTGCTCCTGTTAATGTATTCATATATTGAATATCATTATGAATAATAAAAGCTTCTTTCCATGTTTCATTTCTTAATTTATTTCTACATTTAAAAACATTCATTTTTTCCATGGTAGATAATTTCGCTTCTTTTTCCACATATTCTGCTGTTCCAAAAGTATCATTAAATACCATACTGTAATAAGCTTCTATTAGTTCTTTACTTGGATTTGTTTTTGTTTTCTTAATTACTTGATATACATATGCATTTGTTTCTTTTGCTTGGTATGGATGATATTTCATATACTCATTTATCATTTCTGCGCCAGCAAACATTCCTTCTTGTAATGGCATAATTGTTTCTTTTACAATTTTAGTTTCTTTCTCTTTTGCCTTGCGAATTGCTTCCCCATCTTTGTATTCTACAACGCTTCCTGTTCCTGGGTTATAAATCCATTCTAATAATGTAATCATACTTGCTACTTCATTTAATATAATATCTTTGTCATCAATAAATCTAAGCTTATACGTATTTTCTGGTTGTAAATTATAAAAATCATATAAAGTTAAATAGTAACCCCCAATTTGTTTTTTCGTAAAAATATGTGCTAAATTGTCTTGTATAGTTCCTCTCCATCCAATATCTACAACAAATAATGGTTCTTCATCATTTTCGATTCCTTTTTTCTTGCTAAAATATTCTAATAATTCTTCTCTTTTTCTTGCCAACTCTTGATTGATTTTATTTGCAAATTCTTTATCTGCACATAGTTTTTGAACTCTTAAATCAAACCAAGGATCGATAATATTTTCTTCTGGCTGTAAATCATATTTACCTAAATATGGTTTATATGGTGTAATGTCAATTGCTAATGTTTTAAATAATGTTTGCATACTTTGCATATGATATTGAGACCATAATCTTAATAATTCTGGGATTGAAAATTCTTTTAAAGACGCAGAAAAAGTAGCCATTCTACTTACTTCTATCGTATCGCACTCTGGAAGTTCTACTCCGAATGGATTATTCTTTTTTATTAATTCATGAATTTTAATGAAGGTCTCCCCTTCTCTTGTACAATAATATACTTTCTTTATGTTGTTTTTTATTGCATATTCTACAATTTGATATCCAAAGAAATATAAGATTGGTGCCAAATCAACTCCTGCATCAAATAGCTTATCTTCCTTTTTATCTGTTTTCTTTTTTAAGGATTCTAAATTAAATTCAAATTTTCTACCTTTTTCTGGAACAAAAGGAAAATCTGTTTTTGTCATTTTAATGGTTTCGATTCCTAAAGAATTTGCAACTTGAATATCGGAATAAGCATTATCTCCAACATGAATATGATCTTGAGGAGCAATCCCTAATTCTTCTTCTGCTTTTTTATATAAATTTCCACTTCTTTTATTTAATAGATAGTCTGCTGAACTATATATTTTTTCTATTGTCACTGGTATTTTTAAATAGTCTAGTAGCTCTTTTAATTCTTTTGCACTCATATAAAAATCCGAAATACAATACATTTTCAAATCTTTATATTTTTCAAAAATTGGTAATATATCTGGATTAATAAAAATACATCTTTTTTCTTGTTCTACCTCAGCTTTTAATAACTCTTCTTTCACATCCATCTCTTCTTTAAAAATTTCTTTTTGTAAGCAATCAAAAACTTCTAATATTTGGCATTCATCATCATGTCCATCTTCTTTTGCTTTTTGACATTGTTTTGCTTCTATTTCGTCTCTTTCTTTTAGAATTTCATAAATATTTCTATATTTTTCCTTTAATTTGTTTTCGTATTTTAACATAATATAGTTTGCTGTATATAATTTTATTTCTTCTGGGTGGCATTTTCTTTTTATAATTGTATCCCATATATCAAAACTAATGATTTTTGCCATTGTATCCTACATCCTTTCTTTTCTGATCTAATTTTTAAATTTTCTAATGATTTTCTATGTAATCTTCAATGATTTTTATGACACGATTTGTATTGCTTACAAAAAGTTTTGGAACAAAGTCTTTCATCCCGCAAAAGTGCCTCTTCTAATTCCGAAACATCCTTAATTCCTTTTATAAATCCTTGACTATCAAAAGTTTGTATAATTTGCAATTGATGATCATTTACATGTTCTCCATATTTACTGTATCTTGGTACTGCAATCATCTTTTTTCCCATTTTCAAACATCCTACAATGGATCCTACCCCGCCATGTGTGATAATTAAATCTGCATCTTCTTTTAATTTATCTAGTTCCTCATTGGAAACTAAATCAAAAATTTTCATATCTTTTGATTCAAATTTCGTTCCACCTGCTTGTACAATTACTTCTTCTTGAATTAGTTTTTTATCGATACATTTTTGTACTTCTTCTAATAATCGATGAAAACTATTTTTTTGTGTTCCTAATAATACTAATATCATTAATAAATTGAACCTCCTAATACTGCTTTTGGATATAATTCAAGCATTTCTTCCCATTGTACAATAAATAGATCCGCAAATCGATAAATTAGTTTTCCTGTTGCTGTTTTGGTATTACGGTTTGCAAATGTTTCTATGTATATAATTTTACTTCCTAGAATTTTTCCAAGTACACACATAGGTCCTGCAGTATGTGTTCCTGTTGTTACAATATACTTCGGTCTTAACTTAAAATAGTAAAATACAGTTAAAAAACAGTTTGCTAAAAATTGAAAAATATATTTTACTATATGAGCCCTTGTTCCATAATGTAGGTAAGAAATTCTATCTTTATATTCTTCTTTTAAATTTTCTGTCATTTTGTCTTTTTCTGTGATAATATGATAATCATATTTTTGAAACAATGGCTTTAATTGCATTAATTCATTTAAATGTCCACCAGTACTTGCAATAAATAATACTTTTTTCATAGTATACTCCATTTTTCTATATTTCTCTCCTATCATATACTATTGATCCCTTTTTTTCAACCTTTTTCCTTATTTTTTCTAATGGAGTTTTCTATTTCGGTTATACTGATATCAGAAATATTAAATACAAATTGTTCAAAAACAAAAATAGTCAATATTAGAGTGAACATCTACTCTAGTATTGACTATTTTCCCTATTTTTATCTAGTTTTTCTTTGCTTCTTTATCTTTTTTTAATTCTGCATATCGTTTAATTTTCATCGTTGTTGTTTTTTCAAATTCATCATGTTTAATTTCTAAGTTCTTAATTGCTTTATAAGAAGTTAACTGTTTATTTACTTTTTTTATTTCTTCCCAAATAATCTTTTTAATTTCTTCTTCTTTTAGATCTTTTCCGTGAAGTTCCTCTATCTTCTCATAATTTGGAATTACTTTTACAGAAATTAGTAATTCTTTTTCTCCTTCTACTTCTTTTCCATAAACCATACATTCTGAAATTTCTGGAATTTTTCCTAACATAATTTCAATTTCTTCTGGATAAATATTCTTTCCATTTTGTGTTACTATTACATTTTTACTTCTTCCTGTAATATATAAAAATCCATCTTTATCTAAATATCCAATGTCTCCTGAATTAAACCATCCATCATGCATTACTTCTTTTGTTGCTTCTTCATCTTCGTAGTAACCAAGCATAACAGTACCGCCTTTAATCCAAACTTCTCCTTCACCTTTTTCATTTGGAGAATCAATTTTTATCTCATCACAAACAACTGCTTTTCCAGCTGATCCAACTCTTGGATCAAAATCCGGTGTTAATGCTGCAATCGGAGCTGTCTCTGTTAATCCATATCCTTGTAAAAACATAATTCCGATATCTTGCACCCATTTTCCTACTTTTGGATCAATTGGAGCTGCTGCTGAAACAATAATTCTTAATTCTCCACCTAAGTTGTCATAAATTTCTTTGAATACTTTTTTCTTAATATCCACTCCTACGGATTTTAATGCATTTGTTACATGAATCATCGAATTTACTAATCCTGCTTTTCCACTCTTTTCAATTGTCGCATTTATTTTCTTATGTAAACTTTCGATTAATAGTGGTACTGCAAGCATCGCTGTTGGTTTTGATTCATGCAAATTTGGCACAATATATTTTAGTCCTTCACAAATTGCAATCGAAGAACCTTTTGCCATAGGTAGCAAAAATCCAATCGTAGATTCATAAGTATGATGTAATGGTAATACAGAAAAGAATCGATCACTCGGATAAATTTTCACATAAGGACCTACTGCATTAATATTTTCTGCTAAATTCCTGTTACAAAGCATAACTCCTTTTGAATTAGATGTCGTACCAGATGTAAAAATTAATACTTTAAATTCATCTGGATCAATTTCTATCTCTAAATAGCTATTATCTCCTTTATCTACTAAATCTTTTCCTTGATTTAATACTGTATTTAATCCAATATCTCTTCCAGATAATTCTTCATCCGAATACATTTGAATAAAATATTTTACGAAAGGCAAATTATCTTTTACCTTTTTTATTTCATCTTTTTTCTTTGGAGAATAAATAACAGCTGCTGCTTTTGATCTCTTTATAACATTTTCAATTTCATTTACAGGAAGTTCTTTATCAATTGGAACAGCTATCCCTACACCACATAGCATTGCCATATAAGAAATATACCATTGATAAGTTGTTTCTCCAATAATAATAATTCTCTCATCTTTTAAATTTAATACATTGGTAAGACCTGTTCCTAAGCCAATAACATCTTCTCTAAATTTTCCATAAGTAATTTTAGTATATGGTTCTTTATGATCATATTTTTCTAATACAAATTCCTTATCTTTGTATTTTTCGGTTGATTCTAAAAATACTTCTTTAATTGTTTGATAATTGGTTCCTGGATAGTTTTTCTTATCTGCTTTTTTTTGTTCTGTATCCTTTTTTGCTTTTTCATAATCAATTTTTACTTCTTCAATATTTTCTACCCCGTCCATTTTCATCTTTGGAAATTTAAAATTTGGTATTTTAAAATCTTTTAATATTCTCATAATTTTTCACTCCTATTATTTTTAACATCCATTATTATTATGTCACAAACTGTCTTTTTTGTAAATATTTCAAAGTTTTTATGACTACTTAGTCTAGTTTTATTTGTTTTCTTCTCTTTCACGCAATTTGAATTTTTTATTTATTTGTGCTAGAATACCAAAAGTGATAGAAAAGCAATTTTAGTTTTCATACTTTATTTCACTTTTTTATCCTATATATTATTTAATAAATTTCTAAAATATTTATATAAAATGGAGATGATGATTGTGGCTTTTTTAGAACATACTTTTGAAGTAGGACTTCGTGATACCGGTAGATCAAACCATTTATCAAACAAAGCTTTCTTAGCTTATATGGAAGATATTGGTGGAATACATTCTGAAATTGCAGGTTACGGAATGAATGAAATTCAAAATACTCATTTAAGCTGGATTTTACTTAGTTGGAAAGTAAAAATTTTCAAAAGACCTTTGTATGGTGAAACAATTAAAGTAAAAACCTGGGCTAGAGGTATTGAAAAATTTTATACCTATCGTGATTTTGAGATTTATAACCAAAACAACGAATTAGTTGCAATTGCAACTTCTAAATGGGTTTTAGTTCATACTTTAACTGGAAAATTAATGCATATTACAGAAGAAATTCTATCTAAATATACCCCTGAAACGAAAACAGTTTTTCCAGATAATCATTTTGGTAAATTAAAAGAGCCTTCTACTTATTTAAATTCAGATTCTTTTACTATATTACGATCTCAGATTGATATTAATAACCATATGCATAACTTGTATTATTTAGACTTAGCTTATGAAGTTTTGCCTGAGGATATTTATCAAAATGCTGAATTGAATCATATTGAAATCATGTATAAAAAAGAAATCACACTTCATGATACCGTAACATGTCACTATTCTTATGAAAACGAAAAACATGTTATCACTATCAAAAGCAAGGATGATACTATATTACATGCAATTATTCAATTATCTTAAATAAAATTATAAAATTTAGAAATAATCTTTTTAATCTTAAAAAAATAGGATCTTCTCATAGATCCTATTTTTTCTATCAATGTCATTACTACTATTCCACTTCGTTCATAATATCGTAAATATTTTGAAATTCATAGCCTTGTTCCTTTAAATATTTTATTAGTTCTGGTAACGTTTCATATGTTAAAATTTTATCTCCTGCATCATGCATTAAAATCACAACACTTTTTTTATTTCCAATCGTACTTTTGACATATTCCAACATTTCTTCTTTTGTCTTCATTCCTGCCGAATCTGCTGTAAGTGCATTCCAATCCACATAAGTAACCTGATTTGCATCTAATAAAGAAATTGCTTCCTGTTTGATAGCATCATATTTCCCCCCCTTAGATCCTCCTGGAAAACGAAATAGATGAGAATGAAATTCTGTATTTCCTAACGCTTGTTGTATTGCTTGCTCTGTTTTTTGATATTCTTCTAATACCGTTTGTGCAGAACAATAAATTTGTTTATATACATGAGAATATCCATGATTTGCAATATAGTGCCCCTCTTCATATGCTCGTTTTACAATCTCTGGATATAGTTCTACTCTGCTACCTAAAGTAAAAAAAGTTGCTTTAATATTTTCTTGCTTTAATAAATCTAAAATAAATGGTGTAACAGATTTAGATGGTCCATCATCAAATGTTAAAAATACGCGTTTTCCATCATAATTATAAATTTTTTTTATTTTTTGCTTAACACTATCATTATATATAATTTTATTTTTTTCTCTTATTA